>Ga0209040_10002287_pt1 | contig 15124 bp, 9 predicted proteins | sample BogFormECP12_OM3_FD_188240 | JGI IMG/M metagenome (GOLD analysis project Ga0209040, IMG submission 188240) | Bog forest soil microbial communities from Calvert Island, British Columbia, Canada - ECP12_OM3 (SPAdes) (version 2) | ecosystem: Environmental > Aquatic > Freshwater > Wetlands > Bog ...
CCCTGGCATCGGAAGGCCAGGATGGACCGCTGCGGCTGACTACCGTGGTCACCGGCACATTTGACGGCAAGAGCGGGGTGTTCACGTTTGCATATGCAGCGCATCCGCGGATGTTTTTGTGGCGAGAAAAACGAGGCATCCTGACCGAGATTGGCGATGGGCTGGAAAATCTTCCGCTGGGATTTATCACCGGGGAAAAATACCTGGAGCAGAGCGTGCGGCTGGCTCCGGGCGATGCAATTCTGGCGTTTTCGGATGGCGCTACGGAAGTGGAGTCCCCGGAGGGCGAGCAGCTTACGGCGACGGGCTTGTCTGCGTTGACGCAGAGGGTGGCGGCGAGGCTGCCCCAGCCGCTGGTGCTGCCGGAATTTTCCGCAGCGCTACTGGCGGCCATCCGGGACTACCACGGATCGGAGCGGGAGCTAGCCGATGATATTACGCTGCTGACCATGCGGCGGGTGACGTTGTAGTTTGGAGTGCGGCAGGCGGGCTGCCGCTTTGGAGATTGTGACGGTGCAACAGCCGTAACAGCGGGAGCTGGGCTCCCGCACTCCACATGCTCAGGTCTGGAGTTGCTGGCGTGGCTCGCCGGCTTCGGCGTAGAGCGATTCGATCACCTCGCTGTACTGTTTTTCCACCACGCGGCGCTTCAATTTCAACGTAAACGTCAGGCTCCCATTATCGAAGCTGAAATCGTCGGGGAGCAGCGCGAAGCGCTTGATGTTCTCATACTGCGCCAGATGCGCGGTAAGGCGTTTCACTTCACCATCGATGAGCTTCTGCACGAAGGGGTGCTCCGCCATTTCCGCGTGGCTGGTGAAGTGAATGTTTTCCGCGGCGGCTTTTGCGGCAATGGTCTTGTGGTTGGGCACGATTAGCGCCACCACATATTTTCGTTTGTCGCCGATGACCATGGCGTTGAGGATGTACGCGCTGGTTTTCAGTGCGTTTTCGATGGGCTGCGGAGCCACGAATTTCCCGCCCGCGGTTTTCAGCAAGTCTTTCTTGCGGTCGGTGATGAAAAGATAGTTGTCCTTGTCCAGGTAGCCGATATCGCCGGTGCGGAACCAGCCTTCTTCATCCAGTACTTCGCGCGTGGCCCAGGGATTCTGGTAGTAGCCCTGCATGATGCACGGGCCTTTGGCGAGAATCTCGCCATCTTCGGCGATGCGCAATTGCACGTTGGGGATGGGCTTCCCGGAGCTGCCAATGCGATTGTGGGGATAGTTGGAGGTTAACACCGGCGAAGTTTCCGTCAGCCCATAGCCCTGATAGATAGGCACGCCGATGGCCCAGAAAAATTCCGCCAGCGGTTGCGCCAGCGGGGCTCCGCCGGAGAGCACCACGCGCAAACGCCCACCCGTGCCGGCGCGAATTTTTGCGTACACCAGGCGATCCGCCAGGGCCCACTCGAGCTTCAGCTTGAGACTGATGTCTTTTTCGCCGCAGCGCCACAGCGCCACCTTGCTCGCCAGCTGCATGGACCAATCAAAAATTTGGCGTTTCACGCCGGTGTTCTTGCTGCCTTGCTCCATCACCCGGGCGTAAATTTTCTCGAACACCCGCGGTACCGCCGCCATCACGGTGGGATGCAGTTCCAGCAACGCCTGGGAAACTTGCTCCACCACTGGGACGTACGCAATGGCGACGCCGCTGAAGATGTACAAATAATCCAGCATGCGCCCGTATACGTGCGCCAGCGGCAGGAAGGAGATGGCCAGATCGCTTTCCGGGTTCAGCCGGATGTCCACGCGGCTGTCGAAGACGTTGGAGCAGAAATTGCTGTGCGTGAGCATCACGCCCTTGGGCTCGCCGGTGGTCCCGGAGGTGTAGATGATGGACGAGAGCTGGCCGGGCAGCACCTGCGAAGCACGCATGCGGTAGGAAGCGATGTCCGCGTCGCCCGCGCCGGCGGTCAGCGTCTCGTAACGCAGCGCGTCGGACGGGATGGACTCGCCGCCATCGGCTACGATGATGTGCTCGAGCGTGGGTAGTTGTTCGCGGATGGCCAGCAAGTGATGCAATTGTTCCGCGCCGGCCACGAACGCGACGCGCGCTCCGCAATGATTGAAAATGTACACCATGCGCTCGGCGGATTCGTGGAAATACACCGGCACGGTGATGGCGCCGTTGCCGGTAATGGCAAAATCCGCGGTGTGCCATTCGGGACGGTTGGCGGCAAAAATGATTACGCGATCGCCGGGCTTCACGCCCAGTTCCGCGAAGGCGGAAGCCAGACCCGCCACGCGCCGCAAGAATTCCTTCGAGGAAATGGCCTCCCAGCGCTCCGCCGTGCGATACATTTGCGCACGGGGATTCGGCTGCGCGTCCACGGCTTGCAGCAATCGAGAGGGGAGGGTGCCGTAATTCATGGGATTTTCTGACTCTACCGCAGCAGCGGCGGAAAGCGCAATGCGCGGTCCGCTTGGGTTGCGGCTCAGTTTCAGGTAATCCGACTGATCGGGACTTAGCGCATCGCTTCCGTACGTGTTGCAGGGGTAGGCCACAAATGGTCCGTTTTCTCACTGTACTGGTGCGGATCGCGTAACGTCGGGAGTGCTCGATGAAAATCGCTTTGCGGTATCGCGAACAAGCGAGACGGGTGTACTATGGCGCCGCCTTCGAGATCGCAAAGAAAATTCCCTTAAAAACCGACTCGAACGAGCATCCCATGAAAAACAGCTCGCCCTCGCCGATCCTGCAATTCCTCCTGGGTGCCGCATGTGTGGTCATCGTCCTGTGGGGGATCGGAGCCGCTTCTTCGGTCCTCGGACCGCTGCTGCTTGGCATCCTGTTCGCCTACGCCGTCGTCCCATTTCCCAACTGGCTCATACGACGTTTCAAGCTTTCGAAAGGTGCTGCAATCGCAGCCACCGTGCTCGCGGTATTCGCGTCTGCGTTATATCTGCTGGCCTCCTTGGACTTGGGCAGCGTGCATGTGGAGGAAAAACTCCCGGTTTACGAGCAACACTTGACCACACTTTATGGGCAGGTCGAAGCCTTCATGAGTTCCCACGGCATGGCGTTCCCCAGCCTCTCCGTGAAGGCTGTACTCACGCCCGAACGGCTCCGCGGGCTTGGCAGTGTCATTCTCCCGGAGGCGGGTGCGATCATCTCCAACGGACTGCTGGTCGTGCTGTTGGGATTCCTCTTCGTCATCGAGATGATAGAGACCGGAGCCAAACCAAGCTCGCTCGCCAAGCATCTCGCCTACTACGGGTCCGACACGCGGGGTTACGTGGCCATCACGGCGAAAACCGCTGGCATCAACGCCCTAATCAACTTGGGCTTCCTTCTCATCATGGGTGTGGACACCCCGGTCGTCTGGGCCTTCCTGTATTTCGTCCTCGACTTCATCCCCACGCTCGGCTATTTGATTGCACTCGTCCCACCGACTCTCGTGACCCTCCTCATGTACGGCTGGAAGCGGGCCTTGGTGGTCGCGTGCGGCCTCATCCTGACCAACCTGATCGTCGATAACGTGGTCACGCCGATATTTATGAAGGAGGCGGTCGACATCTCCTTCCTGGAGATTATGCTGTCGCTTGTCTGCTGGGCGTCCCTCCTGGGCCTGATAGGCGCCATCCTGGCGATCCCTCTGACACTGGGCTTGAAGAGGTTCGTGGTGAGGAACTTGAGCGCGGAGCAGCTCGCGGCGCAGCCTTCCGGATGACTTCTTTGACGTGTGCACTGCTGGTGATGCCAGCGAAAGCGAGACAGATGCTCGTGTTGGCGCCATAGAGCAGGAGCGCGGGACGAGTTTGCCCCCTAACGGCTCACCGAGCCTCAGTGCGAGTCCGTGATATAAACTCCTGGTCCGTTCCAGTGGATCGACGCTTCTGCAAACGTGCATGCCACCAGTCATTCAAGTTTCCGGAGTCCGCAAAACGTACGGCTCGACAGTGGCAGTCGACGAAGTGTCTTTCGATGTCACAGACGGTGAGATTTTTGGTCTGATCGGTCCCAACGGCGCCGGGAAGACGACCACCATGGAATGCGTCGAGGGCCTGCGCACGCCGGACCGTGGCGCCATATCGGTGCTGGGTCTGGATCCCTTCCGGGATGTTTACAAGTTGCAGGAACGGATTGGTGTGCAGTTGCAGCAAGCGCAACTGCAGAAACGCATCAAAGTCTGGGAGGCGGTGGACCTCTGGGCCTCGCTGTACCACAAGAAAACGGCGGACGGTGAGCGCTTGCTCGAACAGCTGGGCCTCGTCGACAAGCGCAATACCTGGTTCATGAACCTTTCGGGGGGCCAGAAGCAACGGCTGTTCATCGCTCTGGCGCTGATTAACGATCCGGAGGTGGTGTTCCTGGACGAGCTGACAACCGGGCTGGACCCGCAATCGCGCCGCGCGATCTGGGATCTGGTGCGCGGGATTCGCGAGCGCGGCAAAACCGTTTTTCTAACCACTCACCTGATGGAAGAGGCCGAACGGTTGTGCGACCGCGTGGCCATCATCGAGCATGGACGAATCATCGACATCGACACGCCGCAAAATCTTGTCAACCGCCACTGTCCCGAGCGTACCGTCATCCTCGCCACGGAAGATCCGAACGCCGCAGAACGCTTTCGCGCGATCCCCACCGTGCAAGAAGTCATCTGCAGCGACACGCAATTCACCATTCGCGGTCGCGGCGACGATCTCATAACCGAGGTGATTCATTGCTTATCCGAGAATCACATCCGGGTTAGCGATTTCCGGACCGTGCTTCCTAATCTTGAAGACGTCTTTCTTAAACTTACCGGCCGTTCGTTTCGCGACTAGCCTGAACCATCAGCTCAACCGTTAGGATTGAAAATGCCCCTGCGTGGACTCGGGAAACTGACTTGGATCGAGATCAAAATATTCCTGCGCGAGCCAATGGGCGCCTTCGGGACCATCGGTGTCCCCGTTGTAGTGTTTCTGGTCTTGGGTCGCATCGCCGGCAGCCGAATTCCTGCAACCTCTCTCCCATCCAATGGCTTTATCCGCGTGGGCCTTCCAGTTCTGGCTTGCCTGCTGATCGCCGTGAACTCCGTGCTGTCGCTGGTCACCATTATTTCCATCTATCGCGAAGGCGGCATCCTAAAGCGCCTCCGCGCCACCCCTTTGCGCCCGCAGACCATTCTCACCGCCCATGTGCTCGTCAAGCTGCTGCTCACGGCGGTTACTCTGGTTTTGCTGGTCCTGGCCGGCAAACGCTACTACCCCGTCGGAATTCAAGTTCCATTTTTCTCGTTTACCATTGCGCTGCTGATCACGACGTGCAGCATTCTGTCGATTGGGTTTCTCATCGCCAGCATCGTCCCCACCGCGCGCTTTGCGCAGCCCATCGGCAGCATTCTTCTCTACCCGATGTTTGGATTGTCAGGACTCTTCTACCCCGTTGCCGCTCTGCCGCCGGCACTGCACGCCGTGTCGCGAATGTTGCCGCTTACTTATGCGGTGTCCCTACTCCAAGGGATCTGGTCCGGCGACTCATGGTTGCCCCACACGGGTGACATCGCGGCGTTGGTATTGGTGTTTGTCGTTTGCACGGGGCTTTCGGCGAAGGTGTTTCGCTGGGAGTAATTCGGGATGCGCAGTTGGGAAGGCATTTGTAAGTAGGTGTTTTGCGAAAGTCGCAATGAGATGGCCACGAGCGAACAATTGCAATTCGGAGTGGACGGCGGGCGTGAAGTTTCTGCGTTGCTGCTGATGCCTGCGAAGCCCAGGCAAATGCTCGTGCTGGCGCATGGCGCCGGAGCCGGGATGAATCATCCTTTCATGGAAAAGCTGGCGGAGGAACTGGCCGCCGTGAACATCGCCACGTTCCGCTACCAGTTTCCCTACATGCAGGAGAAACGGCGCGTGCCAGATGCGCCTGGGTTGCTGACCGCAACGGTCGCGTCTGCGGTTCACAAGGCGATTCAGGTTGCTCCGAAGCTCCCTGTGTTGGCTGGGGGCAAGTCGATGGGAGGGCGCATGACTTCGCAGGCCGCGGCGCAAGGCCAGATCAACGACGTGAAGGGATTGGTGTTCTTCGGTTTTCCGCTGCATCCACCAGGACGCCCGGGCTCGAAACGTGCGGAGCATCTTGCAAACGTTAGAGTTCCGATGCTGTTCCTGCAGGGCACGCGGGACACATTCGCCGACCTGAAACTGTTGCGACCGGTCTGCGCGCAACTCGGCGCGCGAGCGACCTTGCACGTCATCGAAACCGCGGATCATTCGTTTCATGTGCTGAAGAGTTCGAAGAGGAGCGACGCGGAAGTTATGCGGGAGCTGGCTGAAACGACCGCCGCATGGGCCGAGAAACTCTAATGGCTGATCGTTAATTGGAGCGGCTAACCGGAGACTGGCCTGCTACGGAGTCTCGCCATATCACGCGGGACGGTCACTACCCGCCTAAGGCGCGACGACATTGGGATCCAGGCGCGACGCTTCCGCAAATTCCCGCTTGGCCCCCTCGGCATCGCCACGGCGTTGCAGCGCCAGCCCCAGCTGATAATGCGCGGCGGCGTACTCCGGCTTGTCGCCGATCGCCGCGCGAAACTGCGAAATCGCGCCCTCCAAATCCCCCGCGTTCATCAACCGCTTGCCGGAATTGGTGGCAAACACCGCAGCCTGTAATTTATTGGTCTCCGCGGCGATTTCGGCGCCGGCTTTGCTTTCCGCTGCGGCCCCGCTCGTATCGCCAAGCTGCCGCAGCACCGCCGCTAGAGTGGTGTGGGCCCCCGAGAAATCCGGCTGCAGCCGTATCGCTTCGCGCAGCGCGCCGGCCGCCTCCGGCAAATTCCCCTGTTGCTTCAAAACCGTCCCCAACGTGTAATACGCCTCCGCATAGTCAGATTTAGCCTGAATGGCGGCGCGCAACTCCGCCGCCGCCGCCGGGAGTTCTCCCTGCTGCCACAGCGTGACGCCGAGCGTGTAGTGCGCGTCGGCCTGCTGCGGATCGATCTCCGTGGCGCGCCTCAGTTCCGCGACGGCTTCCGGCAAATGATCCTTCAGCTTCAGCGCCAGACCCAAATCGTAGTGCAATGTCGGATCGTTAGGTGCGGTCTTCAACGCGGCGTTGAACTGCTCCATCGCCGCGTCAAAATCCGTTATCTGCAAATACGCCGCGCCAAGATTTTTCTGATAGCCCGCATCGCCCGGATGCAAACGCAGCGCCGTCTCAAACTCCGCCACCGAACCCTTGCCATCGCCAATCTGCAGCAGTGCCAATCCCAAATTATTGTGCGCGTCGGTGCTCTCCGGCTGCAGCGCCGTCAATTTGCGAAACGCCGCAGCCGCTTCATTGGCGTCGCCCGCCCGTTGCAGCAGTAAGCCCAGCGCATTCCACGCATCGGCAAAGTCCGCCTGCGCCGCCACCGCCGCGCGAAATTCCGCAATAGCTTGCGTTGGTTTATTCTCCGCGCGCAGCACGCGGCCCAAATAATAGTGTCCCTGCGCGTTCGCCGGATCGATGCGCACCGCCTCGCGCAATTCCGGCTCCGCCTGTTCCAGCGCCTGTTGCTGCTCGCGCAGTACCCCCAAATGCAAATGCGGCGCCCACGAATCGGGAGCCAGCCCGCGCGCCTTTTCAAACTGCAGCGCGGCCGCGTCCAGGCTGTCCTGCTGCACCAGCACGGTACCCAGCTCGTCATACAACTGCGCGCGCTGTGGCTCCAGCGCAATCGCCCGCTGAAACTCCTTCACCGACGCCGCCAAATCTCCGGAAAAATCCAGCGCCCGCGCCAGCGTCCGCGCCGCCTCGGAATCCTTCGGCGCCAGACGCACGGCCTCGCGCGCCTGCCGCAGGCCTTCTTTGCTCTCGCCCTTCTGAAAATAAGCGTTTGCCAAATTAATGCGCGCCTGCACAAATGCAGGTTTGAGCCGCACTGCGGTCTGTAATTCCGCCACGGCACCGGCCCCGTCTCCCTGTGCCAGCAAAACCCATCCCAGCGAGTTATGCGCCTCGGCGCTCGCCGGTGCCAAGCGCACCACCCTTTCGAAACTAACGCGCGCCGCCACCACGTCGCCCGCTTGCAACTGCGCCATCCCCTGCGCATACGCGGCATCGGCATTGCTGCTGGGTTGCTCTCCAGATTGCGGTCCACGCTGCGCCATGATTGGTCGCGCCATCTGGGCGCACGAGAACAATGGGCAAACCAACAAAACAAAAACGACTGCAGCGCGCATCGCCCGCGCTACGCCGAGTTTCTTCGCAGCGCCAACCGCCGCCGCTTGCACGAACTTGGTCATCCTTCGGATATTCGCAGCTTCGCCACACGCAATGCTAGTATTTTTAAGTGCCACAGGCACTCTTGTTTTACCCTGAGAAACGAAGGGCCCGTGCGCTCTCTTTAACATCATCCAGAAATGACCGCACTCCAATACGCCGCGCAAAGCTCCCAAGCCATTCTGTCCGCCATGTTCTTATTCGCAACGACGGTCGTCGCGCAAACTCCTCCGCCGCGACCGGAAGCCAACCCTGCCCACGCAACTCCCGCTCCACCGCCCATCGCCTACTTCACCGACATCGCCGCCAAAGCCGGCCTAACCTCCAAAGTCACCTTCGGCGGCGCCGCCACCAAAAAATACATCATCGAGACCACCGGTACCGGTGTGGCCATCTTCGACTACGACAACGACGGCTGGCCCGACATCTTCCTCGTCAACGGCACAACGCTCGACGGCCTCCCCGCCGGCGCATCCGCCACCAACCACCTGTACCACAACAATCACGACGGCACCTTTACCGACGTCACGCAAAAATCCGGCCTCGCCCATTCCGGCTGGGGGCAAGGCGTCTGCGTCGGCGATTACGACAACGACGGCTACGACGACCTCTTCGTCACCTATTACGGCAAAAACGTCCTTTACCATAACAATGGTGACGGCACCTTCACCGACGTCAGCGAAAAAGCCGGCGTTGCAGGCACCGGCAAATCCTGGGGCAACGGCTGCGCCTTCATCGATTACGACCGCGACGGCCATCTCGATCTATTCGTCGCCAATTACGTCGACTTCGACGTCGCGACCGCCCCCGCTCCTGGCGACCGTCCCAACTGCATCTGGAAAGGCGTCCCAGTCATGTGCGGCCCGATGGGTCTTCCCGCCGCCAGCAACATCCTCTATCACAATCGCGGCGACGGCACCTTCGAAGACGTCACCAAGAAGGCCCACATCGATAAAACCAACGGCCACTATTCCCTCAGCGTCTCCACGCTCGATTTTGACGAAGACGGCTGGCCCGACATCTACGTCGCCTGCGACAGCACCGCAAGCATCCTCTATCGTAACAACCACGACGGCACCTTCACCGACGTGGCCGTTTTAGCCGGCGCCGCCTTTAACGAGGACGGCAAATCGCAAGCCGGCATGGGCAGCACCGTCGCCGACTTCAACGGCGACGGCCACCTGGACATTTTCAAAACCAATTTTTCCGACGATACTTCCACCCTCTACCGCAACAACGGCAATGGCACCTTCGACGACGTCACCACCGCCGCCGGTCTCGGCCTCCACACGCAGTATCTCGGCTGGGGTACCATGTTTTTCGATTTTGACAACGACGGCTGGCCCGATCTGTTACTCGTCAACGGCCACGTCTACCCCGAAGTAGACTCCCAGCATCTCGGCAGCACCTTCCAGGAGCCGCGCATCCTGTATCACAACAACGGCCCAGACAAAGCGAGCCAAGAGAAATCGGGCAATGTGACCTTCACCGACATCAGCGCCACAGCGGGCCCCGGCATCACCGAGCCCCACTCCTCCCGCGGCCTAGCGATTGGCGATTTGTGGAACGAAGGCCAACTCTCCGCCGTCATCAGCAACATGAATGCCCCACCCAGCCTGCTGGTCAACAGCATCCGCACAAAGAATCACTGGATCGCCATAAAAACGGCAGGCACAAAATCCAACCGCGACGGCATCGGCGCGAGAATAAGAATTAAGGTAGGCTCTCGCGTCCTGGTCGACGAAGTCCGCAGCGGCAGCAGCTACGACTCCAACAACGACATGCGCGTCCACTTCGGCCTCGGCCCCGCAACAAAAATTGACTGGGCGGAAATCGCCTGGCCCAGCGGCCTAACCGAACGCTTTGACAATCCCGCCATCGACAAAATCCAAACCCTAAAAGAAGGCACAGGAAAGTCGTTGTAGTGGCGAATATTTAGATTCGCATCTTTCTTCTTTCTCTCTCGCTCTAAATGACGCGAGGACGCGGCTCCGTTGATCTTCGCCTCCGCCACTCCCACATACTTATCCGCCCCGCCATAATAAAAAAGATACCGCCCGCCCTTCTCAACCATCCCCTCCACAAAAACCACATTGGAAACCTGGCCCGTCTTCTCCCACTCCAACTCCGGCCCGAAAACCGCATTCTCCGATCTCGCCAGCAACGTCCGCGGATCCCGCAAATCAAACACCGCTACGCCCGTCCGATAAACCAACTTTTCATCTGCCCCGTTGTAAATCAGAACAATCCCGTCGCGCGTAATAATCGGCGCGGGCCCCGGCTCCACAACCCTCGCATCAAATTTCCCCGCCCTCCGCGGCAATACCGGCGCCGAAGTCGCCTCCGTCCAATGCGTCAAATCCGTCGAATACGATAGCCCCATCTGATCGGTCTTGTCCGCCGCCGTCCCCAGCCAATACATCCAGTATTTCCCGTCAATCTTCTCCGGCACAATCGCGCCCGACTTCGTCCATCCCACATTCCAATTCCCTTTGTGCGCCGGTAGAATCACGCCCAAACGCTCCCAATGCCGCAGATCCCGCGAAGTCGCCAAGCACAGTTGCGCATCTTTTTTGTTGTAGCCGGTATACGTCAAATAAAACGTGTCCCCAAATCTCTGCAGTCGCGGATCCTCAACGCCGCCATCTTTTTCGTACTCCGCTTCCGGCGAGAGGACCGGCTCGGGGTCCCGCACAAAATGCACGCCGTCCTCACTCTCCGCATATCCCAATCGCGACGTACCGTGCGCATCCTGCGCTCGATACAGCATTACGTATTTCCCGTCGTAAAAAAACACCGCCGGATTAAATACCCCCGCTGACTCCCATCCCGTTCCCTGCGGCGATAAAATCGGCGTCTGCGAAACGCGCTGCCACCTCGCAAAGGGCAACGACGCCCCAGCACCAGCCGCCACGGTGCAAATTGTCAGCAGGGCGATCGCCGCGAACCGGCTGAATCGCAAGGACCGGTTGCGCATTTAGCTTTTACCCGATTTCGCCGCATCAAACTGCATCGTCCGCACGATCCCTACGCCTTCCTTCACGAAAATCACCTGATTCGCCCTTACATCCTTCAATGCATCCACCGCCCCGCTAGGCCACCGAATCTCCAGCAACTCCACGCGCTCCGCCTTCCCAATCCCAAAATGCACTCTCAAATCGTTCTGCGAAATGTAACTCCCCCCGCTGCGCACTTCGTCAATCTGCGAGTGCGCCTCCTTTTCATCCGCGGGCCGCGTGACGCACCGCAACCGCGCCCCAATCCCACTGCGATTTGACTTCACCCCAATGGTCCGCACCTTGATCCAATTGTTCTTCACCGCGGAATCGCACCGCAGCAGCTGCGGAAAGTCATTCACCGTATTCACCACCACATCCACGTCCCCATCATTATCAAAATCTCCAAACGCGCACCCCCGCGAAGCCACCGGCGTCATAATCCCCGGCCCGCCGCGCAACGACACATCCTCAAACTTCCCATCGCGCAAATTCCGATACAGCAATTTCTGTTGCGGATATCCCGCCTCCGTCCGCAACTGCTCCACTTCCGGATACACATGCCCGTTGCAAATCAAAATATCCGGCCAGCCATCGTTATCCATGTCAAAAAATCCGCAGCCCCAGCCCAAAAACTGCGTGTGTTTCCCCAGCCCCGCCGGGAAAGTAGCGTCCTCAAAATTTCCCCCGCCAATCCCGTGATACAGCGAAGGCGTATCCCCCGCAAAATTAGTCTTCAAAATGTCCAGGTTGCCATCCAGATCGTAATCCGCAGCCGAAACGCCCATCCCCGCTTGTGGCTTGCCATCCGCGCTCAACGCGCATCCGTTCTCCATCGCCACATCCGTGAATTTTCCATTCTTCAAGTTGTGATACAGCGCGCTGGCCGTCGAATCATCCGCCACATACACATCCGGCCAGCCATCATTATCGAAGTCCGCCGTTAACACTCCCAATCCATACGTCCCATTGGCCTGCAAAATCCCCGAACCCTCCGAAACATCCGTGAACGTCCCATCCCCATTGTTGTGATACAAAATATTTTTCCCGCCATTCAATCCCGGCGGCCCGCAAGCCACCATCACGCCCTTATACAAACACGGACCAGACTCCGGCACCGGCGCCGTCCGCAAATCCATATCAATATAATTGGCCACAAATAAATCCAGTCGTCCGTCGCGGTCGTAATCAAAAAACGCGCACCCCGTATTCCAGCGCTTCCCGTTTCCCGCCACCCCAGCCTTCTCGCTCACATCCGTGAACGTCCCATTCCCATTGTTGTGATACAAAACATTTTTTCCAAAATACGTCACAAATAAATCTTCATACCCGTCGTTGTCGTAATCCCCGATGCATACGCCCTGTCCCCAGCCGGAATGCCCCACCCCGGCCTTCACCGTCACATCCGTAAACGTCCCATCGCGATTGTTCTTAAAAAGATGCGAAGTCGGTTCCTGCCCCGCAGGAAAACCTTCCAGGCGCGTGCCATTCACCAGAAAAATATCCAGCCACCCATCGTTGTCGTAATCGTAGAACGCCACCCCGCAACCGGTCGTCTCCAGCAAATATTTATTCTTATGCTCCCCGCCAAAAATCGTCTTCGCGTTAAGCCCAGCCTCCCGCGCGCAATTCACAAAACTAACACCCAGTTCCGCGGGTGGCACAGGCACTCTTGCTTGCCCTGACGGAGGAAGGGCCTGTGCGCCCAAGTCGCCCACACCTAACAATGAGCCGTCCCGCGCACCCGTCAAACCCGCGCGCCCAAGCCAACTCCGCGGCCACACCAACGCCAACACATTCTCCAGCGACAACACCACCGCCGACCGGCTCAACGACTTCAGAAACCCCCGCCGCGATTTAGACAAGTCTCTCCAACCTTCCTCAAAAATTGCTACGCGTAGACCGATCTTCAGGCATCAGCGCCGTAGGCGCGGCAAAATTTAGCCCAGGCCGTAAGGCCTGGGTAGGTGTAACCGTCGCCGCGCGAGCGCCGTAGGCGCGGCACATTCCGACTCCCGCCGCCGCCATTTTCGTGCTCTCCGGATGCCGCGGTCCGCGGCATGTGCGACTGCGCGCCCCGAACCATCCATCACTCGCCTGCACCCACCTTCTTCTCTGCGACCTCTGTGTCCTCTGCGTTTAAATCCACACGCAACCCCTGCGCTAACTTACCCGCTGCGCGCAGGCGCAACCCACACATCCTCTCGTCTACAAATCTACGCTCCACCACCCGCCACTCGTGCTAGACTCCTGCCGCCCCACATATACTAAGGCATACGCGCTTTGCAACGGTTCGTTCCACTACGTCCATCGCACCACCCCGCTTACCGCGCTCAAGAAGTCTCTACTCCCCGCCATAACCCAACGATAGTAACGTTGTCATCCCGCCTGTCCCGAGCCTCGAGGGGAGCGCTGCGACGGATCCGCCTTTTCTGCTCCATAGCTTCCTTCGCATTCATATGGCTCATTTGCTCGTCGCTTGCGCAAGGGTCTCCGCGCCCGCAACAAACCGGCGCCACCAAGCAAGACGCCCCCCTCGAGCTCTCCCGCCCCGTCCGCCCCTGGGAATTTCTCTCCGCCGTGGGCACCCAAGCCGGCCTCTTCGGCAACGAATCCGGCAACATCGAAGCCTGGGTCTACCCCTTAAAAATCCTCCGCGACTTCCACCTCCGCTTCCACACCGACGCCCGCGTCCTCGACGCCGAAACCCTCGCCCGCACCATCACCGCCCGCCCCGAATCCATCACCATCCTCTATACCGGCGACACCTTTAACATTCGCGAAACCTTTTTCGTTCCCGTGAACGAACCCGGCGCCATCATCAAACTCGAAATTGAGACCGAGCATCCCCTGGAAATCGAAGCCCTCTTCCACCGCGATTTCCAGCTCGAATGGCCCGCCGGCCTCGGCGGCACCTATGCCTACTACGACGGACCGCGCAAAGCCTTCTATCTCGGCGAAGAAACCAAAAAATTCGTCGCCCTGGTCGGCTCGCCGAGCGCCAGCGAAATTCAAGTCGAATACGCCACCGACTATTCCATGTCCGATCAAAACGGCTTCCGCCTGGGCGTCACACAAAAAGGCAAAGAAACCAAGCAAATCGTAATCGCAGCCTCCATGAACGGCCCCGCCGAAGCCGACAAAACCTACCGCCATCTTCTCGCGGACTCCGATGCCCTGCTAAAAAGCTCCGCCGACTACTACCGCGACTATCTAGCCCGCACCATCAGCCTCGATCTTCCCGACAAACAAATCCAGCAGGCCTACGATTGGTCGCGCATCAGCGAACTACAAGGCGTAGTAAAAAATCCCTACCTCGGCACCGGCATCGTCGCCGGCTACCGCACCTCCGGCAGCAGCCAGCGCCCCGGCTTCGCCTGGTTCTTCGGCCGCGACTCCATGTGGACTTCGCTAGCCTTCGACGCCGCCGGCGATTTCGCCAACACCCGCCTCGCACTCGATTTCCTGAGCAAAGTCCAGCGTGCCGACGGCAAAATCCCCCACGAAATCGCCCAAGGCGCCAGCTTAGTCCCGTGGTTCACCGACTACCCCTACGCGTGGGCCTCCGCCGACGCCACCCCCCTCTACATCATCACCATGGAGGACTACGCCACGACGAGCGGCGACATCGCCTTCGTCAAAGAAAAATGGCCCAGCCTGCAAAAGGCCTACGCATTTTTGCAATCCACTTATGACGCCAATGGCCTGCCGCAAAATTTCGGTATCGGTCACGGCTGGGTCGAGGGCGGCCCGCTCCTCCCCGTAAAAACCGAGCTGTACCAAAGCGCCCTGGGAGCGAAAGCAACAAACGCCATGGTTTCGCTTTCAAGCGTGACAAAAAACGAATCGCGTGAACTGGAGGGAGCGTTTAGCAAGCAGCGAGATCTTCTAAATAACGCATTCTGGATCCCGGAAACCAAACATTTCGCATTCGCAACGGA
>Ga0209040_10002289_pt1 | contig 15114 bp, 11 predicted proteins | sample BogFormECP12_OM3_FD_188240 | JGI IMG/M metagenome (GOLD analysis project Ga0209040, IMG submission 188240) | Bog forest soil microbial communities from Calvert Island, British Columbia, Canada - ECP12_OM3 (SPAdes) (version 2) | ecosystem: Environmental > Aquatic > Freshwater > Wetlands > Bog ...
AGGATCGTGCGCGTCGCTGGCCACAACGTGGACCGCTTCCCGCTGGAGCAGCCACTCGATCATCTTCCTTGAGCGGCTTCCCCAGAATCCCGTAACCGCGTTGGCGGTGACCTGCACCAGGCAGCCTTGTTCCACCATTTCCAGCACAGCCTCAGGTTTACGCAGCAGAATCGGATTGCGTTCGGGATGAGTGATGATGGGAATCATTCCGCTGCTGGAGATGGAGAACAGGTCTTGCTTAACGCTGGGCGGAATGCCGTAGTCGCTAAACTCAACCAGCAGATATTGCGACTCGCCGATGGTGTATCGCCGCGGATGATCGAGGGCATCGCGAATGTTGTCGTAGGAAAAATGGAAGTCGCAGCCCAGGCTGAGTGTTAATTTGCCGTCAGCTGCATCATGGAGCTGGCCGAGCATTTCCGTGTAGCGGTCGCGATCATAGTCGAACTCGTCGTTGCAATGTGGTGTGGCGACAATGTGTGTGGTTCCGTCTTGCACCGCAACCTGGCACATTTGCGCGGTCATTTCCCACGACTTGGAGCCGTCATCGATGCCGGGAAGAATGTGGCAGTGAATGTCAACCATATCGAAATACACTGCCGCGGATAAACGCCGACTTCGGGGATGGCTCTTGAAGCCAAACTGAATCCGCGTATTCCGCGTGAATCTGCGGTTCAGACCTTTATGTATAGCGCTCCCGCATGAACTCCGCGATCGCTTCATACGCTGCGCTCAGCACCGGTTCCTGCGGCAAAAACACAATCCGCATGTGACGCGTGCCGGGCTTCTCACCAAATCCCGACCCGTGTACCACCAGCACGTGCTTCTGTTTGAGCAGGTCGGTAACGAAAGTAAGGTCGTCCTCGGGAATCTCCAGGCTGGGGTGCGCATAAAACGCGCCTTTGGGGGCCACGAGATTCACCCGAGGCGTGCGCTTTGCCCACTCGATCGTAAGGCCAGCGCGGTGCCGTAATTTTTCGCGCACTTCCGGGAGATGGTCCTGCGGGCCTTCCAGAGCAGCGCGGATGGCGTGCTGAAAGGGATGCGGCGCCGACAACCGCGCGCGCAACAACCGGTACACCGCTTCCATGTAGGGATGCAGGACTTCGCGCGGACCGGTGGCGATTGCCCATCCGATGCGCCAGCCGGGCACCAGGTAGGCTTTGGAGAGCCCGTTGAAGGTCACAACGGGAACATCGGTCGCCAGTGTCGCGATTGAAATGTGCTTCTCGCGAGGATCGAAGATGAGCTTGTTGTAGATTTCATCGGCAAAAATGACCAGTCCGTGCCGTCGTGCCAACTCAAGAATTTTCTCCAGTGTCCCCTTCGAATACACCGCGCCGGTTGGGTTGTTGGGATTGATCAGCAAAATCGCCCGCGTCCGCGAGTTGATCTTGCGCTCGATATCGGCCACGTCGGGTTCCCATCCATTGGCCTCGTCCAGGTCGTAGTCATTTACCGGGCAGTCCAGCTTGCCCATGATGGCGCCATAAAGCGGATATTCCGGTCGTGGTGTCAGTACGTTGTCGCCGGGGTTCAGGAGCGCGGTAATGCAACTGTCAATGACTTCTCCGCTTCCGTACCCAATGAAAATGCTCTGGATATCACGAAATCCGTTGCGCTCGGCCTCGTTGTGGATGGCGTCGATCGCAGGCTTGATACCCAACGAATCCGCGTAGCCATTGTGACCGTCGCGCATGGCCTTGAGAACGGCCTCGATCATGTGCGGCGGCGTTGGGAAGTCGTACTTACAAGGATCACCGATATTCAGATACAGAATCTTGTGACCTTGGCGCGCGACTTCGTCGGCGACGACGGCCAGATCGCGGATCGCATAGCGCACGTTAGCCATGCGGGTTGCTGGCAGAATCTCGGTAATTTGGTTGATAGCCATAATTCGGTCCCCTAGCTCGGAAAGAACCTACCATTATGCCGCACTGGGGGGCTGTGGTGGCAGCCGATCCGCTCCTGGACGGTCGCCCGGTTACGTCACAGGGGTATGTGCTTAATGACCTTGTAACGGTACTCGCCCGCGGTGCTACACTTGCTGCTGTTTCGCTATGTCCCTCCCTCAGGTCGCCGAGCATCTCCGGAAGATCGCCGGACGCGACGCCGTTCTTGACCGTCCGGAAGACCTCATGCTGTATGAATACGACGCCGGTATTCGCAAGAGCACTCCCGGCGCAGTGGTTTTCCCCCAGACAACCGAGCAGGTTTCGCAGATCATGCGGGTGGCGTCTTCGGCGCAGATGCCCGTGGTGGCGCGCGGAGCGGGCACTGGTCTGAGCGGTGGCGCGATCTCGAAGGAGGGTGGCATCGTCATCGCCTTCTCGCGCATGAGCCGCATTCTTGAAGTTGACGTTGCCAACCAGCGCGCCGTGGTGCAGCCCGGCGTGGTCAACCTGCAGCTTTCGGAACATGTTTCGCATCTTGGGCTCTACTTCGCGCCTGATCCTTCCAGCCAGAAGGCCTGTACGATCGGCGGCAATGTCGCCGAGAATTCCGGCGGACCGCACACTCTGATGTACGGCGTCACCGTAAACCACGTCACCGGAGTCGAGGTAGTGCTGCCCAGCGGCGAAATCGTGCACTTTGGTGGCAAGGCCGCGGAGTCCTACGGCTACGACATGACCGGATTCTTTGTCGGTTCGGAAGGGACCGTCGGCATTGCCACTGCAATTACCGTGAAGCTGCTGCGCAAGCCGGAGAAGGTGGCAACCTTGCTGGCAATTTTTGAGTCAGTGGACGATGCCGGGCAGACCGTTTCTGCAATCACCGCCGCGGGTATCACGCCTGCTGCGTTGGAGATGCTGGACGGATGGACCCTTCGCACCATCGAGGCTTACTGCCACGCCGGTTATCCGTTGGACGCGGGCGCTGTGCTGCTGATTGAGCTCGACGGATTGCGAGAGGCAGTCGAGGAGCAGGCGGAGGCGGTGCGAGAAGTGTGTCTTCAGCAGAAAGCCCGCGAAGTGCGCCGCGCGAAGACCGAAGAGGAGCGCGCGTTGCTGTGGAAAGGCCGGAAGACGGCCTTCGGTGCGCTAGGGCGAGTAAGTCCTTCGTATTACACGCAGGATGGAGTGGTGCCGCGTAGCAAGATCGCCGCCACGCTCCAGCATATTGGGGATGTTTCTAAGAAGTACGACCTGATTATCGGTAACATTTTCCACGCCGGAGACGGCAACATGCATCCCCTGATCCTGTTCGACATCCGTTTTGCCGACCAGCTTGAGCGCGCCTTGGCGGCCAGCAAGGACATCCTGGAGTACTGCATTGCCGTCGGCGGCTCCATCACCGGCGAGCACGGCGTCGGCATGGAGAAGCGCGACCTGATGGCGGTGCTGTTCACAGAACAGGACCTCGATGTGATGACGAGCCTGCGCAACGCGTTCAATCGCGAGAATCTGCTGAATCCCGAAAAGCTGTTTCCCACACCGCGTATGTGCCGCGAGATCTTGGGCCCGGCCCAGAACCCGGTGCTGGCTCAGGAGGGGATGTGAGCGCTACCGCCACAGCCTCGCGTCTTGTGTCCGAACTGCGTGCCATTTGCGGGGTAGGGCATGTGGCCGAGGCCCCAACTGAGAACATTCTCGGCGTCGCCCCCTCGCTGGCAGCAACGCCCGGTTCGCCGGATGAGATTGTTGCAATCCTGCGCTTCGCCAACGAGCACGGGCTGAGCGTGGTTCCGGCCGGAGGCTGTACTCAGCAGTACACCGGCAACCTCCCGCCGCGGGTTGATGTGCTGCTCTACACTTCGCGCCTCACCGAAGTCGAACATTACGATGCCGGCGACCTCACCATCGGGGTCGGCGCGGGTTGGACGATCGCCCAGTTGTCCGCCAAGGTTGCCGAGGACAGGTTGTTCTTCGCTGGCGACGCGGCACTGCCCGGGCGCTCGACGGTCGGAGGACTGCTGGCAACCGGCTTCTATGGTCCCCATCGCCACGGTTACGGCGGCCCGCGGGATTACTGCATCGGCGTGAGGTTCGTAACCGGAGATGCGCGCAAAGCCAAAGGTGGCGGGCGCGTCGTAAAGAATGTTGCCGGCTACGACATGATGAAGGTCCTCATCGGCAGCCAGGGAACGTTGGGCATCATCACCTCCGCCAGTTTCAAGCTCTTTCCGGCACCACGGCAGACGCGTACGTTTGTCTCGGACTTCGCCAGTGCGGAAGAAGCGTTCGCTTTCCGCAATCGAGTGCTGCATTCTCCACTCGATCCGATCTGTTTGGAGCTGGTTTCGCCAGAGGCCGGCGCGCTGCTTGAGACGAGAGGCGCGTGGTCAATTTTGCTTCGTGCAGCCGGCAGCGACGCGGTGCTTGCCCGGTACCGTGCTGAATTGGGCGCGGTGGTTTCTCGCGAGATTGAAGGGCAAAACGAAAACGACCTCTGGCAGGCTGTGTCAGATTTTTCTCATACGCTCCTGGAGATGCATCCCCCTTCGCTGCTGATTTCGATGACGCTCCCGCTGGCCGATGTTCAGCCGGTGCTCGACGGGCTTGCACTAGTGGCTCATTCGAACGACTTCACTCTTGCAGCCGTTGGCCGGGTGGCGGTCGGCCATTTATTGATTGCCATGTGGCCTGCGCCGAATGCCGACGTTACGCTGGTGAACTTCGTCAACGCTGCGTCGGGACTGCGTAATCGCTTGCCGCGAGATGCCAGTATGGCGGTCCTCCACTGCCCGCCGGAGTCACGCCACCACGTCACCGCATGGGGACCGATGCCCACCGACCTGGAGAGCATGCGAAAGGTAAAGATGACGCTCGATCCGAAAGACATCCTGAATCCTGGGAGGTTTCTGTTCTGAGCACGGCAGCTCCAGTTGCGGAAAAGCCAGTCTCGAACTTCTTGCCCGGAGAGAAGCCCACGTGGGACCTGTACTCCAAGTGCGTCCACTGCGGTTTGTGCTTGGATCAGTGTCCAACCTATCGTGCGCTGGGTACGGAGATGGACTCCCCGCGCGGCCGCATCTACCAGATGGTGCAGGTGGACGAGGGCAAGCTAGCGCTGGGCGACTCGTTTGTTACGCACATTGATCGGTGTCTCGGCTGCCTCAATTGCCAATCTGCCTGTCCGTCGGGAGTGCCTTATGGAAGCTTGCTGGAGCGCGCCCGTTCGCAAGTCGTAGAACATTACCACCGGCCCTGGCTGCAGCGGGCCATTCGCACTCATTTTTACGCTCAAGTATTGCCGTCGTTCGGCCGGCTGGCGACACATGCCAGGTTCGTGCGCTTCTATCAGCGCTCCGGTTTGCAGACCCTCGCACGGCGGAGCGGCCTGCTGAAGGTCCTTGGCGTCGCCGAGTTGGATGCTCTATCGCCCCGGATTGACAGCGACTTTTCGTTTCGCGATCTCGGCGTAATCTACCCGGCGGAAGGGACTCGTCGCGGGCGCGTGGCGTTGCTCATTGGTTGCATCGGTAGCGTCGCGTTTGCGGAACTCAACCGTGCCACCATTCGCGTACTCACCAGGAACGGCATCGAAGTCCATATTCCGCGTAGCCAGAGCTGTTGTGGCGCGTTGCACCTCCATGGCGGCTTCCTCGAATTGGCACGCGCTCAGGCCCGCAAGAACATCGACGCGATGTTCAGCCCTGAGTTTGACGCCATCGTCAGCAACGCCGCCGGATGCGGCTCAGTGATGAAGGAGTATGCGGGACTGCTGGAGCACGACGCCGACTACGCCGAGCGCGCGAAGCGGTTTGTGGCCAAGGTCCGCGATATTACCGAGTACCTGGCGGAAGTTGGACTGCTTGAACGGAAGCGCAAACTCACACGACGCGTCACCTATGCTGATCCGTGTCACCTGGCGCACGCGCAAGGAGTCCGAAAGGCACCGCGAGAGTTGTTGAAGACCGTCGGCGCGGAACTCGTCGAAATGCCGCGCTCCGACTCCTGCTGCGGTAGCGCCGGCGTTTACAACGTCGTGCAGAACGAGCTCTCGATGAAGATTCTCGACGAGAAGATGGAGTACGTCGCCGGCGTGCGCCCGGAGATTCTCGTCACTGCGAACGTAGGATGCATGTTGCAGTTTGCTGCCGGAATGAAGCGCAAGGGCTTGAACACGCGGGTGGCGCACGTCGTTGAGTTGCTGGACGAAGCCTATTCGTAAAACGGGCGACGCAGGTTCTCGTCGCCCGTCGTCACCTCCTGCATGGCCCGCCGATCAGAGGCGGTTGTCACCGCTGTTGTTCTCATCGGCAATTGGCCGAGAATTCTTACTTACCCGAGATTGCCTCTCGCAGCAGTGCTGACAAGTCTTCAGGGCTCTCCACGGGCGGGCGGCAAGCGAAATCCGTACAGAGGATCGCAAACGATCTCTTTTCTCTAAGGACCGGAACGTTGGGCACAGTCTCCGCCAGTACCGGTGGCAGGTTCTGCGCCACGGCTTCGCTGTCGGTCAGATGGATCACGGACTTGTTCACCGCGAAAGGCGCGATCGCAGACCTCAGTAGTTTCTGCGCCGTCGCGTCGTCACCCACAACAACAGCCTGCGTGTGCGGCTTGGACAACCACGTTGCGGCAATTCCGTAAGTTCCAGCATAGATTCCAAACTGCTCCGCTGCGCCTGCGAAGACCTCGAGCGTGTCCTCGGCCTTGTCCCAGTACTTCGCGTCGTGGGTGTAGGCGTGCAACCGCAACAGCGCAATGGCCGCGCTGGGATTGCCTGCCGGAGTGGGCGCATCCTGAAACGGCTTGCGGCGTGCCGACAGCGCACCCAGTTTCAACTTCTCTTCCAGCGATGCTTCGGTGTCGAAGAAGCCGCCCCCAGTCGGATCGCCGAAGCGACGTATCATCTCACCTGCAATCTTCTGGGCAAACTTGAAATAGCTGATGTCGCCGGTGACTTCAAAAGCGTCGAGGCAAGCCAGCGCGGTGAATGCATAATCGTCCAGCAGGCCGCGAACGAACCTCCTCTCGGCCTTCGCGTCCGAATAGGCAATGACGTGTGACAATCCTCGATCCGGATCCCACGCCTCTGCAAGAATGCGGTCCAGCGAGCGCAGCGCAAATTTCCGCGCCTCTTCGAGATCGAGCACCTGGGCCGCTTGCAGGTAAGCTGAAACGCACATCGCATTCCAGTTGACATAGACCGTCTTGTCGACGAAGGGCGTCGGCCGCTTGAGGCGCGCAGCGTACAGCTTCGTCTTCGCGGAGACCAGCATGTCCAGCACTCGCGAGACGTCGATGGCCAGGTGCGATGCAATCTCTTCCGGCAATGCGCTTACCCACAGTACGTTCTTGGATGGGTCGTGCTGCATCTCGCCCACTTCTTTGATGTCGTAATGCAGCGCCGCCGCCTGAAATTCGTTGTCGTCGAGAACGGCTTTGGTGTCCGTGACAGTCCAGGTGAAGTAATCGCCGTCATCGTCGAGGTTGATGTCGGCGTCCTGAGAAGCGTAGAAGCCACCATGTTCCCGGTCGCTTAGCCACTCATCCATCCAGCGGACGATGTCGCGTGCGACGTGAGCGTAGAACTCAAAGCCGAAGACCTGATAGCCGTGGACGTAGTTCTTCAGCAGCTCCGAGTTGTCGTACGACATCTTCTCGAAGTGCGGAACAATCCAGCGTTCGTCCACGGAATAACGGTGGAACCCGCCCGCGAGCTGATCATAGACGCCGCCCTGCGCCATCCGGGTGAGCGTGGTGGTGATGACCGTAGCCACGCGCTCCTCGCGGGTGCGCACATACCAATCCATCAGCAAGTCGAGCGCGGCGGAATGAGGAAATTTCGGCGCGCTGCCGAAACCGCCATTCTTCTCATCGAAGACAGGCAGAGCCGACTGCACCATGACGCCGACAATGCCCGGCGAAAAATCCGCGTGCCGCCCGACGAAGCCTTCGGCGCCGGCCAGCATGTTCATGGTCTCGTCAGCCGACTTCAGCACCTCATCACGCCGTTCGCGATAGGCATCGGCGATTGCCAGCAGGATTTTCCTGAAGCTGGGCCGTCCCCAGCGATCTTCGGGCGGGAAGTAAGTGCCGCCGTAGAAGGGGCGGCCATCGGCCGTCAGAAATACTGTCAGCGGCCAGCCGCCCGTCCCCGCGATTGCCGATATTGCGAGCTGATAACGGCTGTCCACATCGGGCCGCTCATCCCGGTCAACCTTCACCGCGATGAACTCCTGGTTGATGATGTCGGCGGTCTCCGCGCTCTCGTAGGATTCACGGTCCATCACGTGGCACCAGTGGCACCACACCGCGCCGATGTCGAGCAGGATCGGCTTGTTCTCCTGTTGCGCTTTAGCGAAAGCCTCTTCGCCCCACTCATGCCATCGGATGGGCTGGTGCATCGCCGAGCGCAGGTAGGCAGACGAGGCACCCGTCAGTGAGTTGGTTGTCTCAGACATAAACGATCAGTCTAGCAGGGCGAAATGGAAAGCGTTTTTCTTCGGCAGCCGTGATCAGACCATAGAAAAAGCGAGGGACGATGCCCTCGCCTCATACACTTGTTTTCTTAGTGGGAGGCGATGCTGTCCCTAGCCGTATTATTGGTTGAGGGAGCCGATGGTAAAGAGTCAGGAAGCTTTGGCGAAAATCCTCAAGGGTGTTTCCACCTTTCAGGCGGAAGTGCATCCCGCCCAGCGAGCCATGTTCGAGAGCCTGAAGCGCGGCCAGGACCCGCTCGGGTTCTTTATTACCTGTGCAGATTCGCGGGTGATACCCAACCTGATCACGCAGACCGGCCCAGGCGAGATCTTCACCGAGCGCAACCCAGGAAACCTTGTCCCGCATTACGGCGATTTCGTGGGTGGCGTTTCGGCTGGAGTCGAGTACGCCATGCTCGTGCTGAAGGTGCCGCTGGTCATCATCTTGGGGCATACCGATTGCGGGGTGATGAAAGCCTTGTTGCATCCCGAACAGGCGCAGGGTCTGCCGGGACTACAGCAATGGATGCGGCATGCTTCTGAGGCGCAGCACCGCATTATGCGCGACCACGCAGACGCCAGTCCCGAGGAAAAGCTACGCCTGCTTACCGAGTACAACGTGCTGGCGCAGCTCGAAAACCTGAAGAGCCATCCCAGCGTTCATTCCCGTTTCATCAATCGGGAAGTGGACATTCGCGGCTGGGTTTACGACATTGGCGAAGGCTCCATTTGGATGGCTGACCCGGAGAGCGGGCGATTTGAGATCAGCGGCGGCCCTCCCACCTCAGGCTAAAGCCAACGCGGAACAGTTGCCCAACCCTTTCCCCAAGAGCTTCGATATCGCCAAACGCAAATCTGTTCTCACGAGTTCCAACAGGTTGCCTTTCGAGTTAGACGGACTAAACTAATGGGACTTAGTCCACATGGAGCAGCCATGAAAACCGTGAACATTCACCAAGCCAAGACCCAGCTCTCAAGGCTGATCGAAGAGGCGGTTAAGGGCGAGCCTTTCATCATCGCAAAGGCGGGCAAACCTGTCGTCAAAGTGACCGCACTGAGCGCCCCCACGGGTGTTGAAGTTCGGCGGCTCGGGTTTATGGCAGGACAAATTGTCGTGCCCGACGACTTTGACCGGATGGGCGGCGAGGATATTGAAAAGGGTCTTCCAGGGTGAGGCGTGAAGCTGCTGTTAGATAGACACCTTCTGTTGTGGGCGGCAGGTAAACCCGAGCGGTTGTCGGCAAGCGCCCGGGCGCGTTGATCAATGATCCGGGCAATAAGCTCCTTTTCAGCGCCGCCGGGCTTATGGGAAATAGCGATCAAACGTGGACTAGGCCGGAGCGATTTTCAAGTGGACGCGCGACTGCTGCGCCGTGGTTTGTTGGACAATGGCTACAGCGAATTGCCGGTGGTCAGCGATCACGTGGTTGCCACTGAGGACCTGCCGCCAATTCACAAAGACCCTTTCGACCGCGTTTTAGTTGCACAGGCCACGGTTGAGGGTATAGCCCTGCTGACCATTGATCCTTTGGTGGCGCGTTACCCCGGCCCAATCCGAAGCGTAGGAAGAAGCGGGGCCTCACTTGGCCACGAAAATGACCACGCTATGCGGCTGCACGCGGTAGCTTTCCTGCGACAGCAGAGGAAACTCCTGGCCGTCTTCCGCGATGTCGTGTGGCGAGGGCAGGGCCGTGTCTGCAAAGCGGAACCACTCCTGTTCGCCGATTTGCGGGAGGGCGAACTGGAGCTCTCCCCAATACGCATTGGCGATGAAATGGAGATCATCACGCGAGCCATTCCCGTGCAGTTGGGTCAACTGCATGGCAACGCTACGCGAGGCCTCGCTCCAATCAGGCTGCATAAGCTTTGTGCCGTGCCAAGTGATGTGGAAGCCGCCTTCTCCGTGGAGTTCGAAGCCCTCCGGCCGCAGCAGCGGGCAACGTTTGCGAAACGCGATCATCAACTGAAAGAAGCGCAGCATGCCGGCATTAGTCGCCGCCAGGTCCCAATCCAGCCAACTTACCTCATTGTCCTGACAGTAAGCATTGTTGTTGCCCTGCTGAGTGCGCCCCACTTCATCGCCGGCCAAAATCATGGGAACGCCGTGCGAGAAGAACAGAATGGCGGCGAAATTCTTGCGCTGGCGCTCGCGTAGCTCGTTGATCGAGGCATCGTCAGTCGGACCTTCTGCGCCGCAGTTCCAACTGTAGTTGGCGTCGGTGCCGTCCCTGTTGTCTTCTCCATTAGCCAGGTTGTGTTTCTCGTTGCAGGAAACCAGATCGGTCAGCGTGAAGCCGTCGTGGCAGGTGACGAAGTTAATACTGTGGTAAGGCTCGCGAGCGCTGGTGAGATATAGATCGGGGCTTCCCAGCAAACGCGTTGCCAGCGCCGATGTCATGCCTGCATCGCCCTTGACGAACTTGCGAATATCGTCGCGGAAGATTCCATTCCATTCGGCCCATCGTCCCCACGATGGCAGGGTACCGACCTGGTAGAGCCCAGCCGCGTCCCAGGCTTCGGCGATGAGCTTGGTATTGGCGAGCACCGGATCGTAAGCCAGCCGCTCCAGCAGCGGCGGGCTCTTCAGCACCTGGCCTTGCTCGCCGCGGCCCAGAATCGAGGCGAGATCAAACCGGAAAGCGTCCACGTGCATTTCCATTACCCAGTAGTGCAGGCAATCGCGAATGAAGTCGCGTACCACAGGATTGTTGCAGTTCACCGTGTTGCCGCAGCCACTGTAATTCCGGTACTTGCCAGTCTCTGGATCGACCATGTAGTAGGTCGAGTTATCAATGCCGCGGAACGACCAGGTCGGCCCTTTTTCGTCACCCTCGGCAGTGTGATTGAAGACCACGTCGAGGATCACTTCGATGCCTGCATGGTGCATCGCCTTGACCAGTTGCTTGAACTCACGTACCTGCTCCCCATCGGCACAGTTCGACGAATACGCAGTGTTGGGGGCAAAGAAGCCAATTGTTTGATAGCCCCAGAGGTTCAGCAGCCTCTCGCCTGTGAGTGGGTTGACGTGGTCCGTATCCGACTCCTCGAATTCGCTGACAGGCAGCAGCTCGACCGCCGTTACCCCCAGTTTCTTGAGGTAGGGAATTTTTTCGATCAGCCCGGCAAAAGTTCCGGGATGGGCCACGCCCGAGGACGGGTGCCGCGTGAAGCTACGCACGTGCATCTCGTAAATTACGCTGTCAACCAGTGGAATGTTGAGCGGCTGATCGTCTCCCCAGTCAAAATGATTCTCGATCACCACGCTGTTTCGAAGAGCCGGCTTTCCTGGTGCGGGCGTTCCCCATTCCGCGCCGTGGGACAGAACACGAGAATAGGGATCAATCAAGACCACCGCAGGATTGAAGCGGTGCACCGCCCGATTTGGATTGGGCTGCATATCGAAGCGATAGCCGTACTGCACGCCGGCGTCAAGGCCTTCGACGAATGCGTGCCACACCTGCCCAGTCCGGTTGGAGTGAGGATCAAGCGGAAGCTCGACGAAAGGATCGTTGGCCCCGGGCTGAAAAAGCACCAGCGTGCAGGAGGTAGCATGTTTCGAGAAGACAGAAAAATTAATCCCAGCGCGATGCAGAGAGGCGCCAAGCGGAAGCGGCAGTCCTCGGACAACGCGATAGGCAGCGACGCCAGAGCTGGTCGTTTTTTTCGGCGCGGTTGGCGCGGTCGCTTTGCTTGGCATAAAGTCCTCGAACCCAGAATGTGGGACCAGAGTTAGATATCAGAAATGTCAACCTACGACGACAAAGACTTGCTAACCGTGACCGAGTAACTCCTTCGCAATTCTCACATACAGGTTAACCGCGTCCAGCAACTGCCGCTTCTCAATGTACTCACCTTCGGTGTGCGCCACATGAATCGATCCGGGGCCGAGCAACAATGGCTGTCCCCATGCCGTGAGCGCGGGAATGTCGGTGGTGAAAGCGGCGATCATAGTCTCTATCCCCGGCACGGTGGTGAACTCCATATATGGAATTTCAAGTATGAAGTTAGGCTCGACCTTGTCCCCAGCAGCGGCTATGATTTGCCGGCGTAGGTCCCCCGCAGGGCCAACCAGACGATACAGCAAGTGGGCACAGGCGTAGTCCGGGATCACGTTCGGCGCGCGGCCGCCTTCGAGCTGGCCGATGTTCATCGTGCACGGCCCAGCTTTGGGACTCGTTGGCAGCTTCAGGTTGCGGATACTCTCCAGCGCATCCAGCAGCTTCTCGATTGCCGACTCGCCAAGCTCGGGATAGGCCGAGTGCGCCATCTTGCCGCGGGCAACGAGTTCGACGCGTAGAGTCCCTTTCGACGCCAGCGCAAGCTTGTTTTCCGTCGGCTCCCCGTTGATGAGGAACTCCGCCCCACGCGGCTGCTGGTTAGCGACCTCCGCACCCTGGCTGTCGCGCTCTTCGCCTACCAGGAAGAGCAGGCCGGCATGGATGCCGTCAGCGTTCAGCTTTTCGGCGGCGGCGATCTGCGCGACGATGATGCCCTTGGCATCGCACGAGCCGCGGCCGTAGATGCGGTCAGCGGTCTCGGATGAAGCGATGAACGGCGGCACCGTGTCCATGTGGGTTGAGAGGACAAGCTCAGGATTGGGGTGCTCGGGGCTCGTGGCCCACACGTTGAAGCGATCACCTTCGACCGGTATGCGTTCGACGCTGTAGCCGAGCGCCGCCAGCTCGTTGGCGAGCGCGTGGCCAACCGCGGCCTCTTGTCCGGTGGTGGACTCAATGTCAATCAGCTTGCGAGTGAGGGCGAAAAGATCCATGTGCGAAGGATAGAGTACCTCAGAGTTCTTCGGCGAAGATACTTTCCAGCGCCGTCTTACGATACTCGAAGGTCCTTCGTAGCACGCCCTGGAAGATCAGCTTCTCCAGCATCGTTCCAATGGCGCCAAATCCGACTTCATACTCCACGACATCACGAATGAGCGTGCCCTCGCGGCCGCCTGCCGTTTTCGCTTCGAAGGAGTGGGTGTGCTGCCAGCGGTGAAACGGTCCTTGCTTCTGGGTGTCTCTGAAATACTCGTCCAGCGAGAAGTCAGTGATGAGCGCCACCCACTTCTCATGTATGGGCAGGTAGGGGACGGCACGAAACTTGAACACGATTTCAGTGCCGAGCCCGGCCATCGGTCCGGCATCCGGTAGGATCGCGCCTGCAGGGAATCGTGGTGGAACCAGATTTAGGTTGATCAACTTCGCGCCCTGGCTGGGGGGCATGATGCGCGGCAGATTACGCGGATCGGCAAAGAACGCGAACACGCGCGGCAGCGGTGCTGCGATCCACTGTTCGGCTTCGAACCGCTGACTCATGTCTTGGTACCGGTTTTCCCACGAAATTGTTCCACGTGGAACAATCAGAGTAAACGCAATTAATTGTGTGTGCCCGGGTCAGGAGCTACTAGGTATTGTGTTGAGCGACCTTGGGTTTGGTGCGCCGAAAAAAGCCGAAAAAACTCGCAATTTTCTCTTGACACGCAACTGTTTAGGAGTAAGATACCTCCAACAGAAGTGGTAAGAAGTGGTAGATTGTGGGCTGAATCCAGGCCCTGTGGGAAGCAAGTGGTTCGAAACGGTTTTATGGCCCAAAACGTCCTGCAATCGGACCGAAATTGCCATGTTGGACCGGTGATTTTGACCTCCGTGCAAGGAATTAGGGCCGAGCAATCAGAGCTCAGACATTATGTTTCGCGGCACGCACTTAACCCGTCTCGACGAAAAAGGGCGCCTCAAGGTGCCAGCGGAATTCAAGCGCCTGTTCGACGAGAACTACAGTGCGCAATTCTACATCACCAGTTGGGATGGCAAGAGTGCCAAAGTGTATCCCCTTCAGGAGTGGGAAGAGATCGAGCGCAAATTGAGCACGGTGTCCAATTTCAACAAGTCCAAACAGCGGTTGCTGAAGCGGACCAGCTATTACGGACAATCGGTAGAGATTGACGGGCAAGGCCGTTTGCTGCTTCCTTCAATCCTGCGCGAAGAAGCGGAGCTAAAGGGTGAAGTGGCAGTCAGCGGGCGGGTGAAGTTCCTCGAGGTTCAAAACGCAGAAGCGCTGCGCAAGGAAGTGCAGGAACCGCTTACTCCTGAGGATGAACAAGAACTGGATCGGATGGGGATTTAAGGCGAATCAGGTTTCGGGTTCCATTCGCAACGGAATGGGAGTGAATGGACAACGGGTTTCGAGAAGCGGACAGCCCCCTTGGGGGCACGCATGGCGAGGGCAAAGAGTTTGGCCATGTGGCAGTTCTTTTAAAACCAGCGATCGAATTCCTGGCCGTACGACGCGGCGGGACCTATATCGACGCGACCGTGGGCTTAGGCGGGCACAGTTGGGAAATCGCAAAACGCCTGGGCGCACAGGGTCGTTTGATTGGCTTCGATAAGGACCCGACGGCGTTGGGCCGGACACGCGAGCGGCTGAACAGCCCACCTGCGGAGCTAGTTGGTGATTGGCCGCAGGTGAAGTTGGTGAACGCTTCATTCGCGGAGGTTGCGCAACACGTTGCTCCCGCAACCGCGGATGGCCTGCTGGCCGATCTAGGTGTCAGTTCCATGCAGTTGAACGACGCGGCGCGTGGATTCAGTTTTCAGGCAGACGGCCCGTTGGACATGCGGATGAATCCGCAGTCCGGGCTGAGTGCCGAACAAGTGGTAAACCGCATCGACGAGCGCGAGCTTGCCGACGCGATTTACGAATTCGGTGAGGAAAGGAGGTCGCGGAGAATCGCCAGAGCCATTGTT
>Ga0209040_10002290_pt1 | contig 15111 bp, 11 predicted proteins | sample BogFormECP12_OM3_FD_188240 | JGI IMG/M metagenome (GOLD analysis project Ga0209040, IMG submission 188240) | Bog forest soil microbial communities from Calvert Island, British Columbia, Canada - ECP12_OM3 (SPAdes) (version 2) | ecosystem: Environmental > Aquatic > Freshwater > Wetlands > Bog ...
CGAACGATCTCGGGTCCATCTTCGGAACGAGCGATGGGGCGCAGTTGTGGGCGGTGGGAGAAAAGGGAACGATCCTGCATTACACGTCGCAGACGGGGCGCTGGGAGGCACAGCGCAGCGGCACCACGCAGGTGCTCGTGTCCATCTTCGGAACGAGCGATGGGGGGCAGTTGTGGGCGGTGGGATCTGGCGGAACCATCCTGCATTACACGGCGCAGGCGGGGCGCTGGGAGGCACAGCGCAGCGGCGCCACAAACTGGCTCTGGTCCATCTTCGGAACGAGCGATGGGACGCAGTTGTGGGCGGTGGGCCAGAAGGGGACCATCCTGCATTACACGGCGCAGGGGCGCTGGGAGGCACAGAGCAGCGGCGCCACCGCAAATCTGCTCTCCGTCACCTTCGTCAGGCCGTAGTAGATAAGGCAGGATGCGAGCGCCGCAGGCGCGAAAAGATAACATTAGCTTTAACATTAAAGCAATAATTTGACTGGTCATCCTGAGCGGCGAGGTCGTCCGCGAAGCCGGACGGCCGAGGAGTCGAAGGACCCCTATATTGCGGCAAATAATTTCTTCCGGTATAGGGGGCCTTCGAGTCGTCGCTGCGCTCCTCGCTCAGGATGACAAGTCCGGCGATAGTGCTTTAACATTAAAGTTATTTATAAAGTGTATGGCGGCCACGGTATCGCGCAGCAAATGTTTCTTCCCGTATAGGGGTCCTTCGACACCTCGCTTCGCTCGTCGCTCAGGATGACACACCCTTCCCCACTTGAAATTAGAAACTTGACACTAGAGACTCATCCCTGCCCTCTTCCATGACAAATGTCATCCGCCGCTCCTGACATTCCACACTACTGCCCATGTCGAAACCCGGCGAGGATTGGTTCCGTAATTGTTTGAAAAGATTTCAGACTGGTTGGCTCCGGGTGGAGCAGCGCTTCAGCGCTGCACAAAGGGTTTCGAATTGGGTGCGGCTTTAGCCGCTGAGGTAATGAAAGCCACTACCTCGGGCGCTAGAGCGCAAACCTATTGAGTCTTGCGGAATATAGTGACTAACCGTGGAATTGTCATCACCAGCGAAGCGAGGGACCTGCTTTTTCCCTGACCGGCCGGAAAGCAGATTCCTCGCGCCCAAAGAATCGGGCCATATCGATTGAACCACGAGGAAAAATACCGGCAATGACACCAGTAACCCAGCCGAAACAATCACCTGCGCCCTTCCCAAAGCTGCCGCCGGAAAGCGATACTAGAGGCATTCATGTTTCCCAGAGTCGAGCCAATTCTATGCCGGACCTGAAAGGCGATCTGGCGTCGCTACGTATCGATCGAGACGAGCCCCGCCGAGGACGATGGCGACTTCCCGTTGTCTTACTGCTGCTTGCTGTAGCCGTTGGCGGTCTCTACTTCTTCCGTTCGCGGCTCTCCCTCTCTGCCCTCAGCGCTGTTGAGGTACAGACCGTGCAGGCCAGCGTCGAAACCAACGCTAACGCCAGCGCCGGAACTCCCATCCTTACGGCTTCGGGATACCTGGTGGCGAGGAAGCAGTCGGTGGTGTCGTCAAGGATTCAGGGACGGATTACCAAGCTGCTGGTAGAAGAGGGAAGTGTTGTCAAGGAAGGCGATGTTCTGGCGACGCTGGACAACGCTGACCTCCTCGCTGCTATCGCCAAGGCCAAGGCAGATATCGAGTACGCCAAGGCTGACCTGGCTGAATCAAGGCGACAAGAACGGATACAGGAAGGACTACATCACGACGGGGTAACGTCTCAGGATGCCCTCGACGCCGCCAAGGCCAAGGTAACTCTGGGAGAAGCGACCATAGAGCAGGACAAGGCGAACCTTCAGGTACAGGAAGCCAATCTTGACTTCACCACCATTCGCGCACCCTTTGCCGGCATTGTCGTCAAGAAGATGACGGAGGCTGGAGAGAGTGTCGCCCCCATTCCTCCAGGGGTAAACATCTCCATCTCTTCGGGAGCCATTGTTGCCATTGCCGACATGAACTCCCTCGAAGCCGAAGTTGATGTTAACGAATCCAACGTAGCGCAGTTGCAGTCAGGTCAACCGGCCGAGATAACGGTACAGGCGATCCCTAACCATACGTATAAGGGAGTGCTACGGCAGGTCATCCCCACAGCAGACCGTACCAAGGCAACGGTGACGGTGAAGGTACACATTGAGGACAAGGACAAATACCTGAAGCCGGAGATGAGCTGTAACGTTACCTTCCTCCAGCCGCCAGAGGCCGCGAAGAAGAAGGACGCTGTACCAAAGCGTATTGTCACTATCCCCAAGGATGCGATAACGACTCGCGATGGCAAGTCTGTAGTTTTCCAGATCGAGGACAACAAAGTGCATCAGCTTCCCGTGACGACAGGACCTGATCTCCATGGACAAGTTATAGTTACCAGCGGGTTAGGGGGATCGGAGACGCTGGTGAGTAATCCTCCGCAGACCCTGAAGGACGGAGCAACGGTGAAGGTAAAGGCATAGGGGATAGCCAAGTAAAGCGCTTTAGGTAAGGGCGGCGAGCATATAAGACTTAAGTGCTACGTTGAGCGGTACCAAAACGGGAACTTAAGTATTGTTTGGAGTGGGCGCCATTTTGACCATTGCGATGCAACTTCAGGATGGCCCTAGAATGCGCTAGGATGCGTTTAGACGAATCATTGATGCCTCGGACAAGGTAAACTATGTCGAAGCGATTTGACTGGCCTTAAAACGCCTCTAAACGCAAAGTTTCATTTTGGGAATCTCGCGGGCATCACATCCCCAACGCAGTAGTTCAAAGCGGCATAGGAGAGCTTATGAGTACGGCCCCGGCAACAGCGACAGCCACAGCGGTCAGCGTACAGAACGTGCGCAAGGTATACCAACGCGACAGCTTACAGATCAAGGTCCTCGACGGGCTTAACCTTGAGATAAACCAAGGGGAGTTCCTGGCGTTGATGGGGCCGTCAGGTTCGGGGAAGACGACGCTGTTGAATCTGATTGCCGGCATTGACCGTGCTACCTCGGGGAAAGTTGTGGTTGCCGGTACTGACTTGGGGCCGCTTTCGGAAGGAGAGCTGTCAAAATGGCGTAGCCGTAACATTGGATTCATCTTCCAGTTCTACAATCTCATCCCTGTGCTGAATGCTGTAGAGAATGTCGAGCTGCCGTTGCTGCTGACGTCGCTCTCTGGACGCGAGCGTCGCGAGCGTGCCATGACGGCGTTGCGCATTGTAGGGTTAGAGGACCGCTCGAAGCATTATCCCCGGCAACTCTCCGGAGGACAGGAACAGCGTGTTGCCATTGCGCGCGCGGTGGTTACCGATCCTAACGTCCTGGTCGCCGATGAGCCTACAGGCGATCTTGACCACCAGAGCGCCGAGGAGATCTTGACGCTGATGGAGACGTTTAACCGTGACTTCCACAAGACCATCGTAATGGTGACCCACGATCCGAGGGCGGCAGCAAGGGCGCATATACAGCGTCATCTGGACAAAGGAGTGTTGACCGATGAAGTTACCTGGAATGGTTGACAGGGATAAGATGACGATATGAAATACGCTCCACTGGTCCTGAAGCATCTCCGTAAGAATTGGATTCGCACCCTCAGCACGGTGCTGGCGATGGCGGTCTGTATCTTCCTCATCTGCACGCTGCAGACGGTAGTGGACGCCGTCAACTACGGCTTGAGCACCGGCAACGCTTCGCGGCTGGTGGTTCGCCATTACGTCAGCCTGGTCTTCAATATCCCCAACTCTTACAAGGCAAGGATTGCGGCCATTCCTGGAGTCAAGAACATCACCATTCTTACCTGGTTCGGCGGCATGTACCGCGGCGACATGAAGTATTTCTTTCCTAATCTTGCCGTTGAACCGGAGAGGTTCCTGGAGATTTACCCCGAGATTATGCTGCCGGAAGACCAGAAGCAGGCGTGGTTTCACGACGCGCGCGGGTGCATTATCGGCAGGAAGCTGGCGGAGAAGTGGGGATGGAAGGTAGGCGATACCTTTCAGTTGGAGAGCTTTATTCCACCCTATCGTGTAGGCAAGCCTTTCGAGTTTGTCGTTGACGGAATCTATGACACCGACGAGGTCAAGTATCCCGCAACCGACTTGACGGCAATGTATTTCCACTACAAGTATCTCTGGGAAGCCAAGGGGGAGAAGCTTGACGTTGGCACCTATACGGTACTGATTGACGATCCCAAGAATGCCGGCCGCATCAGCAAAGCCATCGACGCGGAGTTCGAGAACAGCGACACCCAAACCAAGACGGAGACTGAGCAGGCCTTCCGCGCCAGCTTCATTGCCATGGCAGGAAACCTGGCGCTGTTGCTGAACGGTATTGGACTCGCCGTTGCCTTCACCATTCTGCTGGTGACGGCCAATACCATGAGCATCGCCGTCCGTGAACGGCAGCAGGAGATTGGCGTGCTGAAGACATTGGGATTTCCCAGCGGACTGGTGATGGGGCTGATTCTGACAGAGGCGTTGCTGCTGGGACTGTTGGGTGGGGCGATAGGTCTGGGCCTCGCTGGTGTCGCCATTCACGCTCTTCCTAACATGCCTTTTATCGGTGACGTGGTACGCCAATTCCCGGGGTTGGGGCTGTCTGCAAGGATCGTTTCTTATGGATTGGGCGTGGCGTTGCTGCTGGGATTGCTGGCGGGATTTTTCCCCGCAATGATGGCGTATCGCGCCCGGATTACGGAAGTACTAAGGCAAGTGTGAAGAAGAAGCAGTAACTAGCAGCTAGTAATTAGAGTGGTAGTTGGTAATTGTAATGGGGGTTAGTAATTGCTGATTTGCATCAGGGCACGACTTTTACAAGCTGCTGAAACAGTTCCCTTTTGTGCGGGCTTTGTATCAGGGCACGAGTTTACTCGTGCCGATAAGAGCAAGAGAAATCCGGGCTTCAAATCAGGAGGTTGCAGGGGCTAAAGCCCATGTCCTAATGGCTCCGTTCCGGCGCGGCTGAAAGCCGCGCCCTGATACAAACCGTGGCCTGATACGAACCGGGGATTTACGTACGGCATCGGGTTGCCCTGCAGATTCGCGCTGGATGGTAAGGCAGTTATGCCTTACAATGGCATTGTTCCCCTGGAAAAGACCAATTCATGACCACGCTCACCATTACGGCAAAAGGCCAGGTCACCCTGAAACAGGAGCTGCTGAAGCATCTTGGTGTCAGCCGCGGAGAGAAAGTTGAAGCTGACAAGCTGCCGGATGGCCGCATCGTGGTCAGGGCCGCGGCACAGGACGGCAGGATTGCCGATTTCATTGGCTGCCTGTCACAGAAGGGAGCGACGAAACTCACCATCGATGAAATGAGCCAGATCGCGACCCGGGGATGGGCAAACAGCGTGTTTCAAAAGCCCATTCTACGGGCTGCCCGCAGTCCCTCAGGGGCTAAAGCCCGCTCTTTTGGGGACTCGGCACGGCCCGGCTGAAGCCGGGCCCTTTCAAGGCACAGCTTGTGAGACACGCTCAAGGCAAAATGAAAATCACCGCCGACACGAACTTACTGGTCAGGGCCGCTGTGCAAGACGACGCGCATCAAGCCCGGCAGGCGGCGAGGGTCTTACGGCAGGCCGAGCTGGTGGCGGTGCCGGTTCCGGTGGTTTGTGAGTTTGTATGGGTGCTGCGTCGGGGCTACAAGAAATCTGTTCCCGATGTTTCGGCTGCGATTCGGCGCCTTATGAAAAGCGCCAACGTGGTTATGGACCGGCCGGCGATAGAGGCAGGCCTGTCAGTGCTCGAAGCCGGTGGAGATTTTGCGGATGGTGTAAACGCTTACGAAGGGGAGTGGCTGGGCGCAGAAGAGTTTGTCTCCTTCGACTCCAACGCTGTCTCCGTACTCCGATCGCAAGGCGGTCGCGCCCGTTTGCTGTCATGACAAACCAGAGGCAAACTTTCGCCATTCAGGGGCTCAAGCCCAGCTCATTTATCGAGCGCTATGGCACGACTAAAGGTCGTGCCCTGATACCAACCAAGAACCGATTTATGCGATGCGTTTTGGTTGCAAAGTGCTAGAGCAATTTCATGGTTGGTGTAGCCCGCTTTGAAAGGGCACGCCTTCAGAGGCCGCTGAAAAAGTCGAAAACGCAGATCCCTCACCGATTAAAGTCGGTTCGGGATGACAAAAATAAAGGACTTGCAACGGCACAGCTAAAGTTGTGCCCTTTCAAAACGCTGCTGAAACGACTTTTTCGCCCTTTCAAAGAGACTACAGCAACTCAGAAACTGCTTTAAAGGCTAAGTGCTAATTGCTGGTTGCTAATTCGAGGTTTTCATGGCTCTACCTCTCTCCTATAACGTACGCAATCTGCGCTCGCGCTGGAAGGTGACGCTGCTGGCCATCGGCGGTATTGCGCTGGTGGTAGCGGCGCTGGTAGTGATTCTGTCCATGGCGCGCGGCTTCCGCATCGCCTTGAGTTCTACCGGCTCCGACAACAACGCCATCGTCACCCAACGCGGCTCCATGTCGGAGCTGACTTCCTGGATCGACATCGGCAATGCCAACCTCATCTCGGTCGATCCCCGCATCGCGCGTGGCGCAGACGGCAAGCCCATGGCCTCGTGCGAAGTGGTCGTGATCACCACGCGTCCCAAGAAAGGGAGCAGTATACCGACCAACATCACCTTTCGCGGGGTCACCCCTAACGCGTTCAAGGTGCGCAACAGTATCAAGATTGTGGAGGGCCGCAGTTTCACGCCCGGGCTATACGAAGTGATTGTCGGCAAGAAAATTGCCGACCGCGTGGAAGGACTCGACATCGGTTCCACCATCAACATTCAGCGCAAGAACTGGAAGGTAGTCGGCCTGTTCGACGCCGATGGCAGCTCCTTCGAGAGCGAGATCTGGGGCGACTATGACGCGATGGCGCCGGCCATCGGCCGCAATGGCGGCTGCGAGTCGCTGACCGTGCGGCTTACCAACCCGTCGGTGCTGGCGGGGTTCGACAAGGACCTGCGGGTCAATCCCCAGATCCAGGTGGAGGCGGACTCGGAGCGCAAGTACTACGAAGACCTGGCTGGCAGCACGGCCATGGCGCTGATCATCCTGGCGACGTTTGTCGCCGTGGTCATGGGAATTGGCGCGGTGTTCGGCGCGATGAACACCATGTACGCCATCGTGTCGCAACGTACGCGCGAGATTGGTACGCTGCGCGCGCTGGGCTTTTCGCGCTTCAGCATTTTGTTTTCCTTTGTGATGGAGTCGGTACTGCTGGCCATTGTCGGGGGGGTGTTGGGCTGCCTGATTGCTTTGCCGATGAACGGCTTCACCGCCGCAACCGGAACCAACGCCTTCAGCGAGCTGGCGTTCGCCTTCAAGGTCACGCCCGAACTGCTCATGATTGGCCTCGCGTTCGCGGTGCTGATGGGACTGATGGGCGGCCTGCTGCCGGCGTTGCGGGCGTCCAGAATGCCAATCACGAGAGCGCTGCGGGAAGCGTAGGTGGTACCGGGACCATAGATGGCGTTCAGCTAGTAATTGGTAGGTGGCATTTGGTAATTGGCAGAAATAGTTGGGACAGGTAGTTGGCATTTGTGCTATCGCAGAAAGAAAAGGAGACCATTGTGACAAGTCCACAGCAAAACGAGATGAGGATTCTTAAGCCCGTGCGAACCCCTGCCGCAAGGCTGGCGTTGGCAATCGTGTTTGGGCTGATTGTCGTCGCGACCCTGACGGCGCAGGGCCAGACGTTTAATGTAATTTTCGACTTCACCGGCGGATCGGACGGAGGCACCCCCCTGGCTGCCCTGGTTCTTGACAAGTCCGGGCATCTTTACGGTACGGCAAATCACGGCGGCGTCAATGGCTACGGCACCATCTTCCGAATGAAGCCAGCCGGCTCCGGCTGGACATTTACTCCGCTGTATGGCTTCAAGGGAGGCAACGACGGGGGTGACCCTGTGGATGCGGTGCGAGTGGGGGCGGACGGTAGCCTTTATGGTCCTAGTCCTACACCCACCGGCGGGTACTATGGAATAGTTTTTAACTTGAAGCCGGCGCCAACACCTTCGCCTAGTATTTTTGGAGGCTGGACCCAAAACGTACTTTACACTTTCACCGGGCTCCCGGCTAATGGCGCGAATCCGTTGGGCGCTATTGTTTTCGATCAAGCCGGTAATGTTTACGGTACGACAGGGTCTGACGGCACCTGCGGCCATGGCACGGTCTATGAGCTTACCCCTTCCGGTAGCAGTTGGACGCTGAACCTTCTTTACACCTTTTGCGCGCCTGGGGATGGACAGCTTCCCGAGTCGGGTGTGATCTTCGATAATCAGGGTAACCTTTACGGGACAACCTATGGGGGCGGTCAGGACGGAATGGGTACAGTCTTCCAGTTGGTCCAGTCGGGAACGGGATGGACGGAGAACATGCTTTATAGCTTCCCGGGGGGAAAAGACGGAGGAGTTCCCAGCGGCGGCCTGGTGTTCGATCCGTCAGGCAATCTCTACGGTACGACCTCACAGGGAGGCAAGCACAAAGGAGGCACTGTGTTCATGCTGGCGCCTTCCCATGGCAGTTGGACTCTCACGACGCTCTACAGTTTCACCGCGGCCAACCTGGATGGGCGCTCCGGCAATCTGGTCCTGGACTCCGCAGGTAATCTCTACGGGACGAGGAAGTATGAAGGCATGTACGGAGCGGGCGCTGCGTTTGAACTGGCCCACTCCAGCGGTGGTTGGACCTACACCTCGCTCCATGACTTTACCGGTGGAACCGATGGAGGCAATCCGGTTGACGGTCTCATCTTCGATACCAGCGGCAATCTATTCGGCACGGCCTCCAAGGGTGGGACAAATGCCTACGGGGATGTGTACAAGATCACGCCGTAGGGCGTTTTGCTCCCCGGCGCCGAGTAAGGCCTGCGCCTCGCGGCGGACCTTAAGCTCAACGGGAGATTTATACTTAGAAGTTTGGAGTCTGAAAAACATACACCATCCGTTGGCAAGAGGTTACGCGCTCTTCTACTGCGGATGACCCCGACTGAACCTCAGCGGCTGCTGGCGCTCACGGTCATCAGCGGCGGTTTCTGCGGGCTGGCCGCGGTGGCGTTCCATATCAGCATTGGCAAAGTCTCCGACCTGCTGATCAACCGCGCCCAGGCGGCGCCGCACTTTCATTGGATCTACCTGACCATCCTCACTCCCACGCTGGGAGGCCTGCTTGCCGGGCTGGCCCTGCACTACTGGGTACCGGGCGCGGTGGGCAGCGGCATCCCGCAGGTGAAGTTCGCCTATGCACGGCACGCCGGGCGAGTGCCCATGCGCGACGCCATTGGCAAGTTCGTTCTAGGCGTTGTGCAGATAGGCAGCGGAGCGTCGCTCGGCCGCGAGGGCCCGACGGTGCAGATTTGCGCCGGAATCTCTACCCTGCTCGGCCGGGCCGCAAATCTTTCGCGGCAGAACCGGCGGCGCATGGCGTCGGTGGGCGTAGCCGCGGGGATTGCGGCGGCCTTCAACGCGCCCATCGCGGCGGTGACCTTCACGCTGGAGGAGATCATCGGCGACCTCGACCAGACGATGCTCTCGGGGGTGATCGTTGCTGCGGCGATTGCTGCGGTGGTGGAGCGCAGCATTTTGGGCCAGCATCCGGTGCTGGAGAGCCAGCGCTCGTACACTCTGGGCTCGGCGAGTTCCTTGCTGTCGTACGCCGTGCTCGGCTTGCTTTCTGCGATCGCCTCCGTGGCCTTTACGGATTCTCTGTTGGGCCTGCGTCAGCGCTTCAAGCAATTCACCGCTGTGCCCAAGTGGGTGCATCCCGCTATCGGCGGCGCCGCAACCGGAGCGCTGGCGGTAGTGGGACTGGCGTTGCTTAAGACGGACGGCATTACCGGCGGCGGCTACCAGACCCTGGCCCAGGCGCTGACCGGCTCGCTCACAGTGAAAGTGATGCTAGGGCTCTGCGTGCTGAAACTGGCGGCGACGGTATGCTCCTACGCCAGCGGCGGTGTGGGCGGAATTTTCGCGCCGGCGCTGTTCATCGGCGGGATGCTGGGAGGGGTCATCGGGTGGCTGGACGTCGTAGTTTTCCATCATCCGTCGAATGAGATTGGCGCTTTCGCGCTGGTGGGAATGGGCGCCGTGTTTGCCGGAACCATTCGCGCGCCCATGACCTCGGTGCTGATTATCTTCGAAATGACCGGCGGCTATGGCCTGATCCTGCCTTTGATGGTGGCCAACATGAGCGCCTACGCGCTGGCCCGCTACTGGCGGCACACACCGATCTATGAAGCTTTGCTGGAGCAGGATGGCGTTGTTCTGCCGCACGGGAAGCCCACGGTGGACGCGGCCCGGGTCGAAGTGCCGGGCGAAGTGCCGCCGTAGCACGAGAGATGGGAAGCCGCAGATCCCTGTGCTATTGCAACAACCCAAACTCAGCAACCCCCGTCTGTGTGCCGACAAAGACTTTGCCATTCACGATGACAGGAGTGATGAACTTATTGCCGGGGCCAAATTGATCGCGCGACCCCGATTGATTGCTGTTGTACAGCTCTCTTGCCAGGTTCGTGGCGTCGTAGGCGTGGAGGACGGCCGGGACATTGTTCTCAACCGCCCAAACGATGGCGTTGGAACCGAGATTGGCGGAGACGCTGGGAGTCGTACCGGGATATTGGAAGACAGTCGAGGTTTGCGAGGTGGGTGACGTCGAGAGCATGGCATTCGTTATGCTGAAGGCCTTGAGCGTGCCGTACACGTCACCAAAATACAAAGTGTTGTTGTAGTACGCCGGGGTTGCAAACAACCCGTACTCGAATACGGCATCAATCTCCTGGTAAATTGCGCTGTCATTATTGGGGTTGAACTTACCCATATTGTCGCGATTGACAACGTAAATGTTGCCATCTTTCCCAGCTCCCACCGCCAGTCGGTGAATCTGCCCGTTGTTGTCGTACAAACTGGGCAATACTAAGGGCCCGCCCGAACCGAGATCGGCATCATCATCGGACTCCTGGTTCGCGTCGTACATGGCAAAGTAGTCAGCCACAGCGAGCTGAGGGGAAGCCGAGAGTTTTACGAATGCGTTCCCATAGTCGCCGTAGATCGGCATGCCGTTACCGTCGAGGGTGGTATCGAGGGTGCCATTGCCCATCAGCAGGTAGATACTGCCCTGGGGGTCGGCAGCTGGTCCGCCCCCTGACATCCATATTCCACCTGCGTTACCGTTGGGCGTGAGATCCATTACTGATGTCTGTTTCAGCGTCCCAGGGTCGTACGCCATCACCCAAGCAGTGTACGGACGGATGTCGCAATGGGAGGCGAAGGTGATGTAGATTTTCCCGCCAACCTCCAGCAGGCTCGCCCGCTCCAGGTATTGTTTCGGATCGAAAATGACCCGGCCATTCTGGCTGCCGTCACCACTGCCGGGATAGGTCGCGGCAATCTCGGTGGGACCTCCGAATAGCTCGGCGCCAGTGATTATATCCAAGGCGTGCAGTCGCTGGTGATAGGTGCCGGAATAGTCCTCGGTCATGGCAACGAAGTAAATGGCGCCGCGCTGCCGGTCGATGACGGGAGTCGCTGTAATTCCGATGGTAGGTGCGAGATTCAGGCAACCGAAGTCATCGCTGGCGGTTTCGCCTGGCGGAACTGCGGAGGTCTGCCAGAGCGTCTGGCCGTGGTCTGCGTCGAAAGCATACACGCTATCGTTTTCGGTAACCACGTACAAAACGTTGTGTATGTTGGGCCCGATGGGCACCCTGTACAAATAGAGCGGTTGCGCATCCACCTTGCCGTCGACCGGGAAGAAGGCGAGTAATCCAAAGCTGTTGGAGTTTACGTTGGCAGGAGTCAGAACGGTTTCGTACTGAGTAAATCCCTTGCGGCCGACGTCGTAGTGGTAGGTGACTACATCACCTATGTAGCCTATGGGTCCCGGAGTTTCCGGCCGACTCGCCCGCTTACGCAGGGCCGCTATCTGTTCCGAGCCTTGCGGTAACAGGGAACCAGGGCTTGCAATAGGAGGCGCCGGCTGGCTGGCCTGGAAATCCCGCGCCGAGGAAGAACCGATGGAAGCCAGGTTCACAGCCGACCAGCACACCATGGCCAAACCTAGTCCGGCGAGAAAGGACAGAATCCAACGAAGTGGCCTGCGCATAAATGCCCTCATGGCTCGACGAATAAAACACGATGTCGATATTTTGTTTCGACCAAGGACTATTCAGTTCCAGGGTTAGAAGCTCCCCAAATGTGAAGGAGAGTTTAATTCCAAGACGCCTGCCTAGGCAAGTCAAACAAAATAAGAAGGCACGGAGGGTCGCTCCGTGCTTGTGCGTCTCTGCGTTGAATCTAGCTTTAGCTCTTGGTCATCGGCGTCTTCAGCACTTGGATGGCGCGATTGAGCTGGTCATCGGGCTGGTTGGCCTTCTGCTGCTTTTCTTCCTTGGCTTCGTCCTGCGAGTTCTCGTCTTCGTCCAGGGGAACGAAGTCGTCACCGGCATCGGCCACCAAAATGTTCGGTGTGATCGCCGTGTCCTGAATCGCCTTGCCGGAGGGCGAATAGTACTTCGCCACCGAAAGGATGATAGCTGCGCCATCGGGCATGTCGATGAGCTTCTGGATGGAACCCGAGCCGAACGTCTTGTCGCCGATCACGTCACCGCGCGCGTTCTCCATAATGGCGGCGGCGACGATCTCAGCCGCGCCGGCGGTGCCCCGATTTACCAGCACGGCCAGCGACACGGTGGGTGCGACCGCCTTCTGCGGATCGGCGTTGAAGGTCTGCTTGGGATACTTTTGTCCCTGCAGGTAGGTGATGGTGCCGTGGTTCAGAAATAGGTTGGCGGTGGCGACGCCCTCGTCCACTTGGCCGTCGCCTGAGTTACGCAGGTCGAGGATGACTTTCTTGGCGCCCTGCTTTTCCAGCGCCTTCACCTTGGCGGCGATCTCCTGCGAGCGGCCTTTGGGAAAATCGTCCACCTTTATATAGCCGATGCCGTCTTCCATCAGCTTGTCGGTCACCGGCGGATCGCTGACCATGACGCGCGTGACTGCGGCCTTCAGCGGCTTCACGCGCCGGGGACGCACGACCGCAAGGTTGACCACCGAGCCAGGCTGTCCGGAGAGCAGGCCGTCGATCTCGGCCAGCGACATCTCGCGCGTGGACTTGCCTTCAATGGCCTCGATGATGTCACCGCTGGCGATGTCGGCCTTGTCGGCCGGGCCGCCGGGAATCACCGCAATCACCGCCGCATAGCCGTAGCGCTTGGAGACGGCCGCGCCGATGCCGGCCTTGCCTTCCTTGCGCTGCTTGTAGTCCTTATATTCGGTGGGATCCAGATAGCTGGAGTTGGCGTCCAGCGACTCCAGCAGCCCGTGCAGAGCGCCGTCGGTCACCGCCGGGATGTTGGGCTCTTCGACGTACTCGGTGCGAATGCGCGATAGGACCTCGCTGTAAACGCCGAGCTGGCGATAGGAACCGTCGTCATTGGTGTTGGCTTTGACCCCGAGTGCGCCGGCGACGACGAACGAGGCAATCAAAAAGGACAGGCCCAGAACGGTAAGTTTGGTGATCTTTGACATTTGTAATTCACTGATGGGAGGGAAGTCCCGCAGGATCACTCCCATTCTAACTCAGTTCGATGCCGGGTAAGCGGGAAGGTGGCAGTAAATTGCCGATGTCCCGTGTGGCGCCACCTTCGGCTGAGGGTTGGACGGGCGAAGAAGGGGAAGGGTAAGCGGGCGCCGCGTTCGGTCGTAATCCAGAAAAAATCCACCGTTCATTCATCTCGTCCCGGCTGAAGTGACGGCCCGCTTTCACATGGCGGATGCGCCGCATGAGCGCGTCAACTCCCTGGCCATTGCCGGACTGGGCGGCAAAAGTCAGCAGCCATTCCCGAAAGGCTGCGTTCAGGGCCTTGCGCTGCGAACGGGCAACCGGGCGTGCCTGTTCGATCAGGTCTTCATCGGCGCTGAGGGTAATATTTTCTTCATACGAGTTCAGGGTATCCGAAGGCAACACAAAAGCAGATCCCTCGCTGCGCTCGTGATGACAAGGGAAATGCTTGTGACCCCACTCACAAGCCTCTCTGCGCTCATCCTGATAGACTCCTCTGTTAACTTCGAAAAGTGAGAACCTAGAACCAGCGTACAAATGCTCGCAGGTCAGACTTGTATCAGGGCATGGCTTCACAGACCGCTGAGTTCGTTTCAGTAGCGTTTTGAAAGGGCACAGCTTTAGCTGTGCCGTTGCAAGTCCTTTATTTTTGTCATCCGGAACCGACTTTAGTCAGTGAGGGATCTGCTTTTTCGCCCTGATACAAAACGAAGTCTCCGCTATTTGTGACATCAGTTGAAGAAGCTGAAAGCTGAGAGGTGATTGCCAATTGCTAAAAGCTAGCTGCTAACTACTAATTGCCAATTGCCAATTGCTATCGAGGAACCATGGCCCGCAGTCTGAAAGAATCGCGCGCGCTGCAAAAGCGCGCTGAGCAGCTTATCCCCGGCGGCGTGAATTCGCCGGTCCGTGCCTTCCGCTCGGTGGGCAGCGACCCGCCATTTCTGGTGCGGGGCCTGGGAGCGCACGTCTGGGACGCCGACGGCAACCGCTACATTGACTATGTCGGCTCGTGGGGGCCGCTCATTCTCGGCCATTCCAATCCCGAGGTCATCGAGGCCATCATTCAGGCCGCGCGCAACGGCACCAGCTTCGGAGCGTCCACTCCTACCGAGGCCGATCTGGCTGCGCTGGTCGTCGAGGCGTTCCCCGCTATCCAGAAAGTACGCTTCGTCAGCTCGGGCACGGAAGCCACCATGTCGGCCATCCGGCTGGCGCGTGCCGCCACGCAGCGCAAGTTTATTGTCAAGTTTGAAGGCTGCTACCACGGTCACAGTGACGCTCTGCTGGTGAAGGCGGGCTCGGGCGTGGCCACGCTCGGCATCCCGGGCTCGGCGGGAGTTCCCGAAGAGTTTGTCGAGTTCACGCTGGCGCTGCCCTACAACGATCGCGGCGCGGTCGAGGCGGCCTTCGACAAGTTCAAAGGCCAGATCGCCTGCGTGATTGTGGAGCCGGTAGTGGGCAACATGGGATGCGTTCCACCCCAGCCCGGCTACTTGGAAGCTCTGCGCGAGATCACGGCGCGAGAGGGTGCACTGCTCATCTTCGACGAGGTGAT
>Ga0209040_10002292_pt1 | contig 15110 bp, 11 predicted proteins | sample BogFormECP12_OM3_FD_188240 | JGI IMG/M metagenome (GOLD analysis project Ga0209040, IMG submission 188240) | Bog forest soil microbial communities from Calvert Island, British Columbia, Canada - ECP12_OM3 (SPAdes) (version 2) | ecosystem: Environmental > Aquatic > Freshwater > Wetlands > Bog ...
AGCAAAATATATTACGGACGAGTTCGCGACTCTCGGGCACTTTTGCAATTGGTCCTCGACAGCGCGGAACGAGAAAAAAAGTACGGCACGGTCGGCGAGGTTCAGGCGGGCATGGCTCTAGAGGACGCCTTGCTTGGCTTCAGGACCCGCTCACTTCAGCATTCAGAAGCGTCGTTGAGACTGGGAAGTGAGCAGCCTGCGCTTGCGCTGGCACTGGCGGGGCACACCGGACGCGCTTCAACACTCGTCAAAAGAATTACAATTCAAGCAGCGTCGGACGCACCTCTTAGAAACATTCGACTCCCCGAACTTCTGGCCACCATTGAACTCAAGCGCGGGAATCCGATGAGAGCTGTTGAACTACTTGCTCCCGTCAAGCGTTACGAAGAAGGTTGGAGCGACACTTATTGGTCTGCCTACCTTCGTGGGGAAGCGTATCTTGCAGGGGGCCAGGGACAAGACGCGGCCGTCGAATTTCAGAAAATTCTCGTTCATCGTGGGGTGGTTCTCAATTCTCTCATCGGTGCACTGGCTCATGTCGGCTTGGCCCGAGCGTATGCTTTGCAGGGCGAGCCGGGCAAAGCCCGGGTCTGTTATGAGAATTTCTTTTCACTTTGGAGGGATGCAGACCGGGATATTCCCATCGTGAAGCAAGCCAAAGCAGAGTACGCGAAACTGCAATAGTTCTTGGTCAAGTTGTGGAAAGGTCGGTTTCGAGAGACACGAAAAGCGCATCTGGACGAAGTAGCACTGCGCTAAAAAAAGTCCGCGAAAGAGTTCAGGTTTTCAGACTCCTGCGAGTAGACTTCGAGCGAGGGTTGCCTAAGCCGAGGCTAAAACTCCTGGGCCAGCGCTTTGAACCTAACAATCAAAGTTTCTTCCGAGATCCAGTAAGCACTTTACCGGTAAGGGTCAATCGGGGAAAAATCCGCATTACACTTCCCTCCGGTGGAAGTGAGCCCTAATGATGACAGGATAAGGAGTTCAATGTCGAACACATTTGGTACTGATATTCTGATTCAAGCCAAAGATCCGATGAAGGCCGCCCGATTCTATGTCAAAGGACTCGGCTTTGAGATTACTGACGAGACACCCAATCAAGTCAGCCTCCACGGGAAGAACATCAATTTATTCATTGAACGAGGTCCTGCACTTGGACCCGTACTGGAAGTTACTGTCAAAAATGTACAGAAAGCCAAAGCGAACCTGAAGAAAAAAGGCTGCAAAATAATAAAGGACGAACCTGAGTTTCCAAGGTGTTACGTCAAGGATCCGAACGGACTAATTTACAACCTGACTGAATGACTATGCTGGTCCCAGATGTCCCATTCCAGCGAGGGTTTGATTCCTCACTTTTCGGTTGATTGATCGTATGAAGAACGGCCATATCGGTAGCTAACGAGCGGTCCAGCCGAGGTCAATGTCCAGAGCGGCGCCAGTGATTCCTCTAGCGGCGTCGGAACCTAGGTAAAGCGCTAGAGTGGCCACTTCTTCCGGCTCGAGCAAACGGTGAATTGCGGCGGGTACCGTCATGAGCTTTTCCACGACTTCATCGGGCGAAATCGCATGTCGTTTCGCTTGTTCTTCAATTTGTTTCTCGACAAGCGGCGTCCGGACGTAGGCCGGGCATATGGCATTGGACGTTATGTTGTGTTCGGCGACTTCCAAGGCGACCACCTTCGTCAAGCCCAGCAACCCGTGTTTGGCACAAACATAAGCTGATTTGAATGGAGAGGCAACTTTGCCATGCAGCGAGGCGATGTTGATGATGCGACCCCATTTTTGCTTGATCATATGGGGCAGGGCATATTTGCAGCAGAGAAAGGATCCTCTGAGGATGACTCCCATAAGATAGTCCCATCGCTCCTCTGGGAAATCCACGACCGGAGCGATATGTTGTAATCCTGCATTGTTCACCAGGATGTCGATTTTTCCGAATCTCTCCACAGTACTCTCAACCAGACGGCGGACTTCCTCGGTTCGAGATACGTTTGTGGCAACGAACGTGCCAGATGCCCCGGCCTTCTGGATTTCTGCTCGAGCGCGCTCCCCTGAGAGCGGATCAACGTCGGCGATCACAAAATTTGCGCCCGCTTGGGAGAAAGCTTTGGCGATAGCGTACCCAATCCCACTCGCACCGCCGGTTACGATCACCACTCGTCCTTTCACGTTCATCCTCCTACGCAGTAAAGAGTTACAGAACGGCTTCTAGCGGGCACCCAAGCGGCCTGCGACAACCGATGGAGATCCCATATTGAGCGTCAAGAATCAAAAACGGTTTCTCGCCCCATTCGAAATTCTACTTGACAATGCTTTCGAGTCAGCGTAAAAGTTTTCTCGCATGAGAGCAAGCGCTCGTTTTACTTAAACGAGCGCTTGCTTTATGACTGGCAAGTATAGGGGTATACATGCCAAAGCTGCTCGACCGGACTATAGAGAAAAACCAGCAAAAGATCGAGCGGGCTGCGCTCCACCTATTCACCAGACAGGGATTCCATGGCACTACTGTCCGCGAAATTGCCAAAAAGGCGGACGTATCAATGGGCATGTTGTACACCTACTACGACACAAAAGAAGATATCTTCATCGATTTGGTCAATCACCTGGGCCGCAAGATGGAAGCCATTCGTCAAAGAGAGCTCATTCCTCTGATGGCCACGTTGGATCCGGATTCGCTGAGAAAACTGGCGAAAGCCATTTCACGGGTTGTCTCCGAGAATCTGGATTACTGGCGCCTGATGTACATCGATGTCGTGGAGTTCCGACACAAGCATTTCATTCATAGCTTTCGCGAAATTGCCGGAGGTCTCCGCACGTATGCAAATGCGGTGATCCGAGAATCCAAGATCGCATTCCCCCCAGGGGTGGATCCATCACTCGCCTATACCGCCATTTACTTACAATTTTTCACCTACTTCTTAGCCGAGGAACTTTTTGGGGCCAAGCGACACCTGGGCATGAGCGACGATGAGGCTATTGAGCAACTGGTTCTTTTGTACACGGGAGGACGGGAAGTTTCGGGCCGATGAATTCAGCTCGTGGGGAAAAGGAGAAGGGTATGCGACAACTGCGGTGGGCGATTTCACTTTTCGTTTTGGGCGGGCTTTTCTTGATCACCTCAGGTGGAGTTCGAGCACAGTCTCCTACGACCGGACAGATCACGGGTGTTGTGAAAGACGCGAGCGGCGCGGTCATCAGCGAGGCGAAAATTACTGTGACCAGCATTGGTGGAGTACCGCGCGAATCCTCAAGCGATGTGACCGGCCATTATAGCTTGCCCCTGCTCCTGCCGGGAACCTATCGGATGGAGGTGGAAAAGGCGGGATTCGGAACGGCCACAATTGAAGATATCGCGGTCCGCATCACCGAAATAACTAGACTCGATATTCGCCTTGAAGTGGCCACGCAGAAGGCCGTCGTTGAAGTCCTGTCTGAACCGACTCTGTTACAAACAGACGAGCCAACTCACGGCACAGTCATCCAACAGGCGCAGATCCGTCAGTTGCCCCTCCCAACGAGGAATTTCCAGCAGTTGCTGACACTCACCCCGGGAACATCAGGCCCTGTGCAGAACTCATCCGATTTGGGTCGCGGCGACGCCCCGATCTACGTCGACGGACGCCGCGGCACTTCGAACTCGGTCATCATCAACGGTATCGACGCGAATTCCATTGGGACGGGTTCTACTCCAAATCTCGCCATACCAGCCACAGATACTCTGCAAGAGTTTATCGTCCAGACGAGTCAGTACGACGCGTCACAAGGGCGGGTTGCCGGTGGCATCGTGGCGGCGGTGACCAAGTCCGGGACCAATGAATTTCATGGGAACCTCTATGAGTTCTTCCGGAACACGGTACTCGATGCCAACAATTTTTTCCTAAACGGCGCCAATATTCCCCGCCCGCCCTACCAGCGGAATCAGTTTGGTGGGACCTTTGGCGGGCCGGTGCTGAAGGATCGCCTGTGGTTTTTTATTTCCTACCAGGGGAGCCGCGAGCTAAACGACACCTCGCTCACGAACTCAATTGGTACGGTCTTTGTTCCCCAAAACCTTACGAATGACCGCTCGACCGCGGGGCTCGATGCATTCGCGGAAACTTATGGCTTGGCACCATGTGTGACGCCTCCGACTACCGCTACTTTTCCCCCGTGTTTCGATCCGACAGCGCAATTTCTTCTGCAAGCGAAGTTACCAAATGGATCCTATGTAATCCCCTCGGCTCCGCACCCTACGGCCGTGGCTCCGGGCGCGGTGCCGCAGCCGGTTGCGGTACCGGTGGTAGCTACTTCGAGGTTCCGAGAAGACCAGTTCAACACGAATCTGGACTTCCAGCTTTCAACGGCAAACCGGATTTCAGCCAAATTCTTCGCCGCAAATAATCCTGAGACGCAGGGCTTATTTAATTTGTTCGGTCTTTCAAACGCGCTTCCCGTTCCGGGCTTTGGAGGCACTGCGAATCTTAATCAAAGAGTACTCGCAGTCGAAGACACTGACGTAATTACTTCACGCTTGGTGAACGACTTCAGGTTTGGCCTAAGCATTATCACGACCGGTTCTACTCCTCAGGTGCCATTCAGTGCGTCACAGGTGGGAATCTCCTCGCCACTCGAAAATCTCTTCCCCGGTATGCCGGAAATCTCGGTGGCCAACTATTTCGATCTGGGCGCAAATCCTTTCTCCGATAACAGCGGGATCGAAAAGACCTATACCGTCGGGGACTCTCTGACTTGGCAGAAGGGACGCCATAGCTTGAGCTTCGGAGTCGAGTACAAACATCACAATTTGCAGGAGGTTTTCAATCTCTATACCAGCGGCCAGATCTTCTTCCTCGGGCTGCAGCCAAGCGGACCGTTTGTGGGAAATGGCTTTTCTGATTTTCTTGGTGGTCTGTATGACTCCACCGGCCTTACGATCATGGGCTCCGGCGTAAACAATCGGAATGTCAGTGCGCATGATTGGGGTGGCTTTGTCAATGACAATTGGCGCTTGACGGACAGACTTACACTCACCTTAGGACTCCGCTACGAATACTTCGGCCCGTTCACCGAAGCCCAGGGCCGATTCGTCGGCTTTGATCCCGCCTTGCTGACGACTGCAACCATTCCTGGATTTCCAGTCGGTGACAACCTGGCCATTACCGGTGGATTTGTTCAGGCATCCAATGCGCAGAATCCATTGCCTGGAATTCCGAAAATCCAACCTTCGCTGGTTCCTCCGGATAAAAACAATTTTGCGCCCCGGGTCGGCTTTGCCTGGCAACCGCTCGCCGACTCGAATCACCTGCTAGTGCGAGGTGGATATGGGGTCTACTACGACCGGGCGAATTCTCGTCTTCTCAATAATCAGATACTCAACTTTCCCTACTACACCCTGGCGCAAACACTCGAAACCCCCATCGCCACACCCTTCGTTCAGGTTCCACAGCCAAGTAGCTTCCCGCTGACATTCAATAACCCGGCACTCTTTCCGTTCGGGGCGCCTCCGGCATTGCTCCCGCAGGCGCCAACTCCTATTTCTCCCACGGGATTGGCAGTAGTCTCCGCCAATGGGATTTACCCGGACATTCAAGACTTCCGTACTCCGTATATACAGCAATATAGCCTGGGAGTGCAGGACGAGTTCGCGAAAAACTGGTTGCTTGATGTGAGTTATGTGGGCTCGGTCGGTCGTAAGATGTATCGTCTAATGGATGTCAACCAGGCATTGGCCCCCGTGCCATTTGAACCCGGGCTATTAAGTCCCGGATTGTCGAGCCTCGCGGTGCAGGGCTTTGGTGTCCATCTGATGCAGAGTTCGGCAAATTCGAGCTATAACTCGCTACAGATAGGTCTGACCAAGCGATTCTCTTACGGACTGCAATTCCTCGCCTCCTACACGTTCAGTCATTCTCTTGATGACTATTCGGGAGACCCCACGGGAACAAGCGATGTCACTGTCGTCCCTGGGAACCAGGCAATCCTTAACAATTACGCAAGTTCCGACTTTGACCGCCGACACCGATTTGTGCTGAGCGGTCTCTATGATCTACCGAAGTTCTATAAGGGCGATTCCCATTTCGCCCAGCAAGCGGTGAACGGTTGGCAACTCGCCACCATTCTTACACTGCAGAGCGGAACGCCGTTCTCAGTCCTGACCAATGACAATGCGTTTGTGCAGGCTCGAGCCGACTTCGCCTCGGGGTGCATCAATCCCAGTCTGAGCGGTAGCGTAGAGTCCCGCCTGAATAAATATTTCAATACTGCTTGTTTTACGCCTGCAACTGCGGTCGGAGATTTCGGTGACAGTGGCCGTAACATCTTGCTTGGGCCCGATCAGGTGAACATGGACATCTCGATCATCAAATTCTTTCCGATTAGAGACCGGATGCAGCTGGAATTCCGTACCGAGTTCTTCAACGCATTCAACGCGGTGAGCTTCGCGAATCCAATCAACGTACTCGCATCGGCCAACGTGGGGCAGATTGTGTCGACTACCACCGGACCGCGAATAATCCAGTTTGCGCTGAAGTTCAGTTTCTAGCGGAAATGGTGAACAGCATGCCGGACAAAATCATTCAGAGCATGGTGTCCCACACGCCCCCCAGACGAATGGGATCTCCCGAATTCGTGGCCGAAGCCTAGTCTGGTTGGCTTCCGAATCCTCATCTTTTTATAACTGGTGAGGCGCTTTCTTGATGCGGATTGGTTTTAGACGCCTTACTTATTTAGAAGTGTGGAGTTTCGGACCCAAGGTATCATTCGCGAAACGACCCACTTAGAAAGGACGCGATGAATCCCGAGAAGATTCTTTCGCAGAGTCCTGTCAAAGTGATTCGCTCAGCGCAGGGCCGTGTGCCTGGTGATGGGGTGACACTCGCCTTCGGTTATTGGCCAGGCCGCGGTGCGCCGGTAGTTGCGTTGCACGGTCTGACTGCTTCGCACGTCAACTTCCTTGGAATTGCTGAACGCTTGGCGAGCCGATATGCGCTCTTTGGGCTCGATCTGCGAGGCCGTGGCGACTCGGATAAACCCCAAGGGCCTTACGGGATGGAGCAGCACGCGCGCGATGTTGCGGCGGCGATGCGCGCGATGGGACTCGGTCCGAGCATTATCGCGGGTCATTCGATGGGTGCTTTCGTAGCTACTGCGCTCGCTGCCCAGGAGCCGGGCCTCGTGTCAGGTCTCATTCTTATTGACGGGGGTTATTTGCCCGACTCGCCTTCTCTTGAACCTCCCGGACAGGGACTCAACTCGGCTCTCGCCCAACGCATCGCGCAGTTACGCCAAACCTATCCCTCTCGCCTGGCCTATCGGGATTTCTGGCGAAGTCAGCCTCATTTTCCTCATGAGGAATGGAACCCCTGGGTGGAAGCTTTTCTCGACTATGAAGTCGCCGGCGATTCGATCGTCCAGCCGAAAGCCTCAGAAGCAGGAGTACTTGCCGATCTCGGGGCAGCCTTTCAACGCGAGGCGATCATTGACAGGTTGCAATCCATTCGCGTGCCGACCCTGTTGCTCCGCGCCGAAAGTGGTTTTATCCCCGGGCAGCCACCATTGTTTCCGGACGCGCTGGTTGCGCAAATTCGAGCTTACGTACCTCATGTCGAGGACCACAAGTTTTTTGGCACAACGCATTACACGATCGCACTCGGTGAACGGGCGGCGACCAAGATTGCCGATCTCATCTGCGAGCTGGCCAATCGGCCTCGTTCTTGAGTTGCGCCACAAACAAGACTCAGGAAAATCCAGCGAAGGAAGCTTACCGCTATGGCAGAACAGGGATGGATAGCAGGGATCGCTCGCGGGACGGGAGGCGCACGCAATTTCAAACTTTGGGTGCCCGAGACACTCGAAAAAGGACGCCCTTCGCCTCTCGTCATGGTGCTACACGGGTGCACGCATGATGCGAAGGATATGGCCGAGATCTCTGGAATGAACGAGGTCGCGAAAGCAAACAAATTCCTGGTTGCCTATCCCGAACAGTCGCGCTTGGCCAATCTGATGAAGTGCTGGAACTGGTTTAAACCGAACCACCAGACGCGTGGTGCTGGCGAGCCCTCGATACTCGCAGCGGTCGTCGACCAAATTTGCTCCTCTCACAATGTGGATCGAGATAGGGTTTACGTTGTAGGCGTTTCAGCCGGTGGCGCAATGGCCAGCATTCTAGCGGCTACCTATCCGGATTTATTTGAGGCCGTTGCAGTGTTTGCAGGTGCAGAATTTAAGGCCGCCACAGGTATTTCCGAAGGACTTGCCGCGATGAAACGAGGTGGACCGGATCCAGACCGGCAAGGGCAGCTTGCCTTCGAGATGATGCGCGAAGGCCTCTCGCGCAAGCAGAAGCGGCGCATGCCTGTGATTGTTTTTCATGGCACTGCAGATACCCAGGTGAGTATTGTCAACGCTGACCAAACCGTCGCGCAGTGGAGCAAAACCAATGCGTGTCTGGCGGCGGAGCATCCATCACGTGCGTTTGCCCTCGCGGAGAGTGTCAGCTATAACGAAGTGCCGGACGGGTATGCCTACCGGAAGCATATCTACGTGGAGGCCGGTGGCTGCCTGTTGATGGAGAAGTGGATAGTCGAGGGCCTTGGCCACGCTTGGTCGGGCTCGCCTAAACCTAGCGAATACGGTGACCCCAAGGGCCCTAACGCAAGTGCAGAAATCTGGCGCTTCTTCTGCGAAGCTGGCTCGAACTCGACTACTTCCTTGTCGTCAGCAGAGAAACGATCGAGTGAGGCTACAAAATGAATATTGGCTCACTTCTTCCGAGGCACGCCCGCTTTCGTCCAAATCACACAGCAGTTGTTTTTGAAGACTGTCGGTTGAGCTTTCGCGCATTCAACGCTCGAGTCAACCGACTAGCCAACGCGCTTTCTAGTTTGAATGTGAAGAAGGGGGACAAAGTCGCAACGGTTCTTCCCAACTGTCTGAACTTGCTTGAAACCTATTGGGCTGTTGCAAAGATCGGCGCCGTGGTCGTGCCCCTCAGTCCACTCCTGCGTGAAAAAGCCTTAGCCACACTTATTCAGGATTCCGACTCGGGCACCATCATCGCGAGCGCCGATTTAGCTGAGCCACTTGCCGCCATCAAGCACGAACTTCGAAACGTACAGGAGGGACACCTCATCCTTACAGGTTCAACGTTAATCCCTGGATTTCAAAGCTACGTTGAACTGACAGGTCGATCCAGTGAGGCCGAGCCTCTCAAGATCGAAATTGTGGACGACGATCCATACAACATCATTTACAGCAGTGGCACGACCGGCACGCCCAAGGGAATCGTACATACGCATTACATACGGGCCATCTACTGCGCGCTCTTTGCCTCGACCTTCCGCATGAGCCCCGAGAGCGCGGTACTCCATTCGGGTTCAATTGTTTTTAACGGCGCTTTCGTCACGCTCATGCCGGCGATGTATCTGGGCGCAAAGTACGTTTTGCACAAGAGCTTTGACCCACGGACGTTTGTGGAAACGGTGGAGCGCGAAAGCGTCACTCACGTCATGATGGTCCCGTCACAGATCGTGGCCCTGCTGGAGTCTCCACACTTTTCGGCGGAAGCGCTTAAGTCTCTCGAAATGATATGTAGCGTGGGCGCCCCACTACACCTCGAGCCGAAAGAAAAACTGAGTCGTTGCCTGCCAGGCAGATTCTATGAACTCTACGGATTGACTGAAGGATTCGTTACGGTTCTCGATAAGAATCATTACGCGTCAAAACCAAATTCTGTCGGCTCGCCGCAACCATTTTTTGAAATGCGGATCATCAACGAACAGGGCCAAACCTTAGCTCCTGGAGAGATTGGAGAAATTGTCGGCCGTGGCCCTGCGTTGATGCCTGGCTACTACAAGCGGCCCGATCTGACCCACCAGGCCATTGTCGATGGCTGGTTGCATACAGGTGATCTGGGTTACGTTGACGAAGACGGATTCCTTTATCTGGTGGACAGAAAGAAAGACATGATCATCAGCGGCGGCACGAACGTGTTCCCAAAGGATATTGAGGAAATTGTTGTTCAGCACCCGGCGGTTCGTGACGTCGCGGTATTTGGCATTCCGGACGAAAAGTGGGGTGAGGCCCCATTGGCTGCAGTCATTTTGCAGCAGTCCGATGCCATCACTGCCGAAGCCCTGCGTGACTGGATCAATGAGCGCGTAGTCGCCAAATACCAGCGTGTCGTCGCTGTAGTGATCATGGATGAATTCCCCCGAAGCCATGCTGGCAAAACACTCAAGCGCCTTCTTCGAGATCCGTATTGGGCTGAGCGTGAAACAAAGATTTAGAACTGCTGCTTATCGAAACAAGACAGCGTTCGGGTGGGATTGGTGAAATTTCGAGCAGCAAAGGTCATCAAGAGGTTTTGCAGAGGCTGAGGCAATGAGCGGTGGAAAACACGCGAGCCTTGAGAGCTTACTCTCGGCGTACCTAGAGGCTGGCGCAGCGAAACTTTCCAAGCCTGAACGCGGTATGGGCTCTTACATGATGGCTCGTTTGATCGTTGAGCACGTGACAAGTCCGGGTTTTTGGACAGAAAACCGAAAGAAGGAATTCGCTGAACTGATAGTGCCCTTTGTGAAAGCCCGGTACGAAGCTAAGGAATGAACCTACGGTCGCAAGTTCGCTATCTAGAGCTAATCGAAAAACGAACGACCAATGCATCGACGTAAGTCACTCGACGCGTCGATCCACCGAACGATACTCGTAGACTTCGGTGTTCAATTGGTGAAGAACTGAGGCCAACCGCGTGTCTTCCCAAACCGAATACGACGCAATTGTCATCGGTTCCGGAATGGGCGGACTAGCATTTGCGAGCATCATGGCCAAGCTTCGCAAGTGGCGTGTGCTCGTGTTGGAGCGCCACTTCAAAATCGGCGGCTTCACGCATACATTCACGCGGCCGGGCGGCTGGTCCTGGGATGTCGGGCTCCATTATGTGGGGGAGATGGGGGAAGGCATGATGGGCCGCCGGCTGTTTGATTTCATCACCGATAGCCGGGTGAAGTGGAACCCGCTGCCCGATGTCTACGACGTCTTTGTTTACCCAAACCTGCAAGTCAGGGCGCGCAAAGGGGAAGCGAATTTCCGAAGCACGTTGATCAATACCTTTCCAAGCGAGCGCGCGAACATCGAACAGTATTTTCGCGACCTCAGGTCCGCCACCAGTTGGGTCAACCGTTACTTCGCGACGATGACCATGCCTTCACCATTGGCCTGGATGGTTCGTGCCGTGAATCGCTTTACCGCCAATCTTCCTCTGGAGGTGACACATCAATATCTTGAGAGGCGTTTTCGTGACCCGCGGCTTAGGGCTGTGGTCACATCACAATGGGCCAACTACGGAGTACCCCCGGGCCGCAGCGCCTTTGCCACCCATGCGGTGATCGCGTCACATTACTTGAAAGGAGCGTGGTATCCGGATGGAGGAGCAGGCGAAATTGCGAAAGCAACAGGCGCTGTAATCCATGCGGCAGGCGGCGAACTCCTGCCCAACCATGAGGTCGCGCGCATTGTTCTCGAAGGTGGCCGTGCCGTGGGCGTGGAAGTCAACATCAGCAAAGGCAAACAAGGAACTCGCTCGGAATTTCGAGCGCCGGTTATCGTATCTGACGCCGGGGCGTGGAATACGTTTACGCGCATGCTGCCGGCATCTGCTCTGCCGTTCCACGAGCAACTTAAATCCCCGCCGGAAGGCTTCGAGGTTGTCGAACTCTTCCTAGGCTTACGCCGCGATCCCCGAGAGCTGGGTTTCAAGGGAGAGAATTATTGGATCTTTGCGTCTTTCGACCACGATCTGATGTATGCCCAACGGAATGACCTCCTCGACGGCCGAGCAGCGATGGTCTATCTCTCGTTTCCGTCGCTGAAAAATACTCAGTCTCAACCGCACACTGCGGAGATTATCGCCCCGCTCTCCTTTGGCGCGCTGGAAACACATCGCCATGAACCCTGGCGCAGACGCAGCGCAGATTACCAAGCTGCCAAGAAACGGATGACGCGAGCGTTGCTGGATCTCGTCGATCGGCACCACCCGGGATTTGGAGCTCTCGTAGAATACGCAGAGCTCGGTACTCCGCTGACATTCGAGCACTTCACCGGGGCGCCATCGGGGACGATCTATGGCTATCCTGGCACGCCGAAAAAATATTCTCAGGCGTGGCTCGGTCCGCGCACTCCGATCCGGAATCTGTATCTGACGGGAAGCGACGCAGCCTTACTCGGCATCATGGGAGCGCTGATGGGGGGAGTTTTGACTGCGAGCTGCCTTCTCGGGCGGTTTGGCTTCTTTGAAGTGATGCGTGCCGTTCGGCTCCGCTCATAACGCCCGAAGTCTCGTTCGAGGACGTGTCCTGAAGCTGAATATCGCTCGCGCTCTGTTCTCCTCGGATGCCGTTTGCCGACCACACGTTCGGAATTAGGGAAACAAGATCAAATCGTGCATCCATGAACGCAGCGGCCTGTCGGGCATCTAAATAATGTCAGCACAACCTTCGGCATTCGCCACGGTCACTTACGCCTCCAGCCACTCCAATCGTCGCGGTTTCCACCCGAGAATCCGCTTCGCCTTCGCATTCGAGGCCCCACTCAGCTTCGTCGCGTAGTACACCACATCTTCCCCTGCAATTGCCGTCACTTCCGCCTCGCTCATGTGCGGGGGGGACTGGAGCACCCACAAACTTAGCAAACGCCGGCAGCCACACGGTCTGCGGCGAAGGGTCATCATCCACTAGCGGGAGTTTCCCAGGGTTCTGCCAAAAATGCGAGAATCTCATGGAGGGTCAAGAAGATAGCCGCGGCGTTTCCGTATATACCACGGATCAATCGAGAGGCGGGACTGCGCGGAGCGCTTCCGCCAGAGCTTGATGCGCCTCATCGATTTCTTCGGCCTGCCAGCGCACGCGCGGTCGTCCTTTGCGACCTGTTATGTCAACTAGCCGACAGCAGCGCACTTCGCCTAACTCTGCCAACAGTCTGCGAGAGCCGCCGGCAAAGTCCGTTTTCTTTTTCGCGCGCAGGTGTAAAAGTGTAACGAGCAGATAGGCCGACACACACAGGAAAGCGTGGACGTGCAACTTCTGATCGGTCCAATGAAATTGCGGACGGGTGGAGAGCATCTGAGGATCTTTCAAGTCGCGGAATGCGGATTCCGCTTTTGCTTGTCCACGATAGGCTTCAATGATCTGCGCGGTGCTCCACTCGACGTGATCGGTAATCAGAACGCGAAGGCCGAAGTAGCGCGTGAGCAGCCGTTGATATTCCAGCCAATCACTCCAAATGCGGATGGGCACGCCTGCTTGCCCGTCGCGATTGACTTCATAGCACAACAACGAACGAAGGTATTGGCGGCCACGGATTTTGTCTAACTTCCGCTTGGCCGCCTCCACGCTTACCGGTGGATGCAATGCCATTTCTTCCAGTTCATGCCAACAGCGCGCCAAGGCTTGCCGCAGTCCCCGCACTTGTCCTTCGTGAAGTTGCGGACTGAAAACCACCACCACGCTCCGCTCCTTGCCGGCGATGACGCGCTGGCTTCGCCAGGCACGAACGACATTGCCATTGGACAACCCCACATCAGCAAGTTGTCCAGCGGCTTCCGACAGCATAGTCAGGTGATGGGAAGGGCGAACTGACGTCACGTAGCGCTCCATTCCTTCCAGATTCTCTCGCGACGAAGCCCCGGCATCGAAGACCAGGGTCAGTTGTTCGGGCTGGCCGGTCAGTTCCCGCAAGCGTTGGCGTACGGGCTTGAGAAACTCCGCGAAGGTGCGCATGTCTGAGCGCGCTCCTTCATACAGAACATGGGCCAACGGCAACTGCGTCACCTGATCGACCACCAGCGCCAGACCCATTTGGCGCAGATCGTGTCGGCCTTGCTTGTTGTGCCCGCGCTGCGGCAGTTTGGGACGCAGGTTCGTACTGGCAATATGTGTGTGGAAATTGGTCGTGTCGTAAGCCAGGGCCTGCAGCTGCAGTTGCTCGATGCGGACTACCTCGCCCACCAGTTCCTGTTCGATGGCAGCCAGTTTGTCAACCGGCACGGAGTTCATCTGATCCCAAAAGTGTTGGCTGGTCAGATCGCCAGCAACGAAGTGCATCAAATCAGGGAGATAGGTTGTCTTGGCCCAGTCGGCAAAGGCGCGCTTGCTGCGCGGCGCGCAAGCTCGTCCGATCATGGCGGCCACCAGAGATTCGCCCACGGTTAACTCATCACGGACTTGCGTCTTTTTCCCTGGGGCAACGATGGCGCGATTGATGCGCCCAGCAAGGTCCAACTCCTGAGCCAGAGAGTGTAGCGCCGTGACGGCGCCGCAAGAGACGGAAGTGATGTTCACATGCACTTGCTGGTGTTGTTGGTGGAGCTGGAGAATGTCATCGACGCGGCCCAGATGAGCGACCACCCGAATGGAGGGTTTGCCATTTTTACGGAAAGATTCCACGATGCGGTAATACTGAATGCCATGGGACTGGTAGGCCTGAAGGGAAGCCATAAATTACGTATATACACGGCGCACTTGTCTTTGTCAATAGTGATATTCATTGGCAGAAGCGCTATGTTCTCCGCCGCTAAATTCCGTATATACGAATGGCGACCCACGAATCTCTTTCATCCCAATTATTTACGGAAGACGAATGCTATGGCCCTGGGAAACTCCCGCTAGCGTATATGGTTCTCGAAACAGCCGAATAAATGTCTGCAGACGATTGCGGTCAAATCAGGAAATATCTCCGTTACTGCCTGGCCGAATTGCCGTACATATGCCGACGACTGGCAAGAAACGGCGTTCGAGGAAATCACGATTGCCAGAAGCCCGGAATCACTTTCCTTACAGTTGTCCTCAAGACGAAGGTTTCAAACACCGCCTCCACGCTGTTAGCCTACAACGGTTTTCCGGACCGTTGCTCTATTTCCTACTTGTTAATATAATTTATTAGGTTAGTCGTGATCGCGAGCTGTCTGTAAGTATAAGCCGCGATTGCACTTGAGCATGGCGGAGAGGGGGGGATTCGAACCCCCGGTACAGGTTTTGGCCCGTACAACGGTTTAGCAAGTTGAAAAGTCCCGGTGCCTGCTGTTCGGGAATCAACAATTTAGCCCGGCCCGTGAGCCTCTTTTTCGGGTCCAAAACGTC
>Ga0209040_10002293_pt1 | contig 15108 bp, 18 predicted proteins | sample BogFormECP12_OM3_FD_188240 | JGI IMG/M metagenome (GOLD analysis project Ga0209040, IMG submission 188240) | Bog forest soil microbial communities from Calvert Island, British Columbia, Canada - ECP12_OM3 (SPAdes) (version 2) | ecosystem: Environmental > Aquatic > Freshwater > Wetlands > Bog ...
TGACCACGCAAACGCCCAGGTTGATCCGCCGTACTGCATCCCGCCAGCGGATCACACACCATCCAAGCCAAGCAATGTGGGGCGTGTGCAACGCTTACTCGGCAGCAGCATTCGCGGTCGGCGCGGCTCTCCCGCTGCTGATGGCGCTTGCGACGCCGATCGGCTTCGTGGTTGTGGTGGTCGCGATCACGTCTCTGCTCTGTCTTGCGCTGCTCGGCGTCGTTGGGGCGAGGATTGGCGGAGCGAACCTGCTGAAGGCCGCGATCCGGGTCACCTTCTGGGGTGCGCTCGCGATGGCGATCACTGCCGGCATCGGTGCCGTCTTCGGCACGCAAGTCTGACGCAGGCCTGCGACACGGACCGGTGATAGTTGCACGGCGAAGTTGCCCAGATGTCAGACCTCATCCGCCGGTTCGGTTGCGGAATTCCGGCAGTTGATCATCTGCCGATCTATATCTGCAACCGACGCAAACGGGCGACGATAGAGATCGCGGGCACCGGCGTGGCCGAAGTGGTGCTCACTGGTGAAGAACACCGATATGGGCTCGCCCGATGGGTCGTGTCGCACAATCTGATGCAGCAAGCGTCGCCGAAAACGGCCCGGCAGTCAGCGGTGCCGCAAGACCCAAGCGCGCTGCCGCGGCTCGGGCTGTGCCAGGCCGGCGCACACGAGTGCGTCGCTGGTCGCCAGGGACAACGCTCGGTGGCGGGACCGCCGCCGGAGCTGCCGATCGTGGACACAATCGACGCACTGGCCCGCGCGGCGATCGCCTGGGCGAAAGGCTGACGTTCCGACGACGAAGAGCGCTCGCGTTCCAAGGGTTCGTCAGGAATCGACCGCTCTATCTGAACGGATGCCAAACGGGCCCCATGGAGCTTGCTACGCCGCGCGGGCCGCCGACTTCGCGGTGAACTGATCGAATGCCTCCAGCGCCTGCGCCGCGTACATGACGCTCGGGCCGGCGCCCATGTAGACAGCCATACCCATTGTCTCGAGTACTTCGGCCCGCGTGGCGCCCTGCTTCATCGCCGCCTCGGCATGGAAGGCGATGCAGCCGTCGCAGCGGGTGGCGACGGCGATCGCCAGCGCGATCAGCTCCTTGGTCTTGCCATCGAGCGCGTCGGCCTTGAGCGCCGCCTGCGCCAGCGCCGAAAAGCCCTTCATCACGTCGGGCGCGCCGGCGCGCAGCGACCTGATGTCGCCGGTCAGCTCCGTGGCCATTGCCTGCCAGTCCTTGAGCATGTCGCCCTCCTTCCATTACATGTCGACGACCAGGCCACGCAGCGCCAGTGCGGTGAGCAGCGCCGCGTTGAGCAACATCACCGCCGGCGCCGCGGTCGCGATGCCGCGTTGCCAGCGCCGTCCCGCCGCCTGGCCGGCGATGCCGACCGCCACCAGTGCGGGCACGGTGCCGAGCCCAAAGCCAAGCATGCCGAACGCGCCGAGCAGCGGGTTGCCGCTGGCCGCGGTGGTTGCCAGCGCCGCATAGAGGAAGCCACAGGGCAGGAAGCCGAGGACGATGCCGAGCGGATAGCCGCCGCCCGCACGCTTCGCCAGTCGGGCGATGGCGCTGGTCCAGCCGGCCGGCGCGCGATCCAGCCCGGGCAGCACGCGCGCCACGTGCGCCAGGAACAGCGCGGCACCCAATAGCAGCAATCCCGCCGATGCGAAGCCGAACCAGGGCAGCCGGCCCGCTGCGGCGCCGCCCAGCGCGCCAAGCCCGGCGTAGGTGGACAGCCGTCCCAGGTGGTAGGGCAGCAGCGCGCCGCGTCCGACTCGCTGCCACTCGCACAGCCGCGCGGCCGGCACGCGCGCCATTCGGTCAGCCACCTGACCGAGCACGAAGCCGCCGCACATCGGCACACAGTGCATCGTGCTGCCGGCCGCTCCCGCCAGGAACAGCCCGAGCAGCAGGCCCCCCGACAAGGGGACGGAACCGCACCACCCGGCGAGGGCGGAGATCACGCCCGGCCATGGCGGGGAGGCGAAGAGCATGCGCCCACTCCTGCGCAATCGCCGCATCGTCGCATTGATCCAGATCAATGATCGGTTAACGCGGGCACGGCAGGTTCCCGCCGGCCTTACCGGAGTGTTCCATGGACATCGAGCCAAGCGACCTCATTGTCGGCCTGTTGATGGCCGGGCTCGGCCTGATCGGCCTGATCCTCGCCTCCGGCGCGATGGACAACGAGATGTACGTCTTCGGATTCTCGCTGTTCGGCTTCGCCTGCGTGTTCGAATTCGGCCTGCTCCGTCGCCACTTCGACCGGCTGGAGGCGAATCGACATGGCTAATCCGGCCTACAACGAGGCGGTGGTCAAGAAATTCGTCATCGCTTCCGTGTTCTGGGCGATCGTGGCGTTCCTGGTCGGCGTCTACCTCGCCGCCGAGCTCGCTTGGCCACAGTTCAACCTCGGCCTCTCGTTCCTGAATTTCGGCCGTCTGCGGCCGGTGCACACCTCGGCCGGCATCTTCGCCTTCGGCGGATCGGCTCTGATCGGAACCTCGTTCTATGTTGTGCAGCGCACCTGCCGCGCGCGCCTGTTCGGCGGCGAGGCGCTGGCGAACTTCGTGTTCTGGGGCTACCAGTTCTTCATCGTGATGGCCGCGCTGTCCTACGTGATGGGCTTCAGCAAGAGCCAGGAATACGCCGAGCCGGCGTGGCATATCGATGTCTGGCTGACCATCGTCTGGGTGGCCTATGCGGTCATCTTCGTCGGCACGCTGATGAAGCGCGAGGAGCCGCACATCTATGTGGCCAACTGGTTCTATCTCGCCTTCATCCTGACGATTGCCGTTCTGCACGTCGGCAACAACCTCGTCATCCCGATCTCGGTGTACTCCGCCAACGGATATTCCGTTGCCAGCGGCGTGCAGAACGCGATGATCCAGTGGTGGTACGGCCACAACGCGGTCGGCTTCTTCCTGACCGCGGGCTTCCTCGGGATGATGTACTACTTCATCCCCAAGGCGGCGAACCGGCCAATCTACTCCTATCGCCTCTCGGTCGTGCATTTCTGGTCGCTGATCTTCCTGTATATCTGGGCCGGTCCGCATCACCTGCACTGGACCGCGCTGCCGGACTGGACGCAGACCCTCGGCATGGCATTCTCGGTGATGCTGTGGATGCCGTCGTGGGGTGGCATGATCAATGGTCTGATGACGCTGTCGGGCGCCTGGGACAAGCTGCGCACTGACCCAGGCCTGCGTTTCTCGGTGACCGCTGTCGGGTTCTACGGCATGTCGACCTTCGAGGGGCCGGTGATGTCGATCCGCGACGTCAACGCACTCGCCCACTACACCGACTGGGTGATCGGCCACGTGCACTCCGGAACGCTCGGTTGGGTCGCCTTCATCAGCTTCGGCGCGCTGTATTACCTCGTTCCGGTGCTATGGCAGCGCGCCGGCCTTTACTCCACGCGCCTGGCTTCCTGGCACTACTGGATCGCGACGCTGGGCATCGTGTTCTACATCAGCTCGATGTGGGTCGCTGGCATCATGCAGGGCCTGATGTGGCGTGCCTACGACGCGTTTGGCTTCCTGCAATACTCGTTCGCCGAGTCGGTGGTCGCCGTGCATCCCTACTATGTGATTCGCTTGATCGGCGGCCTGATGTTCCTCAGCGGCGGGCTGATCATGGTCTACAACCTGATCCAGACGGTACGCAGCCCCGTGACCGAGCAGCCATTCGCTCCGCCGGCCGCGCTCGCCGTGGCGGGAGAATAAGCCGATGTTCATCCGCCACGAATTCATTGAGCGCAACGCCTTCTTGCTGCTGGTGCTGACCCTGGTCACGATCGCGATCGGAGGCATCGTCGAGGTGGTGCCGCTGTTCACCATCGAGACCACGGTGGAGCACGTGAAGGGCGTGCGTCCCTATTCGCCGCTCGAGCAGCGCGGCCGCGACATTTATGTGCGTGAGGGCTGCTATCTCTGCCACAGCCAGCAGATCCGCGCGCTGCGCGACGAGGTGGAACGCTACGGCCACTTCTCGCTGGCGGCGGAGAGCATGTACGACCATCCGTTCCAATGGGGATCAAAACGCATCGGCCCCGATCTGGCGCGCGTCGGCGGCAGGTACTCCAACGATTGGCACTACGCGCATCTGAAGAATGCGCAGAGCGTGGTGCCGGAATCGCTGATGCCGCACTATGCCTTCCTGGCCGAGACGCCTCTGGAAACCGACGACATCGCGTCACGGCTGCGCGCGCTGCGTTTGGTGGGTGTTCCTTACACCGACGACGAGATCGCCAATGCGGCGGCCGACCTGGCGACGCAGGCCAATCCCAACGCCGACAACGCCGATCTGCTGAAGCGCTATCCGAAGGCGGTGATGATGCCCGGCAACGGCCGCGAGGTCACGGAAATGGATGCGCTGGTGGCGTATCTGCAGGTACTGGGCACCATGGTCGATTTCGCCGATCCCGCCAACGAACACATCCAGCAATAGGGCGCGGCCATGATGAACCTGATCATGCTGGTGCAGCACAACTGGATCATCCCGGTATTCGCCGTGTTCCTGCTGATCCTGCTGACCACCTACTGGCCGGGGCGCAAGTCCCAGATCGAGCGGCATGGCCGCATCCCGCTCGAAGACGACCGCTGAGGAGCGCCACTGTGCCAACCAAGATCGAGAAGGACATCGTCACCGGCCGCGATACCACCGGCCACGAATGGGACGGATTGAAGGAGCTGAACACGCCGCTGCCGAAGTGGTGGGTGTATATACTCTATGCCACCATCGCCTGGTCCGCGGTATGGTTCGTGCTGTATCCGTCGGTCCCCGGCATCACCGGCTATTTCCACGGCGTGCTCGGCTATTCGCAGCGCAACGCGGTCAACGACGCCGTGCGCGCGGTGGCCGCGCAGCGTGCCGCCACGATGGACCGCATCGCGGCGCTGTCTTTCGATGACATCCGCAAAGACCCGCAGCTTATGGCGGCCGCGCAGACCGCAGGCCGCATCGCCTTCGCCAACAACTGCCAGCCCTGCCATGGTGCCGGCGGCGGCGGTCAGCCCGGCTATCCCGCATTGGCGGCCGGTGCGTGGATCTGGGGCGGCACGCTCGACGAGATCCAGCAGACCATCGCCTACGGTATTCGCAGCGGCGACGACAAGGCCCGCCAAGCGCAGATGCCGCGTTTCGGCGCCGATGGCATTTTGAAGCCCGCTGAGATTCAGCAGGTCGCCGATTTCGTGATGACGCTGTATGGCAAGGCGCAACCCGACAAGGACGTGGCCGCGGGCAAGAAGTTGTTCGCCGACAACTGCGCCGTCTGCCACGGCGACGTCGGGCAAGGGAATCGCGAATTGGGCGCGCCGCGGCTGGCCTCGCAAGTCCATCTCTATGGCGATGATCGTGCCACGGTGGTCGCGCAGATCACCTCGCCGCCGATGGGCGTGATGCCGGCTTGGCACACCCGCCTCGACGAAGCGACGATCAAGAGCCTGGCGCTCTACGTGCACGCGCTGGGCGGCGGCGAGTAGGCAGACCACCCATGTCCCGCATCAGCAAGGCAGACCGTCAGCTCCAGCTCCAGCGCGAGGAGGCCGGCGATCATCTCTACGCCAACCGCGTGCGGGTCTATCCGAAGACCGTGCATGGACCAGTGCGCCGCTTCAAATGGGCGGTGCTGATCGTCTGTCTCGGCATCTACTATCTGCTGCCCTGGCTGCGCTGGCATCGTGGCGTGAATCAGCCCGACCAGGCGGTGCTGCTGTCGATAGCGAACGAGCGGTTCTATTTCTTCAATCTCAAGTTCTGGCCGCAGGACATCTACTACCTGACCGGCCTGCTGATCATGGGCGCGGTCACGCTGTTCCTGGTCACCTCCCTGGTCGGCCGCGTCTGGTGCGGCTACACCTGTCCGCAGACGGTATGGACCGATCTGTTCATGTGGATCGAGCGCCTGATCGAAGGCGACCGTAACGAACGCATGAAGCGCGACGCCGAGCCCGTCAGCTTCGACACCGTCTGGCGCAAGGCCGTGAAGCACGCGGCCTGGCTCGGCATCGCGTTCTGGACCGGCGGCGCGTGGATCATGTACTACGTCGATGCGCCGACGGTGACGGCGGAGTTCTGGACCGGCACCGCGTCGAACGAGGTATATTTCTTCACCTTCCTGTTCACCGCCACGACCTATCTGCTGGCAGGCTGGGCGCGCGAGCAGGTCTGCACCTATATGTGTCCGTGGCCGCGCTTCCAGTCGGCGATGCTGGACGAGCAGAGCGTCACCGTCACTTATCAGGGCTGGCGCGGCGAACCGCGCATGCGCGGCAAGCGTTACGATGATGCAGCCGCCGGCGACTGCATCGATTGCGGCGCCTGCGTTACCGCCTGCCCCACCGGGATCGATATCCGCGACGGCATCCAGCTTGAGTGCATCAATTGCGGCCTGTGCGTCGACGCGTGCAACCATGTGATGGAGCGGACCGGACGGCCGAAATGGCTGATCACCTGGGACACGCTGGCCGATCAGGCGGCGAAGGCAGAGGGTCGCCAGACCACGCTGCATCTGCTGCGTCCACGCACGCTGATCTACATCTCGGCGCTGCTCGTTGCCGTGGTGGTGATGACAGCAGCGCTCGCAATGCGATCGAATGTCGGCCTGTCGGTGCTGCATGACCGTGCACCATTGTTCGTGCGTCTGCCCGATGGCGATCTGCGCAACGGCTATACGCTGAAGATCGTCAACAAGGGGCCGAACATCGCGCTGTTCGAACTGCGCACCGAGGGCCTGAACGCGGCGTCGCTGGCCGAGTCGAATGAGGGGCTTGGACCGGCGAGCCGGCTCGGGTTGATGGTGAAGGGGGACAGCGTCGGCACATTCCGCATCACCGTGGCCGGCGAGCCGGAACATCTGGTCGATGGCTCGCAAGGCATCGACTTCATCTTGCGCAACTCCGATACCGGCGAGCAGACCGTGTATCGCTCACTGTTCATGGGGCCGCGATGAGGCGATCGCTCTGGAGGTTCTTCCCGCTGGCTGTCGTGGCCGGGCTCGGCCTCGTGGTGGTGGTGAACGCCGGCATGGTCTATGCCGCGCTGCACAGCTTCCCCGGCCAGGCGGGCGATGGAGGCTTCGAGTTGAGCAACCACTACGACGCGGTGCTGGAGCGTGAGCAGCGCGAAGCCGCGTTGGGCTGGACAGTGGTGGTGCGTACGGATGCGGCGGGACGGCCGGAGGTGAGACTGTCCGACCGCGACGGCGCACCGCTGCGCGGTGCGTCGGTGGCGGCGTCGGCGGAGCGTCCGCTGGGTGCGCCGGAGACGCAGTCGCTGGTGTTCCGCGAAAGCGATGCCGGACGTTATGTTGCCGATACGGCGCTGCCCTCCGCCGGGCAATGGGAGATGACCCTGTCGGCATCGTTCGGTGGCCACGACATCGCGGCGACGCGGCGAGTGATCGTGCATTGAATCTGTTCAAATTCTCCCCCTCCCCTTGCGGGAGGGGGTTGGGGGGAGGGGGCGTTGCGACCTCCGCGGCCCCCTCCCCCCAACCCCCTCCCGCAAGGGGAGGGGGAGAATCCTTCGCGCCTCTCTCGCCCGCAGAAAACACCTGCGTACACTGCGACCAGGCTGCCCCCCCTGGCCGCCGCTTCTGCTGCCCCGGTTGCGCCGCTGCCTACGAAACCGTCCAGTCGCTCGGCCTCGGCCGCTACTACACGCAGCGCATCCTCGATCCCACACTGCGAGCACTCCGTCCCGATCCGCCCGAGCGCCGCGACCTGTCCCGCTTCATCACGACTCACGCCGACGGCGCGCACGAACTCACCCTGGCAATCGACGGCCTGCAATGCGGCGCCTGCGTCTGGCTGATCGAGTCAGTCCTCGCCCGCGAACCCGACCTGTTGGTCGGTCGCGTCAACATGACGACGCGTCGGCTGCGGCTGCATTGGTACGGCTCAGCCGAGCGTGCGACAGCGCTGGTGGATGCAATCGAGCGGCTCGGCTATCGCTTGATGCCCTTCGACGCGGCAGCGCTCGCCGCGGCGCGCGACAGCACCGATCGTGCCCTGATCCGCGCGCTCGCCGTGGCGGGTTTCGCCGCCGGCAACGTCATGCTGCTGTCGATCGGCATCTGGGCCGGCGAGGCCGGTGGCCTGCTGCACGACATGGGCCCCGCCACGCGCGATCTGCTGCACTGGGTCTCCGCGCTGATCGCCATGCCGGCCATCGCTTATGCCGGGAGGCCGTTCTTCGCCTCCGCGGCCGCCGCGCTGCGCCAGATGCGCACCAACATGGATGTGCCGATCAGCCTCGGCGTGATCCTGGTGACCGGCATGAGCCTGGTGCAGACCATGCAGGGGGGGCCGCACACCTACTTCGACTCCGCTGTCACACTGCTGTTCTTCCTGTTGATCGGCCGCGTGCTGGACCATCGTGCCCGCGGCCAGGCCCGCGCGACCGCCGAACAGTTGCTGACGCTGCGTGCATCCGACGTGGCGGTGCTGCAATCCGATGGCAGCATCGAACGCCGCGGCCAACATGCGGTTGCCCCCGGCGACCGCGTGCTGGTCGGCCTTGGCGAGAGGATCGGTGTCGATGGCGTCGTCGAACGAGGCGCGTCCCTGCTCGATGCCAGCCTCGTCACCGGCGAAAGCCTTCCTGTCGCAGCCGCGCCTGGCACGCAGGTATTCGCCGGCACGCTCAACCTCGGCGAAACACTGGTCGTGCGTGCGACCGCCACCGGCAATGGCACCCTGCTTGCCGAATGCGCGCGGCTGATCGAGGCGGCGGAGGCGCGACGCTCGCGCTTCGTCGTACTCGCCGATCGGGTGGCGCGACGTTATGCGCCCGCGGTGCATGTCACCGCGCTGTCGACCTTCCTGTGGTGGTACTTCGCGGCCGGCGTGCCCGCCAGCGAGGCGTTGCTGACCGCGTGCGCCGTGCTGATCATCACCTGCCCCTGTGCATTGGCGTTGGCGGTGCCGGTGGTGCAGGTGATCGCCACCGGGCGGCTATTCCGTGCGGGCGTATTGCTGAAGTCACCGACAGCGCTGGAGCGACTTGCCGATGTAGATACAGTTGTATTCGATAAGACCGGCACGCTGACGGAGCCCACGATGGCGCTGGTGAAGGGGCCGGACTTCGACCAGTTCGCGTTGCGAATTGCCGCATCGCTTGCCGCGGGAAGCCGCCATCCGCTGGCGCGTTCGCTGCTGGCGGCGTCGGGGCCGGTTGCGGTTGCAGATGATGTAGTGGAGTACCCCGGGCAGGGCATTCAGGCAGGCGATATCCGGTTGGGTAGTTGGGCGTTCTGTGGACGGGCCCCCTCCCCCCAACCCCCTCCCGCAGGGGGAGGGGGAGAATCGAAACTACTCCCCCTCCCCTTGCGGGAGGGGGTTGGGGGGAAGGGGCCAGTCCTATGGCTGACAAGACCCGACGCACCCCCAGTCCGATTCGACTTCGCCGAGACGTTGCGCCCCGACGCGGTGCCAACGCTGGAAAGGCTGCGCAGGCTTGGTCTCGCCGTGCGTCTCCTGTCCGGCGATCACGCCGCCGCCGTGGCACCGGTCGCTGCCGCACTGGGCATCGCGTCCTGGCCGGCGGAGCGCACCCCGGTGCAAAAGGTTGCGGCAGTCGAGGCGCTGGTGGCGTCCGGCCGCAAGGTGCTGATGGTCGGGGACGGACTGAACGACAGCCCATCGCTTGCCGCGGCCAGTGTATCTGCCTCACCGGCGAGCGCGGCCGATATCAGCCAGACGGTTGCTGACTTGGTGTTTCAGGGGAACCTTCTGGCCCCCGTCGCGGCCGTGATCGAGACCGCGCGACGCGCGCGCGCCGTGATGCGGCAAAACCTGGCTTTGTCGATCGGCTACAACGTGCTGATGGTGCCGCTGGCGGCGGCGGGTTTCGTCACCCCGTGGCTTGCCGCGGCGGCGATGTCGAGCTCCTCGGTGCTGGTGATGGCGAACAGCTTTCGCCTGCGCGGCTGGCCGGCATGAACGTCATCCTCTATTTGCTTGGTGCCAGCCTGATTCTTGGTGGCGGCGGCCTGGCGGTGTTCCTTTGGTCGCTGCGCTCCGGCCAGTACGACGACATGGAAGGCGCCGCCAACCGCATCCTGTTCGACGACGAAGAGCGATAGGGCATCGCGTCTGATTATCCCACCGAAATCGCCTGGTGCACGAGATAATCCTCCAGCACCTCGACCTCCTTCGCGTTCAATCGCAACCCGAGCTTGCTGCGTCGCCAGAGCACATCGCCCGCGCTGCGTGCCCACTCGGTTCGCACCAGCCAGTCGATCTCGCGCTCGGTGAGATCGGCACCGAAGCAGCGACCCATATCGGCAACACTGCGTGCATCCCCAAGCATGTCCATCGCCAGCGTGCCATAGGCGCGGACCAACCGACGTTGAGTGGCATCGGCAAGAAACGGATAGCGAAGAGTTAGGTCGCTGCGCACCCGCTCGATCCCGTCCCACGGAAAGTCGCCACCGGGTAATGCAACCCCAGCCGTCCATGCGCCACGCATGCCAGGAAAGAACCGCGCCAGCTTCGCCATCGCCGCCTCGGCCAGTCGCCGGTACGTGGTGATCTTGCCGCCGAACACCGAAAGCAGGACAGGGGCCTGCAACGCCAGCACATAGTCGCGCGTCGCTTCCTGGGCCTTGCTGGTGCCGTCGTCGAGCAGTGGTCGCACACCCGCATAGCGCCAGACGATGTCCGCCGGATCGACTGGCGTCCGCAGGTACTCGCTGACGGCTCCGCACAGGTAGCGCTCTTCATCAGCGGAAGTCGCCACTGAAGCGGGATCGCCGTGAAAATCCTCATCCGTGGTGCCGATCAGCGTGAAGTCGTGCTCATACGGGATTGCGAAACAAATGCGGCCGTCTGTGTTCTGGAGGATGTAGCTGCGGTTGTGCTCATAAAGCCGCGGCACCACGATGTGGCTACCCTTCACCAGCCGGATGCGCCGAGGTTCTTCGGCACCTGCCACCTCGTGCAGTACACCGCTGACAAACGGCCCGCCTGCATTCACCAGCACGCGCGCCGCTTCGATGGTGCCATCTTGCAGCGCCAGATGCCACACACCATCCGCATGCTTGGCGCCGATGCATCGCGTGCGCGTGCGGATGTCCGCTCCGCGCGCAGCGGCGTCGCGCGCGTTCAGCACCACCAGGCGCGCGTCGTCCACCCAGCAATCGGAATACTCGAACCCGCAGGTGAACTCGGGCCGCAGTGGTGCACCGGCCGGATCCGTGCGTAGGTCCAACGTGCGCGTTCCCGGCAGGATCTCGCGTCCGCCCAGATTGTCGTACAGGAACAACCCCAGCCGGATCAGCCACCGCGGCCGCAGACCCGGATGATGCGGCAGCACGAAGCGCATCGGATGAATGACGTGCGGTGCGGCGCGCAGCAGCACCTCACGTTCGGCAAGCGACTCCCGCACCAGGCGGAATGCGTAGTGCTCTAGATAGCGCAGGCCGCCATGGATCAGCTTGGTCGAGGCGGACGAGGTGCCACTCGCCAAATCGCCCTGCTCGACCAGCAGCACCGACAGGCCACGGCCGGCTGCATCGCGCGCGATGCCGCTGCCATTGATGCCGCCGCCGATGATGGCGAGGTCGAACAAGTCAGTCCTGGATGAACTCACCCGACTTGCCGCCTGCCTTGTGCGTCAGGCGCAGCGCCTCGATGCGCATCCCGCGATCCACCGACTTGCACATATCGTAGACCGTCAGCGCCGCCACCGAGGCCGCGGTCAGCGCCTCCATCTCCACACCAGTCTGCCCGGTGGTGCGCACCGTGGCCGCGATCTCCACCGCGTCCTCGGCCACCGCCAGTTCCAGCGACACCGCACTGATTGGCAGCGGATGGCACAGCGGAATCAGCTCCGACGTGCGCTTTGCCGCCATGATCCCGGCGATGCGCGCCACCGCCAGCACGTCCCCCTTCTTCGCTCCCCCGCCGCGGATCAGCGCCGCCGTAGCCGGCCGCATTGCAACCCGGGCGCGCGCGGTGGCGGTGCGTTCGGTGATCGGCTTGGTGCCGACATCGACCATCGCCGCCTGGCCGCGCGCATCAAAGTGGGAAAAATCCTGGCTCATGTCGCCCCGGTAAGTAGCGCTCGCGTCGCCGCCGTCACGTCCGGCTGACGCAACAGGCTCTCGCCCACCAGGAAACACTGTGCGCCCGCTGCGGCGAGCCGGCTCAGATCGGCATGGCTGCGGATGCCGCTCTCGGCGATCAGGAAGCGATCGGGCGGCACCAGGGGGGCCAGCTCCTCCGTGTTAGCAAGATCGGTGACCAACGTCTTCAGGTTGCGGTTGTTGATGCCAATCAGCGGCGTCTCCAATCCCAGCGCACGTTCCACTTCGCGTTCATCGTGCGCTTCGGCCAGCACATCCATGTCCAGGGCGCGGGCCAGCGCTTCCAGCTCGCGCACCTCGGTGTCGGTCAGCGCAGCGAGGATCAGCAGGATGCAGTCCGCCCCCATCGCACGGCTCTCATACACCTGCCACGGATCGAGGATGAAATCCTTGCGCAGCACCGGCAGATCAACGGCGGCACGCGCCGCCACCAGATGATTGCGGTTGCCCTGGAAGTGCGGTGCATCAGTCAGCACCGAAAGGCATGCCGCGCCACCGTCGCGATACGCGCGCGCCAGCGACGGAGGGTCGAACTCGGGCCGGATCAGTCCCCCCGAAGGCGACGCCTTCTTGATTTCGGCAATCAGGCCGTAGCGGCCCTGCGCCACCGTCTGCTTCAGCGCCGAGCCGAAGCCGCGCGGGTTGTCGGCCGCTCGGACAGCGATCTGCGAGCGCAGCGAATCCATGCTGGTTCTCGCCTTCGCCTCCGCCACGGCCGCACGGGTGCTGGCGCAGATGCGGCCCAGCACGTCAAACGCCGGAGTGTTCGCGGTATCGGGCATCGTGTCCCTCAATGTACCGCCGTCTCGCGCCGCAGCGTTTCGAGTGCGGCGAGCGCGGCGCCGGAAGCGATCGAACGGCTGGCGAGTACCACGCCCTCGCGAAGATCGCCGGTGCGGCCGGCAACGATCAGCGCGGCGGCGGCATTCAGCAGCACCGTGTCGCGATAGGGGCCAGTCGCGCCCTGAAGCAACGCCTGCAGTGTCGCGGCGTTCAAGGCCGCGTCGCCGCCGCGGATCGCCTCGACAGGCGCACGTTGCAGGCCGGCCTCTTCCGGGCTGATGGCGAAGCGGCGCAGGCTGCCTCCCTGCCAGGCGGTCACCTGGTTCTCGCCGGCGACGGTCAGTTCATCGAGGCCTTGGCCATGCACGAGCCATGCCGTCTCGCTGCCCAGCCGGCCCAGTGTCTCGGCCATCGGTGCAGCCCATTCCGGCGCGAACACGCCGGTGAGCTGCCGGCGCACCCGTGCTGGGTTGGCCAGCGGACCAAGCAGGTTGAAGATGGTTCGGGTGCCAAGTTCCACTCGCGGCCCCGCGGCGTGGCGCATCGAGGGATGGTGGCGCGGGGCGAACAGGAACGCGCAGTTCGCCGCGCGCAGGATGTCCGGTAGGCGCTCCAGCGGCACGTCGACGTTCACGCCCAGCGCGACGAGCACATCCGCCCCACCGGTGCGCGACGACAGCGCCCGGTTGCCGTGCTTGGCCACTGGCACGTCGCAGCCGGCCACCACGAAGGTCACCGCGGTGGAGACATTCAGCGTGCCCGCCGCGTCGCCGCCGGTCCCGCAGACATCGATGGCGTCGGCCGGCGCGGCAACCGCGGTCATCCGTGCCCGCATGGCGCGCACCGCGCCAGTGATCTCCGGCACCGTCTCGCCGCGCACTCGCATCGCCATCAGCAGGGCACCGATCTGTGCCGGCGTGGCCTCGCCGGACATGATGATGTCGAAGGCGGACTCGGCGTCGGCGTCGGTCAGCGTTTCCCTAGCGGCAAGGCGGGCCAGGAACGGCTTTAGGTTGTTGGACACGTTGCGCTGTCAGGCGGCGCGTGCCGACGCGTTGGTGCCGCGGGCGATCGCCAGGAAATTTGCCAGCAATTCATGGCCGTGCTGGCTGGCGATGCTCTCCGGATGGAACTGCACGCCGAACGCCGGCAGCGAACGGTGACGCATGCCCATCACCAGCCCGTCCTCGGTCCAGGCGGTCGGCACCAGCACCTCGGGCAGTGTGGCCCGATCCACGATCAGGCTGTGGTAGCGCGTGGCAGAGAATGGCGACGGCAGTCCCTCCAGGATGTCGGTGCCGGCGTGGAAGATGCGGCTGACCTTGCCGTGCATCGGCACCGGCGCGCGCACGACGTTGCCGCCGAATGCCTGGCCGACCGCCTGATGCCCGAGGCAGACGCCCAGTATCGGGATTTTACCGGCGGCGGCGGTGATCAGGTCGAGGCAGATGCCGGCCTCGTTCGGCGTGCAAGGGCCGGGGGACAGCACGATCGCTTCCGGCTGGCGGGAGAGCGCGTCTGCGACGGTTATCTTGTCGTTGCGCCAGACCTCGCAGCGCGCGCCAACATCGCCCAGGAAATGGAACAGGTTGAAGGTGAAAGAGTCGTAGTTGTCGATGAGCAGGAGCATCGAATGGTCATCCTTCGGGCGACCCGAATGTGGCGTGCCCTCGTCCGGGTCTCAAGTCCCTCGCCGGCTTGGTCTTGACGGTGCGGCTGCTGTGACGCCAGTTAAGCGCATGAAGTTTCCCGCTCTCTGCATTGCCGCCAGTGCCATAATGTTCGCTCCCCGCGTGGACGCGGACGAACCAGTTCAACGCTACCTGGCTCTCGGACAGGCAGGATCGACCTGCGTGAAATATCTTCAGGCGCGGGATGCTGAAGCACAGGCCCGTCCCCCGGACACCCCTTCCGGCAGGATCTTCACCAGCCAGTACATCATCTTCGTCGGTTTGGCCGACGGTGTTCTGACCGCTGCAAACCGATTGGATAACGCCAATTCCAGTGTGGGGGTCAATAGCGTTGCCACCGACCGAATGGACTGGCTGGAGACCTATTGTCGCAATCACTCGCTCGACCTGTTTGTCAACGCCGTATTCTCCCTCCGCGAGCATTTGCAGCAACCGTAGGCTTATACCCCGACTCTGCGGAAATCCGGCAACCCCCCCTTGCCAATCGCGGTTGAGACGATTCTGCTTCACCCATGATCCGCCCTGGGTTCCTGGATAG
>Ga0209040_10002294_pt1 | contig 15106 bp, 15 predicted proteins | sample BogFormECP12_OM3_FD_188240 | JGI IMG/M metagenome (GOLD analysis project Ga0209040, IMG submission 188240) | Bog forest soil microbial communities from Calvert Island, British Columbia, Canada - ECP12_OM3 (SPAdes) (version 2) | ecosystem: Environmental > Aquatic > Freshwater > Wetlands > Bog ...
CGATCCCCGAAAACGATATCGACATGATCGAAGACCACCGCCGACATCAAGCGCTCCCTTTCCGCTCGGGGTTGCGGAAGACGCGGTCAAGCACGATCGCCAGCAACACGATCGACACGCCCGCCTCGATGCCCATCGGGATGTTGACCGTGCCGAGCGCACGCACAACGGGAGTGCCGAGACCCGCCGCGCCCACCAAGGCGGCGATGACGACCATTGAAAGGCTCAACATGATGCACTGGGTGATTCCCGCCATGATCGTCGGCATGGCGTAAGGAAGCTCCACTTTCCAAAGCAATTGGCGCTTCGTTGCGCCGAACGCCTGGCCTGCTTCCTTCAACGGCAGAGGCACCGACGCGATGCCGAGCTGTGTCAAGCGGATCGGCGCGGCGATCGCGAAAATCACCGTGGAAATGAGTCCGGGCGCCGACCCGAGGTGAAACAGCACCAGCGTCGGGATGAGATAGACGAAGGTCGGCAGCGTCTGCATGAGGTCTAGAAGCGGCCGCATCAAAGCATAGAGCCATGGCCGGTGGGCCGCGGCGACGCCAAGCGGCACGCCGATGATGACGCTGGCCAGAGTCGAGAATCCGACCAGCGAAATCGTCTCGACAGTCGCCTGCCAGTAGCCGAGGTTCGCAATGAAGATGAACGCGACGACGACGAAAGCCGCGAGGCGCCACGAACGGTGAAGCCAATAAGCCAGCGCCGCGACCGCAAAAACGACAATAAGAAACGGCACGTGCAGCAGGATCGCGGTGCTGCCGTCGACCAGGAAGTCGATCGTGGCCGTCACCGCATCGAAGAATCCAGCGCCATTGTCCTGCAGCCAGGTGATGCCCATCTTGACGAAGCGACCGAGCGGCAGTTTTGGCTCAGTGAACCAGCTCTCCAAGGACGCTTCTCCAATTCCCACGGCCAAATGCGGCGCCGTCCGCAAACGCCCCTTCGCGCATGGCGCGAAAGGGCGTTCCGCTCATACACGTTCGCTTACAGCCCGAGGCTCGCCTTCACCGCCTCGAGTCCCGGCTTGCCGTCGAAGGTGGTCACGCCATCCAGCCAAGCGCTGAGCTCTTTGGGGTTCGTCTTCAGCCATTCCTTTGCGGCGGCCGGGCCTTCCTTGCCGTCGGTCAGAATCTTGTTCATCACGTCGTTCTCAATATCGACGGTGAAGACCATATTCTTGACGAGTTTGGCCGCGTTGGGGCACTCGGCCGCAAACCCTGCGCGTTCGTTGGTGTACACGATGGCTCCGCCGAAATTCGGCCCGAAGCTGTCGTCGCCTCCCGTGAGATACTGGATCTTGAAATTGACGTTCATCGGGTGGGGCGCCCAGCCGAGGAAGACGACGTCCTCCTTGTGACTCGTCGCCCGCTGAACCTCCGCGAGCATCCCCTGTTCGCTCGATTCGACCAGCTGGAAGTCCTTAAGGCCAAATTTGCCGCCCTTGATGATGTCGAGGATCAATCGATTGCCGTCGTTGCCCGGCTCGATCCCGAAAATCTTGCCTTTGAGCGAGTCTTTGAACTTCGTGATATCGCCAAAATCCTTGAGCCCCTTATCGAAGGTATATTGAGGGACCGCGAGGGTGTATTTCGCGCCGACAGGCAGGTTGGCGCCGATTTCGACGACCGACTTGTCCTCGATATAGGGCTTGCGATCGTTTTCCATCGACGGCTCCCAGTTGCCGAGGAAGACGTCGATGTCCTTGTTCTTCATCGACGCGTAGGTCACCGGGACCGAGAGAACCGTGATCTTCGGGGTGTAACCCAGTCCCTTGAGGATCTCGGCGGTGATCGAGGTCGTCGCCGTGATGTCCGTCCATCCGACATCTGAGAACCTGACGGTCTTGCAGCTTTCGGGGTCGCCGGCGAACGCCGCGCCCGCAAAGCTCACAACCATGGCCGCGGACAAGGCGAAGGTGGAAATTCTCATGATGGTCCTCCCGGGGTGAAAGGCGTTGGGGCTGCCTCGCCGGTCAGCGCCTCTGCGAGAGTATCGACGCGAGCCGGGGCGCGGTCAAATGCGATAGGTCGCCGGCAAACCGTTTGAGCTCGGCGCATCGAGCAGCTAGAAGCGGGCCCGTCCCGCCTTCCCTTCCGGATCCCGTGATGACCGACGCCCTCAACGCCACGCCGCAGCTGAAGTCCGAAATTCTGATGCAGGCGCTCCCCCACATGCTGCGCTACGACGACACGATCGTCGTCGTGAAATATGGCGGCCACGCGATGGGCGACGAGCAGAAAGCCCGCGACTTTGCAAAGGACATGGTGCTTCTCGAACAGTCCGGCATCAACCCGGTGGTGGTCCACGGAGGCGGCCCGCAGATCGGTTCGATGTTGAAGAAGCTCGGCATCGAATCGCATTTTTCCGGCGGACTTCGCGTGACAGACAAGCCGACGATCGAGATCGTCGAAATGGTGCTGGCCGGCTCCATCAACAAGTCGATTGTGGGCCAGATCAACGCGGAGGGGGGACGAGCGGTCGGCCTCTGCGGCAAGGACGGCAACATGGTGACGGCGCGCAAGGTCACCCGCTCGCATAACGCGGGGCCGGACGAGGACGTCGTCGATCTCGGCTTTGTGGGCGAGCCCGAAAAAGTCGACATGACCGTGCTCGAGCAGATTCTGGGGCGTGAGCTGATCCCGGTTCTGGCCCCGGTCGCCCAGGGCGCGGACGGCCAGACCTACAATGTCAACGCCGACACGTTCGCCGGCGCCATCGCCGGCGCGCTCGGCGCCAAGCGCCTGCTGTTTCTGACCGACGTGCCGGGCGTGCTCGACAAAGACAAGAACCTCATCAAGGAGTTGAGAATCGACGATATCCGCGGCCTGATCGCCGACGGCGTCATCACCGGCGGCATGATCCCGAAGGTCGAGACCTGCATCTATGCTCTCGAAAAGGGGGTCGAGGGCGTCGTCATTCTCGACGGCAAGATTCCGCACGCGGTGCTGATCGAGCTCTTGACTGACCACGGCGCGGGAACGCTCATCACCCGTTGAAGGCTGAAGCGACCCATGCGCATCCTCGCAATCGATACGTCCTGCGGCGCGGCGTCGGCGGCGATCGTCGACAGCGGTGAGATCGAGCCGCTGGCGGTCGTCAGCCGGTTCATGGCGCGGGGCCACGCCGAAGCCCTGGCGCCGATGGTCGAGGAGGCGGCCCACGGCATCGAAGGCGGCCTTGCCACGCTCGATCGCATCGTCGTCACCACCGGGCCGGGTTCGTTCACCGGCATCCGGGTCGGCCTCGCGATGGCGCGGGCAATGGGGCTGGCGCTTGGCGTTCCGGTCGTCGGCGTCTCGACGCTGGCCGCGCTCGCCGCGCCATTGCTGAGCGAGCCGCGGCCCGGCGTCATCGCCGCGGCGATCGACGCGCGTCACGGGTCCGCCTACTTCCAGTTGTTCGAGGCGTCAGGGCGTCCGCTCGGCCCCCCTCGCTGCGACGCATTGCGCGAATGCGTGCGCGGCATTGGCGCAGGACCGGCTCTGTTGACGGGCGACGCCGCGGCGCTGGTCGCGACCGAGGCGCACCGCGCCGGGCTGCCGTACGATCTCGGCTCTGCGGCCGACGCGCCCGATGTTGTCGCGGTCGCCCGCATTGGCCTTGCGCTCGATCCCGCCGCCAACCCGGCCCGCCCCCTCTATGTGAAGCCCCCCGACGCTCGTCCCAGTGGAGCCGAACCGATCGCGAGGGCGCCCGCCTGAATTTGAAACGTCACGATGCTCTTTGGCCTCGGCAAGTCCCCAATCCCGGTCATTCGGCCGCTTCGGCCTCACAAGGCCGCTGACTGCGCGCGCCTGCATGCGGCCGATTTTGCTCACCCGTGGTCCGCCCAGGAGATTGCCGCGCTGATCGCGCGCTCGGCGACACTCGCCGCCGCGGCGCTCGATCCCGCGAGCGGCGAATTGCGCGGTTTCGTCCTGTCGCGGCTCGCAGCCGACGAGGCGGAGATCCTGAGCGTCGCGGTCGACCCCGCATGGCGCGGCAGGGGCGTCGGGCGCGCTCTGCTCGCCGAGGCCTTGCGACAGGCTGCGAACGCCGGGGCCAAGTCGATGTTTCTCGAAGTCGACGAGAGCAACCCCCCGGCGCTGGCGCTCTATGCGCGGTTTGGCTTTGTCAAAGTCGGCGAGCGAGTCGGCTACTATCGCCGGAAGGACGGCTCCCGAGCGACGGCCGTCGTGATGCGCAAAATCCTTGCATGAGCGCCCTTGCCGCCTCACCGGGCAGGCTTCCCCGGCTTGACGCGACGACACTCGTGCGGCTCGTTTGTCTGATCTTCGCGCTGTCAGCGTTTCTCGCCGTCGTCGGCCCGCTGCGGCGGATCGCGCAGGCATGCGGCTGGCGTCTCGGGCGCGGGGCGCCGGCGTTGTTTCATCGTCTGCTCTGCGGGGGTCTCGGGGTCCGGGTTCGGCGGCTCGGCGCATTCAGCGCCAGCCCAAAGCAGCTGATTGTCGCCAATCACATCTCATGGCTCGACATTCCAATCCTCGGTTCACTCGCGCCTATGAGCTTTCTGGCAAAGAAGGAGATCGGCGAACATCCTATAGGCAGGGAGATCGTCGCCATGCAGGGCGTCGTCTACGTTGATCGCCGCCGTCATTCCTGCATCCCTTCCGTCAACGGACGCATGGCGGAGACGATGCGCGCGGGCTCGCCGGTGGTTCTGTTCGCCGAAGCGACGACCGGCGATGGCAACCGCCTGTTGCGCTTCCGCTCCTCGCATTTCGAAGCCGTCCGGCAGGCCGCATCGGACGTTAGTCTCGAGACTGTGGTCATTCAGCCGGTTTATCTCGACTATTCACGTCTTGCAGGGTTGCCGATGGTCAGGGGTGAACGGCCGCGCGTCGCCTGGTACGGCGACATGACGTTTCTCCGACATTTTTTTCAATTCGTCCGCGGCGGCGGCGTCACCTGCGACGTTTATATCGGAGCGCCGATCCGTGTCTTGCCGGGCCTCGACCGGAAATCCGCCGCCCGACTCGCCGAGGCGTCTGTGCGCGAACTGGCCGCCCGGGCGCGGGCGGCGCCGGAAGCGGCAGTTTTCCCGGCGCGTGAAAAGGCCTAAATAGGAAGCGATCTCTGGAGACCGTAATTGACCGAGTGCACTATGTCTGATTATGCCCCCCCAAGCGCGACGATCGCGCGAGGCGAAATCAGGCGGGCATGGGTAAAGCCTTTCGGTTGCCAGATGAACGTTTACGATTCGCAGCGAATGGCCGACCTGGCCGCGCTCGAGGGCTATGCGGAGGCCGCAGACGTTGAGGATGCCGACCTCATCGTTCTCAACACATGCCACATACGCGAAAAGGCGTCCGAGAAAATCTATTCCGAACTCGGAAAGCTCCGTGAACTGAAAAACGAACGGCGAAAGGCCGGCAGACGGACGACCCTGGTGGTGGCCGGCTGTCTCGCCCAGGCTGAAGGCGCCGAGATCCTGCGCCGTCAACCGGCGGTCGACGTCGTCGTTGGCCCGCAAAGCTATCACCGCCTGCCGCAGCTCTTGCGCGAGGCGCAAGTCCGATCGGGCGTGATCGACACTGACTTCCCTGCCGAGGACAAGTTTTCACGGCTGCCGCCGAGCTCGCGCGAGGCGGTCGCGCGCCGCGGCGCGGCTGCTTTCGTCACGGTCCAGGAAGGCTGCGACAAATTCTGCTCGTTCTGCGTCGTGCCCTATACGCGTGGAGCTGAGGTCTCGCGCCCGGTCGGTGCGATCCTGGAGGAAATCGGACGACTTGCTAGCGCAGGCGTCCGGGAGGTCATGCTGATCGGTCAGAACGTCAATGCCTACCACGGCCTCAACGGCGACCGCCGGTCCGTCAGGCTCTCAGGCTTGATCCGCGCTGCGGCCGCGGTTCCCGGAATCCGGCGAGTCCGTTACGCCACCTCCCATCCGAATGACATGAGCGACGATCTCATTGCCGCCCACCGCGACGTCGAGGCTCTGGCGCCCTTTCTTCATCTTCCCGTGCAGTCCGGTTCGGATCGCGTTCTGGCGTCGATGAACCGGCGACACAGCGTCGCCGACTACCTCGACATTGTGGCGCGCGCCCGCGCAGCGCGGCCGGATATCGCCTTGTCTTCGGATTTTATCGTCGGCTATCCGGGCGAGTCGGACCCGGATTTCCGCGCCACGCTCGATCTGGCCGCGCAGGTGCGCTTCGCCTCGTCCTACGCCTTCAAATACTCGCCAAGGCCGGGCACACCGGCTGCGGAGATGGAGGGTCAGGTGGACGAGGCGGTCAAAGCCTCCCGCCTCGCCGAACTCCAGGCGCTGCTCGAGACGCAGCGGCAGGCCTTCAACCGGGCCTCGGTCGGGCGACGTTTCGACGTTCTGTTCGAGAAGCCCGGTCGTCGCGAGGGGCAAGTCATTGGCCGTTCGCCGTACATGCAGGCGGTGTTCGCAGAAGGTCCCCTCTCGCTTATCGGCGCTATGGTCGAGGTCGAAATCGTCGCCGCGGGGCCGAATTCCTTGCAGGGACGAATTGTCTCGCCAGCGTCGTAATAGAAGGGTTTGATCGAGGTGCAAGACGATTCGGACCGGGAACCGGAGCCAAGGGAGAGAGTCGATTTGAAGCCTCAGGATTCGTCACCGTCGCGCATCGCAGCCGCCGCCGCAACGCTCAACTCGACGCTTCGCGAATCCAAACCGGCCGAAATCGCCATCGCCTTTCCCGACAACGCGACCGCGTCCGTCGTTTTCGGCCATTACGACCAGAATATCGCCCGCATCGAGCGCAGCCTGGGCGTTTCGGCTTACGCCAACGGCAATCAGGTCGTCATCAAGGGTCCACGCGAGGCGAGCGAACAGGCGCGCCGGGTCTTCGAGATGCTCTACGAGCGGGTTAAATTGGGCCAGCCGGCGAGCGAGGGGGACGTCGAAGGCGCGATCGCCGAAAGCGCCTATCAGGGGTTCCTGTTCCCCGGCGAAGAGGGGTCGAAGGACAGCTTCGGCATTATCAAGACCCGGAAGCGCGGGGTTGTGCGGGCCCGAAACGCCGCGCAGGACCGATACCTCGCCGCTCTGCGCAAACAGGAGTTGGTGTTCGCGGAAGGACCGGCGGGGACCGGCAAGACATGGCTCGCCGTCGGCCATGCGGTTTCGCTCCTGGAGCAGGGACTGGTCGAGCGACTCGTGCTTTCGCGGCCCGCAGTGGAGGCCGGCGAGCGTCTCGGCTTCCTGCCGGGCGACATGCGCGAAAAGGTCGATCCCTATCTGCGGCCCATTTACGACGCGCTGTATGATTTCATGGACGGACGTATGGTGGAGCGCGGGATCCAGACCGGAATGATCGAGATCGCCCCGCTGGCTTTCATGCGCGGTCGCACCCTGTCGAAAGCGGCGGTCCTGCTCGACGAGGCGCAGAATGCCACCGCAATGCAGATGAAGATGTTTCTCACTCGGCTGGGCGAAGGATCGCGGATGATGGTCAACGGCGATCCAACCCAGACCGATCTCGCTCCCGGGCAGAAGTCCGGGCTCGGCGAGGCGGTGAAACTGCTTTCGTCGATCCCACGGATCGGCCATGTCCGGTTCAGCCATGCCGATGTGGTGCGCCACGATCTCGTGCGGCAGATCGTGGAAGCCTACGAGCGCGCGGCGCACGAAGGACGTTCGATCACGACCAAATGAAGCTGACGATCGAGATCAGCATTCCGTCGTCGCTGTGGCGCGGCTTGCCGCGGGCGAGAACGATTGCGCGTAAAACCATGGCTGCCTGTATTGATGAAGTGGAGATCTCGCCGCGCGAAGGGGCGTCGGTCAGTCTCTGCCTCAGCGATGACGCGCGGGTTCGCGAACTCAACGCCCGTTGGCGGGGCTTGGACAAGCTCACGAATGTGCTTGCCTTCCCTGCTGCGCGAGCCGGCGGTCTCGGCGAGGCCCCCGTGCTCGGCGACATCGCCCTCGCCTATGAGACTGTGGCCCGCGAGGCCGAGACGTCTGGGGTCCCGCTTGCCGACCATTACTGCCATCTCGTGGCGCATGGCTTCCTGCATTTGATGGGGTACGATCACCAGACGGACGACGAAGCCGGGCGTATGGAAGCGATCGAGACGCGGATTCTGGCGCGACTGGGTGTCGCCGACCCCTACGCGGACGGAGTCGTTGAAGAATGAGCGAGAGAGAGAACGGCGAGCGCGCCGCCGAGGCGCCACGCCCTGCCGAACAGCCCGCCGGGCTAATCGAACGGGTGCGCGCCTTGTTTGGTCTTACCTCCGCATCGGTCCGTGATGACATCGAGGATGCAATCGACGAAAGCGTCGGCGCCGAGTTCACGCCGCAAGAGCGGGCCATTCTCAAGAACGTCCTTGCTCTGCATGACGTCAAGGTCGCCGACGTGATGGTGCCGCGGGCGGACATCGTCGCGCTGGCCTCAAATACGCCCTTGCGCGATGTTCTGGATCTGTTTCGCACCGCCGGCCATTCGCGTCTGCCAGTCTACGAGGAGACGCTAGACGACCCGCGGGGAATGATCCACATTAGGGATTTCGTGGTGTTTCTGGCCTCTGACCCTCGCTTCGGATTGACAAGCGGGCCTGGGCTGACGGCCGGCGAGCCGAGCGCCCGCCTGAGCCTCGACATGCCGCTATCGGCCGCACGCATCCTCAGACCGGTTCTCTACGCGCCGCCTTCCATGCCGGCGCTCGATCTGTTGTTGAAAATGCAGGCCTCGCGCACCCACATGGCGCTGGTCATCGACGAATATGGCGGCACCGATGGGTTGGTGTCGATTGAGGACGTCATGGAAGCCATTGTTGGCGACATCGAGGACGAGCACGACGAGACGGAGGCGCCGGAGCTTCACCCTTCTGGAGACGGCGCGTTCATCGTCGAGGCCCGCGTCGGGCTCGAACAGGTTTCCGCGGCGGTGGGATTTGATTTCGCGTTGCTCGCGGACGCTGAGGAAGTCGACACGATCGGAGGACTCGTCACCGCTTCCGCAGGGCGCGTTCCAGGCCGCGGCGAAATCCTGCGCGGCCCGGGCGAATTCGAGTATGAAGTGCTGGACGCCGACCCGCGCCGAATCAAGAGGCTGAAAATCTGGCCGCTCGCCGCGCGCAGCGGAAGAGGGCCCTCTCCGTCGGCTCCGCTTGGCGGAGAGGTTCGAAGACATCCGTAGCCCAGCCTCTCGTCCCTCAAATCGTTTGGATCGGGCGAAAATTGCGGTTCATGGCCAACGAAACGAGTAGCCTCTGCTGCGAGCCGCCTGCGTGACGACAGCGGCCGCCAGCGTCGCATCGGCGACGAACCTCTTCAGCTCGCTCGCTGACCGCGCCGCTCTCTCGTCGGGGTGGCGCCGGATGGCGATTGCCTGTGTTTCCGGGGCGATCGGCGCGCTGGCTTTGCCTCCCTTCTCACTCGTCGGGCTGACGATCGTCCCGATGACCGTCGCGGTCTGGCTGATCGACGGCGCCTGCGATTCGGGAGGAGCCAGTCGGTTTTCGGTGGGCCTCCAGACGACGTTCGGGGATGGCTGGCGGATGGGCCTGGGCTACTTCGTCTGCGGGCTCTGGTGGGTCGGCTCGGCCGTCCTTGTCGACGCCGAGAAGTTCGCCTGGGCGCTGCCCCTCGCCGTTATCGCCTTGCCAGCGGGGCTTGCGGTCTTTCCAGCCCTCGGATTTGCATTGGCTCGGCTCCTCTGGTCGTCCAGTCCCTTGCGTATCTTCGCGCTCGCCTTTGGACTGGGGGTGAGCGAATGGGCGCGCGGGCTCCTGTTTACCGGATTTCCATGGAACGACATCGGTATGGCGCTCGGCGCCAACCTGACCTTGGCTCAATTCGGCTCGTTCGTCGGATTGCACGGGCTCACGTTCCTTACGATCGCGATCTTCGCCGCGTCGGCGACATTGTGGCGCTCTAGACAGAGACGCCCAGCGTCCGCTCCGACGATCGCCGCAGCCCTCGCATTGTTGCTCATTGCTGGCTTCGGAGCGGTGAGGCTGGCGGCGCCCGCAAGTGCGACCGTGCCCGGGGTGAAGCTGCGTCTGATACAACCCAACATCTCTCAGGGCGCGTCTTTCGCCCCGGAGAACAGGGATGCGATCCTGCGCCATTACCTGGCGATGTCAGATCGCCTCACAAATTCTGCCCGAAATGGCGTTCGAGACGTCACGCATCTCATTTGGCCCGAGTCGGCGTTCCCTTTCATCTTGTCCAAGGACCCCAAGGCGCTCGGCGACATCGCCGCACTCCTCGGCGCCGGCGCGACGCTGATTACCGGCGCGGCCCGCGTGGAGACGAGCGGAGGCGACAAACCAAGCTATTACAACTCGATTGAGGTTCTCGACCGCGATGGCTTGAGACCCGAGCGTTACGACAAGCAGCACCTCGTGCCCTTCGGGGAATATGTGCCGTTCGAGAGCGTGCTGGAGAGCGCCGGCGTGACGCAATTCGTGCAGGTCCCTGGAGGCTTCACGCGAGGGTCAGGCCCACGAATTCTCAATATTCCAGGCCTGCCGACCGCGACCCCGCTCATCTGCTACGAGGCGATTTTTCCCGTCGAGATCGGCGATGCCCTGTCCGGCGCCAGTCGGCCTGGCTGGATGCTAAACGTCACCGACGACGCCTGGTTCGGTCTGACGCCCGGGCCTTACCAGCATTTCGCCGAGGCGCGCCTGCGCGCGATCGAGCTCGGGCTGCCGCTCGTGCGCGCCGCCAATTCCGGTGTTTCGGCCGTCGTCGATGGCTTCGGTCGCGAGATGGTTGTCGCCCCACTCGGCGCCGAAGCCGTGCTCGACGCGGAGCTGCCGAGGCCCTTGCCGCCGACATGGCAATCCCGCTTTGGCTCGATGGGGGCGGCGATCATCGCCGCTGCAATGTTGGCCGGCGGTCTCATCGGCAGGCGTGCGCGAGGAGATCGGCGATTGCATGCCTGGCGTCTTGCGCGCGGTGCGAGCATCGACTATGACTTGACCTAGCGTCACACGACTCAAGTGGGCGGTCCTCCGCCGATCGCTCGGAACACGGAGCGGAAGCCCATGAACCGTCCGTCGAATATCATCGACGTCTATGTCGGAGCGCGGCTGCGGATGCGGCGCATGATGCTCGGCATGAGCCAGGGTAAACTTGGTCAACTTCTTGGTGTTACGTTCCAGCAAATCCAGAAGTACGAGAAAGGGACGAATAGGATCAGTGCAAGCCGACTCAAGCAGGCGGCGCAGGTCCTCGACACTTCGATCGATTTTTTTCTCGAGGGCGCTCCCGCGCAACCGTCGAGCGCGAGCGGTTTTGCAGAATTGTCGCCGCCGTTTGACGTCACTTTCCTTGCGACCACCGAAGGCTTTCAGCTCAACCGCGCATTCCTAAAAATTCGGGACCCCAAGGTGCGCCGTCGCATCGTCGATCTCGTCGTCTCGTTGGCGCCGACCGAGGAGGAGCCGGACAAGACCGTTCGTTAAAACGAACGATTTCCTCTGATCCGGCTTGACGTACCGAACGCCCACTGTCAAAACCCGCGCGGCTCGCTCGAGCCACAGAGACCAGGGTGGTTCGCGCCCGCAGGAGATCGTTCATATGGCTCGTCTGAATTATGAGTTCACCAGCGAATCAGTCTCGGAAGGGCACCCGGACAAAGTTTGCGATCGCATTTCGGACGAAATTGTCGATCTGTTTTTCCGCGAAGGGGCAACCGCGGATCTCGATCCCTATCAGATCCGGGTTGCCTGCGAGACTCTCGCAACGACGGACAGGGTGATCATCGCGGGCGAAGTCCGCGGGCCCAACCTTTCGAACGAGCAGATCGAGGCGACGGCGCGCCGGGCGATCAAGGACATCGGCTACGAGCAGAAGGGGTTCCACTGGCGCGACGCGAAGATCGAGATCCTGCTGCATGCGCAGTCCGCCGACATCGCGCAGGGCGTGGACGCCGCGGGCAACAAGGACGAGGGCGCCGGCGACCAGGGCATCATGTTCGGCTATGCCTGCCGCGAAACGCCCGAACTGATGCCGGCGCCCCTGTACTATGCGCACAAAATCCTGCGCGAGATATCGCAGGCCCGTCATTCGGGCGCGGAAAGAACGCTCGGCCCCGACGCCAAGAGCCAAGTCACGGTGCGCTATCAGAATGGCAAGCCGGTCGAAGCGACCCAGATCGTCGTCTCGCACCAGCATCTCGTCGAGCAGTTGACCTCCGAAGAGGTTGCGGCGCTTGTGCGTCCTTATGTGATCGCCGCGCTTCCTCAAGGCTGGATCACCCCGAAAACGGTTTGGCACATCAACCCCACCGGCAAGTTCTTCATCGGCGGCCCCGACGGCGACTGCGGGCTCACGGGCCGCAAAATCATCGTCGACACCTACGGCGGGGCCGCGCCGCACGGAGGCGGCGCTTTCTCGGGCAAGGATCCGACCAAGGTCGACCGGTCGGCGGCCTATGCGGCGCGATACCTTGCCAAGAACGTCGTCGCCGCCAACCTCGCCGACCGCTGCACGCTTCAACTTTCCTATGCGATCGGCGTCGCGCGACCGCTCTCGATTTACGCCGACCTGCACGGCACCGGGCAAATCGACGAAGGCAAGCTCGAGATGGCGCTGATGGAGGTCATGAATCTCACGCCGCGCGGCATCCGCGAGCATCTGCATCTGAACCGGCCGATCTTCGCTCGCACCTCGGCCTACGGCCATTTCGGCCGGTCCCCCGATGCCGACGGCGGCTTCTCGTGGGAGAGGACCGACCTTGCCGATAGCCTGCGCCGTCTCGCCTGAGACGGGCGCGCGAGACGTCGGGGACCGCATGCTGGAGGGCCGCGACAGCGACTCCCCGATTCTGCGACGCAGGCTCTATGGACGGAGCCGGGGCAAGGCGCTGCGCGCCGGACAGGAGCGTCTGCTCAAAGAAGCGCTGCCGCACGTTGCGATCGCTCCGGAAGCGCTCGTCTCAGGCTCGCTCTTTCCGTTCGAGCCGCGCGAGCTCTGGCTCGAAATCGGCTTCGGCTCGGGCGAGCATCTGATCGCCCAGGCGAAGAGCAATCCGGAGGTCGGGTTCATCGGCTGCGAACCCTTCCTCAACGGCGTCGCGGCTGCGCTTTCCGGCATCGAGCGTGAAAAACTGGTCAACGTGCGGATACGGCGCGGCGATGTCCAAACTCTGCTCGAGCGCGCGCCAGAGCGGCTCTTTTCGCGCGTTTTCATGCTCTATCCAGACCCTTGGCCGAAGCGGCGCCACAACAAGCGTCGCGTCGTCTCGGAACCGATTATCGAGGCGCTCGCCAGAACCCTGAGGCCGGGCGGGGAGCTGCGCTTCGCCACCGACATCGACGACTATGCTGGCTGGACGCTGCGCCGATTCCTGGCTTCGCCCTCTTTCGGCTGGACGGCGGCGCGGGCCGACGACTGGCGGACCCCCTGGCCGGAATGGCGTCCGACACGCTATGAAGCGAAGGCCCATAAGGCAGGGCGGGGATCCGTTTACCTCAATTTTGTTCGTTTGTGAGCCAATGCGCGGCCCTGCGCGTCGTTCTCCGGACCAGGAGAATCGCGCTACCGGGCGCCGCCTCGAAGGGACAGTCATGTCGGATAGCGTGGATCGTCGGGCGGTTCTCAAAGGCGTCGCCGCGGCGGCGGCGGCGATGAGCCCGGTCAGCAAAGCTCTCGCCGCCGAACCCGACGGTCTGCAATTCGAGCCGCCCGTCCCGTTCTCCTACGAACTCTTCAAGTCGCAAGCGCGCGAGCGCGCGCACGCGCCCTATCAACCTCCCCCGCGCCCCTCGCCGGACGTCCTGCAAAGGATCAACTATGAGGAATGGGGCAAGATCCGCTATCGCGACGCCTACGCGCTGTTCGCCAACGGCCCCGGCCCTTTTCCCGTCACGTTCTTCCATCTCGGGCTCTTCTTCCAGAAGGCCGTCGGCATGCACGCGGTCGAAGGCGGCCAGTCGCGCAAGATCATCTACGAGCAGGCCTATTTCGAGATGCCGGCCAATTCGCCGGCGCGCGATCTGCCGCCGGGCGCGGGCTTCGCCGGCCTGCGAGTCCAGGAATCGCGCAACGGAGCGCTCGACTGGCGCAAGAATGACTGGGTCGCATTCCTCGGGGCCGCCTATTTCCGCGCGATCGGCGAACTGAGGCAATACGGCCTGTCCGCTCGGGGCATAGCGCTCGACGTCGCCGTCGCCGACCGGCCGGAGGAATTCCCGGACTTCACCCAGTTCTACATCGATTCCGCGCCGGACGGCGAAACACTGACCCTCTATGCGCTGATGGAGGGCCCCTCGATCGTCGGCGCCTACCGGTTCCTGATGACGCGTGGGAGAGACGTCGTCATGGACATCGAATCCTCGCTCTATGTCCGCGCCCAGGTCTCGCGCTTCGGCATCGCGCCCTTGACCTCGATGTACTGGTATTCCGAGACCAAGAAGGACACCGCCATCGACTGGCGTCCCGAGGTGCACGATTCCGACGGGCTCGAAATGTGGTCGGGCAACGGCGAGCGGCTCTGGCGTCCGCTCAACAATCCGCCGCGAATCATCGTCTCGGCGTTTTCGGACAACAATCCGCGCGGTTTCGGCCTCATGCAGCGCGACCGGGTGTTCGACCACTATCTGGACGGCGTTTACTACGACCGGCGCCCTAGCCTCTGGCTCGAGCCGATGCCGGGTCCGGGCGGCGCGGGATGGGGTAAGGGATCGATCCAGCTTTGCGAGATCCCAACCGACGACGAGATCCACGACAACGTGGTCGCGATGTGGGTGCCGGCCGAGCCGGTGCCGGCCGGCGCCGAACTCTTCCTCAACTACAAGCTCTACTGGGTCGCCAATGCGCCCTATCCGAGCGATCTCGCGATCACCGTCGCGACGCGGCTCGGGCGCGGCGGCCAGCCCGGCCAGCCGCGCCCCAAGGGCGTACGTAAGTTCATGGTCGAGTGGCTCGGCGGGCCGCTCGCGAACCTGCCTTACGGCGTCAAGCCGGACCTTGTCGTTTCGGCCTCGCGCGGAACCTTCGGCCCCTATCAGCTCATCGAGGCGATGCCCGACGGCGTCGCCGGCCATTGGCGCGCCCAGTTCGACCTCATCGTCGAGGGGACCGACCCGGTGGAATTGCGCGCGTTCCTCAAGTCCGGCGGCGCGACGCTGACCGAGACCTGGATGTTCCAGTACCATCCGTTCTGAG
>Ga0209040_10002295_pt1 | contig 15105 bp, 13 predicted proteins | sample BogFormECP12_OM3_FD_188240 | JGI IMG/M metagenome (GOLD analysis project Ga0209040, IMG submission 188240) | Bog forest soil microbial communities from Calvert Island, British Columbia, Canada - ECP12_OM3 (SPAdes) (version 2) | ecosystem: Environmental > Aquatic > Freshwater > Wetlands > Bog ...
AGCAGGCCCGCCGCGTGCCAGGTCGAGCCCGAGGTCAGCTCCTTGCGCTCGACGAGCACGCTGTCCGTCCACCCTTTTTTGACGAGATGGTAGAGCGTCGAGACGCCGACGACGCCCCCGCCGATCACCACCGCCCGCGCGTGCGTTCTCATGGGATTCCCTCAGAAGTCGCTTCCTTCTCCCTCTGGGAGAAGGTGGCCCGAAGGGCCGGATGAGGGTCAGCGAGAAAGACCTACATCCCTCATCCGGCCGCGCTCCGCGCGCCCACCTTCTCCCGGAGGGAGAAGGGGATCAATAGTTCGCGTCCGGCATCGAGGCCTTACGCTGCTCGATGAAATCGCGGATCGCCTCGTCCACGGCCGGATCGAGCGGCGGCGGCTCATATTCCGCAAGCATCGATTTCCAAAGCGCGTTGGCGCGAGTCGCGGCGTCCTTCGAGCCTTCCTCCTGCCACTGCTCGACCGAGTTATTGTCGGCGATGTTTGACCTGTAGAAAGCCGTCTCGAAATTCGCTTGCGTGTGCGCGCAGCCGAGAAAATGGCCGCCGGGCTCGACCTGCCGGAAGGCCTCCATGCCCTGCCCGTTGTCGCTGAGATCGACGCCCTTGGCCAAGACATGCATGGCGCCGAGCTGGTCGAAGTCCATGACGAACTTCTCGTACGAGGCGGTAAGGCCGCCTTCGAGCCAGCCGGCCGCGTGCAGCACGAAGTTCGCGCCCGCCAGCATCGTCGGCAACAGCGTCTGCGCGCTCTCATACGCCGCCTGCGCGTCCGGGATCTTGGAGGCGCAGAGCGAGCCGCCGGTGCGGAACGGCATGTTCATCCGCCGCGCGAGTTGCGCCGCGCCGAAGATCGCGAGGGCCGCCTCGGGCGTGCCAAAAGTCGGCGCGCCGGACTGCATCGAGAGCGTCGAGACGAAAGTCCCGAACACGACCGGCGCGCCGGGTCGGGTGAGCTGGCAGAACGCCGTCCCAGCCATCACCTCGGCGAGGACCTGCGTCAGCGTGCCTGCAACTGTCACCGGGCTCATGGCGCCCGAGAGAATGAAGGGCGTGATGATGCAGGCCTGACCCGCGCGCGCGTAGACCTCCGCCGCGCCAAGCATGGTCGAGTCCCAGACGAGCGGCGAATTCGCGTTGATAAGACTCGTCAGCACCGTGTTCTGCTGCACGAAGTCCTTGCCGAACAGAAGCTCGCAGATGCGCACGCTGTCCTCGGCGCGCTCGGGCTTCGTCACCGACCCCATGAACGGCTTGTCGGAATATTTGAGATGCGCGTAGACCATCTCGAAATGCCGCTTGTTCACCGGCAGATCGACGGGCTCGCACACCGTGCCGCCGGAATGGTGGATATAGGGGCTCACATAGGCGAGCTTCACGAAATTGCGGAAGTCTTCGATCGTCCCGTAGCGGCGGCCCTTGTCGAGATCATGCACGAAGGGCGAGCCGTAGTTGGGCGCGAACACGGTGGCGTCGCCGCCGATCGTAACACTGCGCTCGGGGTTGCGGGCGTGCTGGACATAGCGCGAGGGCGCGGTCGCGCAGAGCTTGCGCGCAAGCCCGCGCGGAAACCGCACCCGGCTCTCCTTCACGTCGCAGCCGGTGCCGCGGAACAATTCGAGCGCGCGGGGAAAGTCGCGAAACTCCACGCCGACCTCCTCGAGCAACGCATCGGCGTTGCGCTCGATGGTCTCGAGCCCCTCGGCGCTCAGGATTTCGGTGAGCGGGATCTTTCGCGTGATGTAGGGGACGGACGCATGCGAGCGTTGCGCGCGGGCAGAGCGGCGCGCCTCGCGCCCCCGGCGCGGCTCCCGAGCGGCAAGGTCTGATGGAGATCCATTTTTCATGATAGCCGATTTCCGTATGGTTAATCGTTCAGTGAACTATCGCTGTCGGAGTTTTCAAACTTCTCTTACTTTTCTTTAACTGGTCATCCCGTCGGCTTTCATTTTCGGCCCTCGGCGCGGCATGTTCAAATTTCAACCGCTGCTCCTCACTGGCGGAATTTGTCAAGAGACCGCAAAGTGAAATAGTCCATTCGCCGTCAGGTGGTTTTCTATTCTTCCGAACGTTCGCGCCTTCCTCTACCGTTGGGCAGCTCTTCCTAGATATACTCTCTAATACTCCTAACTTGAATCTTATCGAAAGAGCATTCCTAAACCCGCCCGTAAAATTTATAGCGTTCCACCAGTCTGCTCCCGACAATTTGTTAGTGCTTAGATCAAAATACATTGACAATACGGTTCCTTCTAACGTCGAGAACGAAAAATCGCTATCCCTCGATTCAAGATTTGATAAATCCGCATCATGTAAATCTGACGATACGAATTTGGTGTTTTTTGTCTTGCCTGCTAGTACAGTATGGGAAAAGTTCTTTTCCGATAAATCGAGTCCTTCGAAATCAACTGTCAAAAGAGAAAGTCCCGTGAAGTCGGAAATATGACTAGATTTTAGTATCCTGCCAAGCACCAGTCCCGTTAGGAAGACCACGCGAGAACTATCTTGGATTTGCTGGTCTAGTTTTAGTTTGGTCCCGTTAATATCATGCGAAATAGACGTAGCAAAATTGTATTTTATACTGGGGTGGATCCGCTTTCTTATCTGCCAAAGGACCTTGGTCACCTTTTACGTTCCTTGCCGCTAGTTCGAGAAAGAGTCCGCTCAGCAAGCCGAAAGAACCATCCCTGCCTGCCGCAACTGGACGTAATCTTTCGGCAAACCTGTCTTGTCTTGGTAGAGCAAAAGCGCCTTGATCAGTTCTCAGCTCCTCCTCTGTCAACAAATTAGCGTCTATTCCTAGAGAAATTTTTGCGGCGAGACCTTTGTACAATTCGTCTAGCTTACTTCCAAACATTCCGCCCCTAGCACCTTTCTCAATCGAATAATAGCTTTCGAGCGATGGCATCGAAGTTGAAATATACCGATGTATCGAGTTAATAAATGTATTGGTCGCCAAACGGTTCACGCGGATAAGCTCATCTGCTACTGGTTCGCCGATTGAAACCAGGGCGGGTACCAATACACTCAAGACGCTGGGATCGGTTTCCGAGCTTAAATGGGCAACCAGAATAGTTGCTGTTTGAGGCGTCCTTTCCTGATCCTTGGAAGCAAAACGTAAGAGCCCTACTACAGGACCAGCACGTTCCGGAAAGTTCTATTTTGTCCCGAGATCCTGAAGTAATTTCTGATATTGCTCGGAGTCATGTTGCCTGTCTGCATATTTTTGTATTTGGAGAGATATGAATCCGCCCACCATCGCTACAGTGAGCGAAGTCAGGGCAGATAGCCCCGCCGCAACCGCTGTTAGGATAAACAAACGTCGAGATCGAAGAGGTGCTTGTGACAGCTCTTCTATCTCTCGCCTCAGCTTTTCCTTTTCGAGTCCCTGCTTAGACTGAAGCTGTTCAATTTCTAGCTGAAGTTTCTTGTTTTGCAGTTCCTCATCCACTTACACCTCCGCACATTGGCGACTGCCTCAAGCCGCCGCCCAAAATTGGAATGGTCAGAGCAACCAAGAGCATATGGTAAGGATCGATGGTTTCCTAGCCAGTCAACCTCACCATGCATTGGCTAAGTTGTCCGACTTACCTCTGCCTTCGCTCCCAGTCGGGCGCGACATAGAACGGCGCATTGGAGGCGAGCAGGGGATCGCGGCCGCGGATCATGTCGGCGGCCTTCTCGGCGATCATGATCGTCGGAGCGTTGAGATTGCCGTTGGTGATCGACGGCATGATGGAAGAGTCGACCACCCGCAATCCCTCGACGCCGATGACGCGAGTCTCCGGGTCGACGACCGCCGCCGGGTCCGATCTTGCGCCCATCTTGCACGTGCAGGAAGGGTGGTAGGCGCTCTCCACATGGTCGCGCACGAAGGCGTCGATCGCCTCGTCGCTGACGCAGTCCGCGCCGGGCTGGATCTCCCGGCCGCGATAGGGATCGAAGGCCCTTTGCGCTAAGACCTCGCGGGTGAGGCGCACGCATGCGCGCATCTCGGCCCAATCGTCGGGGTGACCCATGTAGTTGAACTGGATGCGGGGCGCTTCTCGCGGATCGCGCGATCGGAGCCTCACCCACCCCCGGCTTTTCGAGCGCATCGGGCCGACATGCGCCTGAAAGCCGTGCTCCCGCGCGAGCGACGATCCATCGTAGGCGACCGCCATCGGCAGGAAATGGAATTGGATGTCGGGATAGCGCACGCCCGCTCGGGAGCGGATGAAGCCGCCCGCCTCGAAGTGGTTGGTCGCGCCGAGGCCGCGGCCACGCAAAAGCCACTCGAGCCCGACGATGCCGCGGGCGAAGAGACCGGTGTAGCCGTAAAGCGTGATCGGCTCTTTCGAGGCGACCTGGAAGTAGAACTCGAGGTGGTCCTGCAGGTTTTCGCCGACGCCGGGCCGGTCGGCGAGAACCTCGATTCCGAGGACGCGTAGCTCGGCAGCGGGGCCGATGCCGGACAGCTTCAAAAGCTGCGGCGAATTGATGGGGCCGCCGCTGAGGATGACTTCGCGCCGCGCCCTGGCCAAATGCTTGCGGCCTCCGCGCTCGTAGTAGACGCCGGCGGCGCGCCGACCCTCGAAGGCCACTCCCGTCGCCAGCGCACGCGTGACGATCGCGAGGTTCCGGCCCTTCATGGCGGGACGCAGATAGGCGTTGGCGGTGGACCAGCGCACCCCGTCCTTCACCGTCATGTCGAAGCGGCCGAACCCCTCCTGCTGCTCGCCGTTGAGGTCCCGGCTCACCGGATAGCCGGCCTGCCGGCCGGCCTCAATGAAGGCGTCGTAGAGGGGATTGCGCTTGGCGCCCGGGGAAGTCGCGAGCGGGCCATTGTCGCCCCGATAGGCGTCGGCGCCGCCGCGAAAGCTCTCGGCCTTCCTGAAATAGGGAAGTACGTTCGCGTAACTCCAGCCCTTCGCCCCCTCCTCCTCCCAGCGCTCGAAATCGAGCGGGTGGCCGCGAACGTAGACGAGTCCGTTGATCGAGGATGAGCCGCCGAGCACTCTGCCACGCGGACAATGCAGGCGACGGCCGCCAAGATGCGGCTCCGGCTCGCTGCGATAGCCCCAATCGTAGGTCTTGGAATTCATCGGAATCGACAGCGCCGCCGGCATCTGGATGACCAGAGAGCGATCCGAGCCGCCGTATTCGAGAACAAGGACCGTCGAGCGGCCGTCCTCGGTCAGCCGGTCGGCCAGCACGCAGCCCGCCGATCCCGCCCCTACGATGACGTAGTCGTAGGTTTCCTCCGTCACAAGCAATCCACCATCTGCCCTCATTGACGTGCGCGATTTGCGCCAAAGGCGGCTTCGGCCGCAAGTTCAACGACTGGGCGGCTGCCGGCCCTAGCTATTTCTCCGCCTTCCGCATACAACTTGTCCGCGGAGCTGGGCGGCGCGTCAGGACAAATTCCTCGGGGCCGTACGATCCCTATGGGAGCTGTCCCTGCCTTTGCCCGTGGGCTTTGGCACACGGCGCCCACCTACTTACGTAGGCGCCCGGGATCACCGTCCAACGGCCTTCTCGGCTCCGCGCTCGTTTTGGGGACGGACGGCGGAACGTTTGACTTCAGCTCCAGCCGATTCAAAGGCGAGTCTGCGCAAGGAAGGGCTCGCCCGCAGAAAAGGCCTGTCTGCTGAGACGCGTTCTCGTCTGACCGAGCGCCTCGTAAGCGAGGGAGTCCGCCTTGCGCTTCTTCGGACCGCTTCCGTCGTTTCGGCCTTTCATTCGATTCGCGAAGAGCCAGACACCCTCGCCTTGCTGGCGAAGCTCGCCGACGCGGGGTTTGCGACCGCTCTTCCAGCCGTCGTGGGACGGGCGACTCATCTTGAGTTCCGCTTATGGCGGCCGGGCGATCCCGTCCTGGTAGGACGCATGGGCGTTGCGCAGCCGCTTGATTCCGCGCCGGCCGCCGAGCCCGACCTCCTCTTTGTCCCGCTCGCCTGTTTCGACAGAAGGGGCCATCGCATCGGCTATGGGGCGGGCTATTACGATCGAAGCCTCGAACGGCTTCGCGCCATCAAGGACGTTTTTGCCGTCGGCGTCGCCTATGGGGTTTGCGAAGTTGGCGCCGTGCCTTATGAGGCGCATGACCAGCCCCTGGATGTCATTCTGACAGAGCGGGAAACCATCGTTGTTCGAGATCTCTGAATGCGCCTGTTATTCATCGGCGATGTCGTTGGGCGATCAGGGCGTGCGGCGGTTATTCAGAAGGTTCCGGAGCTACGATCGCGCTGGAGGCTCGACTTCGTCGTCGTAAATGGAGAGAACGCCGCCGGCGGCTTCGGGGTCACCGAAACGATAATCGAGGAGTTTCTCGCCGCGGGCGTCGACGCAGTCACCCTCGGCAATCACGCTTTCGACCAGCGCGAGGCGCTGGTCTTCATCGAGCGGCAACCTCGCCTGGTGCGCCCAGCCAACTATCCGGCGGGAACCCCGGGGCGCGGGGCCGTCATTGTCGAGAACGGCAATGGCGCGCGCTTGCTCGTCGTCAACGTCATGGGGCGGATGTTCATGGAGGCGCTCGACGACCCGTTTGCCGCATTGGATCGCGAACTGGCGGCTTTCCCGCTTGGCGATGCGTGCGACGCCATCGTCGTCGACGCCCATGCCGAGGCGACGAGCGAAAAATGCGCGCTTGGCCTTTTTGCGAACGGCCGCGCCAGCCTGGTTGCAGGCACCCACACGCACGTGCCGAGCGCCGACTATCGCATCCTATCGGGCGGAACCGCGTTCATCACCGACGTCGGCATGACCGGGGACTACGATTCGGTCATTGGAATGGAGAAGGAGGAGCCGCTGCGCCGCTTTACCCGACGAATTCCGTCCGGTCGTTTTGAGCCGGCCTTGGGCCCGGCGACGCTGTGCGGCGTCGCAATCGAAATCAATGCCGGAGGGTTCGCCCAGGCGATCGCGCCAGTGCGGATCGGCGGGATGCTTGAAGCTGCAGCTCCTCACTTCTGGGGATAAACGTTTGATCGCCCCGACGATCGTCTACGACTTGGACGGCACGCTGGCCGACACGGCCGCCGATCTCATGGGGGCGGTGAACGCCGTCCTTGTCAATGACGGAGTGGCGCCGCTGCCAGTCGAAAAAGCCGGGTCGCTGCTGGGGGCGGGAGGCCGCGCCCTCATCGAGCGGGCTTTCGCGGCCTCTTCCCGAGAGCTAAGCCCGGGGAAGCTCGAAGCCCTCTTCGGCAACTTCCTCGCGCATTACAACGCGCACATCGCCGATCACACGAAACTCTATCCGGGGGTTAAAGCAGCTCTTTTGAGCCTAGCGGAGAACGGCTGGGTTCAGGCGGTTTGCACCAATAAGATGGAAGGATCGGCGAGGCTGCTTTTGGAGAAGTTGGGGATAGCCGATCGTTTCGCCTTCATCTGCGGCCAGGACACATTCGGCGTCGGCAAGCCGGATCCGACGCCGCTGATCGGCACGGTCGCGGCGGCGGGCGGAAGCCTCGCGCGCTCGATCGTGGTCGGCGACTCGGCGACCGACATCAAGACGGCGCGGGCCGCGGGTCTGCCGGTGATCGCGGTCGATTACGGCTACACCGACGTGCCGGTGATCGAGCTCGGCCCGGACAAAATCATCTCACACTTTGAGGAGCTGCCGAACGCCTGCGCGGCGGTGATGCAGGACGGACTTCCTCAGTCCTTGGCGCGCTCAACATAACTGCCGTCTTCTGTCTGAATGACGACCCGGGTTCCCGCCGTGATATGAGGCGGCACCATCGCACGCGCGCCGTTGGAAAGCTTGGCGGGTTTGTACGACGAGGAGGCGGTCTGTCCCTTCATCGCCGGTTCCGTTTCCGTCACCTGCAGCGTTACTCGCGGCGGCAGCTGGATCGCGACCGGCGTCTCGTTGAAGACGGACAGCGTGACCTTCATCCCTTCCTGCAGCCATTGCGCCTGATCGCCAATTATGTCGGACGGAACCGGGACCTGCTCGTAGGTTTCCGTATTCATGAAATGATAGCCGTCGCCGTCCGCGTAGAGAAAATCGAAGCTCTTGTCCTCGACGAAGGCCCGCTCCACCTGCTCCGTCGTCTTGTAGCGATCCGTCACCTTAACCCCATCGGAGAGACGGCGCATGTCGATCTGCGTCGTCGGAGTGCCCTTGCCGGGGTGGAAGCTTTCGGCCGAAAGAACCACACAAAGCTGACCATCCTCGCGCTCGATGATGTTGCCCTTTCGAATCGAGCTTGCGATAACTCTCACGTCCCTTGTCCTCAAAATGGAAGCACGCGCCGCCTTTGCCGCAAGACGATTACTCTCGCGCGGCACCACCCTTGATTGCGGCGCGTTATACGGGTTCCTCCGGAAAACGCCAGTCGCACTGCGCGCGGTCCTTTCCCCTCAAAGAGATTTTCTTTGAACCCAGAGGCATCAACTCAATTCTGGCGCGGGGATCGTCATCACGAGCGCCGGTCGCGTCTGCTGTCGCGAAACCGCATTGTGAGCATGATCCGCCGATGGTTCGATGCGAACGGCTTTGTCGAGGTTGACACCGCCGCATTGCAAGTCTCGCCTGGCAATGAAACGCACTTGCATGGCTTCGGGACCGTCTTGATCCGCCCGGATGGCTCGTCGCGCGAGCTTTATCTGCACACGTCGCCCGAATTTGCGATGAAGAAGCTGCTGGCGGCGGGCGAGACGAAAATCTACTCGCTGGCCCACGTTTTCCGGAATCGAGAGCGGACACGACTCCATGCGCCCGAATTTACGATGCTGGAGTGGTACCGGGTGGGAGAGCGTCTGGAGCGAATCATAGAAGATTGCGCCGCGCTCGCTGCTCTGGCTGGACACGTCGCGGGCGCCGACAGCTTTGCTTATCGCGGCCGAAAGACAAGTCCGTTCGAGCCGCCCGAGCGCATCACGGTCCGAGCTGCGTTCCAGCGCTTCACCGACATCGATCTTTACGAAACCCTGCCGTCGGACGGTCCGCCCGATACGGCCGCACTGGCGCTGCGGGCAAAGCAGGCCGGCCTGCGAGTTTCCCCGGACGATTCCTGGTCGGACATCTTTAGCCGGATCCTGGTCGAGCGGGTCGAGCCGAACTTGGGCGTTGGGCGCCCGTCAATCCTATATGACTACCCGGCGGCCGAGTCGGCGCTGGCGCGTCTCAAGCCGGATGATCCAAGGGCGGCGGAGCGGTTCGAACTCTATTGTTGCGGCGTCGAACTCGCCAACGCTTTCCATGAGCTCGCCGATCCCGATGAGCAGCGCGAACGCTTTCTCGCCGATATGGCGGAGCAGCAGCGCATCTATGGCGCGTCGCATCCCATCGATGAGGATTTTCTCGTCGCCTTGTCCGCCATGCCGGACGCCTGCGGCGCGGCTCTCGGTTTCGATCGCCTGGTCATGCTCGCGACCGGCGCCGAGCGGGTCGAAGACGTGCAGTGGACGCCGGTCGCCTGCGGACCTTGACGGCAGTGCGCCCACCTGCGCACGTTTGTTCGCGATCGCGTCTTTTCAGCGGGTTAGAACCTCCTTTGCGCACTTCCGCCCCCTTCTCCGTTTCGCAAGTTCACCCTCAGTCGCGACCGGCTCGGCGCTTACGCCGGCACCGTCCGGAGGCTGCGCGAAGGCCATGCTTCCGATTTACGGAATATCGTATCTGTAATATCTGAAAATGTCAAACTTTTTCCGGAAGCGCTCGGCCTGCCAGGACGCCAGGGCGTCGATCGGGCGCGCCCATGCCTGAACTCCCCGAGGTCGAGACGGTGCGGCGCGGGCTCGAGCCGGCGATGCTTGGCGCGCGCATCGATAAAGTCGAGGCGCGGCGAGCGGACATTCGCTTTCCCTTTCCGCCGCGCTTCAAAGAGCGGCTCGCTGGACGGCGAATCGTCGAGCTTGGCCGCCGCGGCAAGCATCTGCTTTTTCGCCTCGACAGCGACGAGACCTTGATCGCGCACCTCGGGATGTCCGGCTCGTTCCGCATCGAAGAAGCTTTCGTTGGCGATTTTCACCACCCCCGCTCGAAGGACCCGAAGCACGACCATGTCGTCATCCTCCTCGACAACGGCAAAACCATCATCTTCAACGACCCGCGCCGCTTCGGCTTCATGGACCTCGCGGGGATCGACGGCCTCGATGGGCATCCGCGGCTTAAGGGCCTCGGCGACGAGCCGCTCTCGCGGGAATTCGACGCAGCGCGCCTCGCGAAACTCTTCGCGGGTTCGCGCGCGCCGCTGAAGTCGGCGCTCCTGGACCAGAGGCGGATTGCGGGGCTCGGCAATATCTACGCCTGTGAGGCGCTTTTCCGCGCCGGTCTTGCGCCGTCGCGGCCTGCGGGCGACCTCGCTGACGCCCGCGGCGGCCCGACCGCGAAGGCGAAAGCGCTCGCCAAGGCGATCCACGCGGTGCTCGAGGAGGCGATCGACGCGGGAGGCTCGACTTTGCGCGATCACCGCCAGGCGGACGGCGAACTTGGCTATTTCCAGCATGCTTTCGCCGTTTACGACCGGGAAGGCTTGCCATGCCTCCGGCCTCGATGCCGCGGTGCGATCATCCGCAGCCGACACGCAGGCCGCTCCACCTTTTATTGTTCGCTCTGCCAGAAGTAGCCCCTATACGGCCGAGCCAAACCGTTTTTATTGACAAGCAAGCACGCGCCTTCTATCTCGAACTCGACCCTGCGCAGCGCGAGAATGGGGCGTTTTGCCTTGTTTCGCGCTTTTTGTTGTCGCCGTCGCCGTCGGCCGCGCCTTGGACAGATTTTGCGGGGGAGCGCGAATAATCCCGAGACGGCTCTCGAAAGGTCGAAGATGCTCGCCGCCCTGAAATTCGACACCGTTATGAAGAGGGTCTTCGGGTCCTCCAACGATCGTCGGCTGAAGGGATATCAGCCCAAAGTCGCCGCCATCAATGCGCTGGAGGCGAAGTTTGAGGCGCTGTCCGACGAGCAGCTCAAGGCCAAGACCGAGGAGCTTCGCGCTGAGCTAGCGGCGGGAAAGACGCTCGACGATCTGGCGGCGCCGGCGTTCGCGGCGGTTCGCGAGGCGTCTAAACGCACGCTCAAGCAGCGTCATTTCGACGTCCAGTTGATTGGCGGCTTCGTCCTGCATGAGGGGGCAATCGCGGAAATGCGCACCGGCGAAGGCAAGACGCTCGTCGCCACCTGCGCCGTCTATTTGAACGCGCTCGCCGGGGAGGGCGTGCACGTCGTCACGGTCAACGACTACCTTGCTCGCCGCGACTCCGAGTGGATGGGACAGATCTACAAGTTCCTGGGCCTGACCGTCGGCGTGATCGTACACGGAATCGACGACGAGGAGCGCCGCGCCGCCTACGCCGCGGACGTCACCTACGGCACCAACAACGAATTCGGCTTCGACTATCTGCGCGACAATATGAAATATGACATGTCGCAGATGGTCCAGCGCGGCCACGCCTTCGCCATCGTCGATGAGGTCGATTCCATCCTTGTCGATGAAGCCCGCACGCCGCTGATCATTTCGGGTCCCTCCGAGGACCGCTCGGGCCTTTACGCCGCGGTCGATACGATCATCCCGAAGCTCATCAAGGGCGAGTACGAGCTCGACGAAAAGCAGCGGACGGTGAACCTCACCGAGGTCGGCAACGAGCACGCGGAGGAATTGCTGCGTGAAATTGGCGTGATGAAGGAAGGCTCTCTCTATGAGGCCGCCAACGCGACGATTGTCCATCACGTCAATCAGGCGTTGCGCGCGCATAAGCTTTTTCAGCGTGACAAGGACTACATCGTCCGCAACGGCGAGGTCGTGATCGTCGACGAATTCACCGGCCGCATGATGCCCGGGCGTCGTTATTCCGAAGGCCTCCACCAGGCTCTCGAGGCGAAGGAAGGCGTAACGGTGCAACCGGAAAACGTGACCTTGGCGTCGATCACGTTCCAGAACTACTTCCGTCTCTACAGGAAGCTCGCCGGCATGACCGGGACGGCCGCCACCGAGGCGGACGAGTTCGCGGAGATTTACAAGCTCGTCGTCGTCGAGATTCCGACCAACAAGCCGATCGTGCGTCTTGACGAGGACGACGAGGTCTATCGGACCTCGGACGAAAAGATGCGCGCGATTCTGCGGGAGATCGAGACCGCCAACCAGATAATGCAGCCGATGCTGGTCGGGACGACCTCAATCGAAAAATCGGAAGTGCTTGGGGCGCTAATGGAGCGCAACGGCTACAAGAAAATCGATTTCACGAAACCGAACGCTCTCAAGGCGCTGTATGACGCTGCTCGCGCCGGCAAGCCGTCCAAGAATTTCGCGATCCTCAACGCCCGCTTCCATGAGCAGGAGGCCTTCATCATCGCGGAAGCCGGCGTGCCCGGGGCGATCACGATTGCGACCAACATGGCCGGCCGCGGAACCGACATTCAGCTCGGCGGCAACATTGATATGCGCGTCCGGCAGGAAATCGATCCAAATGCCCCGCCGGAGGTTCGAGAGGCGCAGGAGGCGGCGATTCGCGCCGAGGTCGCGGATCTCAAGCAGAAGTCGATCGAGGCGGGCGGCCTCTACATCATCGGCACGGAGCGGCACGAGAGCCGCCGGATCGACAACCAGCTGCGTGGACGATCCGGCCGTCAGGGAGATCCCGGCCGGTCGAAGTTCTTCTTGTCGTTGCAGGACGATCTCATGCGCATCTTCGGCGCCGAGCGGATGGACGCGATGCTGAAGCGTCTCGGTCTCAAGGAAGACGAGGCGATCGTCCATCCGTGGATCAATAAGGCGCTCGAGAAAGCGCAGCAAAAGGTCGAGGCGCGCAACTTCGACATGCGCAAGAACATTCTCAAGTTCGACAACGTGATGAACGATCAGCGCAAGGTGATCTTCGAGGACCGCCGCAAGATGATGGCCGCGGAGTCTCTTGAGGAGACGATCGAGGACATGCGCGCGGGCGTGATCGACGATCTCGTCGCCAAGCACATCCCGCATGACGCCTACCCGGAGGCCTGGGACATCGCGGGCTTAAAACAAGAGGTTGCGGCCAAGCTCAACCTCGACCTGCCGGTCGACGAGTGGGCGAAGGAGGAAGGCATCGCGGACGAAGAGGTCGCCAACCGCCTCCACGAGGCCGCCTCCAAAGCCTACGCTGAGCGGGTGGCGCGCAATAGCCCGGACGCCATGCGCTTCATCGAGAAGCAGGTGATCCTGCAGTCGCTGGATCATTTGTGGCGCGAGCATTTGGTGACGCTGGACCACCTGCGGCAGGTGATCGGGTGGCGCGGCATGGCGCAACGCGATCCGCTCAACGAATACAAGTCGGAGGCCTTTGAACTTTTCCAGCAGCTCATTGAGCAGTGGCACGAGGCTGTAATCGCGCAGATGTCGCGCGTTGAGGTTCGCTTCCAGCAGCCGGAGCCGGAGCCGCCGCCGCCGATGCAGTTCCTGCATCTCGATCCCATCACCGGCGAGAACGAGGTTCCGCTCGGATCGATCAATCAGACCGCGCCGACCGGGCTGCTCGCCGCCGCTTCCGGCGTTGCGGTCGCCGAGCGCGATCCCGGCAATCCCGCAACCTGGGGCCGCGTCGGCCGGAACGAACCGTGCCCTTGCGGGTCCGGCAAGAAATACAAGCACTGCCACGGTCAGGTTGCTTGATCCGAGCTAAGACTTTCGCCGTTTCGCTTGCCCGCGCTGAAGCGCTGGGGCTGCTCGCCGACGTTTTTCGTGGCTCCGGCGCAGCCGAGCCTGTTCGAGAGGCGCGCCTGACGCTGTGCGCGGCTTGCGGCCTGACGCCGGCGGATCTCATTCGCTCGCCTGACCAACCGCTGGGCGCTGCGGCGGCCAGACTGGCTGAGTTTGCAGAGAGGCGCGCGCTTGGCGAGCCTCTGTCGAGGATCGTCGGCAAGCGCGAGTTCTGGGGAATAGCGCTATCGATCTCGCCCGACGTGCTCGACCCGCGTCCCGAGACTGAGACGATCGTCGCAACCGCCCTCGCTCTGTTTCACGGCAGGCGAGGGCGTTCCTTGCGCATCCTCGATCTCGGCGTAGGCTCGGGCGCCTTGCTTTGCGCCCTGCTTCGCGAGTTTCCTCGCGCGCATGGCGTCGGCGTCGACATTTCGCCCGCCGCGGCCGCCGTCGCCCGCGGCAATGTCGAGGCTTGCGGCCTCGGCGATCGCGCCGAAATTCGCGTTGGCGGTTGGACGGAGGGCTTCGAAGGCGAATTCGACCTGATCGTCTCCAACCCTCCCTACGTGCGTTCGGCGGACATTGACACGCTCCCGCCGGAAGTGCGCAATTACGATCCACGAGTGGCGCTGGATGGCGGCGACGATGGGCTCGACGCCTATCGGATCATCCTGCCTTCCTCCGCCAAGCTGCTGGCGCCGGGAGGGTGGCTTCTCGCGGAGATGGGCGCTGGGCGGGAAACTGAGTTGCTGGCGATGGCGGCTCATGCTGGATTTCGTGACTGCGCGAGCAAACCAGATCTCGCCGGCGTCGCCCGCGTCCTCGCGGCCGGCTCGCCTCGCGCAAGTCAAGGGAGTTGCGATCGATATGGAGTCGCCATCGCCGGACCATGACGCGGAGCCTCGCGGGGACCTCACGGTTCGCCTGATCGCGATGCCCAAGGACACCAACGCCAATGGCGACATATTCGGCGGATGGGTGTTGAGCCAGATGGATCAGGCGGGAGGCATCGCCGCGGCGGAAGCGGCGAAAGGTCGCGTCGTGACAGTCGCCATTGAGGCCATGACTTTTCTCCGCCCTGTCAAGGTCGGCGATGTCCTTTGCGTCTACACCGCAATCGACACGGTCGGGCGCACCTCCATCAAAATGCACGTCGAGGCCTGGGCGAGGCGGTTTCGAACCCACCATCGCGAGCGGGTGACGGTCGGAACGTTCACCTTCGTCGCGATCGACGAGGCTGGACGACCCAAACCCGTGACGCTTGAGGCGGCGAAGCTTCGATCCGCCTAGAGCGGATTGCTTTTGAGCAGACGCATCCGATTGTAGCCGCGCTCGGTGAGCGCGGCGACGCGGTCAACGACCGCGTCTACAAGACGGCGATTCAAGCCGACAGCAACCTGCTTTAATCCGAACTTCCGCGAGAGGTGAGGCGAGAAGGTAAGGATTTGTGTGGGCTTGCGGGGATTTGCGGCGCGTTTGTAGGCATGTAAATAGCCTATT
>Ga0209040_10002296_pt1 | contig 15103 bp, 15 predicted proteins | sample BogFormECP12_OM3_FD_188240 | JGI IMG/M metagenome (GOLD analysis project Ga0209040, IMG submission 188240) | Bog forest soil microbial communities from Calvert Island, British Columbia, Canada - ECP12_OM3 (SPAdes) (version 2) | ecosystem: Environmental > Aquatic > Freshwater > Wetlands > Bog ...
TGCCCGAGGCATGGCCTCCGACTAAAAACATCCGGCATTCGCCATCGTGACCCACAACTTTTCCAACCGAAAGGAAGGAGGATGACTGAACCAATGCTCGACCTCACAATCATCATCCCCAGCTATAACACCCGTGATTTGCTGCGCAACTGCATCCAGTCCATTTACCAGCACACCAAGGGCATCACGTTCGAGATCATCTGTCTTGACGATAACTCTCCCGATCGAAGCGCTGACATGGTGGCAGAAACTTTTCCCGAGGTGATTCTGGTCCGGAACAAAGTCAACCTGTTTTACGCGAAGAACAACAACCTGGGGATGCGCATGTCGCGCGCACGCTATGCCTGCCTCTTAAACAGCGACACCATGCTTATCGGGAATGCATTTGAAGCGTTGGTGCGCTTCATGGACGAACATCCCGAAGCCGCAACCTGCGGTCCGAAGTTATTGAATCCCGACATGAGCGTTCAGCACTGCATTCGCCGCTTTGCCGGCGCTAGCACTTTCTTTTTCCAGACCCTCAATTGGCACAAGCTCTTCCCCAAGAGCCGCATGATGAATCGTTATTACACAACCGAGTTCGACTACTCCAAGGCGCAACAGGTGGAGAGCATCGGCACCACGGCTTACATGGTCCGTCGCTCGACATGGGAGCAGGCAGGGATGCTGGATGAGCGTTTCCGTTGGGCCATGGCCGATCTAGCTTACAACTACATGCTGAATCAGAAAGGCTACAAGGTTTTCTATACTCCCTGCGCCGAAGTGGTCCACTATGGAAGCCAAAGCATCAACCAGATAGCTCTTAGCGCGTTGCGCGAGCAGTGCAACAGTTTCATCGACTTCAATGAAGCCTACGATTACTTCGGCAAGAACAGGCTCTCGAAGGGGATCGTGCGCTTCGGAATCCGGTTCCGCTATTACACCAAGGTCGCGGAATACTACTTAAGCTCCGACAAGCGCGTCATCAAAGGTCCGGGAGCTCCTAAGAAGGAAGTAGCTGCGCAAGCGAGCCTGATGAGAAACCTCGAGTAGAGGTTATCCCCCGGGGTTTGCGGCCTTTCTTCTGAAACTCTGAGCTACAAATAATCACCTACGCCTGCCAGGTCTTGTTGGGTGATGTTAAGGGACAGTTCTCCTGCCAAAAAGGGCGGCGTACTCTGCGCCTTATCCTGCGGAAGGCGTGGACGAATGAACGAGACATCAGCCACGCTATAGAACCCTCACGGAACAGCCGCCTAATGCCGGTTCCAGCGCTCGCTGCACTGCGCATCTCCTCTAAAGCTAGGGCCGTGGCGTGCGTCCTGCGACGGTAAGCAGCAATCCGCGGGTCAAGGTACTGCGCCCATTGATCGATCATCATAAGCGCTTCCTGGTGTACTTTCCTCCTGCTCTCTTGCCACATATTACTTCCGTGCATCCGATACCAGCAAACAACTTCCTGCACCGCGCGGGCCGGGTATAGTCTTGCAATGGCGACATAAAGGTAATAGTCGGGGGTCATTTCTACCCACTCTGGAACGCCACCAGCCTCTTCCACCGCAGACCGGCGAAGCACCGCGGAACTCATCGCGATGAAACACGCACTGCGGAACAGTTCGCTGAAAATATCGCCTCCGGGTAGTGGTGTGAACTCGTGCGCTTGGTCGTACTCGCGCTTCTCACCACTGGGCCAGAAGAGTACAGTCCGTCCATAGATTAAGCCGACTCGTTCGTCGGCAAGCGCCATCTGCTTCTCCAGCTTTGTCGCAGTCCAAAGGTCATCTTGGTCGAGGAAGGCCAGCCATTCGCCCCTCGCCTGCCGGATGGCATTGGCCCTGGCTTGGCCCAGCTGCGTTTCTTCCGGCGATAGAAAATAGCGGACCCGCGGGTCTTTATACTCGGCAACGATTCGCGCGCTGTCGTCCGTGGAACAGTCGTCCCAGATAATCACCTCCCAGTCAGCGAACGTTTGGGTCATCACACAGTCCAAAGCTTCCCGCAGGTAGGCAGCCCCATTACGAACATTGATGATGACGCTGACCAAGGGCATAAGAAAGTATGTCTGCCTTGTTGAGTTGTGAGCAGACCACGCAGTATAGCTGAACGATAACCAGCGGCGTTAGTGCTCCCTGCATCATGTACCACGATGAAGATCCAAACCATCTTCCTTTCATTCGTTCGGCTGGCGACAGGTGAGGTCTTCGGACGGATCGCGACGTTTGCTTTATTCGCGTATGTATCTCGCTACTTTGGAGTTCAAGTACTTGGCATCGTCGCTCTGGGGCAGACCGTCGCTGCCTATGTGATGGAGCTTTCCGATCAGGGCTTAAAGCTGGTTGGAGCGCGAATTCTTGCGCGTGACCCTGACCTGGTATCTTCCGTAGTGCCGTTCGTCCTGAAGCGCCGCGCGGCGCTGACGGCGGCAGCCGTGGCGTTGGGCGTACTCTATGCTGTTCTCGGCCCAGTTCCGCCGGAAGCCCGGGCGTGCGTTCTCGCCTTCGATTTCGCTGTGGTTCCTTATGCCTTCGCACTCGACTGGGTCGCGTGGGGGCTCGGCCACTTCGGAGTGCTCTCGCTTTGGCGGGGCGGCGTAAGCGTTGTGTATGTGGCGCTGGCGGTCGTCGCGATGCGGCTCACCATGCGTCCCATCGCTTCGATCGCTGGCGCCAAAATTCTGAGCGCATTGCTGGGAGCAGGCTTTCTCTGGATCATCTGGAAGCTGCGTTGGAGCGGACCACGCAGGCAGCCGCTGCCGGATTTGCTTCTCACCGCTGCAGCCGATGAACTACGCCTGACGCGAGTGTTCGCCCTCGGCCTGTCGAACCTGCTGAACCTGGTATTCATGAACGCCGACATCCTGTTACTGGGCGCGTTGACAACCACGCATGAGGTGGGGCGATACAGCGCGGCGTGCAAGCCGCTGTACGTCATCTTCACGGGATTCTGGCTGTTGACCGACGCGCTCTACCCACATCTGGCAAAACTCCAAGCGGGAGCGCGCGCGCACAGCGTGCTATTGCTAGCCCTGGCGGCCCTCGCAGTTCTCGCTTCGGCCGCTGCTATTTTCTTGGGGCTCCTTGCTCCGCGCATTCTCACGCTAATCTACGGTTCGACTCTCGGCGCTGCGGGACTGTTCCGAATTCTCCTGATCGCACTTCCCCTGGATTTCTGCTTCTCTCTGCTCTGGACCGTCCTAGTCAGCCGGGGATACGACCGGGCCGTTCTGTACTCGCTCGCGATGGCCGCAAGTGTGAATGTGGTGCTGAACCTGCTATTCATTCCACGCTTCCAAGCCAATGCCGCTGCGTGGGCGACCGTCGCTTCGTACGCGTTATTGTTTTCTGCCGTCCTCATCTTCGTCTTGAGGAAAAGAGTTCTCGCAGGTGTGGAAAAGAGCGACCCATTATTGGCGCCGGTGTGGGCGTGATTAAACTTGGTCAATCCTCCCAGCCGTTGGAGCAGCCGTGGAGGGCTCGGTGACGTTCCCTGCACCTTGATCGCCCGATGCCTTCCAGTACGGAGTAAGAAGATTTCGCCGCACGATATGGAATCCAAACATGAATGGCCGCTTCAACTGGGAAGTGACAGAGCCTTCGGTCAGCAAGCGAGCAATCCCATGAACGGCACTGTTCGGCCTTCGCATCTCCTCCAGTGCGATCGCAGTGGAGTGCCGCTTGCGGCATTGCGCAACGGTGCGGGGGTCAAGGGAATCAGCCCAATGGTTCACCAGCCACAACGCTTCCTGGTGCATGGCGATCGCTACCAGCCGAGACATGTTGGCGTCATGCATCCGGTAACGGCAGACCACGTCCTGCACCGCCCGTGCGGGATGGCGGCGCGCCACCGCGGCATAAAGGTAGTAGTCCGGAATAATCCCAATACTCTCGGGTATTCCGCCAATCTCCTCAATGGCGGACCGACGGATTACGGCGGAACTCATGGCGATGAAACAGCTCTTGGTAAATAGTTGCGTGAAAATGTCGCCTTCCGGTAACGGCTTGAACTCATGTGCCTGGTCGTAATCGCGCTCTGTGCCGCTGGGATAGAACCTGACGGTTCGCCCGTAGATAATTCCCGTGTTTGGGTCCACGAGCGCCATCTGCATCTCGAGCTTGCGCGGCATCCAGAGGTCATCCCGATCGAGAAAGGCCACCCACTCGCCTCGTGCGTAACGTATCGCAGCGTCACGTGCTTTTCCGAGTGAGGTTTCTTCAGGTGAGAGGAAATAGCGAATTCTCGGGTCGGAATATTGAGCGACGATCTTTGCCGTCTCGTCGGTAGAACGGTCGTCCCAGGCGATCAGTTCCCAGTCGGTGAAGGTTTGCACCATGACGCTGTCAAGTGCCTCTCTTAAGGTTGAGGCCCCATTGAGAACGTTCACGATTACGCTGACCAGAGGCATGGACCTTCCGTGGGCTACGCGGAGCGCAGCCGATTTCCAGAGTTGTCACGGGACGTGGTAATCAGGCAATAAAATAGCAGTTCCCAAAATGCTACCGCGATTGCCGTAACGCTGAAATGCAACAAAAACCAATCCCAATAATAGGTGGCCGTAGAAATATTCGCGAGCAGTGACGCGCGCAAGATCCCTGTCACGCCCGCTACGGCGATCATGATAACAGCAAGCGAGACACGAGATTTGAACCGTGGCGGCGAAGCAGCGTCAGTAACTGGCGCTGTGTCGTGATACCACACGAGAATCCACACCCCCAGCGCCAAGAGCCCAATACAAGTGCTTGCGTATTGCAGGATGCTATATCCGGGCATCCATCCTGCAACCGGCAGCTCGAACCAGGATTGCAACCAAACGGAATGTCGCCATGGCCACGTGTAGGCGTGAGTGAAGGAGTCCCACACCAAGTGTGTTGCTATACCGAGAACGATGGAGAAAGTAGTTGCCAACGTCCGCGTGATGCCGCTGAACTTGAACTCTCCAAGCTGGCCGCTGAGTCTCTGCTGCATGCCGACGGGCAATAGTCCGGCGATAGGTTTCTTGATAGCGCGGTGAAAGAACCACAGCATGGCAAACGACATGGGCAACGTAAAAAGTGCCACGCCGGGAAGCTCATGGCCCAAAGAACGGTACTTGACCGTGCCGATCACGTAAGGGAAATCTGGCGCCATGCTGCCGACAAGAAAGGCAGACCAAACCAGATTCAATCTCCTAAAGGGCAGCGCGGCGGCTGCGTGAGCAACAGTGAATGGCATAGCTTCCGAGCGGTCAGGACGGACTACTTCAACCGGTAATTCCTGTTTGCAGTATAGCTGAGCAAATCGCTCGGGAGCTCGCTGATCCTGTGTCCCAGGGTCCAGCAAGCTAACACAAGATAAGTTATAATCTATGCACATTCTTAGCTCCGATCGACACAACCGAATGAGACGGTTTCCTCTCGCTGGCAGAAAAACAGCAGTCTATCGAGACATCAACGGTCTGCCGGCAATTGCAGGCGGAACTCCTGTACGCTCGCGCGTGAACCGTTTGGTTTTTGGCGCTCCAGTGCTCGGGGAGGAGGAGATTGCCTCGGTCGCGGAGTGTATTCGCAGCCAGTGGATCGGCTTGGGAGCTCGTGTCGAGCACTTCGAGCAAGAGTTCGCACGCTACAAGGGCGCGCCGTACGCACTGGCGGTGAGCAGCGGTACCGCCGCGATTCACCTGGCTCTCGCCGCCCTGCGAATTGGGGCTGGCGATGAAGTGATTGCTCCCGCGATGACGTTCTGCTCCACCATCCACGCCATCGTAACCACCGGCGCGAAGCCGGTTCTGGTGGACTGCTGCCGCGACACCTTCAACATCGATCCGGAACAAGTCCAGGTTCGAATTACGCCGAGAACGAAGGGGATTCTCGTGGTCCACATGTGTGGCCGTTGTTGTGACATGGATCCTATCCTCGAGATCGCGCGCAAGCATGGGTTGCATGTCATTGAGGACTGCGCGCACGCCATCGAATCCACCTCTAACGGAGAGGCAGCGGGCCTGATGGGCGAGGTCGGCTGTTTCAGCTTTTATCCCACGAAAAACATCACCACCGGCGACGGCGGCATGGTCATAACCCGCGACCCGGAACTTTTTCAGAGGGCCAAGGTCCTCTCGCTGCACGGCATGACAGCCGACGCGTGGAGCCGGTTCGAGGGAGGACCCAGCGGCTACGAGGTCATCGAGGCGGGATTCAAGTACAACATGACTGATCTGGCAGCATCGCTTGGGCTGCCACAGCTCGCCAAGATCGAGGAGCACTGGCGGCAGCGGGAGCGTGTCTGGTCGCAATACAACGAGCAACTGGAGGAACTTCCGCTCTTGCTCCCGGCCACCGACCCGGAGTCGCGGCATGCGTACCATCTGTACACTCCCCTTCTCATACTCGAAGAACTGCACGTAGGGCGGACGGAGATTGTTGCGGCGCTCGAGGCCGAGAACATCGGAGTTGGTATTCATTATGTTCCTGTCCATCAGCAGCCCTACTACCGGCAGCAGTTTGGGTTTGAGGATTCAGACTTCCCCAACGCCACGTTCGTAGGCGAACGCACGTTGTCACTGCCTCTTTCGCCTGCCATGTCAGAGCGCGATGTCTCCGACGTGGTTACCGCACTCACTCGCGTTTGCCGCTACTACGCAGCTTCCGCTTGACGCACTGCCATAGCGCTTGCCCGCCATTCCTGCATGATGCATAGCTCCCAGGCGAAAAATGAGCGCCAGATTCCCTTGCTCAAAACTGGGCTTGTGGCAATTCTGTCCTGCTTGGTCTTGACCTCGGGATTGACTATCTCTGTCGTTGCCCAGCAGCCTTTGCCGCAAGCGCCTTCTTCGCAAGTTGGCAGCTCCAGTCCCGCCTCCGCGAACCCAGCGCCCGACCCGTTCTACGCGCCCCCCAAGCACCCCAACGAGTCCGAATTTGTTGTGCATTTGGCGGAAGACCAGAAGGACATCTGGACCAGCCCCTTCCATCTGAATCCCGGGGATCTCAAGTGGCTGGTACCGGCGGCTGGTATCACGACCGGACTGATGGTCACGGATCCACAGAGTTCCTACGCCATGCGCTTGGGCAACCTCAATGCCTGGAAGACCGCGTCCGATGCGGGCTTGGCTTCCGCAATCGGCATGACGGGCGCTGGCTACATCTGGGGACGTCTCACCCACAATGAGCGCGCGCGCGAGACGGGGGTGCTGGCCACCGAAGCCATGCTCAACGCTTTCGGCGTGGATTACGCCATCAAGTACAGCACTGGGCGTCTCCGTCCCTATCAATCGAACTACCAGAACGTGTTTTTTCAGGGCGGTACTTCATTCCCCGCCAGTCACGCAGCGGTGACGTGGGCGTTTGCCTCCATTGTTGCGCACGAGTACCCCAATCCCTTCGCCGAATTTGCCGCTTACGGATTGGCCTTAGGCACCAGCATCGCGCGGGCTGCGTCTGAACAGCATTTTCTCTCCGACGCTTTTGTCGGCAGCGTAATGGGATACCAGATCGGACGGCAGATCTACAAGAAGAGACATAATGCAAACCTGGACGACGACTTGAAGATTGTCGCCGAGCAGACGTCGGCGATCCTTCCGGGCACCTTGGCCAGCACCTATGTCCCGCTGGACAGTTGGGTCTATCCCGCGATAGAGCAACTGATCGGGCAGGGATACATCAAGACCGCTTTCATGGGTCTCCGGCCATGGACCCGAATGTCGTGCGCTAGCATGATGGTCGAGATGCATGACAACGTCGAAGGCCACGGCGACTTGCCGTCCCAGATCGTGCAGCTCCAGAAATACCTCGATGCGGAGTTCGCCGGGGAACTCGAGGCCTTGGAGGGAAGGCCAACGGAATCCATTCAGCTGGACACGCTCTACACCGGCATATTGGATATTGCGGGCAAACCCATTAATGACAGCTATCACTTTGGACAGACGCTGATCAACAACGAGGGCCGCCCTTATCAGCAAGGCGTAAACAACATCACCGGATTCAGCGCTCGTGCCGAGGACAGAAGGTTCGCGTTTTACGTGTCGGGAGAATACCAGCACACGCCGTCTGCGCCGGCGTATTCGCTTTTGCAACGGTCTGTCATCGCCGAGGTGGACTTGAACCCCTTGCAGCCAGCCACGCCATTCTCCACCATCAACCGCTTCCAGCTGCTCGACACCTACGTAGCCATGAAGTATGCGGGATTCGATTGGTCGGTCGGCAAGCAGAGCCTGTGGTGGGGGCCCGGCGAAGGTGGCGAGCTGCTGATGAGCAATAACGCCACTCCCCTCTGGATGGCCCAACTCAACAGCACCTCGCCGGTTTATATTCCCGGTGTATCGAAGATCTTGGGTCCTATCGAGACGGACAACTTTTTTGGCTCATTGGCGGAGCACCAATTTCCGGCCGGCCCGTATATGTTCGGACAAAAATTCAGTTGCAAACCGCTCCCCGACCTGGAGCTGGGAATCAGTCGAACTGTCGTGTTTGCAGGCCAAGGGCATGTACCCCTCACCTTTGGGTCTTTCTGGAACAGCTTCACCAGCTTTACCAACGTTCCGGTTTCGGTTAAGTTTTCGCGCAACGATCCCGGCGCCCGGCATGCCCAGTTTGACTTGTCGTGGAGGCTGCCTAAACTACAGCGCTGGTTGACGTTCTACAGCGGCTCGATCGTGCATGATGACGTCAATGCGCTGCCTAACGCGCGCGCCGGAGTCAATCCGGGGATTTATCTCTCGCACTTCCCCAAAATTCCCAAGCTTGATTTTCGGGCGGAGGCGGTTTACACCGATCCCCCAGGCGCCACCCAGCAAGGGGGGCGCTTCCTCTACTATGAAATCGTTTATCACGACTTGTACATCAACAATGGCTATTTGATGGGCAGCTGGATCGGCCGCGAAGGCAAGGGCTACCAGGCGTGGAGCACCTATTCCATCAGTCCCCAAAGCAGCATCCAGGTGAGTTTTCGCAATGCCAAGATCGCCAAGGACTTTATTCCCAGGGGAAGCACGCAGTGGGACGGGACCATTTCCGCCATGCTCAGAATTCGCAAGGACCTTCAGTTGAAAGCTTTCGCGCAATATGAATCGTGGCTGGAGCCGGTCCTGGCTCCGACGCGCCAGCGAGACTTTACAACTTCCGTGGAGTTCACGTGGTGGCCCGGCCTGGTAGCGAAACGCGCACTCACCGCCCCCTAAATTCCGCATCCCACCAGATAACTCCGCTTCCCGCCACCACTTATTGTTTTTCTCACCCAGTTAGCGCACAGGCAACTAGCGTCTACCCTCCGCGCATCGAAATCCAAAGCAACAGCTTGGGCAGACATATTGACGACGGCGAAAAAAATACTGGCGGGCGGCATCACCGAGCAGGAAGCCATCGACCGTGCCAAACAAGGCGATGCCGAGAGTTTCGAGGCCTTGTACGGTCTGCACAAACGGCGAGTGTACTCGCTCTGTTTGCGGATGACGGGCAACACCGCGGAAGCGGAAGACCTTACACAAGAAGCCTTCTTGCAGCTTTATCGCAAGATTGCCACCTTCCGCGGCGAGTCGGCTTTTTCCACCTGGCTGCACCGGCTGTCGGTAAACGTGGTGCTCATGCATCTGAGGAAAAAAGGTCTGCCGGAGGTTTCGCTGGAGGAAGCCTTGGAGCCGCAGCAGGAAGACGGGCCGAAGAAGGACATCGGCACGCGCGACAACGTGCTCGCGGGATCCATCGATCGCGTCAACTTGCAGCGCTCCATCGAAAGCTTGCCGCCAGGATACCGCATCATATTTGTATTGCACGACGTGGAAGGCTACGAACACAATGAGATTGCCGAAATGATGGGATGTTCCATCGGCAACAGCAAATCGCAGCTCCACAAGGCGCGGATGAAGCTGCGCGAGCTTCTCAAGCTGAGCAAGGCCGAGAGGGCTGCGAGGCGATAGAACAGGGGAAGAGAGCATCTCGCAGAACGAGATGCTAGGACGCCGGCAAAGACTTTCCAGAGCGAGTCACGCCGGATTTTCTGGAGAGAAAGCCATGACGTGTGCGGAGTTTCAAAGGGTCTTGCCCTGCATCATTGACGGGGGCGGCAACGAGGAGGAGCAGCAGCACCTTGCGACGTGCGAGGTCTGTACCGATCTCGTCGCCGATTTGCGTTACATCGCCGAGTGCGCCAAACTGCTGGTACCGATGGAGGATCCCAGCCCGCGGGTCTGGGACCAGATTCAGCGTTGCCTGGTACGCGAGGGGCTGGTAAGACCTGCCCGGGGGAGTTTCTAGCGGGCACGTTTTTTCAAGCCGTTTGTGACTCGAATCGAAAAAGCCGGCCCATTCAGGCCGGCTTTCTAACTAATCACGATGGGCCGTTTTATTTTTTGAGTGTCCCAACGTAGGTGGCAACGGCCGCAGCCTGGTCTGCTGTCAACCCGGACACTGCCTTACTATGCGGCGCCTTCTTGCCGGCGGCGCCATTGGTGAGCAGATCGGTGATCTGCTGCTGGGTCAGAGTGGTCTTCTGCAATGACGGACCGGCCTTTCCTTCGCCCATCGGACCATGACACATCGCACATTTTGATTTGTAGAGAGCGGCCCCATCCTGTGCCCAGACCATGCTCGACGCCAGTGTGAATGCCGCCAGTAACATCAGACAATGCTTCATGAGCGAGAATCTCCTTTGCGGAATTTAGAACTACAGGAGCGGAAACCAGCCTCCAGTTGTTTCCGCCAACTGCGCGGCCACCGCCCCTGTGAGAACGGAACCCGTTGCTCACAACATGTTTTACTATAAAAAGGGACCTGCGATTCTCCCGATGGGGACCGTCACACCGACGACGTTCACCCGTCACACAGGTTCGGGTTGCCGCCGTGATAGGGGAACAGGGGAGCTCTGCCGCCGATGCCTCGCCTCGGAGTACAATTCCCAGCGCGCTGTTATATTCTGCTAGGCTAGCCTGGCACAAAGAGGCGTTATGAAATTTCTCGTCCTGTGGCATTTCGATGTGACCCGGTTGACGCCGGACGTGGTCCGCGCCATCGCAGAACAACCTAAGTACGGCGAAAAACTCGAAGCCGACGGCAAGCTGGAGTGCCGCTATCATGTGGTCGGCAGCCACGGCGGAGCCTGGATCTACAAGGTCGCCTCCAATGAAGAACTCGATCGCCTGTTGGCCATGTCGCCGGTGTACAACTTCGCGACCTACCAGGTGCTGCCGCTGGCCGAGATGACCGATCCCTACACCATCGCAGGGAAGAGCAAGTAAACGGTGCGGCGCAAGGCAACAAAAAGCCACCGGGAATTTCCGGCGGCTCTCTTTTCAATGCGATTCTTGTTTACACACTTACCGGCGAAGGCTGCTTGACGGGCACAGGCGTCAACCAATTGAAGCGGTCCTCGGCAGCGCCGTTCACGATCGCGTAAAACTCCTTACGGATGGTCTTGGTGATGGGACCGCAAGTGCCGCGGCCGACAGTGATCTTATCCACGGAGCAGATAGGTGTGATCTCCGCCGCTGTCCCGCTGAAGAACAGCTCATCGCAGATGTAGAGCATCTCGCGCGGAATGATCCGCTCAACCACCGGAATACCCAGCTCATTCGCGATGTGCAACACCGAATTCCGCGTGATGCCGGGGAGAACGCTGTTGCCCAGCGGCGGCGTGTAGATGCGTTCTTTGTGTACCACAAACACGTTCTCGCCGGAGCCTTCGCTCACGTAGCCATTGACGTCGAGCGCGATGCCTTCGGCGTAGCCGTTTACGATCGCTTCCATCTTGATGAGCTGCGAGTTCATATAGTTGGCGCCGGCTTTGGCCATTGTCGGCATGGTGTTGGGAGCCAGCCGGTTCCACGACGAAACGCAGACTTCCACGCCGTCGTCGGAATCGGCAGCGCCGAGATACTTTCCCCATTCGTAGTTGGCGATGTAAACCTCGGTGGGCGAGTTGAACGGGTTCACACCGACCTGGCCATAGCCACGCAGAGCGATCGGCCGGATGTAGCACGGAGCAACCTTGTTCGCGGCGACCAGGTCGACCGCTCCCTGGCAAAGCTCGTCGATCGAATAATCCAGATCGATACGGTAGATCTTGCAGGACTGCACCAGACGCAGCATGTGGTCGCTCAGGCGGAAGATGGCAGGGCCCTTCTCGGTGTGATAGCAGCGGATGCCCTCGAACACCGATGAGCCGTAATTGACCACGTGCGACATCACGTGGATCTTTGCGTCATCCCACGGAATCAAGTGTCCGTTGTGCCAAACGTGGTCAGTTGCTTTGATAGCCATCGGCATGCTGGCGCTCCTTCGAAAGCGGAGTGTTACAAGTTCTTAGGCTGCAGGGCCCGACCTGCTCAATAGACGAGATGTTCAATGCGAAACAAGCGTTGCGGCGATCGATGATGTTGGGCATCGGGGAATCGGTCAATTCGGCATTATAACCGAAGGCCACTGGCGCGACATCAAGGGTTTTCTTGCGACGCCGCCCAGTGTGATCGGCTGCACCATAATGGATGCCGGCGGCGGTCATCTGGGCGCGAAAATGTATGATTTGTGAAGCGGCGGATGGTTCGTCAGCGCTGCGGCTCCCGGGCGTGGCTTTACAATGGTGTACAGCCACTTCAGCCCGGAGAAACCTGCATTCGGACGTTCAACCTTTGTATCGTCGGATTGGGCAACGTCGGCAAGGCCTTCGTCGCACTCCTCCGAAAGAAAGAGCAGGCACTGCGGGACGGCCACGGCATTATCTGGCGCGTGACCGGTGTTGCCTCACGGCGGCTGGGCTGGCTGGTTGTGCCGGAGGGGTTTACTCCCGAGAGGGTGTTGAGTGCGGACTTCTCCGAAGCGCAGAGGGCCGGCGACGTTCGCGAGTGGTTGCGGCTGGGCAAGGCTGATGCGGTGTTCGAGGCGAGTTCGCTCAATGCCACCACTGGACAGCCCGCGACGGACTACATTCGCGCCGCGCTGGCGGCGGGCGCACTCGCCATCAGCGCCAACAAAGGCCCAATCGTGCATGCCTGGCGCAGTCTGACAGAACTGGCGGTGGCGAAGAATCGGCGCTTCCTGCATGAGTCCGCCATGATGGATGGCGTGCCGACCTTCTCGCTGTTTCGCGAGACGCTGCCTGCGATAGAGGTCCGAGGTTTTCGCGGGATTCTGAATTCGACCACCACTGTGATTCTGGATGCGATGGGAGCAGGCATGAGTCTCGACGATGCAGTCCACGAGGCGCAGCGGCTGGGTGCGGCCGAAACGGATCCGTCCCTCGACGTTGACGGAGTCGATGCCGCGGTGAAGGTCGTCGGTCTGACCACGGTTCTGATGAATGGAAACCTCAAGCTGGAGGATGTGCGTCGTCAAGGCATCCGAGCCATTGGCATGGAGCAGTTGCGCGCCGCCCAGGCGGGCGGCGAAACTTGGAGGCTGGTCAGCCGGGCTCGACGCCAGCCCGATGGTCCAATTACCGCCTCGGTTGCCCCTGAGCGGCTGCAAGCCGACGATCCGCTGAGCACTGTTCGCGGGACGTCTCTGCTCATCAGCTTCGAAACCGATATTTTCCCCGAACTCATCATCGGCGAGCGCGACCCAGGGCCACAGGCGACTGCCTATGGCCTGCTTGCCGATTTCATATCCGCGGTCAGGAGTGCATAACTATGTCTTCCAGTGTAAGAATCGCCGAAACTGCGCACAAGCTGGATATCGCGTGGGTCCGCCAACAGTTTCCCGCGCTGCAGCAGAGCGTGAACGGCCAGCCAGCCGTGTTCTTCGATGCTCCCGGCGGTACGCAGGTACCGCAGCGCGTTATCGATGCCGTCGCGAACTGCCTCTCGACCTTCAACGCGAACACGGGTGGCGCTTTTGTTACTAGCCGCCGCACTGACCAAATGATCGGCGATGCTCGAGTGGCGATGGCCGACTTCTTCAATTGTGCAACCGATGAAGTTGTCTTTGGCCCCAACATGACCACGCTCACCTTCGCTCTCAGCCGTGCTATTGGCCGCGAGCTGAAGGGCGGGGATGAGTTGCTGGTTACGTGCCTGGACCACGACGCGAACGTCTCGCCGTGGGTATGTCTGGAGGAGCGCGGCGTGAAGGTGCGCACCGCCGATGTCAATCCCGCCGATTGTACACTCGACATGTTCGACTTGTCGGCCAAGATTCGCCGCAACACGCGCCTGGTGGCCGCCGGCTGGGCCGCGAATGCGGTAGGCACCATCAACGACGTAAACGAGATTGTGCGGCTGACGCATAAGGCTGGCGCGATGGCGTTCATTGATGCGGTTCATTATGCGCCGCACGGACCGATTGATGTACGCGCGCTCGATTGTGACTTTCTGGTGTGCTCGAGCTACAAGTTCTTCGGCCCGCACCTGGGAGTTCTTTTTGGCAAGCGCGAGCAGTTGCAGCGGCTGCGTCCTTACAAGCTCCGCGCCTGCACCGAACAGTTGCCCGACCGCTGGGAAACGGGGACGCAGAACCACGAATGTCTCGCAGGGCTGATCGCGGCCATTGACTACATCGCCGATGTCGGACGGCATCACGATCCGTCAGCGGGAACGCGGCGCGAGGCCATCCTCGCCGCGTACGACGTCTTCCAGCAGCATGAGCATGAACTGATGGAGCAGCTAATCAACGGCCTGCTGGCAATTCCGAGTATTACATTTTACGGCATCAAGGATTCGCAGAAGTTCGGCCAGCGCACTCCGACCGTAGCTATTCGTATGGACGGCTACGCACCGCGTGAGCTAGCGACGTACCTCGGCGAGCGGGGCATCTTCACCTGGGACGGAAACTACTACGCGATCGATCTCGCTGAGCGGCTAGGCGTGCAATCTAGCGGAGGCATGCTGCGTATCGGATTGACGCATTACAACACTGCCGAAGAGGTGGAGCGAGTCCTGACGGAGCTGCGAGAGATGGCGAAATAACAGCCAGCACGCAGGATTCCTTACTACGAATCCGCAAGCACGTGCCGCTGATTTATAGTCCGCCCGTCTGCGGAGGACAACGAATGCGCGGCGTGCCTGGATGGCTGGCGGTGCTGGCTGTGGTCGCGGCGGCGGCGGCGGTATGCGCGTTCACCGTCCGCCGCGTGCTGACGCCTGCCGCGTTTGTCTTGCAGCTCTCCGATACCACGATTCCAGCCGATGGATTTACCTCGGCGCTGCTGACAATTCATTCCTCGAATGGCC
>Ga0209040_10002299_pt1 | contig 15096 bp, 13 predicted proteins | sample BogFormECP12_OM3_FD_188240 | JGI IMG/M metagenome (GOLD analysis project Ga0209040, IMG submission 188240) | Bog forest soil microbial communities from Calvert Island, British Columbia, Canada - ECP12_OM3 (SPAdes) (version 2) | ecosystem: Environmental > Aquatic > Freshwater > Wetlands > Bog ...
TCGGGGTCGAGCTGGACGTTGCGGAAATACTTGCCGGTTCCCGTCACCAGGAAGGCTTGCCCGGCGAGCTCCGGGATCGCCTCGGAGAGGGGAAAAAATCGTTCCGGGCGCTTACCTTCGAAGAACGGCGCGAGGTCGGACTCCAAAAGGCGCAGCGAGACGTTGCCGCCGTTGCGCTCGTCCCAACCTTTCAGCCACATGTCGGTTGTCGCCTTGACCATCGCAGTAGTGAACCAGCTCTCTTCAACGCCGCTCATCAGTTCCTCTCCAACCGCTCGAAACTAGGTTTCGCAAGTTCGCGCGCCGAGTCGGCCTCCCCGTAGACATTCGCCAAGAGGTCCGCATTCAGGTCCGAGATTCGCGTCGCGCCCGCCAGCGCCATTGCGACGCGGAATTCTTTTTCGATGAGCCCGAGCAGGTTCTCGACGCCCGCCCGTCCGGCGGAGGCGAGGGCGGAGGCGAACGCGCGGCCGAGCATGGCCGCGGTCCGCGCCGAGGGCGATCATCCGAGCCACGTCAAGTACGGAGCGAACCCCGGAATCAACGAAGATCTTGAGCTTGCCCTCGGCGTCCTCGGGATCGCGAATCCTCTTGATGGCCATGGAGCCTTTGCAAGAATCCCGAACCCACTCGATGTCCTTCCACGGGGAAGCCGGTTCATTCGGCGAGATGCGGGCAAGCCAGCCTCCGCATCCTCAATTTGTCCCATATCCGCGTTCAGACAATTCCCGACGACGCCCCGGCGACCGCTGGCCGTTCCTCTGCCTTGTGCGCGCGGTAGTTCGAGGTGCGATAGACCGCGATCGGGTCGATGGCGCCGCCGCCGCGGCGGCACGCCTCGGCGAGGATCGGCGACACGTCGGTCGTGAAACCAGCCTTAAAGATGCGATGCGCGAACATGACATCGTTCGCGTCCTGCGCCGCCTCGAGCGCCGCCCGGTCGACGAGGAGCGCCTGCGCGTACGCGCGTTGGACCTCGATCGCCGACGCCATTAGGCTTTCGATCGGATCCGTCACGTTGTGCGACTGGTCCAGCATATAGGCCGGATCGAACCCCGTAGCGCCGCGCGCGGCCGCATCGACCAACTCATTGAAGACGCGATAGAGGCGGAACGGATCGACAGAGCCGGTGTCGAGGTCGTCGTCGCCATACTTGGAATCGTTGAAGTGGAAGCCGGCGAGCTTGCCAACCCGAACGAGACGGGCGACGATCTGCTCGATGTTGACGTTCGGCGCATGGTGTCCGAGGTCGACGAGGCAGAACGCTTTCGACCCGAGCGCCTGAGCAGCCATCAGGCTCGAACCCCAATCGGAAATGACCGTCGAATAGAAAGCCGGCTCGCAGAGCTTGTGTTCGAGGAAGACGCGCCAGTCGTGAGGCAAGCGGGCATAAATCCGCTCGAGCGACGCCACGTAGCAGTCGAAAACCCGGTTCAGATTGGACTGGCCGGGGAAGTTCGAACCGTCGCCGATCCACACGGTCAGCGCCCTGGAGCCCAGCTTTTCGCCGATCTCGATGCACTCGATGTTGTGGGCGACCGCCTGGTCCCGAACGGCCCTCTGGCTGTTGGTGAGCGACCCGAACTTGTAGGAGAGCGCCTGGGCCGGCTGGTCCTGGAAGGTGTTGGAATTGACGGCGTCGAAACCCACTCCGAGCGCCTTCGCCCGTTCCGCGAGCTCGCGATAGTCGCTGACCTTATCCCAGGGAAAATGCGGCGAGCACGTCGGCGTCGCCCGTGTGAGTTGCTGGATGGTCGCGCAATCCTCGAGCTTGTCGAAGACGCCGCGCGGTTCGCCGACGCCGGGGAAACGCGCGAAACGCGTTCCGCCGGTTCCGACGCCCCAGGTCGGCACAGCTACACCAAAGGCAGCGACCTTGGCCGTGACCGCGTCGATGTCGATGGCCGCCCGCTCGAGGCGGCGGCCAAGCGCCGCGTAATCCTCATCCTGCGCCGCCGTCAGCTTGGCGTTCTCTTCGGCGATCAGTGTCTCGGGAATACGATAGGACATGACATGCCCCTCCTTATCGAGTGAATGCGGTAACGTTGCCCGCGTCTACGTTGAGGATATTGCCGGTGCTCTTGGCTGACAGGTCGGAGGCAAAGTAGTAGGTCGCCTCGGCGACGTCCTCGGGATAAACGGAGCGCTTCAACATCGAGCGTTGGCGGTAAACCTCTTCGAGGTTTTCCTCGTCGACCTTGTTCGAGGCCGCGCGCTGGGTGCGCCATTCGCCTTGCCAGATCTTCGAGCCGCGCAGCACCGCGTCCGGGTTGACCGTATTGACGCGGATGCCGAACGGCGCGCCTTCGAGCGCGATGCAGCGGGCAAGATGCACTTCCGCCGCCTTGGCGGTGCAGTAGGCCGAGGCGCCGGCGGACGCCGCGAGCGCGTTTTTCGACGCGATGAAGACGATGCTGCCCCCGAGGCCATGATCCTTCATCACCTTGTAGCCCTCGCGCGCAGACAGGAAGTAGCCGGTCGCGAGAATCGCGATGTTGCGGTTCCAGAGGTCGAGCGAGGTGTCCTCGAACGGCGCGGCCGAGGCGATGCCGGCGTTGGCGACGACGATATCGACGCCGCCGTAGGCAAGGACCGTGTCGCGAAATGCAGCTTGAACCGCCTTCTCGTCGGTGACGTCGCCACTAACGCCGATCACAGCGTCCTTTCCGAAGACTTTGCGGAATTCGGCGACAGTTCGGTCGAGGCTCGCCTGGTCGATGTCCGCGAGCACAACGCACGCGCCCTCGCCCATGAGACGCGCCGCGGTCGCACGACCGATCCCGCCCGCCCCGCCGGTGATCAGCGCGATCCGGCCGGCGAGCGACTTCGGCTTTGGCATGCGCTGGAGTTTGGCCTCCTCGAGCAGCCAGTATTCGATGTCGAACGCCTCCTGCTCGTCGAGTCCGACATAGCGGCTGACGCTCGAGGCCCCGCGCATCACGTTGATCGCGTTGACGTAGAATTCAGCCGCCATCCGCGCGGTCGCCTTGTCCTTGGCGAAGGACAGCATGCCGACGCCCGGAACGAGATAGATGACCGCGTTCGGGTCGCGCATAGCTGGCGAGTTCGGCCGCCTGCAACGTTCGTAGTAGGCCGCGTAGTCGGCGCGATAGGCGTCGAGACGGTCGTCCAACTCGCCAAGCACGGCCTCGAGATTGTTTGCCGCCGGATCGAAGGGCAGGATCTGCGGACGGATCTTGGTGCGCAGGAAATGATCCGGGCAGGAGGTGCCGAGCGCGGCAAGCGGTTTGAGGTCGCGCGCATTGACAAATTCAAGCACTTCCGGCGCATCCGTAAAATGACCGACCTTGCGCTCGCCATCTGAAATGCGCTTGCGGATCGCCGGCATGAGCTTCGCGGCGACGTCACGGCGCGCCTCCGGCGAAAGCGCTTCGACAGCGGCGCCGCTGAAGGCTGCGCCCTTGGCGTTGACCGCGAGCCACGCCGAGGCCTTGTTGATCATGGCGAGCGTCGTCTCGTAGCAAGCCTTGGAGGTTTCGCCCCAGGTGAAAAGACCATGACCGCCGAGCACGACCCCCCTCAACTTCGGATTGGAAGAGGCGACTTCGCCGAGCTTCAGGCCGAGATCGAAGCCCGGCCGCTGCCAGGGGAGGAGGCCCATCTGGTCGCCATAGACTTCGCGCGTCAGGGCCTCGGCGTTCGCGCAGGCCGCGATCGCGATCACCGCATCGGCGTGGACATGATCGACATGGGCGTGCGGAATGAAGCCGTGCAGCGGGGTGTCGATCGAGGTCGCGCGCGGGTTAAGGTTGAACGTGCAGTGGTTGAAGAGCGCCACCATCTCGTCTTCATGAGCGAGACCCCGGTAGACCTTCTTCAGGCTGAGGAGCTTGTCGAAATAGAGGGTCGAAAAGCCGTCGAGCTTCATCGAGCCGATGTCGGCGCCCGAGCCCTTGACCCACAACACTTTGACCGTCTGGCCGGTCAGCGGATCGACCCGGTCGATCTTCGCCGAGGTGTTGCCGCCGCCGAAGTTGGTGATCCGGAGGTCGGAGCCCAGCAGATTCGATCGGTAGAGAAGGAGTCCCGGCTCATCCAGCTTCGCGGCGTAGGCGTCGTTCCAGAGATCGGGAAGTGGGGCGTCAGGGCGAGAAGAGCCGCTCATGAGTCGTTCCTCCGGATGGCGGTTATTGAGCGATCGAGGCGCATTGCTCGATCAAACCCGAGCAATGCATATCCAAAGACGCACTCTCAGTCAATAGGTGAGCGACAAAAATTATTTTTTCAAGCGAAAACGCGCAAATCTGATTGACATCAATCAGACGGTGTGTAATGAGGAGGGCAGCATCCGAGGAAGCGGCGAGGGGCCATGCGCGAGTTCCAGCGCACAGAAATTCTGAGAAGCCTGCTCGCGCAACGGGGTTTTCTCTCGATCGCTGACGTCATGGCGGCGACAGGCGTCTCCGCCGCCTCGGCCCGACGCGACGCCGGACGGCTCGCCGAGAATGGCTACGCCACGCGGTTCCATGGCGGCATCAAAGCGATAAACGGCGCTTTCGGCAGCGAGCCGCCTCGAGAGTCGCTTGCGACGAATGCTTTCGACATCAGCAGTACGGTCAATGTCGCGGCCAAGCGCGCGATCGCCAAGCGGGCGGTCGAGATGTGCGCCGATGGCGACGTCATCATCGTCAACGGCGGGACGACGACCTTTCAGATGTCGGAATTCCTGCGCGACACGCAACTCAAGATTCTCACGAACTCGTACCCCCTGGCCGAGTTTCTCATTCACGAGACGCAGAACCGCGTCGCGTTGCCGGGCGGAGAAGTCTATCGCGAGCAGAAGCTGATCGTCGCGCCGTTCGACGACGACGCGATCCAGCACTATTCGGCTCGGCTCATGTTCATGAGCGCGATTTCAATCGGGCCGTTGGGCCTGATCGAGGGCGACCCACTGATCGCCCGCGCCGAGTCCAAGCTTCTGAAGCGCGCCGAAAGGCTGATCGTCCTGGCCGATAGCTCCAAGTTCGCCGCCAAGGGCAGCCTTGTCGTCTGCCCGCTCGACCGCATCGATACGCTCATTACCGACGAGGACGCTCCGTCCGAGGCGCTTGCCATGCTCGAAGCCGCAGGCGTGAAGACCATCGTGACGCCGGTCGCGGGCAACGACAATTCAGCCGCTTAGGACAAGGACGGGCGGCCGAATTTTGCTTCACCACGTCCTGTCTCGGGAAGGAAAGTCTATGTACACACGTCGCCAAACGTTCAAGATCGCCTCGGCCGCGGCTCTAGCGGCCGGGCTGCCCAAGCGGGCCTTCGCAGCGGACAAAATTCGCGTAGCGCTCGTCGTCAAGACTCTTGGCAACGGCTTCTTCGACGCCTGCCGCGACGGGGGCCAGGAAGCAGCCAAGGAACTCGGAAACGTCGACCTCATCTATACCGGACCGACCAAGCCCACCGCCGAGGATCAGATCGCGGTTATCGACAGCCTCATCGCGCAGAAGGTCAACGCGATCGCAATTTCGGCCAACGACACGAACGCGCTCGTTCCCGTCTGCAAGAAAGCCATGCAGAAGGGCATCACGGTCATATCGTTCGACTCGGGCGTCGCCGCCGGCGGCCGCATCATGCACCTCAACCCGTCGAACAACCAGCTCATCGGCGCGAAGTGCGTTGAGATGATGGCCAAGACGCTCAACAACGAGGGCGACGTCGCCATTCTTTCGGCGACCGCGCAGGCCACGAACCAGAACATCTGGATCGAGGAGATGAAGAAAGAATGGGCGAAGCCTGAGTACGCCAAGATGAAGCTTGTCGGGACGGTCTACGGCGACGACCAAGCCGACAAGAGCTATCGTGAGGCGCAGGGCCTGTTCAAAGCCTACCCGAACCTGAAGGGCATCATCGCGCCGACCTCGGTTGGCATCGTCGCCGCGGCCAAGGCTGTCGTCGACGCGGGTCTCGTCGGAAAGGTTCATGTCACCGGCCTCGGCCTGCCCTCGGAAATGAAGGGCGCGGTGCAAGCGGGCGCCACCGATACGTTCGCGATCTGGAACCCGATCGATCTCGGATACTGCGCGGTCATGATCGCTGCCCTCATTGCGGAGGGCAAGGCGACCGGCAAGCCGGGCACGGTCATTCACGTGGGCCGTATGGGCGACATCAAGATCCTGGACGACGGCACGGCCGCCATGTCCGATCCGTTCGTCTTCGACAAGTCGAACATCGAGAAATTCGCAAAGATGTTCTGACCAACCGCGACGGCACCATCTGGCCGCGGCGCCGTCGTCCTCTTTCCTCAAACAGCCGGTTCGAGCGCGATGACTACACGAACTGCCGAAACGACCGTTGCGCCAAAATCCCCGGTGCTGTCGCTGTCTAACGTCTCAAAGACCTTTCCCGGCGTTCGGGCGCTGCACGACGTCCGCCTCGTCCTGCACGAGGGCGAGACCACGGCGCTGATTGGCGAGAACGGCGCCGGCAAATCGACGTTGGTGAAGATTTTGACCGGCATCTACACACCCGACGGCGGCGTCGTCGAGGTCAATGGCAAGCCGGTCTCGTTCAGAAGTCCTCGCGACGCCTGGGCCGCCGGCATCGCCGCCATCCATCAGGAAACGGTGATGTTCGACGAACTGACCATTGCCGAGAACATCTTCATGGGCCATGCGCCGACCGGTCAGATGGGCCGGCTCGACTGGCGCGCGATGAACGAGCGGACGCGCGCGCTTCTCGACACGCTGGAAAGCGACCTCGAGCCGACGACGCCGGTCAAGCGCCTAGGCGTGGCGCAAAAGCACATGGTCGAGATCGCGCGCGCGCTTTCTCACGACGCGCGGGTCGTGATCATGGACGAGCCGACCGCGGCGCTGTCCGCCCATGAGATCGAGGACCTATACGGCATCGTCGATCGCCTGAAGAAGGACGGGCGCGCGATCCTGTTCATCTCGCACAAGTTCGACGAGATATTCCGTCTCGCCGACCGCTGGTCCTGCCTCCGCGACGGAGAGTACGTGGGCGACGGTCTGATCGCCGAGACGACCGAGCGCAAGCTCGTGAGCCTGATGGTCGGGCGAACAATCGAGCATGTTTTCCCCAAGCGCGAAGCAAAGCTCGGCGCGACCGCGCTCGAAGTCGCGGACCTTTCGAACCCGACGGAATTCGACGCCGTCGGTTTTTCCCTGCGATACGGGGAAATCCTCGGCGTTTACGGCCTTGTCGGCGCCGGACGATCGGAAGCGATGCAGTGCCTGTTCGGCCTCACGCCGTCGTCACGCGGCGAGGTCCGCATTGAAGGGGCGAAGGTCGAGCTGACTTCGCCCGCGAAAGCGGTCGCCGCCGGCATTTCCTACGTTCCCGAGGACAGACAGGTACAGGGGGCGGTCCTGCCCTTCGGCGTTCGCGAAAACATGACGCTCGCGTCGCTCGCGCGGTACTCGCCGTCCGGCGTCCTTTCGCCTGCCCGGGAGCTTGCTGAAACGCGCCGTCTCGGCACGCGCCTGGCGGTAAAGGCGGCGAACTGGGACCAGGCGCTGAACGAACTCTCCGGGGGCAATCAGCAGAAGGTCGTCATCGGCAAGTGGCTCGCCACCAACCCTCGTATTCTCATCCTCGACGAACCGACAAAGGGCATTGACATCGGCTCCAAGGCCGCGGTGCACGAGTTCATGAGCGAGCTCGCGCAAGAGGGCCTCGCGGTCATCCTGGTTTCGTCGGAGCTGCCCGAGGTCATGGGCATGTCCGACTCCATTCTCGTCATGCGGGAGGGCCGTATCACCGCAAGGTTCGAGCGCGGCAAGGCCACGCCCGAGATGATCGTTCGTGCGGCTTCGGGGCTCGCACAGGAGGCAGCGGCATGAACGCGCGCAGAGAAATACTCCTCGCAGTCATCATCCTCGCGCTCATCGTCGGCGTCGGGATTCGCGCGCCGGCGTTCGTGGCGCTGTCGAGCCTGCTCGGCGTTCTCACGGACACGAGTTTCCTCTTCATGCTTGCGCTGGCGCAGATGGCGGTTCTGCTCACCCGAGGCATCGACCTGTCCGTCGCGGCCAATCTCGCGCTGACCGGCATGGTGGTGGCGCTCGTCAACCACGCGGCGCCGGGCGTTCCGATCGCCGCGATCGTCGTTCTGGCGATCGCGTTCGGCGCCGCTCTCGGTCTGGTCAACGGCGCGCTCATCGCAGGCCTCGGCATACCGCCGATCGTCGTCACGCTTGGCACGCTCGCGGTCTATCGCGGCATGATCTTTATCATTGCGCACGGCGCCTGGTTGACGTCGAAAGACATGAGCGCGGCCTTCCTGTCGGTCCCCAAGGCTGAGTTTCTGGGGTTTTCGAGTCTGGTCTGGATCGCCGCCGCCGTCGCCCTAGCCTTCTGGATCTATCTCAACCACACGCTCGCGGGCCGCGCCCTCTACGCAGTCGGGGGCAACCCGGTCGCCGCGCGCTACTGCGGCATCGATCTTGGTCGGCAGCAGTTGACCGTTTACACCCTCGCAGGGGCGGTCTCAGGCCTTTGCGGCTATCTGTGGGTGTCCCGTTACGGCATCGCCTATTCGGACATCGCGCTCGGATACGAGCTGACGGTCATCGCGGCTTGTGTGATCGGCGGCGTCTCCATCGCGGGCGGAGTGGGTTCCGTATCGGGCGCGCTGCTCGGCGCCTTGTTCCTCGGCGTCATCGTCAACGCACTCCCGGTGATCAACGTCTCGCCGTTCTGGCAGATGGCGATTTCCGGGGCGGTGATCCTCGCCGCGGTGATCGTCAACTCGAGGACAGAACGTCGCGGGGGCAAACTGATCCTTCCCGAGGCTCGCCGTAGCGCGGCCGCCGTTCCCGGAGTAGCCAGGTCATGAGCGAAGTTGCCGCGCCTACGCGCTATCAGGTCGCAGACCACGCGCCACGCACCCTGTCGGACTTCCTGCTGAGGTGGGAGACGATCCTGGTCGGGCTTCTGATCCTGACGATCGTCGTCAACGCGATCCTGACGCCTTACTTTCTGGATGTCGGCAATCTTCTCGACGCCACGTTCAACTTCTCCGAGAAGGCGATGATCGCGCTGGCGATGGCGCTCTTGATCATCGTTCGCGACATCGATCTGTCGGTGGCCGCGATCGTGGCCCTAGTGTCTCTTACGATGGGGCTCACCGCCAAGGCCGGCGCCGACACCGGCATGCTTCTCGTCGTCGCATTGGGCGTCGGAGCGGCTTGCGGCGCGGTCAATGGGGCGCTGGTCACGGGTCTGGCGCTGCCTTCCATTGTCGTGACGATCGGGACCATGTCGCTCTTCCGCGGCATCGCCCAGGTCGTTCTCGGCGACCAGGCGCTCACGGAATATCCCGACGCGCTCCTTTCCATTGGCCAGGGCTACATCGGCGCGGGCGTGCCAGTCTCGTTCGCGGTGTTCCTGTTGCTCGCTCTGTGCGTCGGCTTTGTCATGCACAAGACCCCGCTCGGTCGTCGCATCTTCGCGATCGGCGCCAATCCCGACGCGTCGCGGTTTTCCGGCATCCCCGTTGCGCGCATCCGGTTCGGCCTGTTCGTGCTCTCCGGGTTGCTCGCCGGCCTCGCGGCCTGGTTCCTGACCGGGCGGATCGGCTCCACCCGGCCGAACATCGCTCAAGGGTGGGAACTCGAAGTCGTCACGGTGGTCATCCTCGGAGGTGTCTCGATCGCGGGTGGATCGGGCACGATCCCCGGCGTCGTCCTCGCCGTGTTCGTGCTCGGACTGACGACGTTTGGCATGTCGCTCATGAACGTTCCCGGAATCGTGATCAACGTCCTGCTCGGTCTGCTGCTGATCGTGGTCCTGGCGGCGCCGATCGTGATCCGCCGTTGGATGGCGTTCCGGAGGTAAGTGCGATGCAACGCGTGGCTTGCAAAATGTTCCTCACCCCGGATCAGGAGGAAGAGTACCGTCGCCGTCACGACGCGATCTGGCCGGAGTTGAAGACGCTCCTGCGCGAAAACGGAGTGCGCAACTACTCGATCTTCCTCGACCCGGAAACAAACGTTCTGTTCGCCTATCTCGAACGGCCCAACGATCACGCGATGGGGTCGCTGCCGGAGGATCCCGTCATGCAGCGGTGGCGGCAGTTTATGAAGGACGTCATGGCCGCCAACGACTACGGCAGCCCCGTCAGCTTCTCGCTGCTCGAAGTCTTCCATCTGGAGTGACCGGTGGACGACTTCGTGGCTGTTCTCGATATCGGCAAGACCAACCTCAAAGTCCTGGCGTTCGATTCGAAAGGCGCGGTTTTTTGGGAGCGGACGCGCCGCAACGGGCCGCTTCTGGCCGATCCGGCATGTCCCTACCTCCATCTCGACACCGCGGGCATCTGGACCTTCCTTCTGGAAGCGTTGCGGGAGCTTGCGGCGGCGATCCCGATCGGCGCGATTTCCATCTCCACGCACGGCGCGGCCGGCGTGCTCGTCGATGAAGTCGGGCCGGTCCTCCCCCCGATCGACTACGACGCCGACGAACTGGAACGCAGCGCGGCCGAGTATGCGGCGCTCCGGCCGGCCTTCGCCGAGACATGTTCCCCGCTTCTCCCTCGCGGGCTCAACCTCGGTCGTCAGATTTTCCATCTCTTTCGTCACCATCCGGCGGAAGGTGCTCGAGCGCGCGCCTTCCTGACCTATCCCCAATACTGGGCGTGGCGACTCTGCGGCGTCATGGCGTCGGAAGTGACGTCGCTGGGCTGCCATACCGACCTGTGGGCCCCCTACGCGTCGGACTTCTCCAGCATGGTCGACCGCCTTGGCTGGAGGCGGCTCTTTCCGACGATGCGGAACGCTTGGGACACACTCGGCCTGATAAAGCCGGGGGTCGCGGCGGCAACGGGACTTCGGCCCGACGTCCGGGTGCTCTGCGGCATTCACGACTCCAACGCCGCTCTCGCCCCCTATATTGCGGATCGAACTGATCCCTTCACGGTCGTCTCGACCGGCACCTGGGTGATCGTTTTCGCCATCGGCGGGCGCGCGAGTCTCGATCCCGAGGCGGACATGCTCGCCAACGTCGATGTGCGCGGCCATGCCGTGCCCAGCGCGCGTTTCATGGGCGGTCGCGAATACGCGGCTCTTGCCGGCGACGCCCCTGCTCAGCCAACTCTCGAAGCCGTCGAAGGCGTGGTCGCCTCTGGCGCCTTCGCGCTACCCTCGTTCTCTGATCAAGGCGGCCCATTTGCGCGGCGCGCGGGACACATCATGGGACCGAAACCTCAGACGAAGGAAGGGTTGGCCGGTTTGGCAACCCTTTATGCGGCGCTCATGACTGAGCTTCTCGTCGATCGCTTGTCCGCGTCGGGAGACGTGATCATCGAGGGGGGGTTTACGAGAGCGCCGGCGTTTGCCGGCGTCCTTGCGGCGCTCATGCCCTCGCGACATGTCTATGTAGCGGCGACAGCAAGCGGGGCCGCCGAGGGGGCCGCCATGCTCGCTCACTGGGGCGACCATGGCGGGATCCTCAATAGCGAGCCCGCGCTTGCCTGGCCGATCCCGCATCTGGCGGAGTATCGCGAAAAGTGGCGTGCTGAGACTGGATCCTGAGCTTCGTTCTTGCTTCGATCCATGACGAGCGGCCTGTATGAACGACCGTACGTCTGCTCATGGCGCTACTGACGCTTTCGACCGAAGACGCTTCTTGGCGCTTCCCGCGCGTGCGGCGATGAGGCCGCCGACGCCACCGACGGCGGCATAGACGACGACGAGCCGCCGCCGCCATGGCCGCGGTGGTTCAGAACTGAAAAGATCGCGGCTTCGCTGGCGCGTGACGTGCTGCGGCGCGCCGGCGGCGAGGAGCCGCACTTCGTGAAATCGCAACGCGCGCGATCGAAGCGCTGGCGCGTCGCCCAGCGTGTCCGGCTGGCGCTGACGCTGGCCGCGCCCTGGCCGCGCTGGCTGCGCCGATTTCACGTTAAACGTTGATTTGCCAATGCTTTATGTTCACTTGGCGCGGTCTTTTCCCGCGCCCGCGGCAGAAGCTTCTTCACCCCGCTCGAACCGACGACAGCGCCCTGATTTGCGAAGGCCTCGTGATTTTTCTCGATCTCATTGAGGTCGTACAAGTAATTGACCATGATGCCGTAGGACTCGAAGACTCCCTTCGCCGACAAGTCGCCCATCCAGTTGATGCGTTCGAGACGGGCCCCGTTGCCGAGGTGGAAGCGGGCGACGGGATCGATCACTCGCCCGTCGGCGCCGCGCGCCTTGAGGAAATAATAGGCGGCGAGCGGTTCGAGCGCCTTGCGCAGGCGGTCGGCTTTGTCGGGCGTCTCCGGCCAGGCGTGGTCGCTCGCGCGCTCCCGGGCCTCGGCGACGAGAGATTCGATCGCGGGATCGTCGGCGCTCTCCAGCCAAGCCCGGAATTCGGGGACCGGCGACAGCGTCACGAAGTTCTCGATGCGCGGCAGGTCGCGGCGAATTTCTTCGACAACCTGCTTGATGAGGAAATTGCCGAAGCTCACGCCCGTGAGGCCGCGCTGGCAATTGGAAATCGAGTAGAAAACCGCAACCCGCGCCTTGCTCTCCGGCGCATGGACACGCTTTTCCGCAAGCAACGGCGCGATCGCCTCAGGCGGCGCCTGGGTCAGGGCAACCTCTACGAAGATCAATGGCTCGTCCACAAGCGCCGGGTGGAAGAAGGCGTAGCACCGTCGGTCGACCGAATCGATGCGGCGACGCAGATCGTCCCAGTCGCGAATTTCGTGGACCGCCTCGTAGCGGATGATCTTCTCGAGAATCGAGGCGGGCGTGGACCAGTCGATCCTTTTCAGGACTAGAAATCCCCGGTTGAACCAGGAGGCGAAGAGATGCGCGAAATCGCGATCCACCACCTTCAGTCCCGCGTCCTCGCGAACCGAATCGAGGAGGTTGGCGCGCATGGCGACGAGCGCCGCGGTGCCGCCCGGCGACCGGTTCAGCCGCCGGAACAGCTCCTGGCGACGCGGCTCGCTGGCGTAGTGGAGCTCGCTCGCCGCTTTCACGCCGCGAATCCCGCTGAAGCGGGCGACCGCCTCTTCCACTTTCTTTTGGTCTGGACCAAAATCGTCGGCGAGCGCGCGAAAAAATGCGGCCTTCTCGATGTCGGCGAGGGTGCGGTAGCGGGCGAAAATTTCGCTGGCGAGCGCGACGCCCGAGGCTTCGCCGCGGCCGGTTAGCAACCCGCTGCACAAGTCAACGAGCGAACCGGCGCGGTTATCGGCGCTCTTCGGCCAGGATGTGAGGCGCAAGACCGAGCGTCCGCGCTCGGCGATCGATGCCAAGAGGTCGGAGAAGAAGGCGCTGTCCATGGCTCCGTCGGCGTCGGCGGCCTGCAATCGGGATCGGCTCTAAGAAAAGTCCCATGATACTTACGACGGTAAAGCCGTGAATCAAGGCGATGTGTGGCGTACGCCCTCGGTCCCGCCTCCGCTTTGGCGCTGTAACGCCGAGATCAGGAAAAGGCGGTGAGCGGCCAGCACCATGGCAGGCCTCCATTCTTATGTCGAAGGGCTTTTTCAAATTGTCTTGCTCGTAGCGCTCCCGCTCGCCGCAAATCGCTGTTACGGGTTACCGACGTCGGTCCGCCGGCGCAAAGGAGTTGACGCCAATGAGCGCCGCCGATCTCATCGATTTTTCGCAGGAGGTCGCCGATGCGCGCGCACACAACCGGCCGATCGTTGCGCTCGAGTCGACCATCATCACGCACGGCATGCCCTACCCGCGCAACGTGGAGACGGCGCGGATGGTCGAGGATGCGGCGCTTTCTTCGGGCGCCGTCCCCGCGACAATCGCGGTCGTCGAGGGGCGGTTCCGGGTGGGCCTTAGCCATGACGAGATTGAAAACCTCGGCCGGCTGTCAGGCGGAGTCGTAAAAGCCTCGCGTCGCGACCTTGCGCTGGTCGCGGCAAGGCGAGGCTCGGCCGGGACGACGGTGGCGGCGACGATGTACATCGCGGAGCTTGCCGGGATTGAGGTTTTCGCGACCGGAGGAATCGGCGGCGTTCATCGCGGCGCCGAAGAGACGTTCGATATTTCAGCCGACCTAGTGGAGCTTTCGCGCACGCGCGTCGCGGTCGTTTGCGCGGGAGCGAAATCGATCCTCGATATCGAAAAAACCCTCGAATTCCTGGAGACGCAGGGCGTCGCGATTGTCGGCTACCGGTGCGACGAGTTCCCCGCCTTTTACGCCCGATCGTCCAGCTTCAAGCTGGAGCACCGATGCGACGGGCTAAGGGACCTTGCTCGCATGATCCGCCTGCAGCGCGAGATCGGTCCCGGCGGTCTCCTCATCGCCAATCCCATTCCCGAGGATCAGGCGCTGGAGGAAGCGATGATCGAGGAACGTATTTCCGAAGCCGTGGCGGAAGCGAAGGAGCGGGGCGTCGGCAAGAAAGAGGCGACGCCGTTCCTTCTAAAGCGGGTCGTCGAGCTCACGGGCGGCCTGAGCCTGGAGGCGAATATCGCGCTCATTAAGAGCAATGCGGTTTTGGCGGCGCAGGCGGCGCTAGAGCTTTCACGTGACTGAATCGACGCAAGCTTAAGGCTAGGCGACGGGTCCAAGGCCAAACGGGCGGTTTGGCCTTGGACCCCTCAGCTCAACGCTTTGTCGCGTCCCGGGCCGCGTCCTTGAGGTCGCCGGCGATTTTACGAGCCTCGCCCTTGGCTTTGTCCATCTTCCCCTCGGCCTGCATCTCCTTGTCGCCCATCACCTTGCCGGCCGTCTCCTTGATCGCGCCCTTGGCTTTGTCAGCCGCGCCTTTGATGTGCTCCTTGTCCATAACGCTGTCCTCTTCTCCGTGGTTGAAGTCGAACGCTGGCGGCCCAGGGAGGTTCCATCGCCGGGCGAATTCCGCCGTAAATAGCGCCTTAAGGCGAAGGCCTGCGCAGGAGCCTAGTGCTCAATGAAAGCGGCCGGAGCCATGGGGAAGTTCCTCCACAAGCAGTCATCCCTTGAGATCGCCGTCGCGCCATCCGGGCGCGAACATGGTTCGTTCCGTCCCAACGATCTGAACCTGAAATCGTTCATGGGCGCTCGCGGCTGTCCACTGTCCTCTTGCGGGCGCCACGATGAAAACGCGTCCGCGCCTCAATCGGATGGAACCAAGCGCGCCTGCCCACGCAAGCTTCTGAAATCCAGATGTCTGCCATTCCATTC
>Ga0209040_10002301_pt1 | contig 15092 bp, 12 predicted proteins | sample BogFormECP12_OM3_FD_188240 | JGI IMG/M metagenome (GOLD analysis project Ga0209040, IMG submission 188240) | Bog forest soil microbial communities from Calvert Island, British Columbia, Canada - ECP12_OM3 (SPAdes) (version 2) | ecosystem: Environmental > Aquatic > Freshwater > Wetlands > Bog ...
CACCTCATGGGTCTAATGACGCTTTTAACGCACTATGAAAAGAGTGCTTATCCTGGGAGCTGCAGGCAGAGACTTCCACAACTTCAACGTAGTTTTTCGAAACAATCCTGAGTTTCAGGTTGTAGCCTTCACCGCAACCCAAATTCCTGACATCGATGGCCGCCGCTATCCGGTGCAGTTGGCGGGCGACCTGTATCCCGACGGCATTCCGATTCTGGACGAAAACCGAATGGAAGAGATCATCCTCGACGAGCAGGTTGACGTGGTGGTGTTTTCCTATAGCGACGTAGCGTATCCGACGCTGATGCATTTGGCGTCGCGCGCAGTCGCTGCCGGAACCGACTTCTGGCTGCTGGGCGTCGAGCGCACCCAACTGGTCGCCAAGGTGCCGGTGATTTCCGTCTGCGCAGTTCGCACCGGTTGTGGCAAGAGCCCGGTCTCACGACGCATTGCAACCGATCTGCGCGCGATGGGCTGGAATCCCGTCGTGGTTCGTCATCCCATGCCTTATGGCGATCTTGTCGCGCAGAGCGCGCAACGCTACGGCTCACTCGCTGACCTTGACCGCTACGATTGCACCATTGAGGAGCGCGAAGAATACGAACCGCACATTATCGAGGGAACCACCGTTTACGCCGGTGTCGATTACGAGATGATCCTGCGTCAGGCGGAAGACGAGGGCGACGTCATCCTGTGGGATGGCGGCAACAACGATACTCCGTTCTATCGCCCTGACCTCGACATTGTTGTGCTCGATCCGCATCGCCCGGGACATGAGCTGGCCTACTATCCCGGCGAGGTGAACTTTCGCTCAGCCGACGTACTCATCATCAACAAAGTGGACACGGCCGACCCCGACGGCGTGAAGACCGTGCGCCAGAACATCGCGCTTCACAACCCCAAAGCACAGGTTATCGAGACAGCCTGCAAGGTGACGGTTGCCGACGCCGAGGCGATACGCGGCAAACGCGTGCTCGTCGTCGAGGATGGACCAACGCTTACCCACGGCGACATGCCGTATGGCGCAGGCGTGGTCGCAGCCAATCGTTACAACGCTGCGGCGCTGGTGGATCCGCGTCCGTTCGCGGTTGGCTCCGTCCAGAAGACATTCGAGAAGTTCCCGCATCTCTGGAGGGTCCTGCCGGCCATGGGTTACAACGACCGCCAGCGGCACGAACTGGAAGAGACCATCAAGCGCGTTCCTTGCGACCTGGTAATCGTGGCCACGCCGATCGATCTCGCCCGCACCATCAAGCTGGACAGGCCCAGCGTGCGGGTGACCTATCAAGTGCAGGAGATCGGCAAGCGGGCCATCACCGAAATGCTGGAGGAGTTTACGCATACGCACAAGCCAGCGTTTGCAGTAGCGGGGAGGTAGCATGAACGCAAAGGACTTTCTCTCGATTCGCGACTTCTCGCCGCCGCAGATACGCCATTTTCTCCACGTGGCGTGCCAGGTCAAGGCCAACCCCAGCGCTTACGCCAAAGCTCTGAGCGGCAAGACGCTGGCCATGATCTTTGAGAAGCCGTCGCTACGCACACGGGTAACGTTCGACGTGGGTATGGAGCAGCTTGGCGGGCATCCGCTGTATCTCTCGCCCGCCGAGATCAGTCTCGGCAAGCGGGAGTCTGTACATGACGTCGCCAAGAACCTGGAGCGGATGGTGCAAGCCATCATGATTCGCACCTTCGACCACGAGATCGTGGTCGAGATGGCCCGATGCGCCAGCATCCCAGTCATCAACGGCCTCACCGATTACAGCCATCCCTGCCAGGCCATGGCGGACTATCTGACCATGCTGGAGCTGAAAGGACGCATTGCCGGGCTGAAGATCGCGTACATCGGCGATGGCAACAACGTAGCGCACTCGCTGATGTTTGCGGGCGTGCAACTGGGTGCGGACGTCTGGATTGCAACCCCTCGAGGGTATGAGCCTGACGAAAAGGCGGTGGCCTGGGCGATGGAACACTGCGTGCGAACCGATGCAAGCTGCAACATCACCAATGATCCACAGCTAGCGGCCTTCGGTGCGGACGTGGTGTACACCGATGTGTGGACGAGCATGGGCCAGGAAGGGGAGGCGAGGACTCGGCGCGAGATCTTTAAGCCTTACCAGGTTGATGCCAAACTCTTCGCCTGCGCAAAACCGGATGCCATCTTTATGCACTGTCTTCCGGCGCACCGGGGCGACGAAGTCACCGATGAGGTGATTGACTCCCCACGGTCGTTCGTCTTTGTGCAGGCCGAGAACCGGCTGCACGCGCAGAAGGCGATCATGCTGGAACTTATGAGCGCCGGCGCAGCCGAGCGCGAAGGCATCAGTGAGCCGATGCTGGAGTTGGTGAAGTAGCTGCGAGTTCGGTTGAGCAGATGGGAGGCGGTTTTCTTTACCCCTCTCTTTCGCTGCCTCCTGTCTGCCGGCCGGTTGCTTTTTTGCTGTTCGCTATGAGCTCTTCGCTTTTCGCCAGAAGCTCCCGGGGAGCGATTGCCAAAAGCTAGAACTGAACGCCAAGAGCGAATAGCGAAGAGCGATCTTATGTCCAAAACGGCGCTAGTTGCGATTGGCGGTAACTCACTCATCCGCGCGGGTGAGACGGGAACCATTGCCGAGCAACTCGCGAATGCTCGCCGCACTGCGCAGGCCATCGTCGGGCTGGTCCGGCTCGGATATCGCCTGGTTATCACCCACGGCAATGGACCTCAGGTGGGAGCGCAGTTGCTCCGCTCCGAACGTGCTTCCGATGTGGTTTACGGGCAGACTCTCGACGTATGCGGAGCGTGCAGCCAGGGCGAAATTGGATACCTGCTCACGCAATCGCTGGAGAATGAACTGGCAGCGGCGGGAATTGACATGCCGGTCGCAACCCTGGTGACGCAAACTGTGGTGTCGGCCGACGACCCTGCAATGCAGCAGCCGTCTAAACCGATTGGCCCGTTCTACTCGCGTGCCGACGCCGACGGCAAGAAGCGCCTACTGGGATGGCAGATTGTCGAAGATGCGGCGCGCGGCTATCGGCGGGTGGTGCCGTCGCCCGATCCTATCGAAATTTTGGAACTGGACGTCATCCGGTCGCTGGTCAATCGCGGAGTGCTGGTCGTCTCGACTGGCGGTGGCGGCATTCCCGTGATGCACGTGGCGGGTCACCTGCAGGGTGTGGAAGCGGTAATCGATAAGGACCGCGCTTCCGCGCTACTGGCCACGCAACTTGGCGTGGATTTGTTCGCCATTACGACCGATACGGACTACGTTTACCTCAACTACAGAAAGCCTGACCAGGTTCCGTTGACGCATGTGACCGTTTCGCAACTGGAAGAGCATTACCGGGCCGGACAATTTCCGCCAGGAAACATGGGACCGAAGGTAGAGTCCGTGCTGCGCTTCCTGCGCGGCGGCGGCAAGGAAGCGGTGATTACGTCCTATCAGCTTTTGTGCGAGGCGGTAATGGGGCAAGCCGGCACGCACATCGTACCCGACGCGGAAGAGAGTGAAGCCGCGAGTCTTGAGGAAGCACTGGAGGCGCCGGTCGCCCGGTGAACGCAATGCCAACTATTGAGCAAACTCGCCGCAGCGGGCTGAGACAGAAAGCAGGACCCGCAGGGATGGTTCTGAAGCACGTCGTCGAGTCGCAACAGTTCACAGTTCCTCTGCTGATGGAGCTGTTTGACCGTTCGCGGCTCATGGAGCGAATTGTGGCACGGGGCGGAACTCTGGACTATCAGAACCGCATCCTCGCCAGCCTGTTCTACCAGCCGTCCACACGGACGCGCTTCTCGTTTGAAGCTGCTATGCACCGGCTGGGTGGCCGGGTGCTCTCCACTGAACATGCCCGCGCGTTCTCCTCAGAGATCGAAGCCGAGCAGGTGGAAGACTCCATCCGCATCATTGGCAGCTACTGCGATGTCATCGTGATCCGCCACCACGAGGCTGGGGGAGCAGCCCGCGCGGCAAAGTTCTCGCCGGTGCCGGTCATCAACGCGGGAGACGGCGACGGGGGCCAGCATCCGACCCAGGCATTGCTCGATCTGTACACCATCTATCGCGAGCGGCCTCTCGACGGCCTGAGCGTGGCGTTTATCGGTGAACTGGATCGCGGTCGCACGGTGCGCTCGCTGGCTTATCTGCTGGCGAAATTCGAGCGCGTAAAAGTATTTTTCGTTAGCCCGCCTGAGCTGCAAATGAAGGCCGACATTCTGCAATATCTTGATCGCCACGGCGTCCATTACGAGATGGAGTCGGACATCGATCGCGTCGTTGCAGAGGTGGACGTGGTGTACCAGACGCGCATTCGGCCCGACCGGCTGCCACGGGTGGCAGGCTCGCAGCGCTACGCCATTAATTCCGGCGTGCTGCAACGCATGAGACCGGACGCCATGATCCTTCATCCGCTGCCACGAACGGTCGAGCTGGATAAAACGGTTGATGACGATCCGCGCGCGCTGTACTTCCGCCAGGCAGCGAATGGGCTGTATGTACGAATGGCGCTGCTGACGATGTTGTTGGAATAGTAATTAGTAATTAGCGACTAACAATTAGTAGATAGCAACCGGCAGTCAGCTCATAGCTGTCCCATTCGCAGCCCAGCACAGCTACCAGGGTTTACTAATTGCTAGTTGCTAATTACTACCTCGAGGACCTATGCCAGTTATAGAGCAGTTGCAAACCGCCAAATTCATCGAACTTGAAGACCTTTACGGAGCGCACAACTACCGTCCTCTCGATGTCGTCATCGAACGCGCCGAGGGCGTGTGGGTGTATGACGTCGATGGCAATCGTTATCTCGATTGTCTAGCCTCTTATTCTGCCGTCAACCAGGGACACTGTCATCCCCAAATTCTGCGGGCCCTGATTGACCAGTCGAGCAAAGTGACGCTGACCTCGCGCGCATTTCGCAACGACCAGCTTCCGTTGCTGTTGCAGGAACTGCACAAGCTGACCGGCTTCGAAATGGCCCTGCCCATGAACTCTGGGGCCGAGGCGGTCGAAACCGCCATCAAAGCCGCCCGCAAGTGGGGCCACAAGGTCAAGGGCATTCCCGATGGCCAGGCCGAAATCATTGTTTGCGCCGACAACTTCCATGGGCGGACCGTGACGCTCATCAGCTTCTCCACCGACGAGCAATACCGCGATGGCTTCGGGCCTTTCACGCCGGGGTTCAAGGTTATTCCCTTCGGCGACGCTGATGCGCTGCGCGACGCGATTACGCCCAACACCTGCGCCTTTCTGGTGGAGCCGATTCAGGGCGAGGCCGGAATCATCATCCCGCCCGAAGGATTTCTGAAGCAGGCAGCCGCAATTTGTCGTGCACACAATGTCCTGTTGATTACCGACGAGATTCAATCCGGTCTGGGCCGCACCGGCAAGCTATTCGCGTTCATGCACGAAGGTGTGCACCCGGATGTAGCCATCATCGGCAAGGCGCTGTCCGGCGGCTTCTATCCCGTGTCCGCGGTGCTCGCCTCAAAGGAGGTGCTGAGCGTCTTCCATCCCGGCGATCACGGCAGCACCTTCGGCGGCAATCCTCTGGCCTGCGCAGTAGCTCGGGCCGCGCTGCGAGTGCTCGTCGAAGAGCAGCTAATTCAACGCTCTGCCGAACTGGGAGACTACTTCCTCAAGAAGTTGCGGACCTTGCGCAGCCCGCACCTTCGCGAGGTGCGCGGCAAAGGCTTGTGGCTGGCGATAGAACTCAACGTCCCTGCGCGACCCTACTGCGAGGGGCTCAAAGCACTTGGCGTGCTCTGCAAAGAGACTCACGAATACGTCATTCGTGTTGCTCCTCCCCTGGTTATCGCTCGCGAAGAAATCGACTGGGCCTTCGAGCGGATCGGGAAGGTGGTCGAAGAGTTGCCGTGAGCGGTCAGTAAGGTCCGATCGGTAAGAGCTAAAAGCTAAGGGCTAACGGCTGCTTAATACTTCCGCATGTGGATTTCGGTGCCGTTGCGCTCGAACTTCACCTCATCCATGAGCTGGTTAATCAGGTAGATTCCCCGCCCGTGATTGGAGAAGACATTTTCTCCGGTGCAGGGGTCGGGCACGGCGAGAGGGTCGAAGCCGCTGCCCGGATCGCGGACTACGATGAGCATGCCCCGTTCATCGTCGCATCCTACTAAACACTGAACTTTCTTGGTGGGGTCCTTCTTGGCGCCATGCACGATGGCGTTGGCGAGCGCTTCCCGGAGCGCAGTTTCGATCTCAAATTCCTTGCCGGCCGCGCACTCCAGCTTGCGGGCCATCTCCATGATCCCTTCCACCACCGGATTGATCGCGGTGGGGTCGGCGTTGAGTGTGACCTCAATTTTCATCATCAATTTGCTGCGATCGAACGCTACAGTAGGTAAGTTGCCGGGCTCCATGGTTCGGCCCCCCACATGAACCGCGCTTGGTTACTGTTACAGAAAAGCTTGGATGGGGTCAAGTGAGAAGTCACAAAATCGTGACAGGGGATGGCATGTTCGTGGGGTGGAGAAGAAGTAAGTTCCAGCCAAATAGTCCGGCTCTAAGGCAACTTGTGCGTCAGACCGTGACGAGAGCCGATCATGGCGAAGACAGTTGCGCCTTGCATCGTTCGGAACCCATGCGGATTGAATCGTAGAAATTCGTCTACAATTAACCGATTATCCGGCGCGTCTCGAACCATGAATAGCCTGCATCCGGGCCTGACAAAGATCACAATTGCGCTGCTATTCGTGTGTCTCCTTTCCGGCTGCGCATTTGCTCAGGAGATCACGGTCGCGGCTGCTGCCGACCTCAATTACGCCCTGAAGGACCTGGCTGCCCGATTCGAGCAAAAGACCGGCGACAAAGTGACGTTATCGTTCGGCTCGTCGGGAAACCTGTTCTCGCAAATTCAGAGCGGCGCGCCTTACGATCTGTTTTTTTCTGCTGATGAGCAGTATCCGCAAAAGCTCGCGGCCGCTGGCTTGATGGACCCGGCCTCGCTGCGGATCTATGCGGTTGGACATCTTGTGCTGTGGGCGCCGGACGCAACCGGCCTCGATCCGCAAGAGCTGAAAATGGATTTACTGCTCCAGCCTTCGGTGAAGCATATTGCCATCGCTAATCCGCAACACGCACCTTACGGTCGTGCAGCGACGGCTGCGCTCGAACACTACGGGCTGAACGACAAACTGGTGAGCAAACTGGTCTTCGGCGAGAACATCAGCCAAGCTGCACAGTTCGTGCAATCCGGCAACGCGCAGGCTGGGCTGATCGCGCTGTCGCTGGCGATGTCTCCGGCGATGAAGGAGGCAGGCAAGTATTGGGAATTGCCCCCTGATTCCTATCCCGAGCTCCGTCAGACAGCCGGCATTGTTTCCTCGTCGAAGCGCAAGCAGGCAGCGCAAGCGTTCCTAAGCTACATGACTTCTCCGGAGGGCACGGCCGTGCTTGAGCGGTACGGCTTCGTGGTGCCGTCGGGAAAATGATCACTCAGGCCCTCACGCTGACGCTGCGGTTAGCTGTCGTCGTCTCGGTCATCTTGCTTGCGATTGGCTTGCCCCTGGCTTACTGGCTTGCCTTCTCGCGGCAACGGTGGAAGTTCTTCGTCGAAGCCGTTGTCTCGCTGCCCATCGTGCTGCCTCCGACCGTGCTGGGCTTCTACGTTCTCGTCGCCATCGGCCCGCTTAGCCCGGTCGGACGCTGGTATCAGGCGCTCACCGGCCACAGCCTGGCGTTCACCTTTGAAGGGCTCGTGGTCGGCTCGGTGTTCTACAGCCTGCCCTTTGCGGTGCAACCGATGGCGGCGTCGTTCTCTTCAGTTGATCGCAAACTGCTCGACGCATCCGCGCTGCTGGGTGCCTCCGCTTGGCGAACGTTCTGGCGGATTGTATTGCCGCTGGGGTTGCCGGGCGTGGTCACCGGCTTCGTTCTGAGCTTTGCGCACACCCTCGGCGAGTTCGGAGTAGTGCTCATGATCGGCGGCAACATTCCGGGCGCGACCCAAACCGTTTCCATCCTCATCTACGACCAGGTACAGGCGCTGGATTACGCTGCCGCCAATCGCACCGCCCTTCTTTTGCTCGCCCTCTGCTTTGCCCTACTAACGATTTTGTATGGTTTGCGACGTCGCAGCGCGTGGAACGTCTGGGGGTGGAAGTGAACCTCTCCGCACCAATGCTCGATGACGATTTGGGCGTCCGCCTCCAGAAGCGCTTTCCGAGGAATGGAGATTCGGCGTTCACGCTGGATGTGGGCTTCGATGTGTCCGCCGGTTTCACCATTTTGTTCGGGGCTTCCGGAGCAGGCAAGACGACGCTGCTCGACTGTGTTGCCGGGCTGCAAACCCCTGACGACGGTAGTATCGCAATCGGCGGGACCGTCCTGTTTGACGCCCAGTCGCGACGGAACGTACCGCCAAACCGTCGCTCCGTGGGATACCTTTTGCAATCGCTCGCGCTGTTTCCACACATGACAGCAGAGCAGAACATACAGTATGGTCTGGCCGCGCTGAAGAATTCGGAGCGCGAGGCGCGTTGCCGCGAAGTACTGGAATCGTTTCGAATTGCGGCCCTGGCCCAGCGGCGTCCCGGCGAAATCTCCGGGGGAGAGCGGCAGCGCGTTGCCCTGGCCCGCGCACTGGTGACCCGGCCGCGCGTCCTACTCCTGGACGAACCGCTTAATGCTCTTGATGCTGTGACCAAAGCGCGCATCGTGGATGACCTGCGCGCCTGGAACAACCGCCATCAGATTCCAATCCTGTATGTGACCCATGATCGCGAGGAGGTGTTCACCTTCGCTGATGCGGTCATCGTGCTGGAATCGGGACGAGTCGTAGCTCAAGGACTGCCGCACGATGTCCTAAGTCGGCCACAGTCCGAAACCGTAGCGCAGCTCGCTGGATTCGAAAACATATTCGAGTGTTCGGCGATCGGCTTGCACGCTGAGCAGGGAACCATGACTTGCCGAATTAACGGCTCTGCGCTACAGATCGAAGTGCCTCTCACGCGCGTCGATCCCTCGCAGCCACTGCATGTCGGAATCCGCGCCGGCGACATTTTGCTGGCCTCCGTCGCGCCGCAGGGACTAAGCGCCCGCAATGTGCTGTACGGGTCCATCAATTGTCTGGAGCAGCGTGACATGACTGTAATCGCCAAGGTGGATTGCGGCGTCGAATTCGAGGTCCACCTCACTCCCGGCGCCCGCCAGTCGCTTCACCTGGAGACGGGCTCAAAGGTGTGGCTGGTGGTCAAGACCTACTCCTGCCATGTGCTGCAGGACAGGGATAGATTCTCTAGCGATTGACTTTTATCTATCTACTAACGACCATCCACAGTCTACGTTCACTCCTCACATCGTCAAGTGACGACGCTCACTGCGTCTTGGTATGCAAGGTCCATACTGGAGATGTTAGGGTTGCCCTGAGTCCGGCGTGGGATACACCCACTCCGCAAGCGAAACCCGGCTGGCCTCGGCATCGAGGCTGGCCGTGGATCTGGCTCGCGGCACGCCCCATCGAGGTGAAACAAATGCCGACCGTTATAGAACCCAACGTCAAAGAGGACGCGAAGTCGCAACCCGTAACTCCCACCAGTTCAGAACCCGAACTCTTCGCCGCTGAGATTGAGATGGAGCGGAAATCGGGCAACTTTATGCCGGTTGTGCTGATCCTGGCGCTGGTGCTGGTCGTTGGCGGGACCATCTTCTACTTTGTGAAGGGCGCCCGGGATGTGTTGACCGTTCCTGTCGCGACCACATCCATCAACAGCATCCTGCATGCGCAGGGTCCGTCCTCTGTTCGCTTCAGTACCGGTACCGTGGTATCGAATCTGAACGAGAAGCCGATGGATCCGCACTACAAACTGCTGGCCCAGGCTGGGATCATCACCACCAAGCCGAAGGGATACAACTCTCTGATCGTTGTTCTCAATCCTGCGGGCGAGAAGCTCTTCAGCGAAATCCAAGGCGTGCAAAAGACCACCAATCCGGACAAGACAGTCACTTATGTGGTTCCACTGGCCGAGCGCAAACTGGTGGAAGTAAACAACGTCACCATGATCAAGCCACACTTGGCTCAGGTTGCGTACACCTGGAAGTGGGTGCCCAACCGGCTGGGCAAGGAATTTGATGCCTCTGGCAGCCTGGTGAAGAGCTTCGGCACCTGGGACCGCTCGACCCTGATCAAGTCGTACGGCGCCGATTTCTACAGTGGCGATCCGACCAAGGCTACCATTGTTCTCATGGAAGGCAACGACGGAAACTGGAAGCCGTACACCGAGTAGCGGCGATCAGCGCTAGGCGCCTAGCGCACGCGTTGCGTCCAGATGCAGTGAAATCCGCGACGTTGGTCATCGTGCATGATTCGAAGGGAGAAGCGTCCAGCTTCTCTCTTTCGTTACTCGAGCACCGCAGTAGCATATGAAAGTCAACTGGCCAACTACTACTTGCTAACCCGCAGCCACGCTAACCCGATTGCCATCGTCATTAAGGTCACCGGCACGCCAATCTTCATGTATTCGAGAAAACTAATATGCGCCTCGGCTCGCGCTTTCTCCACCACAATGATGTTGGCCACCGAACCAGTAATGGTGAGATTGCCGGCCAGCGTGCTGGACATCGCCAGCAGCAGCCACGCGGAATGGGCGTCGCGAAATTGCGGGATGAGCCCCTTCAGCAGCATCACCGCTGGAACGTTGCTAACAACATTGGACAGCAGAGTCACTACCACGGCGAAGATGCCTGCGTTGTGCAGGTTTAACCGCTCGGCGACGCCCAGCAGCTCCTGCGTAATGCCGGCCTGCTCCGCTCCGCCCAGAATCAGGAACAGTCCCAGGAACAGCATCAGCAACGACCAATCGACGTCGCCATAGATTGCCTTCGGAGAGCGATGCCGCTGCACCAGCAGCAAAGCGCCTCCCGTGGCGGCGACCAGCGGTGGCGGAAATCCCATCAGGAAGCCGACAACCACGCCAAGAGTGACCGTCACCGCCCAGGCAGGATGAATTTGCGGCTTATTGACAGCCTGTAATCGTTGCTTATCAGGCGCCAGTGATTCTGCGCTCTGGTGCCGCAGAAAAATCCAGTACAGCAGCGCCCAATCTACAAATAGCCCTATGAGTGCCACCGGTCCCAGATGTGCCAGGAAGTCGCGGTAGCCAATTCCGGAAACCGACCCGATGAGAATGTTCTGCGGATTGCCAGTGATCGTCGCCGTGCTGCCAATGTTGGACGCTGTGGCCAGCGCGAGTAGGTACGGCAGCGGCCGCACGCCCATTCGCCGGCAAACACCCAGCACCAGCGGCGCCATTACCAGGCAGACGATGTCGTTCACCAGAAATGCTGACAGGACGCCGCAGGTGAATACGACACCGGGCAGCAGATGCCGCGGACTGAGGTGCTCGATCACCAGATGAGTGAGCCACTCGAAGAACCCCGAGAGGTGCAGGCTGGCAACGATCACCGCCATCGCTGGGCGATCGATCTTTGTGCCCGGCAGCCGTCCGATGGCGAACACCAAGTAGCTAGCCAGGAAGACCAGCCACGCGACCACAATATGGAAGTGCGACAGGTTATGACCGATCGTCTGAATCATGGGCGCTGTTACGAGGACACGATCTGCGCATCGCAAACATTGGATGCAACCAAATCATGACAAGCCTACCGCATTCCGGCAAACTCCTTCTTCTCGCACAGCTTTTCCTCAGCAAACTGGCGCTCTTCCGGGACTAGCACGACTTTCCGCTTGCCCAAGGCTCGCCGCCGACTGCATAATATATCTTCGCTTTTTCTTCGACGACTGACATGCCATGAGCAGCAACGGACATCCCGGCTTCACGCCAACGCCGCGCCAGCGGCAAGCCATCGAGCACAAACACGGGCCGATGCTGGTGGTGGCTGGGGCTGGTACTGGCAAGACCGCCGTGCTTTCACGACGCATCGCGCATCTCATCAACACCGGAGAGGCCAACCCGGAAGAAATTCTCGCCGTTACCTATACGCGCAATGGCGCTGCCGAATTGGTCGCTCGTGCCGCCGCAGTCCTTTACCCAGACCTCAAACCGCAAGACGCTGCTACCAAGCTGTTGGCCGCAGGTCTGCAGGCCAATACCTTTCACTCGTACTGCTTCAAACTGCTGCGCGAGGCCGGAGTCAAGTTTGCTCTGCTTGATGACGAGGACCTCTTCGTTCTGCTGCGCCGCCGCATCGGCGAGCTCAGGCTTAACCGCTTTATCAAGGCTTCTGATCCCGGCAAGTTTCTGCGCGACCTGATGGAATTCTTCCGTCATTGCCACGACGAGCTGCGCACCCCGGACGATTACGATGCTTACCTTGCGCAGGTCGAGCGCAATGAAGTTCCTCCGCCGCGCGTCGCCAAGTCGAAAGACGCCGAAGCCATGCCGGCGGAAGAAGTGCTGGGCCGTTGCCACGAAATTGCGCGCGCCTTTCGTTACGTCGAAGATCTACTGAAGCAGGAGGGCCTCGGCACCTTCGGGCACATCATCACTCGCGCCGTCGAGATGCTCGGCCGCCGGCAGTCTGTGCTGCAATCCGCGCAGAAACGCGCTCGCTTTATCCTGATCGACGAGTTCCAGGATTCCAACGTGGCGCAGATACAGCTTGCGAAATTGCTCGGCGGAGAGGAAGCCAATGTCTTCGCCGTCGGCGATCCCGACCAGGCAATCTACCGCTTTCGCGGCGCAACTAGCGGCGCCTTCGACCAGTTCCTGAAGATCTTCGGTCCCGACCGCGTGCGGCGCGTCACTATGTCGGAAAATCGGCGCTCGACGCCCCCCATTCTGGACTGCGCCTACCAGGCGATCCGCTGCAATCCCGAGGTTGGCAGCGTGGAGTTGGAGGACGGCGGCTGGCCGCGTGAACCCCTCACCTGCGCGCGCCTGGAGCGGGAGAAGAACCTGGCCAAGGCTCCGTTGGTCCATGCCATCGTGCACAACAAGGACGCAGATGCCGCCTTCATCGCCGACACCATCGAAGCCACGCTCCGGCGCAAGCCTACGATGAGATACCGCAATTTTGCCGTGCTATACCGCCAGCACAATCATCGCGAAAAAGTGGCCGACGAACTGCGTCGATGCGGAATCCCGGTTCAGGTCCGCGGTGCCGACCTCTTCGACGCTCCCCAGGTGCGCGACGCTATGGCGGTGCTGCGGACCCTCGATGGCCCCGATCCAGTTGCCCTGTTTCGTGTGGCGGCACTGCCGCAGTTTTGTGTGGATCCCGAGTGCTTCCGCGCCGAGCTCGCGCTGGCTGGCAGAAACGCGTCCCTCGAATCGGTGCTGGAAAAAGTCCCTGGCGGCTCTCATGTGATGGAGACGGTCCGCGAGGCGCGGCACGATCTGGCCACCGCCAACGGCATGTTGCCTGCTGCGATAAGAATCATGCGAACTTCGCTCCAGATTGGCGACAGCTTTCCCTTGCAGCGTCTTCAGGAATTCGCCTCCGATTGGAGCAACAAGCCGCGGCAGATCACTCGCGACGGAACGTTGCGCGAATTTCTCGACTACGTCGCGCTCTTTCAGGAAGCGGGTGGCATGCTGTCGGAAGACAGCACCGATGACGATCCAGTGGCCGCGCTGGCCCCGAAGGAAGTCACTGCAGAGCCGCAGGACGCCGTGCAGTTAATGACGGTGCATGCTGCTAAGGGGCTGGAGTTTCCCTGGGTCTTTGTTTTGCGCGTCGTCTCGCAATCGTTCCCTGGTCAGTACAAGGAATCGCTGGTGGAGTTCCCGCAGGAGTTGCGCAGCAAGGACACCGCTACTGAGGGCGAGCCCAAGACGCTTCATGAGGAGGAAGAGCGCCGCCTGTTCTACGTTGCTCTCACTCGCGCCATGGATGGTCTCTACATCTGCGGACAATTCGGGCGCAGCAAGAGGGACCCGACGCCTCCAGGCTACATGCGTGAGTTGCTGGACAAAAAGAACACTGTGCTTCAGGGCGCGATCGAGTATCTTCAGCTATCGCAGGGCACGCTCATCGAAAAATTGCACGCCGCTGCTGAGCCGCTGCCGCTGGTCTCGGAATGGGTGCAATTGCCGCCGCGCGCCGACGCCCGCCTCGGCGAGTTGAGCGCCAGCGCCATCGATCAATATGAGCGCTGCCCGCTGGCTTACAAACTGGGTCGCGACTGGCGAATTCCCGAGGGGCCGGTGGCCCGGATGCAGTTTGGCGGTGCTATGCACCTCGCCCTGAAGGCCTACTTCGACGGCGTGAGCGCCGGACGTCCGCCTGATGAGGAAACCGTCATCGCCTGCTTCCTGGATGAGTTTGCCAAGACGAAAATCGAGGAAGAGATTCAGCGCCAACTCTACGAAAAGGAAGGGCGCGCACAGCTCACACGCTTCCTGCGTTCCGACCTGGCAAAACCCCATGGCGAAATCCTGAACACCGAGCGCAATTTTTCTTTCGTGGTCGGCGAGACCAACGTCCGGGCCAAGATGGACCGCCTCGACCAGACCGGCACGGACCAAGTTGCGATCGTCGATTACAAGACCGGCAAGCCGAAGACCCAGGAAGATGCCGACAAGAGTCGTCAACTTTCCATCTACGCGCTGGCCGCCAGGGACAAGCGCCTTACGGCGTCTTCGCTGGTGTTCATCAATCTGGAGAATTGCTCTGCGGTGCATTCCTCCCGCTCGCCGAAGGATCTCTTCGAGACCGAGCAGAAGGTCATCGAAGTCGCCGCCAAAATTGCGGCTGGCGAATTCGAGCCCAAGCCGGGCTTCGGATGCAATAGCTGCTCCTACCACAGCATCTGCCCCGCGCACGAGGTGGTCGCGTTCGTGCCGGCCGAGCAGCTAGCCGGCAAAGCAAGCAAGACGTCTATTGTTCCCCATCACGAATGAGATTCACCACGGAGGCACGGAGTTCACGGAGGCCTCGTTTCTGTAGGGTCGCTCTCCGTGATCTCTGTGCCTCGGTGGTGATTTGGTTTGCGACAAAAGCGAAGGGGACGCTTGCGCGCCCCCTTGTTTGGTCGAAGAGCAGTTATCTCTTCTTTTTCTTAGCGGCCTTCTTTGTAGCCTTCTTTTTCGTTGCCATTGTTTTCTATTCTCCCTTCCATTTGTCATGGAACATTGCGACATTCATTTCATCGCAATTTGATAGTTGTATAGATTCATTGAAAAAAATAGTCAAGAGAAA
>Ga0209040_10002302_pt1 | contig 15090 bp, 15 predicted proteins | sample BogFormECP12_OM3_FD_188240 | JGI IMG/M metagenome (GOLD analysis project Ga0209040, IMG submission 188240) | Bog forest soil microbial communities from Calvert Island, British Columbia, Canada - ECP12_OM3 (SPAdes) (version 2) | ecosystem: Environmental > Aquatic > Freshwater > Wetlands > Bog ...
CGAGAAGGAGGAGATTGATTTTGGGGTCGAGGTTCTGGATCAGGCGCTGGCGATTGCGGATAAGGCGATTTAGGCGATACCCCCTACCCCTCCCCACTTCTTGCTACTTAATTCATTTTATAGGGGTTAATGAATACGTTGACCGTAATCGTTTCATTCCAGATGGCTTGAAGGCACATGCATGAAAACAAATAAGTTAAGCGGCTATTCATTGCTGTCATTGAGTAACGAGAACTTACATCAGCGTCACTGATTCTGAGGGACTTACGCGTGGTAGCTTAGAGTCCCCGCCCTAAATGCAACGAGGCCCGGCTGCGATGGCAACCGGGCCTTTTTGGTCTCTATTTCTATTGTAGCGAATTGAAGGAAATTCTCGGCCAGATATTTTGGCGCGCTCGTATCCAGCGGTCGTATCTGGTTCATTTTGTCGTTCTAGTGACTCGGACTCTCGCTCTGCGCAACACCAATATTGACGAGAGCAGCGCTGCGACAAGAAACAGGAATTTCATCACACATCTCGTTAGCTAAGGGCGGCAGCCAGCCCGGAGAAGTGGGCTTGTGGTGAACGCCCCCCTCGATCTCGAAAAGCGGGTTTGTGGGTACTTATCCTGACTCCGATCAGAAGAAGTCAGCCGCCGTTATCTTCCGCTCGCTGCCGTCCCCCATGGTGAAGGTGAATACCCTGCCTGGTTCTGCTGCTGCTGCGCGGATACAGCGACTTGAAGGAAGCCGCCCGCGTGAGCGGAATGGGTCTATGGGATTTGTATGGAGTTGAGGAGAGCAAGCTGATTGTGAGATTGCTGTTGGCGGCTGTGGGGGGCCGTCTGGTTCATCGCCTTGCGCCCGCGAGAAGGTCGAGATCACGGCCTAACAGTTCTTCAAAGTTAGACTCATCGCGATGCCCACAGCGCTTTGGCTGAGCGTGCTCGCATTGTGAAGAGAATTTGTTCCGCAGCCATCGGCGACGCCGTTTTAAGCATCCAGTCTAGAGCAAGGCGAACGTCATGCGTCTGAGCAAGCCCATCAGTCGAGTTCGAGCCGTCCAGACCTTACTCAGGCTTTTCACCGTCTGGATCGTGATTGTCATTCTTCTGGCGCCATCTCAGGCCGGCGCTTACTCCGTCCTTTCGCATGAGGAAGTCGTCGACCTCGTTTGGCGGGACCAGATCGTCCCGCTCCTGCTTGAGCGCTTCCCCAACACTACGCCCGATCAGCTGCGCGAAGCGCACAGCTACGCCTACGGCGGCTGCATCATTCAAGACATCGGCTACTACCCTCACGGCAATCATCTCTTCAGTGATCTGCTGCACTACGTCCGCACCGGAGACTTCGTCCTCAGCCTGCTACGTGAAGCGAGCGATGTCGACGAGCTCGCCTTTGCTCTCGGCGCTCTTGCCCACTACACCTCCGACACCTGGGGCCATCCCGCCGTGAACCTCGCTACCGGCGCTGAATACCCTAAGCTGCGCGACAAATTCGGCAACGTTGTCACCTACGACGACGACCCGACCGCGCACCTGCAAACGGAGTTTGGATTTGACGTCGTCGAAGTGGCGCACAATCGCTACGCGCCGCAGCAATATCACGACTTCATCGGATTCAGCGTTTCGAAATCGCTGCTTGAGCGCGCCTTCCGCGACACTTACGGATTCGAAGTGAACCAGATTATGCCGAGCGAAGATCGGGCCATCAACACCTATCGCCATACCGTCTCCCGACTCTTGCCGGAAGCCACCCGCGTGGCAGTCATCAATTATGAGAAGCAGCTGAAGCAGGAGGACTCCAGCTACGACCGCAGAAAGTTCATCTATCGCGTCGACAAAGCCAGCTACAGGCGCGAGTATGGCAACGATTACCAGAAGCCCGGCGCAGGCGCGGAGACTCTCGCGTTCTTCGTCCGCATCCTACCAAAGATTGGACCGCTCAAAGCGCTCAACCTCCGCATGCCCAACGCTCCGTCGCAGCAGGAGTTCCTGAAAAGCATGAACACCGTGGTCGACCACTACACGGCTTACCTGCAACAACTGCGTCTGGAGCCGGCAACCCCCGTCACTCTCGATCTTCCCGACCGAAATCTGGACACTGGCAACCCGACAGAATCCGGCAAGTACCGGCTCGCCGATTTCACCTACGCCAAGCTCCTTGCCGAGATCGACAAGAAGCCTGCCACACCTCTGCCTGCCTCTCTGCGCGCAAATATCATTGACTTTTATCAGAGTGGCCAGAACAACTACGTCAGCTTCAAGCCGAAAGAGTGGCAGCAAACTCAGGCTAATCTGCACGCGCTGGAGAACGCCACACCTGTTGAATTGAAAATCTCTGACCAGCCCACCAAAGATCAGCAGGCCCCGTCGATGCTCAAGAATTAAGCAGAAGAAAAGCGCCCGCGGACGCTCGACTATTGAACAAGATCAAATGGCCCGCAGAAATCTCTGCGGGCCAACCGAAAATAAGAATGAACGTCTGTCTTACTGCGCGCCTGCCGCAGTAGATGAGTTGGGTTGCGGAGCGACGACAACCAGCAATTGCGTTCCCCGCGACAGGTTGATGTCGTGATGGTCAGCAGTGAGTGTTCCCGAAGTACCATCTTCAACGGCGCTGTGAAAGCTTACTCCGCCGATTTCGCCTGGCGGTTGGGTGAACGAAGCGTTGCTGCTTACCTCTGCCGGTATTTCGCGGGTTCCATTCGCCGCAGTGACACCGGCAATGGTCGCCTTGATCGCGACTTCTTTGCCATCCTTCAGTTGCGCCTTATCGAAGATCAAAACGAGCTTGGACGCGTTCTTTGCATCGGAGGCAGTCACCTGATCGACATGACCAAGCAGCTTCGTGCCGCGAGGCAGCTCGACTCCCTGGGGAGTCTTCACGGTGCTTGTCAGCTTTGCAGTCACAACGTCGCCTTGCTTGGCCGACTTGCTGTTGATTGGGGTATCGAGTTGTGCGTTGCCCTCAACCAGTTGCGTGGTTTGCGGCTGGTCTTGTGCGATCGCATATCCGGATAAGGCAAAAAGGGCTGTGGCAAGTCCAAGAGCAGTTGCTGAAATTCGCTTCATAGAAATGACTCCTATAGAAAAGAGGTTCATGAGAGACAAAAATTGACACAAGCACGCGGCAGGCGAGCAACAATTTTTAGGCTTATGCCCAAGACAAAAACGATTTACTGGATAAGACGAGCCAGAATGGGAGAAGGTCGCAAGAGTTTTCGTGAAGCGGGCAACAAGAGCCCGGAGCAAAATTATTTCACCTGTAAAATCAGGCGTTTCCGCAAAAATGACAGAGCGCGATTTTTTCCTACATCACCAGCGCAACGCGCTCCAGTTCGGTCTGCATGCACTCGTACGAGCATCCCGCGCCTTCCAGCCGTATCACGGCTGCGCGCGCCTGATCGGTGTTCACGCCATATCCGCGCCCGGCAAGAAATGTCGCCAACACCTCAGCCGCTTGCCAGAGGTCGATTCCCGACTGCATGAGTTGGTTGCGTAGACCCGCCAGCTCAGTCACGGCGAACTTCTCAACTCTGCTGCCTTGCGTCATCGTCTTCTCTCCTCGCTGCGGCCGAACCTCATGCCAGCTTGATTCTCCCAGCTTGTTTCTCTTAGACACCGGAGATGCCATTGATGTTGCTCTCCGTCAGTGAATTGTCCTTAACGTCGAACGAACAATTTTTGCCCAGATCAATTCCCTGATCATTCCCCAGATCATCTCGAAGGCGCGCGATCGTCGTGATGATCCAAACGCCCATTGTCTATAGGGGTACGGAACGCCATCGCCTACGGTTTCCATCGGCCCGCAATTTCTTTTCGCGAGGGAGAGGATTAACACTTCCGTGCAATCGGCATGCTTGCCCCGCGCCGCATCAAGACTCGATTTGTTTTGCTGCCCGCGCCACCAATAGAACGGGAATTCCATCCACGACGGGATACCGGCGTCCACACGTGCCGCAATTGACTGTGCCATCGGAGAGCGCCAGTTTTGACTGGCACGCCGGGCATACAATCAGCTCGAGAGCCTCACGAATTCGCTCCACCGCCTGCATTGATACAGTGTATCGGGCGGTCAATTACGGCAATTCCAGGGACCATCATGCTGCGTGTCGGTCTCACCGGTGGATTAGGAAGCGGAAAGACGACCGTGGCCGCCATCTTTCGCTCCCTCGGCGCGTATGTCATCGAAGCGGATGCTGTTGGCCGTGAGCTCATGTCTCCGGGCCAGCCTGTCTACCATGCCATCGTCGAGCACTTCGGCCAAGAAGTCGTCAGTGCCGACGGGACCCTCGACCGCCATCGCCTTGCCGATCTGGCCTTCCGCCACCATCGCCTGCTCGAACTCAACCGCATCGTTCATCCTGCGGTGATCGTGGCGCAGCAGGAGTGGGCCGAGCGCATCTTCGCGAAAGACCCCAGCGCCATCGCCATGGTCGAATCTGCCCTGATTTTCGAGGCTGATGCGCAGGGTAGCGCTCCGGGCTGGCGTCGCCGCTTCGACCGCATCGTTCTGGTCGTCGTGCCCGACGAGGTTAAGATCGCCCGCTACGTCGCCCGCATGTCACAGAACGCGACCTCTGCGCGGGATCTGCAAGCCGACGCGCGCTCCCGCCTTGCAGCGCAGATTCCCGACAGCGAAAAGATACCCCTGGTCGATCACGTCATCCACAACGACGGCTCGCTCGAAGAGACTCGCCGCCAGGTGGAGCGCATTTTTGCGGAACTCGCTGCCGCGGCGCGGGTCTGAACCGTTCAGTATCGTTAAAATTAGGTAAGACTCCGGCTCTCGCGCATCCATACTGAGAGGCGTCATCCGGGTTCAGAAAGTTTTTGTCATGATATTTCGCAGAATCGTTCTTACTCTCCTCATCCTCGGCGGCTTCTGGTACCTCGTCTCGCACTATAACGGCGGCGGACCCATCCGCGAGCGCACGCTCGCCGGCAAGGGCTCGCCGCTCACGCTTACAGAAGCCCACGCCGCGCCCGAGTACGACTCCGAGGAGATGAACAACATTTCCGTCTACAAGAAGGCGCTGCCTTCCGTCGTCAACATCACCTCATCGACCCAGACGCTCAACTTCTTTTATGGATTGGTCCCGTCACAGGGGCAAGGCTCCGGATTCATCCTCGATAAGCAGGGCCACATCCTCACCAACTACCACGTTGTCGCCGACGCCCAGCAGATAGAGGTCACCACCTCCGACAAGCGCCGCATCCGCGCCCGGGTGATCGGCCGCGATCCTGGCCACGACCTGGCCCTGCTGCAGATCGACGCGCCCAACCTCGTCCCCGCGGTCCTTGCCGAATCCAAAAACCTCGTCGTCGGCCAGAAAGTCTATGCCATCGGGAATCCCTTTGGCCTGCAGGGAACCATGACCACCGGCATCATCAGCGCTATCCGCTCCATCCACAATCCGCAGGGAGCGCCCATCGAGAACGCCATCCAGACCGACGCCGCCATCAACCCCGGCAACTCCGGCGGCCCGCTGCTCAACTCCCGCGGAGAGGTCATCGGCATCAACTCGCTTATCGCCACCAATCCCAATGAGAACGTCGAGCAGAGCGCCGGCATCGGCTTCGCCATCCCCATCGACACCGCCAAGGCCGTGCTCGGCGACTTCCAGAAATATGGCCGCGTCCGCCGGCCCTCCCTCGGCATCGTATCTTTGCCCATCGGTCCCGACCTCGCCCAGCAGATGGGTCTCGCCGCCGACTATGGCGTCCTGATCCAGCGGACCGTCCCGAACGGGGCTGCGGAGCGCGCCGGCCTGCGCGGCGGAAACCAGACCGCCTACCTCGGCAACATGCAGATCTTCCTCGGCGGAGACCTGATCGTCGCCATCGACGATCAGGACGTGACCAGCACACAGGACATCTCCGACGTCATGAACCGCCACCAGACCGGAGACACCGTAACCGTCACCTACTTCCGGGGCCGCCGCAAAATGACTGCTCAACTAACTCTGGGCGAAGCCCGCGACCAGGCGGCGTAAACGATTTGGATAAGGCAAACAAAACCGGATGCCCCTTTTATTCGGCTGGATGAGCTATTCTGACCAGCTTTCTGAAACCTGCCCGTTCGATACTGGCCATGCGTGATGCTCTGCCCGGGTCGAGAAAGCTTCTCAAGCCAAAACGCTCACCCCTCGTGGACATGAATGCACGGAGGGACGAAATGCATCTTGATTTGACGGATCCCAGACTGATTGTCGGCGTGGTTATCATCGCGCTGCTGGTTGCTGTTGGCGTAGCACTATACCTGCGGAGCCGCAGAAAAATCAGCGCGCGTTTCCGCAAGCGTTATGGGCCTGAGTACGACCGGGCTGTTCTTGAGCATGGGTCCGAACACAAGGCCGAAGCGAAGCTGGCCGACCGTGAGACGCGGGTGGAACGACTGAATATACGCGCTCTTGGCGCCACGGAACGGGAACGCTTTGTGGCAGATTGGCAGTCGGTACAGTCCCACTTTGTCGATCACCCGAAAAGCGCCGTCACGGAAGCCGACGAGCTGATCTCTTCGCTCATGCAGGCGCGCGGCTATCCTATGGACAATTTTGATCAACGCGCTGCGGATATTTCCGTTGATCATCCTCGCATGGTGGAAAGCTACCGCACTGCACACGGGGTCGCGGTGCGGCCCGGCAGAGAAGAGGCAAGCACCGAAGAGCTGCGAACCGCGATGATCCAATACCGCAGCCTTTTCGATGAACTCGTCCAGGTACAGACGCCCGTCGAAATCAAATCTGTTGCGTAAGCCGGGATTGCGACCCGGAGGGAAGGAGAACTGAAATGCTCATACTCATCATTGTTCTGGTGCTGGTTTTCGGCCTGGGTGGAGGATACTACGGCTACGGCCGCTGGGGCACCGGCGGAGGTGCAGGCATAGGGCTTGGCACCGTGCTGGTCATTCTCCTTGTTTGCTATTTTCTGGGGGTTCTCCGCTAAAGCGGAGCCGCCCTTAGACAGGCACGACAGCGCCGAAGGTGGCTATCGACGTCAGCTTTCACGATTTCCTTCAAAAGTGAGCAAAAGGGAACAGATTGTTTGTTCCCGCTGTTTCAATGCTGTGTAACGTGTCTGGAGAAGTGTTCTCCGGAACAATGCGCTTGAGGGTGCTCAATCCGATGAGCGGCTTCCCCGCGCAACATGAGTCTTGCTCACTGTCGCACGAGATGAATTACTATTGAGGAGAACCTCCTCTGGTTACTTCGATCCGAAGCGGTCGCAAACCTGCTGAGCCTCCCCGCCGGTACGACCGCCTGCGGAGAAGGCGGCCCTCCGATGTCTGAACTAAAGGCCCTTCAATTCGATCCAGCAACTTTTCTGGCTAACACCGGACTCGGGCGAAGAATTGTCCAATTCAAGCCAAAGCAGACCTTCTTTGCCCAGGGACTTCCCGCGGACTCAATCTTCTATCTTCAGAAGGGGCGGGCGAAACTCACCGTCGTTTCGACAAATGGCAAAGAAGCCACAATCACGCTTTTCTCGACCGGCGATTTCGTTGGAGAGGAGTCGCTCGCCAGCGTTGGGGGGCTGCGGCTGACAACTGCCACTGCCATTACCGCCTGTACAGCGCTCAAGATAGAGAGGCAGGAGATGATCCGCGTGATGCACGAGGAGCATTCCTTCTCCGACCTGTTCTTAAAGTTTCTGCTGGCTCGCAGCATGCGAATCCAGGCCGATCTGGTGGACCAGCTTTTTAACTCCAGCGAAAAGCGTCTGGCCAGAATTCTCCTGTTGATGGCGGAATTTGGCCAGCCAGGTGAGCAGGAGACATTGATTCCGCAGATCACGCAGGAAACCCTGGCGGAAATGATTGGTACCACCCGGTCCCGCGTGAGCTTCTTCATGAACCGCTTTCGCAAGCTCGGCTTTATTGAATACAACGGCCGCATCCAGGTTCATAAGTCGCTGCTCAATGTCATTCTGCACGATTAAATCGTCTGAACAAAAAGCCCTAAGTGCTTCTTTCTCATCCTCTTCGCCGGTGGAATGAGAAGCGGCCAGGCGCAAACGGCAAGCGTGAGCAAAATTGAACAGTATCCGGATCAGGGCGGTGGGATACTCCCTCCACGAGCAAACTTTAGATGCTCTCAGGAGGGTTCATGATGCCTGGCGCGAAAGTAAACCTGCTCATCGTTGATGACGAGCCCTCAACTCGAAGGGCATTATCGGAGATCTTCACCGAGCTTGGATATGGTGTGCAGTCCGCTGAAGATGGATTCACAGCGCTGGTCAGGATTCGGCAGGCCCCCCCGGACATCCTTCTCTCTGACCTTAATATGCCGGGTATTTCCGGCTTTGAGTTGCTATCGGCGGTCCGTGACCGTTTTCCCGCGATTCGGGCGATCGCCATGAGTGGTGACTTTTCGGGCATCGCCATACCGTCTGGGGTTTGCGCCGAGGCCTTCTATGAAAAGGGCAGTAGTTTGGGATATTTGTTGCAGATCGTGGAAGCAGCGGCCAACGCGGAGCGGCAGCCATCTCTTCGACATCCCGGCACATCAATGCCTGTCTGGATTCCGAGTAACGGACATAACCTTTACGAAGCTGCGCACGTTACGCTCACCTGCCCGGAGTGCTTAAGGACGTTCCCAAAAGATCTTGACAAAGCCAGCTGTCCTGCTCACGAAGCAGGTTGCGTCTATTGCTACAGTTTTGATTCGCTGCGCAATCGTCCAGCCGGCAGATCTGGCGTCTTCGCAGGCTCTTCGGTGGGAGTTAGATGTGTGGATGCTCACCCCATCGAGAGCACCCAACCTCAACTCGTAAACGGTAATAAGAAAGAACTCCGATGCGCAACATAGCTGAACTTACCATGCTCTTACGCGGACACGTTGAACTGCCCGATAACCTCGACCTTGTGACGGAAGAGTTTCAGGAAGGCTGGAGTTTCCTCGGCTCCGGAGATGCGCGCTGGCTTGATAAAGAGGTCCGAGCGCGCGGATGGCATTGCATCTGGATCGCTGAAGGAATGCTGAGAAGCGGCGTAGGGAAAACGTCGCAGGAAGCGATTGCCGGCGCGCTCAAGCTGGCTCTGCGCCAAGTAAACGGGCGCTTCAATGCCGCAGAGGTTGAACACATTGAGCTAACGAAGTATCCGTGGTTCGTGCTCGCCAGGGTCAGAGTTTATCCGTATCAGATCCAGCAGAGTGCAGTTCTGTCTGTGCCGGAGCCAGCCGTTCCGGTGTTGATGCCTCCCCTGGTAGAAGCGATTGCCATCCCGGGCAGTAGGGTCGCGGCTGCGATTCAATAAGCCGAATCCCTGTTTCACCGGCACAAGTGAGCAATTTAGCTCAGTAATTGACCCGCGTGTTTGCAAGAATGATTTTGGAGAAGAGTCCGTGTTATCGGCTCCCTCATGGATCTGAGCTAAGTCAGCCCATCTGACATTTGTCCCTCTTAGCTCCGCACTTCAAGGAAAACTCATGAAGATGACCTCAATGCTATTGGTCAGCGCCTTTGCGCTGGCGTACGGAAACCTCTGGGCTGGTACAGGACACCAGGACTCGATTGATCGCCTGCGAATGTCTTCGGAGGTAATCCAGGCCATCCTGGACGCCCCGGATAAGGGCATTCCAGAAGACGTGCTGAGCAGTGCCAAATGCATCGTCGTGGTTCCTCACCTGGTGAAGGGTGGCTTTGTCTTCGGTGGCGAGCATGGACGGGGTATCGCGTCATGCCGCACGACCGAGGGCTGGAGCGCTCCCGCATTTGTCTCGATCGGCGGTGGTAATTGGGGATTACAGATCGGCGTGGAAGGCGTTGACCTGGTGATGCTGGTCATGAATGACCAGGGGTTTCAACATCTGCTTTCCAGCAAGTTCGAGCTCAGCGGCGATGCCTCGGCCGCGGCAGGTCCAGTAGGCCGTCACGCATCCGCTGGTACCGACTGGAAACTGAATACCGAAGTTCTGACCTACTCGCGTGCGCGAGGCCTGTTCGCGGGAATTACGTTGAATGGCGCAGTGGTTGAGCCGGACGACGACTCGACGCGTGCGATCTACGGTCGAGATGTTTCCTTCCGGAGCATTCTTTCCGGCAACGTTCACGCCCCGAAAGCCACCCTGGGCTTTATGAAGGCCATTGGTGATGCGGGCCGCGCCAACACCATTGCCGAAGCGAGCGCGGACAAGAAGTAAGTAGGCCAAGCAGCAGAGATTAGGCCAGCTGATCGGGATTCACGACGGATCTCGGTCAGCTTAAGAAACTGAAGGGAGAAATAGTATGCCACTCATGCAGCTCGTCATTACATTGGTCGTAGTAGGGGTGTTGTTATGGCTAGTGAACCGCTTTATTCCGATGCAATCCAGCATCAAATCAATCCTGAATGGCGTCGTCGTCATTTGCGTTGTGCTATGGCTTGTGAACCTGTTCGGCCTCTTCGGGCCACTTCACAACATTCATGTAGGCCGATGAAGATGGTTGACGATCGGGATCTGTAACGAATTTACTCCCCCAGCATCAGGGTTCCCTTGTCAGCCTCCGGCCATCCTCTCACTCGCTGGCGCGCCCAGTGGATTTGCAAAGCCGTGTGACCCTTTTCCCCGCAGCCTACGCCCGGCGCACATACCGCCGACCCACCACGCGATACTCCCCCGACAGCACGCGAGCGATCGCCTCGGAGTAGGCCACGTGCTCCTGTTCCAGAATCCGGGCCGCAAGCGCATGCGCATCGTCGCCTTCAAGCACCGGAACCGTCTTCTGCAGCACAATCACGCCGTGGTCGAGCTGCTCATCCACAAAATGCACCGTGCACCCGGCCACCTGTACGCCGTAAGCAAAAGCCTGCTCCTGCGCATCCAGACCGGGAAACGCCGGCAGGAGCGAAGGATGAATATTCAGGATGCGCTCCGGAAAGGCCTGTACAAATTCCGGCGACAGCAGCCGCATGTATCCAGCCAGGCAGACCAGATCGACATCGTGTTCCCGCAGGCAGGCAACAATTTCCGCATCATGCTCCGCCCGCTTCCGCCCGCGCCCCTCGATAGCCAGGGCCTTCAAACCCAGCGCGCGTGCCGGCTCCAGCCCCGGAGCGTCGGCTTTGTTCGAGATAACAACGGCGATCGCGCAGCCTCTGGGCTTTCCCTGCGCGATGTTTTCGGCGATGGCGAGGAAGTTCGAGCCCCGCCCCGAGAGCAAGATACCGAGGCGTGATATAGGCGCGGACATCAGCCGTAGATCACCTTGCGGTCGCCCTTCACGATCTTCCCAATCACGTAGAACTTCTCGCTTGCCCGTTCGAGCAGGCTTTTGGCGCGGTTGAACTTGTCCGCCGGAACCACTGCAATCAGCCCGATCCCCATGTTGAAGGTGCGCAGCATCTCATCCTGCTCCACGTTGCCCAGTTCGCGCAGATGCTCGAAGATGGGCAGCACCGGCCACGAGGCCAGGTCGATCGACGCCGAGACGCCTTTGGGGAGAATCCTCGGCAGATTCCCGGTGATGCCTCCGCCAGTAATATGCGCCATGCCTGCCACCAGATCGGCTGCGGTAAGTTTCTGGATCGCGTGCAGATAGCTGCGGTGGGTCTTCATCAGTGCCGCGCCGGCCTTATCCTTGAGCGCACTTACGTACAACTCCGGCTTGTACCCCGCCGTCTCGAAAAACAGCTTGCGCGCCAGCGAGTATCCGTTTGTGTGGAGGCCGGTAGAGGGCAGTCCGATCAGTACGTCGCCGGCCTTGATCTTCGCGCCGGTAATCATTTTCTCCCGGTCGACCACGCCTACGATAAAGCCGGCCAGGTCGTACTCGCCGTCGGCGTAAAAGCCGGGCATCTGCGCCGTTTCGCCGCCCATCAGTGCGCAGCCGTTGGCGCGGCAGGCATCCGCGAGGCCAGTCACGATCTTTTCCGCTACTTCGCCGTCGAGCGCGCCCGTCGCCAGATAATCAAGAAAGAAAAGTGGCGACGCTCCCTGCACGGCGATGTCGTTCACACAGTGGTTGACCAGATCGGCGCCGACGGTATGGTGCATGCCCAGCGCGAAGGCTACTTTAAGCTTGGTGCCCACCCCGTCCGCGCTCGAAACCAGCACCGGTTGCCTGTACTTAACGGTATCCAGCTTGAAGAGACCGCCGAAGCCGCCGATTTCGCTCAGGACATTCTTGGTGAATGTCCGCTGGGCGAGGTACTTGATGCGCTGCTTGGTACGGTCGCCGCTTGAAATATCGACGCCGGCGTCGGCGTAGGTGACTGACGACTTCTTCTTCGGTGGATCAGGCAAGGGCATCTCTAAGGCGTGAAATTTAGCGGGCAAAGCGGCCAGAATCCCAAGTTTAACACCGGCCTTCCTTCGCTTCGCTCCTTTTCTGTCTGTGTAGCCAGCTACATGGCTTGGGGAGGACCGCCGCGCTGAAAGGCCGCGGCAGACAGCCGCACATCTTTGGAATCCGTAGTCTTGAATCTGCGGTACAGTAAAGTTGCTCGTGAACAAAATGGCCGCGCCCGTCACAGTTCGAGATAAGCGCCGCAAGCTCTGGCCTGGCGATGGACGGGATGGGTTTTCGCGGGCTACCGCCGAATTGATCGAGCTGACCAAAGCATTTTGCGCCGCAGATACCCTCCCCGCGCAGACGCAGTCCATTACCAGGCTCTTCTCGGCCATCTGGAAGCGCTCCAACGATCAAGCCTTCACGGCCGGACTGGTGGCCTGGGTCGAGGTCCTCGAACAGGACGCCGAACTCCGTTCCCGCCTTCAGAAATCGTGGCATGCGATGGTTGCCCAGCTCGACTCGGTCTCCTTCTTCGCGGAATCGGGCCTTCCCGCCCAGAAGGCGTTGCTTGCGGAGACCACACGCCGCATTTTCGAGCGCCTGCTGCCCTCGGCCCGGGAAGAAACAGACACGGCTCGGATCTTTGCAGTTACCTTCACCTCGCAGCGCGCCGCGGATCGCTTTGTCGGCATCGATGGCGAGCTGTTTGCCAGGCTGGCTGCGATCCTCTGGGATCCGCAGGGTTTGGCTGCTTTTCCGCAGGTGCGCGACGGCCTCCACCAGGCGCTTTGCCTGCTGGCGGCGCGGGTCGCCGGTTGCGGCACCAGCGCCGCAGTCCGGCAGCGCAGCGCGGTGGAGCAGGTCGAGGAGTCGCCGTTCTACCGCATCGTGTTCATGACGGAGAAGTTCGTCCGTCCCGAAACTCAGGAGCCCGCGGTCGATCGCTTCGAGCACTGGATGGAAGCCATCTACGCCTGCCGCGGAGAGCTAGCGCTGGTCCGCCTGCACATGGAAGACGCGGGAGTGAGTACCGCGCTGGTCTACGACCTCAGTACCATGGACGCCGCCCTCAATCGCATGGAGTTGCTGGCAGCGGCCCTCGTTGACTCCACCGGCGACAAGCCCTCGGTGGCCGCGCGCCAGCTGCTCAACACTCTCGTGTACGGCCTCCTCGAAGACACGCGCATCTCCGCTCTCGTCCACCAGAACCTCAACCTGCTGGCCCGCAAGACCGTCGAACGAACCGGCCACAGCGGCGAACACTACATCGCCCATGGCCGCAAGCAGTACTGGCAGATGTGGCTGGCCGCACTAGGCGGCGGAATCCTTACCGTTTTCACTGCCGCACTCAAGCTGCACATCGTCAAGGGCCACTGGCCGCCCTTCGTCGAAGGCGTTCTGGTGGGTACGAACTACGCCATCAGCTTCCTGCTTCTCCAGATCTTTGGCCTGGCGCTTGCCACGAAGCAGCCGTCCATGACCGCGGCTACGCTTGCCGATATCATCCGCCACAACCGCGGAGTTTCCCGCCGCGACAAGATCGCCGACTTCGCCGCCTCCATCAGCCGTACTCAGCTCGCTGCCGCATTCGGTAATGTCCTGGCGGTGAGCGCCGGCGCCGTCGTTTTCAACCTGATCTGGCTTTCCAGGTACGGCACGCCTTATCTGCAAGCCGACCAGGCGAAGTACGTCTACCGCTCCCTGAACCCCATCGCGTCGGGCACGGCCATCTTTGCGGCTCTCACCGGAGTTCTGCTCTGGCTGGCCGCACTTATCGGCGGATGGTGCGAAAACTTCGCGGTCTACAACCGCATTCCCGCTGCCATCGCGCAGCACCCGCTCGGCAACACCGTCGGCGTGCACAGAATGCAGCGCGTAGCCGACTGGTTTGACCGCAACGTCGCCGCGTGGAGCACCAGCATCTCCCTTGGCTACCTCATGGGCTTCTTTCCGGAGATCGCGCACTTCTTCGGCCTCCCGCTCGACGTGCGCCACGTCACCTTGAACACTGGCATGTTCACCTTCGCCGCCACCTCATTCGGGTTGGACGCCTTCCGTCATCTCTGGCTCTATGCCGCACTGGGCGGGGTCGCGATCATGTTCCTGCTGAACCTGGGAGTGAGCTTTGCCATCGCCTCGTTCGTCGCCCTGCGCGCCTACGACGTAGGCCGCCCGGAACGGATGTCGATTCTCAAAGATGTCCTGGCCCAGGTGTTAAAGTCCCCGAAGCGCTTCTTCTATCCCGCCGACCCTAAGCCTACGGTGCCGGCGGCGGAACATCCGGAACACGCGGAACAGCCTCAATAGCGCCCCTCGACTACATTTTTCAGCGGCTCGCGCTTCACGTAACGCGCCACCTGCTCCGCGGCAAACTCCATCGCCCGGGAGAGAAACATGGGGCTCGAAGCAGCTACGTGCGGAGTGATGAACAAATTGGGAGCCTTCCACAACGGGTGGTCTTCCGGCAGCGGCTCAGGATCGGTCACGTCCACCACCGCACGAATCCGGCCCGCTTCGAGCGCCGCCAGCAACGCTTGGGTTTTCACAACCGGCCCCCGAGCGGCATTGATAAGCAGCGCGCCCTGCTTCATCCGCGCCAGTTCCCGCTCGCCGAACATTCCGGTTGTCTCCGGAGTGAGCGGAACAATCAGAACCACCACATCGGCATCCGGCAGCAGATCGAGCAGCCGGTCGACACCCGCAACGCCGTCGCGGATGGTACGCGCGACGCGGACGATCTCTACGCCGAACGGCACTAATCGCTGCTCGATCGACCGCCCGATCGCTCCGTAGCCCATGATCATCACCCGCTTGCCGAATAGTTCCTCCTGAAGTACTGGCGGGAAGAATTTCCGCTCGATGTGATGCATGGCGCGGTACTGCTCGTCCACTT
>Ga0209040_10002303_pt1 | contig 15088 bp, 13 predicted proteins | sample BogFormECP12_OM3_FD_188240 | JGI IMG/M metagenome (GOLD analysis project Ga0209040, IMG submission 188240) | Bog forest soil microbial communities from Calvert Island, British Columbia, Canada - ECP12_OM3 (SPAdes) (version 2) | ecosystem: Environmental > Aquatic > Freshwater > Wetlands > Bog ...
TGCGGTGCAGTGGGTTGAAAGCCTGAATCTTGGGCGGCAGGCTAGACGCGGACCTGAAGGTCCGCTCTACCCGGACACACCTACTCGGGAACCGCTCTAAGGAGTCGAGGAACCCCTAGAGCCACAAGGCTCTGGTGTTGTATAGGGGTCCTTCGACTGCGGTTCGTCCACTGCGCGGACGAACCTCCGCTCAGGATGACAATTCATTACGCCTAGACGCGACTACTGCTGCCCAGTTGCCGGCTTTTTCATCTTGTTCTGCGGCTCGGGCTTCATGGTCCCGGCCCCGGTGAGCTCGTTCACCAGCGCATCGGCGTGGTAGATGTTCCTCAGCGACTCGATGATGGCACGCGAGTCCACTTCTACAGAACGAGCCACTTTGTCGGTGTATTCAAAGTTCCAGGGTAGCGACTCAATGTTGCCATCGAAGATAATGCCCACCACCTCACCGCTTTTGTTGATCATCGGGCTCCCGGAATTGCCGCCGATGATGTCGGGAGTGGAGACGGTGTCGAACGGCGTCTTCAGGTTGACGGCTCCCTTGTACTTCAGCCAGCTCTCAGGCAATTGAAATGGAGGCTTGCTGCCATGCTGAGCGGCGTGCTCGTAGGCCCCTCCCATGGTGGTAAACCAGGGAACGTTCTTGCCATTCAGTTTGTAGCCTTCCACCGCTCCATAGCTCAGGCGCAAGGTGAACGTCGCGTCGGGAGGAACATTGAAACCATCCTTCGCAAACAAGGCCTTGCCGATCTGCGTGCCGCCAAGACGCAATACTGACTGCACCTCGTCCTCATCGCGCTCGTGGAGGGCGATGGCCTGAGGCTCGATCTGGCGCATCAGCACGATCAGTGGATCGGTGCTGGCGTCCACCGCGGCCTTACCGCCTTCATAGAGCTGCTTGCGCACGGCAACGTCATCGAGCTTTGTCCCGGCAATCAGCTCTTTCGCGCGCTCATCCGGCGACTTGCCCGCCAAGGCCATCTTGACCACGTCATTGTTCGCGCCAAGGTGCTCCTGCATCTCGGCCAGGCTCTCCGCAAGCTCGAGCTGATCGAGGGACTTGTACACCGGAGCGGCGGAGAACAGCCGTTGTTCGAGCGTGGGCAACGCCGAGTCCTGGTAGCCGCGGATACGCTGGTTGCTGGGCTTCTGCTTCTGTTCGGTGGCACGCACGATGGTGCGAGCGTAGCGCGCCAGCTCGCTGCGGAAGCCGGCCATATTGTCAATGTAAGTCAGGGGCAGGAACATTGGCTTCTGAATGGTCACAGCCTTGCCGATTTCCGCCCAGGGATCGCCGAATTCCTGCTTGCGCCTGGCGTCGGAGTTGACGAAGTCGCGCAGCGCCTTCTCGTCGGCCGCCTTCTTGGCCATCAGGTCCTTGTCGAGCAGTCCGCTCTGATAGCCGGTGTAGGCCTTGAAAGCATTCTGCAGGCTGAAAAGGTCGCTTTCAGCTTCGCGGGCATTCTCGGCTGACTCCGCACTGAACTTCTGCAGCATGTCAACGCGCCGCGCCAGCGACTTGAGCTGCCACGGGTACTGCACATCGCGCAGGAACTCGAGCTGGTCCATGGTGAATAGTCGCTGTGTGCGGCCGGGATTGCCGGAAACAAAGACGAGATCGCCTTCCTTCACACCAGTTGGCGACCATTTCAGGTGGTCATTGATCTTAGCCGGCTGGCCGTTTTCATAGGCGCGCAAGAAGGAAATGTCGAGATCGTACCGCGGATACTCGAAGTTGTCGGGATCGCCTCCGAAGAAGGCGATGTCGAACTCGGGCGCGAACACCAGGCGGATGTCGTCATATTTTTTGTACTTGTACAAGTTGTACATGGCGCCGGAGTAGAGCGTGACCACGTCGCAGCGCAGACCATTCTTAGAACATTCGTTCTCCAGGTTCGACATCTCCTCGCGCTGCGCCTTGCCGGCGTCAGCCGCGGACATGCCCGGCTTGGCCGCCGCGTTTACCTTGTCGGTAACGTCTTCGATACCTTCCAGCACCACAAATTCCACTCCTGGACACTTGGGCTCGTCCGCTCTGGTTGGTGCGTAGAAGCCGTTCTTCATGTAGTCCTTGCCGTTGGTGGAGAGATCGTGAACGCAGCCTTGCGCGATGTGGTGATTGGTGAAGATAAGTCCGTCGGCCGATACGAAGGACGACGAGCCATTCGGGGCGCGAGCGGAGGAGAGCCGCACGTGGTCCAACCACGCTTGGTCGGGAGCGAATCCATATTTGGCTTTTACTTTGTCCACCGGAAAGTGGTTGAACAGCCACATGCCTTCATCCGCAAAGGCGAAGGTGCAGAAGCCGAGCGTAAGAATGCACAACAGAAAAACAGTACGTTTTGTCATGATGACTCCAGAAGCGGACCCGCCGCGGCGGGCGCGATAATTTGTCGTCCGACAGAGAGCTTCGGACGAGGCAAGCAAACCCCTAACTATAGACGCTGGAGAAGTCCGGAGGCAATCAGGGTGGCGGGAAAGAGATTAATGCCAAGACTTGACATGGTGCGCGGAGGTGGGCATCACCTCCAAGTACCTCGATGTGGATCCAGGACATTGTGGTTTTGGGTGCTTACCATCAGCAGCGGCGCTGGTAAGCGGCAGAGTGACGAAAGCCTCGGCGCCGACGATGGATGCGTGGCGCAGCGTGATGAAAGCCGAGACAGAAACCAACAAAATATGGCGGTTAGAGCATCTCCACGGTCTGCATCCGTCGATCAACCCTGATACGAACTGCTGGACAACGGGAACAGGCTTACCTTTTGTCTGAGCAGCTTTCGAGAAGCGACTAGAATTATAGCGCGCGGCGAGGTGAGTCTGATGCGAGCTGCGATTTTGACAATTCCCCAACCGGTCCAAAAGCGACCTCTGCAGATCTTAGAAGTTCCACGGCCCCAAGTGGAACCGGGATACCTGCTCTTGAAAGTCCGAGCCTGTGGCGTCTGCCGCACCGACCTGCATATCGTCGAAGGCGAACTCCCGCCTCGGCGGCAGCAACTGATTCCCGGCCACCAAATTGTCGGCGATGTCGTCGAAGGCGCGACTGCGGAACTTCCCGCGGGCACTCGCGTTGGCGTTTCCTGGATCGGCGGTATTGACGGGACGTGCTGGTACTGCCGGCACAATATGGAGAACCTTTGCGACACGCCGACCTTCACCGGATACAGCGTGAATGGCGGCTATGCCGAATACGCGCTGGCCCGGGCTGACTTCGTATTTCCTCTTCCATCGGCGCTCGACGATCTTCATGCCGCGCCGCTGCTGTGCGCCGGAATCATCGGCTTTCGCAGCCTGCGCGTCGCCGGAGTCGAGCAGGGAGAGCGTGTGGGATTGTTCGGCTTCGGTGCTTCGGCGCACCTCGCCATCGAGGTTCTACACGCCTGGAAGTGCGACGTCTATGTTTCCACCCGAGGAGAATCGCATCGCCGCCTGGCTGAGTCGATGGGCGCAGAGTGGGTTGGCGCCGAGAACGACAAGCCGCCCGTCGAACTCGACCGCGCTGTGACTTTTGCACCCAGCGGCGATGTGGTCGTGGCCGCACTGAGCAGCCTGCGCAAAGGCGGAGTCGTCGCCATCAACGCCATCCACCTCGATCGCATACCGCAGTTCGATTACGACAGCCTGCTGTGGGGCGAGCGCCAGGTTCGCAGCGTCGCCAACATGACTCGCGCTGACGCTCGCGATTTCCTGCAAATTGCCGCCGACATCAAACTACAACCGAAGGTGACTTCGTTCCCTCTGGACCAGGCCAATGAAGCCCTGGCCGCGGTGAAAAGCGACGCGATAGATGGAGCGGCAGCGATTGTGCTGTAGGCAGCCAGCAGTTAGCACCTGGTTTGCCGACCATCTGCCAGCGACCGGCTTGTACTGGCGATTGCGAGTGAGATAGCGATTTCACAACTCCTATCTGCGCCGACCGCACTCCACAATAACTTCCGACTTGCCGACAACTCGCTTAATGGGGTCCACCCCACCGCAGAAGCAATCCAACTTGTATTCGGTAACAGAGGCGCCTCGCCCACGTCTCCAGTAGGAGTCTGACGGTATCCTTAGAAAGCATCGGCCTTTAGAGCGTGCATACCCCTGCGACGTCACTCGGCAACAAAACACGCATCTTTCGACATCGCAGGTTCGTGTCTACCGTCGGCTGATCATCCAGCTAATGAATCCTCCGACGATGACGCCCAGCATGAACGTCACAGCGGTTGCTTCGACGGGGTGGCGCTTTATCCGCTGAGTCGTATCATCCACGAGTTCTTCGGCAGCATCACTGCTTCGTTTTATGGAACGCTTCATAAGGTCTACGCTCTCGTCGATCGCCTCTGCCATCGCAGATGCTGCGCGTGAAAGCTTGTGGATTGATTCCGCGACCTGGGCGTCCGCTTTTTCTAATATGCTCTCAGCCATAAAAACCTCGACTTCCCTTCGCAGTTCCTGAACAGCAGTATACTTCGGTTTCCCCATGTGGTAACCAAGAGATGCTTAGTTCCTTCCCATTTCGGGAAAGTAACCAATTAAATATTACTTTAGTCTTGACTTCCGGTTACTCTAAGCCTCAATCTCAACGTAGCGCAACACGCTTCATTCCTTTCAGCGTGTGGCGTGCTTGCACTGAATTGTCGCCCTCGTGAGGTGCGAGCATGCCGATGGCGTTGTGTCCCTTCCAGAATCACTCCCCGGGCCGCCGGTATCCATGCTTCTCCTCATGGCGCGAATCTTCGCAAAATCAAATCGTTGGAGAACATCATGGCAATCAAACTCTGCCATCACATCAAGCAAGATGGCATCTGGTGCAGAAGCGCGGCCCTGCAAGGCCGTGACTACTGCTATTTTCATTTGATCCTATCGGGGACGCCGAATGCGCGTCGCCCAGCACCGCGCGCGTCAGCAAGCCTGGCGACTGGAGCTGCCTCCCTTGGAAGACCTGAACGCGGTGCAGGTCGGCATCATGCAGGTGCTGGACGCCATCACCGAGCACCGCATCGCGCGCCACGACGCCGGACACCTCCTCTACGGCCTGCAAACCGCCGCCAGCAACCTGCGCGGCAAGGAAGGCCGTGTCTCGTTCGAGGTGGACCCCAGCGCCGAGAACCGCTGTGTCTCGTATGACAGCTTCGAGGAAGACTTCGAGCTGACGGATGACGAGACCACTTCCGAGGAGAAATCTGACGCGGCCGCGGCGGGGCCCCCGGCGAGCGCCGAGGTTGCGCTCGCTGGAGTGCAGGCGCAGGCCGGGACGCCAGTTGCCGGTAACGAGGCTGGTGAACCCGTGGCGGCAAGGAAAGAGACTGCGACTGAGTCTGCTGGAGAAGAAGCGCCGTCGCCCATCGTCATCGACAGGCTGATGGCGGTTGCCGACGATGGGCCGGCTGATTCGCCGGCGGGTCCCGAGCTTGCTTCCGGGGAGGCGCCGGATGCGCCCAGGAAGCTGCCGCGGGGCCTGCGTCCGCCCAACGCCGTGCGCCAGTCGCCGGAGGAAGCGGCCGCTCTGGCCAAGGAGTACCAGGGGACGGCTGAGGAGTGTGGTCGTCTCGACAACGGCGAGATCATGCCGTGCAGGAAATGCGAAGTGCACCTGTGGAAGCGACTGGCCCAGTACTGGGAGGGCAGCAAGCACCCCCCGGACTGGCTGCCCACCACCGGCGGCATCGACTGCCTGGATTGCCAGTTGAAGCACCTGACCACCTTGGGCCGGCATCTCGACGAGCCCATGCCGCCAATGTTCGAGCTGTACATAATACTGAAGAGGGATGGGGGCGAAGATCCCGGTTCCTTTGACAATTACTTTTGGACATTGAGAGACTCGATCACCAGGACCGGCGAGGTTCCAGAGCCATGGGCCGAGCGCGTCCGCAACCGGGCAGAGCGAGACCGGGACTCCGAAGACGATGCAGCGGAAGCAGGAAACGGGGAGGAGGAGACCGAAGCAAGTGCTTGAGGCCCAATATTTTGCGTTTAACTCGCTGGGGCTCAATATTTTGCCGGGAATTTCCCGCCAAGCTTCTGATTCTGAACAACCGGGGTGGGGGGAGGGGTGTTGCCTAGATGGTAACATTTTCCCGAAACGGGAAAGCGGCGACCGGATTGCGATATGGCTGAAGCCATGCCCTGATACAAAGCGATATATGGGATTGAACGCGGTCCCCACCCGAGCCAACGAGGCCTGGGTGGGGTTAAGAGAAATTCTGCGAGGCTACTGGCCGAGCTTGCTGTACTGCGAGTTGGTTGTTGTTACCTGGAGCTGTTTCGCCTTGGCGTCCAGAACGGTCTGCTGCGCGTAGTTGGTTCCGTCGGGCAGGCTGGCGAACTGCACCGCAAGCGTCACTACGTCCTTCGCCTGGCCCATGTAGGTATCGACGTTGAGGCCCTGGATTTTCCTGGTCGCTGTGTCGAAGGAGATCGTCATCTGGTCGCCGGGTTGCGCGTAGTTCTTGAAGACCAACTGGACAACGCCACCGCCGGGCACGAGCGAGACGTTGTGCGCCTGAAAGGCCGCCTGCATCTTCTGGGGGTTGGGCGGGACGTACATGCCAATGACCGACTTCACGTCTTGCATGTAATCTTCCATTTCCTCGGTCTTTTTCTCAATGACATGCTGCTTCAGTCTGCGACCGCTCTGCTGCTGCTGCTGCTCTCCGATCGGCACCTTCTGTACCTGCCCGTTGGGACCGTAGCTACAGAGATTCTGCTTGGGAGGCTTGGGCTCGCCCTTGAGAGTGATTTGGGTGGTTTCGACCCACTGGTATTGATGCAGCCGTTGCTGGTTTTCCGCGGCCGACTGCTTCACGGCGGCCAGTTTCTGCTGAAGCTCCGAGGGTGCGCCGCCGCCCATTTGGGCGAGGCAAGAAACCGTGAGCGCGGTGAGAAGGATGAAGAACGCCGCGATGAATGCCAGCCGTTTAGGTCTAGCCAGGTGCAATTGCATGTGAAGCTTCCTCCGATTCGAAATGTTGTTATCAAAACAAGCGGCGCTAATCGCCGGACGTCGTCCGAGCATTGGAGGAACCGGGAGGCGCGACAATCGCACCTTCACGTTCTTCCCCCTTCCCATCCCAGCCGAGGATCTTCAAATCCAGAACAAAGATTGAGCAGGGACACGGAGAACCCTAAACAGAGTAATGAATGTAGCCACCGTCAGTCCACCAATTTAGGTGGTTTTGACGGGATTTATCACGACGGCGAAGGCGGGGAAGCCGACCTCGCCATTCGTCGTCAGCCCATGGTCAATCGGGTGCAGAAACGCATGGGACAAACGACAGGTATGCTGTCGCGTTGTGGCACGCAAACCGCGAGCCTCCGCTCAGCTTTTGTGCGATGTCACCGCGAAGAACTCGGCGACTCCCTGCTCCACTTTCTCGGACCCGCACTTCGGGCAAACGACTTTCTCCTTGTCGTGCTCCTTGATGGTGAGGATCACTTCGAAGGCTGTTTGGCACTTGTTACAGACGTATTCATAGACGGGCATGACCACCTCCACTGGGTGACGTTCCGACTAAGCGGTGGTATTGATCGCCAGCATAGGCCCTGGTTACCGGGGGCGTCAGTGATTGCGGTCACCGAAGCTACGGACATTGTTATCGACGAATGGCATCGCCACCTCTGGTTTGCCCTTGACTTGGGACCGCACGACAGCCTATTCTTGATGGCGAATAAAAAGCGAAAATTGTTCGGGACGTTCCATGAATCCTGCGCTGCTGCAGATCGAGGAGAACGAGCCGCCACCGCTGGTCGGAATCGCCAAGCTGGCGGCGCAAGGGGAATCCATCCGCCAGGGGCATTTTGTAGAGTACTTTACGTTGCCGGCGCGCTCGTTGCTCAGTCGTTGCAATTCGAAGCGGGTGCCGTTCGACTGGACCATCAATCCTTACCGCGGCTGCGAATTCGCCTGCAAGTACTGCTATGCGCGGTACACCCACGAGTTCATGGAGTTGCGCGACGGTGTGGATTTCGAGCGCAAGATTTACGTCAAGCAGCGAGCGGCGTGGCTGCTGCGACAAGACCTGAAGAAAGTGAAGCGCGGCGAGCAGATCGCCATCGGCACGGCGACCGATCCCTATCAGCCGGCCGAGAATCGGTACGAGGTGACACGAGGCATTCTGGAGGAGCTGGCGCTGCACCATGGTCTTGAGATTGGGATTGTTACGAAGTCGGACCTCATAAGGCGCGATGTGGAATTGCTGAGGCAGATTGGAGAGCACAATTCGTTGTTCGTCAACTTGACGATCACCACGCTGGATGCAAAGCTGGCGCGGATTTTGGAGCCGCGAGCGCCGCGGCCCGACCTCCGATTGGGCGCCGTACGTGAGCTGGTGACGGGTGGAATCAATGCCGGCGTCATCTGCGCTCCGGTTTTGCCCGGCATAACCGATTCGCCCGCTGCGCTCGACGCGCTGGTGCGGGCGACGAAACAGGTGGGAGGGAAGTACATTTACGCTAACCCGCTGTTCTTGAAACCGTGTTCGGCGGGCGTGTTCCTTCCGTTTCTGGAGAAGGAGTTCCCGCAGCTGGTTGAGAGTTATCGCAAGCGCTTCGCCGACCGCGCGTTTGTGAGCAAAGCGTATGGCAATCGCATCTCGGAGCTTGTCGCAAGTCTGCGCCAGAAACACGGGATCAGCAGGGAGTTCGCCTCGCGTAGCCAGAGCTTCCATCAGCAGGCAAAGGAGGGTGAGCAGATGAAATTGTTTGGTGCCTAGTTTTCGCAGACGCGTGCTATCCACATGGATATTGCGGCTATCTTTTCGGATAGCAGCGTGCGGCGAAAAAGCCTTGTGGCTCGCTGTCGTTTGTATTGCACACTTGTCGCGGGTTTCTGCTAAACCGCTCACCGTTAATGGCTTGCGGTCTTTGCAGCTTCCCCTCCGACTGCGCGGGAGCTTTGGAGCCGGACTTGCTCTAGCTAAGGTCGTAAGACAATTTCTCGGAGGTACTCATGAAATCACTCAGAGCACTCGTTCTCATGCTGGCAGTCGGAGCTTCACCCGGTTTCTTAATGCAGGCCCACGCGCAGCAGGAGGTTGACCCAGACCATTTCGATCAACCAAGTGCGCAGGCCAATGTCCAGGGTTCCAAGGCACAGAACCATCACAAAGCAGCGGCCGTGCACAACCAACATCGCAGCGACGTGAAGCTGGCGGGCAAGCACTCTGCCGGCAAGAGCCACCATCACGCGCACGTCGCCGCCTAGAGCGCATCGCTGCAGAAAGTAGAGGAGTTGGCTAAAGCGCAATCGCGACATCGCGAATGGCTTTAGACGGCGGTGGCAACAGTGGAATCACCGACAAATTCCACGCTGGGCTTTTGGGGAATGATGCCCGCCTGGTGGCCCATTTCCAGTAGCGTGACGATGGCTTCACGCCCATCTTTGCCGTAATCGAGGGTGCGCTCATTCACGTACATGCCGACAAACTTATCGGCCATTTGCGGCTCCAGGTCACGGGCAAACTGCATGGCATATTGCAGGGCTTCCTCGCGATTATCGAGCGCGTATTGGATGCTGTCGCGCAAGGCGGCACAGCTGGAATTCAGCAGCGCGGGACCGAGCTCGCGGCGAATGGCATTGCCGCCCAGGGGAAGCGGAAGCCCGGTCTTGTCGCGCCACCACTTGCCCATGTCCAGGATCTTGTGCAGGCCCACCTTGTTGAAGGTAAGTTGCCCCTCGTGAATGATGAGACCAGCCTCGTATTTGCCTTCCAACAGCTTGGGAATGATGTCGTCGAAGGGAACGACTTCGGTCGCTATCTCCGGCGCAAAGAGCTTGAGCGTCAAATAGGCGGTGGTCATCGTTCCTGGTACCGCGATCGTGCAATGTTTGATCTCATCAAGCGACATGTTCCGAGCGGCCACGATCATGGGACCGTAGCCATCGCCGACGCTGCCCCCGCTCGGCATCAGCGCGTACTTGTCCTGAATGTAGGGGTAGGCGTGGAACGAGATGGCGGTGATGTCGTAGAAGCCGTCCATGGCCTTACGGTTCAGGGTCTCGATGTCACAAAGGGTGTGCGTGAACTTGACTCCGGGCACGCGGATCTTGTTCGTGGCCATGCCATAGAACATGAAGGCATCGTCGGAGTCGGGACTGTGGGCGACGGTGATTTCGCGCGCGTTTTTGGAGGGAGTGCGAGGCATAAAAAGTAGTCGTCAGTAGTCAGTGGTCTCTGCAATCGCGAAGTATCGGCGTTATACCCGGCGTGAAGGCACGAGGGAACTACCCTTCACTCCGGCGCAGACGAAGCGCAGTTGCGGCGGCCACCATAACTTTGACGACTTCAGCAAAGAAGAACGGATAAAGGCCGAACATCACTGCGCGTTGCCAACTGTGGGTCATGATTGCCAGCCAGCTAATGCCCCCGGCAAATAGCGCCAGCTCCGCTATTACTCCAGCCGTCATATTGCGCGCGAAGCTGGAGTTGCTGCGCTCAGCGATCCATCCCGCCAGAAATGCCATCACGGGATAGGCCCACAGATATCCACCTGTGGGACCAAAGAGTTGGGCAATGCCTCCCGGGCCGGCAGGGTTGAAGACCGGCAGTCCCATTGCGCCCCATCCCAGATAGAGAGCAGCGGCAGCAAGTCCGCGGCGGCTGCCGAGAGTCAGCGCAACGAGCAGCACGGCGAAATTGCCCAGGGTCAACGGCACTGGTGTGAAGGGAAGAGGCACGATCAGTCGCGAGCAAACGGCGATGACAGCGCTGGCGCAAATCACGATGCCAGCTTGTTTCACCAGGCTCGAAGACCGGTTGGCAAGAATTCCATCGGTAGGTATTGCGGTTTTCAGCATTTTTTCCTCACCAACTATGATTCGGTCAGGGCGCGCTCTCTTTTTCGGCGGTGCTCTCAGCAGCGTCTTCGATCACGGCCCGGACTTGGGCTTCCATCTGTTGCTGACGCAAGTGCCGCTTGACTCGGAGATGTATCGCCAAACATACAGCTGCAATGGCTGCGGTACACAATATCAACAGTACAAAGAAAACCTTAATCACCACAGAACCTCAGGATAACAGACAGGCCCCCTGAAAGGGCACGGCGGGCAGGTCCCTTAGACGCCCACCGGGAACGGCTTGGCGCTGTGCTCTTCGGCGCGCTCAGCCACCAGGGCGTCAAAGCGGCCCTGCAGCAACGACATCAGACCCGTGTACCAGTATCCGAAGACGAATATGATGAGAAAAGGCACGGTAATGTAATTTTCGTTTGCCACGGCATACCACACGGTCAACGCGAAGTAGCTGCCGACCAACAGCTCGATATACGGAACCCATCCAAGGCGCTTGCGGTACTTCTTCGCCGCGATGGATTTTTCCGCCTTGTTCACCACGCGATATTTCGGGGTGCGCGCGAATGCGCTCTGGTGACCAGCAAGAGCTTCCAGAACCGCTTTAGTGTTGGTGATGGTCAAGCCGATGCCGAGTGCCATCAGAGGCGGCAGGTAAAGAAACGTGCGATACCAGGTTTTTGGGAACAACTCCTTCTGCGAGACCAGGTAGAAGCTGGAGATGGAAAACGTCGACGCCAGAAACAGAGGCACGTCGATATACAACATCTGGAACCAGCCCTGGTAGAAGCGAATGATCATCGCGGGCAACAGCAGGGTGCTGAGTATGATCATCAGCGGGTAGCTGATGTTAGCGGTGAGGTGGTACCAGGCTTCGGTCTTCTCGCGCAGCGAAACTGGGGCGCGCAGCACCTTTGGCAGATCTTTTCTGGCGCACTGGATCAGGCCCTTCGCCCAGCGCGCTTGCTGGGTCTTGAACGCGGTCATCTCGATGGGCAGCTCCGCCGGACATTCCACGTCCTGCAGGTACCGGAATTTCCATCCCTTCAGCTGCGAGCGGTAACTGAGGTCGGTGTCTTCGGTGAGGGTATCGTGCTCCCAGCCGCCGGCGTCGTCGATGGCCTTGCGGCGCCACATTCCCGCTGTGCCGTTGAAGTTGAAGAAGACACCCGCGCGCGAGCGACCTCCGTGCTCCAGCACGAAGTGGCCGTCAAGTAGGATAGCTTCGACTTCGGTGAGGAAAGAGTAGTTGCGATTAAGGTGCGTCCAGCGAGTCTGCACCATGCCAATCTCAGGGTCGGCGAAGTGGTGGATGACCTTCATCAGCCATTCAGGTTGCGGGGTGAAATCGGCGTCGAAAATGGCGACAAACTCGGCGGTGGCGCTCTTCAGGCCGGCATCCAGCGCGCCCGCCTTAAAGCCTTCGCGATTCGTGCGATGGTGGTAGCTGATGTTGTGACCCAGTGCCGCGTGGCGCTCGACCACCGCCCGCGCAACCTCGACGGTCTCATCGGTCGAATCATCGAGCACCTGAATCTCCAGCTTCTCGCGTGGGTATTCAATCTTACAAACGCAGTCCACCAGCCGATCGATCACATACTGTTCATTGAAGATCGGTAGTTGGATAGTAACCGTCGGCAGTTCGGCAAAATGCGAGGCCGGTTCTGTTACTTTGTTCTTGCGGTGCTTGTAGTACAGATAAACCAGCTGATAACGGTGCATGCCGTAAAACGCCAACAGTATCAGCACAATGAAATAGGGAATCAGCAACGCCATGTCAAAAGCGTTGGCGTGGTAAAGACCTTTGAAGGTGGTGTCCAGGAAATGGGTCCGCAGATAGTGACGCAGACCGTGCGGTTCCGTCAGCACCGTACCAACCAAGCTGAGGACAGGGTTCAGAAAAGCGCGCCTCCAAACTTATCTTACTGCGTGTTTCCAGGCCAAAGACTAAGAAGCTCTTTCAGCCGTCGATTTTACCTGAGACGCCACAAACAGAGGTAAGCGCCAGAAACTTGCCGGTCACGTTGACTCTTCTGCTCCGAGGGCTTAACAATAAAAGAACACGAGTTGCGATGAAGCTGCCGGGTTTCCTTTCTGTACTCTTGGGTTCGTGGTTGAGTTGCCCATTGTTGTTGAGCGGGCAGGCGCCGCTGGCAACTCCAGCAGCGCAGCAAGTCTATCCCGACCAGGGTTATCTCTCGCGCACCTGTTATGCCAACCGGTACTTCGGATTCGCTGTCACCCTTCCGCCTGATGTTAGACTCGAGCCGGTTCCCCAGCCGGTTGCGCGCGATGGCCGGATTCAGATACTGCAGCTCGCAGGTCCTCCACCAGACTATCCGACTCTTTCTATTGTCGCTTTCCCGCTGCGCTCGAAACCGACGGTTGTGGATGCCAAGGCAATCCTGCGCAAAGGGCTGGATCAGGAGCTCCTCTACGGCGTGGAAGAACTGCACGGCCTTTCCAAGACCACGCTTGCCGGGCACCAATTCTTCTTCTACGAAACTCGTCGCGGCGGAGACCAGCACATGGCGCTGGCGACCAACCTTGAGGGCTATGCGGTACTGGCGGTTCTGGCTGCAGGCAACGACAAAACAGTCAAACAATTAGAGGCTTCCTTTCAGCATCTGACATTCATTCCTCCTGCTAAAGCCCGAGAGTACGCTGGAGCGGACGCTCAGGAATACGAAGGTCCGGCAATTTCGTCGCATCGGCTCGCACAGTTTGAGGCCGATCCGCCGGCCAACCACATCGATGCCGGAAAGTTCTCTGGGGATTTCTACGAAAACCAGGCATTGGGCTTTTCCTATCGCATTCCGGCCGGGTGGACCCTCCAACCTGAAGGAGCGGTGCTGCCCGCCATCGAGCGCTCTCGCCGGAGGAGTTTAGACGACCCATGGTTGGCTCCCGGTGAGCGCGAACTGCTGAAGGTCTGCGACCGCAACCTGTTTTCGGCATGGGCCAAGCCTGCTGGAACGGATGGCCAGCTTTCTTACGACGACTTCGGTGAAGTAACTGTCTCAGCAGCATCGATAGCGTGTTTTCCGGGAATGAAGTTTCCGGCCAGCGCGACTGAACACCAGGCAACCAAAGACTTTCTGCTGCAGTTCGGCCTTACCCATCCCATCGTACGCGAAATGCGCGATGTGAAACTTTTCACCTCTAGTGGCAGCGTTATTGTTTTCCTGCATGGCACCGTGGCGTTTCAAGTCCCGGGGGACGAACTCTCGCGGCGATTGTCCATAGCCCTGGCAGTTACCTCGCGGCGCGGTTACCTGCTGACATGGTTCTTTGCGGCTCCTCACGATAGCGAGTTGAGAGAATTGCTGGACGAAAAAGTCGCCTTTGACGCAGAGCCGTTATCCCAGGAAGCCATCGCCGCGAAGCCGGGGGGCGGAGACATTTCTCCTGCTCCCACGACCCCCGCGATTCAAGCTCCGGCAACTCAGGTAAGCGCAGCGCCCGCCCAGAGCAGCGCAATCTCGCAGCCCACGACTCCGCCCGCAAATGGCGGCCCAGCCACGACAGCGAGCACAGGTCAGCAAAAGGATCCGCCTGCAGCCTCCACGTCGTCGCCTCCAAGTCTGCTTCGTCCAGGGGAAAGCACCAACGGGAAGCCGATTCCTCCCAAGCAAGAGGACGGTCCTGCGGGCCCGCCGATCCGATAATGAGCTACCCCTCCCCCCTCCCGCTTCTTTAGAATCATCACTTTACAAACGTTTTCCCGGCAAGCTATTGAGTTGCTGCGAGTTACAAGCATCTTCTTTGTTTGCTAGGACTTGAGCGGGAACTTCGCAAGGTCTTTCGAACCAAGGACGTGGAAACGCCGTAGCCGTAGCGCCCGTTCTGCGAGCCGGTTGCCGTAACGCACGGATATCTACTGATTATCAAAGAACACTGCACCACGCCCTAAGGCGGGCGAAGACACAACCGCCAACAGTCGCCGATGGCGGCCCAAGCTCCACGGTAGAACAATTCTGGAACTTGTCAAGATTACGAAGGTACATGTCCAGTAATGTACTTTGGTAACCTCGGCGGGGGAGGGTAACCACTTTCCCGGCGGCGGAAAATCAGAAAACCAGGCCCATTTCGTACTTCTCGGCTCTCATGATCCGTTATGATCGGAGGTCTTAGAGCGGTTCCCGAGTACGTGTATCCGGGTAGAGCGGACCTTCAGATCCGCGTCTAGCCTGCCGCCCAAGATTCAGGCTTTCAACCCACTGCACCGCAGCGGGTTGAAAGCCCCACTAATAAAAGGCCGGCGTTGACGCGGCGCTGAAGCGCCGCACTACCCGAGCTTCGCGGATACACCAATTGGGA
>Ga0209040_10002305_pt1 | contig 15086 bp, 14 predicted proteins | sample BogFormECP12_OM3_FD_188240 | JGI IMG/M metagenome (GOLD analysis project Ga0209040, IMG submission 188240) | Bog forest soil microbial communities from Calvert Island, British Columbia, Canada - ECP12_OM3 (SPAdes) (version 2) | ecosystem: Environmental > Aquatic > Freshwater > Wetlands > Bog ...
GATGGTCCCGATGTTGACGTGCGGCTTCGTCCGCTCGAACTTCGCCTTCGCCACTTCTGTGTCCTCCTGGACTTGTTGGTGCTTGTTAAAGCAGTGTTGTTATTTCAGTTGTGCCGCGGTAGTGACCGGGCAAGGTTACTCCCCGTCGCGCCAGCATCGATTACTCGCCCGTCGCCTTCGCTTCGGTCGACTGCTCCCCTCCGGGCTCGTGAGCTTGTGCTGATTGCTCGGCTCCTCACTCGTGAGCTTGGGCTCACTCGCCGTCGCCTCGCGGCACTCACTCGCCCGTCGCCTTCGCGATGATCTCCTTCGACACGTTCGCCGGCACTTCGGCGTAGGAGTCGAAGACCATGGAGTAGTTCGCCCGGCCCTGAGTCTTCGACCGCAGGTCGCCGACGTAGCCGAACATCTCCGACAGCGGCACATGCGCCTTGACCACGCGCGCGCCGCTGCGCTCGTCCATGGCCTGGATTTGGCCACGGCGGGAGTTCAGGTCGCCGATCACGTCACCCATGTAGTCCTCGGGCGTAGTGACCTCGACGGCCATGATCGGTTCCAGGATCACCGGCTGCGCTTGCTGCGCAGCCTTTTTCAGCACTTGCGAACCGGCGATCTTGAACGCCATTTCCGACGAGTCGACGTCGTGGTAAGCACCGTCGAGCAGGGTGACCTTCAGGTTCACCAGCGGGTAGCCGGCCAGCACGCCGTACTGCATGGCGTCTTGAGCGCCGGCGTCCACAGAGGGGATGTACTCACGCGGGATGCGTCCACCGGTGACCTTGTTCTCGAACTCGTAGGTCGCACCGTCTTCGCCAGTGAAGGGCTCGAGGGAGATGAGCACCTTGGCGAACTGGCCCGAGCCGCCCGTCTGCTTCTTGTGGGTGAACTCGACCTTGTCGACCTTGCGCTTGATGGTCTCTTTGTAGGCCACCTGCGGCTTGCCGACGTTGGCCTCGACCTTGAACTCGCGGCGCATACGGTCCACCAGGATGTCCAGGTGGAGTTCGCCCATGCCACCGATAACGGTCTGGCCGGTTTCGACGTCCTGGTGCACCTTGAAGGTCGGGTCCTCCTCGGCGAGCTTCTGGATGGAGAGGCTCAGCTTCTCCTGGTCGCTCTTGGTCTTGGGCTCGATGGCGACCTCGATCACCGGATCGGGGAAGGTCATCGACTCCAACACGATCTGATCGTTGGGCTCGCTCAGGGTGTCGCCGGTGGTGGTGTCCTTCAGCCCGATCACCGCGTAGATGTGGCCGGCTGAGGCGGTCTCCACCGGGTTCTCCTTGTTGGAGTGCATCTGGAACAGCTTGCCCAGCCGCTCCTTCTTGCCCTTGGTGGAGTTGATGACCTGGCTACCGGAGTCGACCTTGCCCGAGTAGACGCGGACGTAGGTCAGCTTGCCGAAGAACGGGTGTGTGGCGACCTTGAACGCCAGCGCCGAGAACGGCTCGTCGGTCGACGGGTTGCGAGTGATCAGCTCGTCTTCCTTGCCGGGCACGTGACCTTCGGCAGGCGGCACGTCCAGCGGCGAGGGCAGGTAGTCGATGACAGCGTCCAGCATCGGCTGCACGCCCTTGTTCTTGAAGGCGCTGCCGCACAGCACCGGGTAGGCCTCCGAGTTGATGGTCAGCTTGCGGATCGCGCCTTTGATCTCCTCGACGGTAAGTTCTTCGCCACCGAAATACTTCTCCAGCAGCGCCTCGTCGGTCTCGGCGACGGCCTCGAGCAGCTTGGTGCGGTACTCCTGGGCCTTCTCGGCAAGCTCGGCCGGAATCTCGATGGTGTCGTAGGTCTCGCCCAGCTTCGTCTCGCCGCGCCACACCTTCGCATTCATCTCGACCAGGTCGACGACACCTTCGAAGTCACCCTCGGAGCCAACCGGCAGTTGGATCGGAATGGCGTTGGCGCCCAGGCGCTCCTCCATGGTCCTCACGGAGAAGTAGAAGTCGGCCCCGACCTTGTCCATCTTGTTGACGAAGCAGATCCGCGGGACGTCGTATTTGTCGGCCTGCCGCCACACCTGCTCGGACTGCGGCTCGACACCCTCTTTGCCGTCGAAGACGGCTACGGCGCCGTCGAGCACGCGCAGGCTGCGCTCCACCTCAACGGTGAAGTCGACGTGCCCGGGGGTGTCGATGATGTTGATCTGGTTGTCTTTCCAGAAGCAGGTGGTAGCCGCGGAGGTAATGGTGATTCCGCGTTCCTGCTCCTGCTCCATCCAGTCCATGGTGGCGGCACCGTCGTGCACCTCACCGATCTTGTAGCTGATACCGGTGTAGTAGAGGATGCGCTCCGTCGTCGTCGTCTTTCCGGCGTCGATATGCGCCATGATGCCGATGTTGCGGACCTTGGTCAGGTCGGTCAGCACGTCCTTCTGTGCCACAGAAGTCTTCCCACTCTTTCGATTGCTTGTCAGTTCGCTGTCAGTTGGCACCCGGCCTCATCGCCGGCGCTATCTACCAGCGATAATGCGCGAAGGCGCGGTTTGCCTCGGCCATCTTGTGGGTGTCCTCGCGTCGCTTGACGGCGGCCCCGAGGCCGTTGCTGGCATCCATGATCTCGTTTGCCAGGCGCTCGATCATGGTCTTCTCCCGACGCTGCCGGGAGAAGCTGACGAGCCAGCGCAGCGCGAGCGTGGTGGACCGCTCGGGCCGCACCTCGACGGGCACCTGATACGTGGCACCACCGACGCGGCGGCTGCGCACCTCCAGGGCCGGCTTGACATTGTCCAGGGCCCGCTTCAGCGTGATCACCGGATCGGTGCCGGTCTTTTCGCGGGCTTGTTCGAGCGCTGCATATACAATGCGCTCGGCCAGGGATTTCTTCCCCTGCATCAAAACTTTGTTGACCAGCTGGGTGACCAGCTGCGATCCGTAGACCGGATCGTTAACCAGCGGGCGCTTGGGCGCCGGCCCCTTGCGCGGCATCAGCTCTTCTCCTTCTTGGCGCCGTAACGGCTACGAGCCTGCTTGCGGTTCTTCACACCCTGGGTGTCCAGCGAGCCGCGGATGATCTTGTACCGCACTCCCGGCAGGTCCTTCACCCGGCCGCCACGCACCAGGACCATTGAGTGCTCCTGGAGGTTGTGGCCCTCGCCGGGGATGTATGCCGTCACCTCAACCTGGCTGGTCAGTTTGACACGCGCGACCTTCCGAAGCGCCGAGTTCGGCTTCTTCGGAGTCGTGGTGTACACGCGAGTGCACACGCCACGGCGCTGCGGGCTGCCCTTGAGGGCCGCCGTCTTGACCTTGGCGATCTTGTCGCGGCGCCCCTTGCGGACCAGCTGCTGAATGGTTGGCATCTACCGGCTTCCTATGTTTGAAGTTCGATTGTCGGTGGTTTCAAGTCTCTGTAGTGCAGTTATGCCCTGCCACAGTCCCCCGCGGCCGGGTGTGTCGCATGCTCCCGCCGCAGAATTTCATCCGTTGCGTCATGGACATGCGAATTGGCCCGGCGTGCGCGCCTTAGGTCAAGCGCCTTAAGCCGCCAGGCACGAGCAACTACAATACCCGCCGCTGGTCGGGCAGGTCAAAGCGACGGCGTTGCCGTCCGGTGCCAGGTTAACGGGGCTATTGGGCGCTGCGTTCGCTGCGGCGCTCCATGCCGGCCGCGAGGCGCAGCACCATGTCCGAGAAGACCGTGTCGGTGTCGACGATGTCGTCCATCACACCGGTCATTTCCAGCAGCACGAAGCCGTGCATCGCCGACCAGAATTCCAGCGCCGCGTAAAAGGCCTGCTCGGTGCCGAGCCCATAGGACGACAACACCGCCATCACCGGTGCCGCCGCGCCCTTGGTGGCCGCAGTGAACTCCGGATCGTCGCCGCCGGACAGCGGCATCCGGGTGAACGCCGAATACCGGCCCGGGTGGTGATGGGCATAGCTGCGGTAAGCGCCGGCCATGACCAGCACGGCATCGTCGCCGACTCGTCCTTCGGCGACCCGGGCCAGCATGGTGATGATGTCGTCGATCACCCGCATCCGCACCGTGCGGCGCAGGTCTTCCAGGCTGTCGACGTGGTTGTACAACGACGGGCCCTTGGTCCCGAGTTGCGTCGCCAGGGCGTTGATCGTCAGCGCGTCCCAACCCTCCCGGTCCAGGAAGGTAAGCGCGGCGTTGACGATGATCTCGCGGCTCAGTCGGGCCGGCCGGGCCGCAGACTTCGCCCCGGTGCCCCGACCGGCCGACGACTCCGGCTCAGGTGCCATGGCGATCGCCCTTCGGGTTGCTAATCAGCGACGAACTCTAGTCTGCCGACGACGCGGCTGGTGCCGAGGTGGAAATACCGGCCGCTTGCGATCGGCCGGTATGTGGGGGAAGCGGGCCATGCCGCGCGGCAATCCACGTACGCTCTCCTCCAGCAGATCACGCGCCATGGCGAGAGGAGCCCGCGGTGAAATGGACACTGCCATGCCGAGCCTTGGCCGCCTGCGCGATCGCGATTCCATTCACCCTGACCGCCGGCGCGCCGACCGGGCACGCCAAAAACGGTGATACCCATGTCACCGGGGAGGGTGTCGAGCAGACGATCGACTGCAATGCCGCCACGCTGCTCGTCGACGGGACGCGGAACACCGTCAACGCGCTGGGGACCTACTGGGCGGTGACGGTGATGGGCTCGGGTCACACCGTCGTCGCCGACAACGTCGTCCACGACATCACCGTCTACGGCTCTAACGAGTCGGTCTTCTACAAAAGTGGCCAGCCATTCGTATGGGACCGTGGCCGCGAACTCGGCATGACCAATCGCCTCAGCCAGGTTGCGGGGTAAAGCATGCGCGCGCTCGTCCTGACGCTATCTACCCTCGTGTTGGTGGTCGGGATCGCCAGCTGCGGCAGCAAGAACAACAACGCGGTCCCTTCTACAAGCGGGTCCGCCTCCCCCACCGCGACGAGCCCGACGACCTCGACGACCAGTACGGGTGCGCAGTTCGACATCGGCAACACGATCAACTACGGATCGCTCGGTACCACAACCACTCTCGATTGCGGCGACGGGAAGTCCCTCAACGTAGGCGGCAACAACAACACACTGACCGTCAAAGGCACCTGCGGGACGGTGAGTATCGGCGGTGCCGACAACAAGATCACCATCGACAAGATCGACAAGAGACTCAACGTCGTGGGGATCAACAACACGATCACTTACAAAGACGGCAACCCCAAGGTCGAGAACCTCGGGAACGGCAACACGATCAACAAGGTCAGCTAGTCCGCGGACACGCTTCGACGAGAGTGCGGGGCCTGTGCTTCAACCAGTCACGGCGTCCGGGTCGCCATGCCGCAGGTCAGTTTTCACCCGCGCCAGGGGATTTCGTTCTTTTTCGGGGTGCTTTCTTCGCAGCAGCCTTCGCAGGCGCGGACGCCGCTGACTTTTCGAGCGCCGCGACACGCTTGACCAGATCGGCGACCGCGCTGGTTAGATGCGCATCGTCCAACGGCGGGGCCGGTATCGGCGACGGCGCTGGTCCGACAATGCCGGCGGATTTGTTGACCGCAGACTCAAACACATCCCATGGGAAGTTGTTACCGACGTCGGTGTGGGTGTTCCCGTCCTTCAGGTGGTCTGTGCAGTAGCGGTGATCCGACATGCCCGGAGGGTCCGACAGATAGGGCGGCTTGATGACTTTGATTGGGATACCGCGCTTTTGGCAGTCCTGCACGGCCAAGTAGGCGGCGACGTCGATCGCCTTAGCGGCGTTGTCGAGCCACTGCTGGCGCGTCCATGCGATCCAGGAGCCGGCGAAGCAAAGGTTGATCGATCGCTTGTTGGACTCCTTCTTAACACTCCAGGACGCGTAGTCGGTGTCAACCACCTCGCAGACGGTGACTCCGCCGTCGTTCGGGTCGTCCGAGATTGTGTAGTGATAGCTCACCTCACTGGCCGGCATGTTCAGGTAATCCGCCAGCTGGTCGGCGGTGGAGTTGCCCTCCTCGGTGTGAAGCAGCCAAAGGTCAATTTTGGTGCCGCAGCGGCTGTAGCAGTTGGGCGACCATTTCGGGTGCTCGTTGAAATCAGGGCGTGCAATGTGGCGTGTGTGTCTTGCCAATCGTGTGTAGATACGCAGGGCTTCGGCGAAGCGCTGCGTATAGGTCAGGGTATGGGGATTGCTGGACCCGCTGGGCGTACCAACTAGGTGGGTGGGCGGTGGAGCTGTAGTCGAGCCGGGCCAGCGCGTGATAGAACAAAGCCGCCGACCGTTCAGCATCCATTCGGTCCGCGACGGTTCGCCCCGACGCGGCGCTCTGGTTAAACAAGCCGACGCGCTTCTCGTTCGGTCGGATTCCGATCACATCATGCGGGTACTTCAGCGACTCGGGGTCATCGGAGTTGGCCAATCCTGGTTTCCCGACAGCTCTCTTCTTCACGTTTCCTTTCTTCATGTTGCCGGTCGTGCTCATGTCGTTCCGTCTGCTCTCTCATCGTTTTCGGTGGGTCGCGGCCCCAGTGGGCCGCTCTAATAGGCAGTAGGAGCCGGACCCCGGCCATCGGACGCTTTCCATAAGTATTGCGTCGATCCGCCGCCGCCGATCCCACCGTCGAGCTTGTCACCGCGGGCTTCCTACCAGGCCTCGAATCGTCCAAATCGCACCTAATCGGCGGAAGGACAGGACGGCAACCGGCCGACGTCGCCGCAGCCGTCGGTCACGCCGCCAGAAGCGCGCCGGGCAATCTCCGCTATACCGCGGCAGCGCCGTGCCGGCCGGCGCCGGCAGCGAAACGTCCCGCACCTTCCGTCGCTTCGGCGGCCACGCGGGAAATGCTGGCGAATTCGCAGTCAAGAGCGTCTGATTCGGTCATCCCCCACTGATGCAGCGCTGAGAGTCGATCCGATCGCATGCACTGCTGAGGCAATGCGGCCAGCTCGGCGGCGAGCTGCTCGGCGGCCTCGCGGGCCTGTCCTTTGGGCACAACACGATTGGCCAGTCCCATTGCCAGCGCTTCGGTGGCGTCGACCGCGCGGCCGGTGAGAATCATGTCCATGGCCCGGCCCTGCCCGATCAGCCGGGGCAGCCTGATGGTGCCGCCGTCGATTAGTGGCACACCCCACCGGCGGCAGAACACCCCGAACACTGCGTCCTCCTCGGCCACCCGCAGGTCGCACCACAACGCGAGCTCCAGGCCGCCGGCGACGGCGTAGCCACTGACCGCGGCGATTACCGGCTTTGACAGCGCCATCCGCGTCGGACCCATCGGGCCGGGACCCGTCCGGTGTACCGCGTTGGCCTCCGATGTGCCGAACGCCTTCAAATCAGCTCCGGCGCAGAAGGTTCCGTTATCACCCCATAACACCGCCACCGAAGCGGTGTCGTCGCGATCGAACTCCTCGAACGCCGCAAACAACGCAGCAGCCGTCGGGCCGTTGACGGCGTTGCGGGCCTCCGGCCGGTTCAGGATCACCGTGGTCACCGCACCATTGCGTTCTACGCGTACCGGATCGCTCATGTCGCCTCCACTAATCGGATACCGTCGCGCCGCTCGGTCAGTTCGGCGGCGAAGTTGTTGTAGGCAGCGCGCAGCCGCGCGCCCGGCCAGTCTGCGGGCAACAATTCGGACGGCAGCACCGGGTCGATCAAGAGGTGGCGCACGATCGCAGCGGCGACCATGAACCGAGCGGGAACATCGGTTGCCTCCGACATCTCGGCGAGCAGCCGGTGACCGGTGCGGGCCCACGACGCCAGGTCCCATAGCTGCCCGGCTAACTCGGCGGGCGCGTCATCGCGGGCCTGCACTATCCGCACCCGGGCACGCATTTCGGCGTCCAGGTCGACCTCGAGGTTGTCCGGCCGCATCCACACCCCCTCGCGCAGCTCCCTGAAACGCTTGTCGTGCAGCGTAGTTCGCAACGCGGCCCGGGTCCGGGGATCGGTACCGACGCTGGTGACAATCACAGTGGTCCAGTATCCGCGCCAGGGTCGCAGCCTTGGCCGCATGGCATCGTCCTGCCTGCGCTGCCGGGCCAGCAGCCGCTCGGCGAGTCGGTAGCCGTCGGCGGACCGGATCAAGTCGCCGGCGCTGACCATTCGGGTCAACGCGACCCGCAACGTGGGTTCCCTGATGCCGAAGTCGCTGGTGAGCCTTATCAATTCACCCGCGCTGGCCCACGCCGGATGGGCGCCGAGCAGCACGCTGAGCACCACCGACCGGGCGGTCATGCGGGTCAGCGATTTTGACATCGTGTTGACCCGTCAGACCTGGGAGGCTCGGCGACCGTAGTCGCCGAACGGTTCATCGCGGTGACGCACCGCATCGCGGAAGCCGTGCTCGACGGCGTCGGCGACGAACGCGTGCCCCTCGGGTGTGTGCCGGGCGACACCGTCGAAGATCGTGCTGACCATCCGGCTGGTGGCCACGCCCTGTTGCAGCAGCGCCGAGTTGAGCGCGAGTTTGACCATGATCAGCTGATTGACCGGCACCGCGGCGATCCGCTCGATCAGGCGTTCGGTGCGCTCGTCGAGGTGTTCGGGGTCGGGCGCCTCGACTGCCAGGCCCCACTCGGCGGCTTGTGCCCCGGTGATGCAATCCCCGGTCAGCAGAAGACGTTTGGCGCGCTGGTCGCCCAGCCGGTGCGCCCAGAGCCCCGCGGCTGGCACCCCCCAGACCCGGGTTGGCGGATAGCCGATTTTGGCGTCCGACGCGGCGATCACCTGGTCGGCGTGCAGGGCGATGTCGGTACCGCCCGCCACACAGTAGCCGTGGATCTTGACCACCGTGGGCTTGTCCGCGTGCATCAGGCTGGAAAAGCCACGTACGAAGCGGCTCATCATCTGGTAGTCGATCATCGGATCCCACGGCTGATTCGGTAAGTGGTTGACCGCCTGCGTCTTACCGTCCAGCACTGTTGCCTGGTAGGCGCCGGTGCCACCGGCTGAGCCGGTGCGGTCGGCGTAGGCGCTCAGGTCGAAACCCGCGCAGAAGCCCTCACCCCTGCCGGAGACCAGGATGACATGCACATCCGGGTCCAGATCGGCCCGTTCGACCAGAGCCGACAGTTCCAGCGGGGTGTCGGCAACGATTGCGTTGCCCTTCTCGGGGCGGTTGAAGGTAATACGCGCAACCCGATCGGTGACCTCGTAGGTCATTGTCTTCAGGTTGTCGAAGTCGACCGGTCTGATCGCATGAGTCATGAGCGCCGCTTTCCCCCGCACCGTTCTGCATCGTCGCCGGCGCGCGTCATCCCTTGATCATTGCCCGCTCGAGGATCGGAGCGAGATCCAGCCCGGAGGGCATGGTTCCGAAAGCTCCGCCCCACTCCCGGCCGAGGCGAGTCGCCGAGAACGCCTCGGCCACAGCGGGATGTCCGTGGCGCACCAGCAGCGAGCCCTGCAGCGCCAAGCAGATGTCCTCGGCGACCTTGCGGGCCCGGTACTGAATGGTGTCCAGATCGCCGAGCTGCGTTCGCAGGCGCTCGATGTGGCCGTCCAAACGCGGATCCTGCCCCGCGCTCTTGGCCAGCTCGTCAAACAGCACGTCAACACACTCCGGACGAGTTGCCACTGCGCGCAATGTATCCAGCGCGCTGACATTGCCGGATCCCTCCCAGATCCCCATCAGCGGCGCCTCACGGTACAGCCGCGGCATGCCGGAATCCTCGACATAGCCGTTGCCACCCAGGCATTCCAGCGCCTCGACGGCGTGCGGCGCGGACCGCTTGCACACCCAGTACTTGCTGGCCGCCAGTCCGATCCGGCGCAGCAACGCTTCTGTCTGGTCTCCGCGAATGGCGTTGTCGGTGGCGCCAGCCATACGCATCGCCACCATGGTGGCGGCCTCAGCCTCAACTGCGAGGTCCGCCAACACATTACGCATCAGCGGCTGGTCGATCAGGTACTCGCCGAATGCCTTGCGGTGCTGCGCGTGGTGGACGGCGTGGGTCAGCCCGGTGCGCATGCTGGTGGCGCTGCCCAGCGTGCAGTCCAGGCGGGTCAGGTTGACCATCTCGATGATGGTCGGGACGCCGCGGCCCTCCTCGCCAACCAGCCACGCGGTGGCGCCGTCGTACTCGACCTCGCTGGACGCGTTGGCGTGGTTGCCGAGCTTGTCCTTGAGCCGCTGCAGCAGCATCCGGTTGCGGGTGCCGTCGGGCAGCACTCGGGGCAAAAAGAAGCAGGACAGCCCGCCGGGCGCCTGCGCGAGCACCAGGAACATGTCGCACATCGGCGCCGAGGTGAACCACTTGTGACCGGTCAGGCTGTAGGTGCCGTCGGCGTTGCGGGTGGCCTGCGTAGTGCCGGCACGGACATCGGAGCCGCCCTGCTTTTCAGTCATCGACATGCCCGCGGTCATCCCGAGCTTTGTCGTCGGCACCTTGAGCTCGGCGTCGTAGTGCCGGCTGGTCAGCAGCGGCTCATAGACGGCAGCGAGCTCCGGGTTGAAGCGCAGCGCCGGAATGACGGCGTAGGTCATCGAAATCGGGCACATGTGGCCGGGTTCGGCGGTCCACACGCTGGTCTTGGCCGCCCGGACCACATGCGAGCCGGGCCGGTCGTCGGCCCACGGCGCGGCGTGCAGACCGTGCTCGATCGCGGTACGCATCAGCTCGTGGTAGGCCGGGTCGTACTCGACCTCGTCGATGCGATGGCCGTAGCGGTCGTGGATACGCAGGATCGGTTGGTTGCGGTCGGCCAACTCGCCCCAGCGTTGCGCCTGCTTGGAACCGGAAATCGCACCGACCGTCGTCACCTCGTCCAGGCCCCACTGCCCGCCTTCGCGGATCAGAGCCTCGATAAGCACCGGGGAGGATGCCGGGTTGTGCTCCTCCAGCGGCGGGACCTGGTTGGTGACGAGATGAGTATCTGACATGCCCATCATGTTACATTTTTTCTACAACCGCACAAGACCTGTAATGCTCAACGGGGATGAGCGGCGAAGAACTGCCACAGCTTCTGGGTGGCGAAGTCGGGCCAATGGTGGCCGCCGCCGTCGATGGTGATCAGCACCACGCTGCGGTTGTCGGCACATCCGGCGGTCGAGGTGGTGACCGACCCGCTGGTCGTGACGGACGGCGCTTGACATTGATCGACCTTGCGCCAGAACGCATTCAGGTCCGGTATCGGCGGGCCGTTGATGTGGACGAAGCCACGGCCGGGCCCGCCACCGTAGGGAATCAGCGGATCTGCCGTGCCGTAAATCGCCATGACCGACGCCGGATGCGGTGACCTGCACGGGTCGAACTGTGTCCCCGAAACCGGGCCGATCGCCGCGAAGAGGGTCGTGTCGCACGCCAGGGTGTAGGACATCATGCCGCCGTTGCTCATGCCGGCGGCGTAGACCTGGGAGGCGTCGATGCTGACGTTGCGGCCGATGTCGGCAACGGCCGCGGTGATGAAGCCGACGTCGTCGATGCCTTCCTTGGCGGGCCGGCCGCAGCAGCCGCCACCGTTGACGTTCCAGGCCCGGTTCAGGCCATCCGGATAGGCGGCGACGAACTTGGACGAGTCCGCTAATCCGTCCCAGCCGTAGGACCTTTCGGCCTGTGCGGCGCTGCCGAAGCCGCCGTGCAGCATTACAATCAGTGGGGCCGACGCGGGCAATCCCGCCGGCTTGTAGAGCCGGTAGGTGCGGTCATGTCCGCCGACGCTGATCGTGTGCACGCTGGTGCCTTCGGCGAAGGCTGACGATTTTGCCGTTTCCCGGGCAACGCAGCCGGCGATGACCAGTGCTACGCCGAGAAGTGCCACGACCCGCGCGACCATGGCCGTCCGTTTCGCTCAGCTCAGCCGCCCACGCAAAAACGCGATGTCGTCCTTGCGGCCTTCGTCGGCCGTTTCGCAGATCACCGGCGCATCCGCGGCTTTGACCACCGCCACCAGCAACTCGGGATCGATCTGCCCGGTGCCGAAGTTGGCGTGCCGGTCGCGACCCGAGCCCGCCGTGTCCTTGGAGTCGTTGCAGTGCACCAGGTCGATGCGGCCGGTGATGCCCTTGATCCGGTCGGCGGCGTCGATTAGCGCCTCGCCCGCCGCCCAGGCGTGGCAGGTGTCGAGGCAAAAGCCGATCCCTTTGTCGCCGATGTGATCCCAGAGCCGTCCAATGGTGTCGAAATGGCGGGCCATTGCGTGATCGCCGCCGGCGGTGTTCTCCAGATACACCGGAACTTCGGTCTGCAATTGCTCGAGCGCCTTGCGCCAGCGCTGGAAACCTTCGTCGAGCTCGCTGTCCTCGGCGACGTGCCCACCGTGCACGATCACCGCGGCAGCACCGATCTCGGCCGCCGCGTCGCAGGTGTCCTGCAGGATCTTGCGCGACGGGATCCGCACCCGGTTGTTCGCCGACGCGACGTTGATCAGATAGGGCGCGTGCACGTAGATCGGTAGGGCCGCGGCTTTGAGCTGTGCGGCGTCCTCGCGCGGCTTGGGCGCCTTCCAGCTCTGCGGGTTGCCGAGGAATATCTGCACCACGTCGGCGTTCTCGGCGGCAGCGGCTGCGAGCGGATCCTGCGGGCTTACGTGTGAACCGATGAGCACGTCGGCCAGTCTAGTGAGCGGCGCGGACAGTCTCGGCGAGCAGACGAAAAAGCCCGCGACACGCCATGCGTGCGCGGGCTTTTACGTCTGCTCAGCAGGCCAAACGGTGCCGCTGCAGGTGGTAGTTAATGCGGTCGGTGAGTCCAACCGGATCGCGTCTGATGTCTTCGACGCTCATCGGAATGGTCGTGAAGCCGCATTCTTGCAGTCGGGCCGTCTTCAGCCTGTCACGCAGCATGCGCTCGCGACCCGCGTGCCACTCAATGCTGTCGTATTCGGCGACGACAAACGCTTCCGGCCACGCGAAGTCGACGCGCCAGACTCGGCCGTACCGGTCGACGACGCTGTATTGCAGCTCTGGCATCGGCAACCGCGCGTCGAGGAACACCAGTCGCGCCTCGCTCTCCATCGGCGACTCGGCACGACCGTCGGCGCAGTCGATCAGCTCACGGACCTTGACGATTCCGCGGCGCCCCTTCTGTTGGGTGATCGTGGCATGCAATTCCGCTGCAGTACAGGCTCCGACGTGCAGGGCAGCGTCAAGTGTCGCCAAAGCGCGCGATCGCCGGAGCGTCCGAGCGACTTCGATTACCGTCCACGCGGGCGCTGTCGCCAATCGACCCTCGACCCGTCGCAGCGGTGCGCCGATTCGTTGGTGCACCATGAGACTTCTTGACGGCCGCATCCGCACGCCGGGATCAAGTATGTGGACACGAGACGTGTTTTCGGTATCGAAGCCGTACAACGCCGCAGCCGTCCCCATGCAAGCCACGATCGGCTGCCCGGCGACCAGATCAAACGCTGCCAGCTTGCCGACAATGTCGGGCTCATCCAACGCATAAACCCCGTGGCACACCCGAATTAGCCTGCCCGCCTTGATGAATCCGGCGAGCCGCTTGCGTGTCGTCACGGTCAGCAGTTCGGCGGTCGTCGCCAACCCGCCTCTAGCCAACAGCACGCTCTCGATGTCCATGGGCCACAATGCTGCTGGAGCGCGAGCGAAGGTGGTAGCCAGCAACCGACGACAATGGGGATTGGGTGGATGAGGAGACGCAAAAGCCCCCGACACGCCGTGCGTGCGGGGGCTTTTGCGTCTGCTCGCGCTACAGAAGGTTACCGATAATCCGAGTAGCCGTAGTCGTCCAGCGGAACCGCAGCACCGGTGGCCTGGCCGAAGTCCGGGCTGTAGTACTGGTCCTCGTAGGACGGGATGGTGTACGCCGCCGCCCGGGCCTCCTCGGTGGGCTGAACCTGGATATTGCGGTAGCGGTTGATACCGGTACCGGCCGGGATCAGCTTTCCGATGATCACGTTCTCTTTCAGACCCTGCAGCTTGTCGCTGCGGCAGTTGATCGCCGCATCGGTTAGCACTCGCGTGGTCTCCTGGAACGACGCCGCAGAAAGCCACGAGTCGGTGGCCAGCGACGCCTTGGTGATACCCATCAGCACCGGGCGGCCAGCGGCGGGCTCGCCGCTCTCGGCCACTACGCGACGGTTCTCGGCCTCGAAGTCCGCGCGGTCGATCAGCGAGCCGGGCAGGAACTCCGTCGAGCCCGAGTCGATGATGGTCACCCGGCGCAGCATCTGCCGGACGATCACCTCGATGTGCTTGTCGTGGATCGACACACCCTGCGCCCGGTAGACCTCCTGGACCTCCTTGGTCAGGTGGATCTGCACCTCGCGGGGGCCCTGCACCCGCAGCACCTCGTGCGGGTCGGCCGAGCCTTCCATCAGCTGCTGGCCCACCTCGACGTGGTCGCCATCGGTGAGCAGCCGCTCGGAACCGTCTTCGTGCTTGAACACCCGCAGGCGTTGCCGCTTGGAGAGCTTGTCGTAGACCACTTCCTCGCCACCGTCGTCAGGAACGATGGTGATCTTGTAGAAGCGCTCGCCCTCCTCCAGACGCACCCGTCCGGTGACGTCGGCGATCGGCGCCTTACCACGCGGCACCCGGGCCTCGAACAGCTCCTGCACACGGGGCAGACCACCGGTGATGTCCTCACCGACGCCACCCTGGTGGAAGGTGCGCATGGTCAGCTGCGTGCCGGGCTCACCGATGGACTGGGCGGCGACGATACCGACGGCTTCGCCGATGTCGACCAGCTTGCCGGTGGCCATCGACCGCCCGTAGCAGGTCGCGCAGACACCGGTACCAGTGGTGCAGGTCAGCACCGAACGCACCTTCACCTGCGTGATACCGGCCGCCAGCAGCGCGTCGATCTCCGGGTCGCCCAGGTCGTGCCCGCGCGCAACGACGACGTTGCCGTCGCCGTCTACCGCGTCGGTGCCCAACGTGCGTGCGTACGCGGAGGTTTCGATGAACGGGTCGCGGATCAGCGTGCCGTCGGGCTGACGCTCAGCCAGCTCGACGACGATGCCGCGCTCGGTGCCGCAGTCGGCCTCGCGAACGATGACATCCTGCGACACGTCGACCAGACGACGGGTCAGGTATCCCGAGTCGGCGGTACGCAACGCGGTGTCCGCCAACCCCTTCCGGGCGCCGTGGGTGTTGATGAAGTACTCCAACACCGTCAGGCCCTCACGGAACGACGACTTGATCGGCCGCGGGATGAACTCACCCTTCGGGTTGGTCACCAGACCCTTCATGCCGGCCAGCG
>Ga0209040_10002308_pt1 | contig 15078 bp, 17 predicted proteins | sample BogFormECP12_OM3_FD_188240 | JGI IMG/M metagenome (GOLD analysis project Ga0209040, IMG submission 188240) | Bog forest soil microbial communities from Calvert Island, British Columbia, Canada - ECP12_OM3 (SPAdes) (version 2) | ecosystem: Environmental > Aquatic > Freshwater > Wetlands > Bog ...
CGAGGTAAGTGCTTTGAAATGTGGTGGCCAGGGACGGAGTTGAACCGCCGACGCCAGCCTTTTCAGGGCTGCGCTCTACCAGCTGAGCTACCTGGCCACGCGCACGGATGCGCGGCAGAATGGTGCTGCGTAGTGGAATTATAACAATTGCCCCTGCAGTTTCGCTATTGCCGCGGCAGGTGTCACATGAGCTCGCTTGCCGGGCAGCAGTTCTCAGCGACTTGTAGAGGTAGCGGCCAAGTTTACTCTGCGGAATGCGATGATGCCCGCTGCGGTCTTCACCGTGCGAGGATTCCCTTTGTAGATCCACTGCGTGAGGCTGGCATAGCTGATGCGGAGGGCAACCGCGGCGTCACGCGACCGGAGCAGCTCTTCAGACTTGGGGCTAATGCTTGCATTCTAGTCTGCGTGCGTCGTTAGGCGGGAACTTCCAGCATATGTAGTACCAGCTTTGCGGCCGCAAGGTCTTCCACCGCCAATCCCAACGACTTGAACACGGTGATCTCCGATTTCGGCATTGGTTTCGTTCCGGCGAGCAGCTCGCCCAGCTCGGCATGGATCGGCGCTTGCGCCAGCAGCACGTCGCCCGATTCTTGCATCGCCGCATCGCGAGAATCCACCACGACGGCGCCGCGCATAGCTTCCTCGTCGAGTTCGCGCCGCTTAGGCCCGACAGCGCCAACTGCATTGACCAACACTCCTGGTTTCAACCAATCTCCGTGCACAATCGGCTGCGGTGAGTTGGTGCAGGTCACTACGACATCCGCTCCCCGCACCGCATCTTCCGCCGAAGTTGAGGTCGCACCGACTTCAGCGGCGAACGCCTGCGCGTGCTGCGAGTCGCGACTCCAGACGCGGATGTCGTCGAATTCTCGCACCAGCGCAAGTGCCCGGACGTGGGCCCGCGCCTGTACTCCGCTGCCGAGAATGGCCAGCGACTTTGCGTTTGGCGATGCCAGCAGCCTGGTCGCTGCCGCGGAGACTGCTGCGGTGCGCAGTTCTGTGATCAGCCGTCCATCCATGACCGCCAGCGGCTCACCTGTTTCCGAGCGGAAGATTGCGATGATCGCCAGATGGGTGGGCAGTCCGCGCGCGGCATTGTTGGGATACAAGTTGACCAGCTTCGCGCCCATAATGTCGCCATAGACAGCGGGCATGATTCCCATGAACCCGTTGTGCTGCGGTATCGAGATGATGCTGCGCACCGGCTGTTGCCCGCGTCCCGACGAGAAGTCGATGAGTGCGCGCTCCATCGCGGGGATCAGATCTTCCATCCGCAACACGCGGCGGATGGCCGCCTCGTCGAGGAAGGGAACTGCTGGAGCGGAACTTGGCATGGTGTTCGCGGACATTGGCTCTGTTCTACAGCAAACCTGGAATATCGCGTGCACCGTGTATGACTCGCACGATCCCTACCTGCTTTCGCGCAGGATTGTAGACGATCAGGAACGAGTTAGCAGGCCAAAAGAGCACTAGCTTGTCGGTAAGATCGGTTTGGCTGTGACCGACGCTTGGGATTCCTGGCGATTGTCCGGCATGCCTCAAGAATTCGTAAACGAACACGTTGCTGGTCCCCCTCCCCACCGGTTCTGTAGAATCAACGAGTTAGGCAAAAAATCCTCGCACATAACACAATCCAAATGGGTTACACGTTCATGTCAGATTCCAAAGGACTTACGGGCGAAGAAATGGGCGAAAAGCCTCAACATTGACGGCAAGACGGCAAGTTATACATGTTAACAAACTAGCGTTTTGCCGCTCTACCCGCCGGGTCTGGCTACCTGACCACTGACAACTGTTTTTCAAAGAGCCTTTTCGGCCGCACGCTGAGTGCGTCCGGCGTAGGGACACAACAACCCCTCCTCGCAGTTCCTGAATGCCGCGTCAAGAGGTCGGTCCGCAAGGGCGCAGGTCACGCAGGCATGTGACGAAAGAGTCGCAATCGCGCTTGTGCCCACCCTCTCGTCAAAGGCGGGCGAGAAGAGTGGGGCACCCCCAAGGTTACCGACTTAGCCCAGAAGGGGCCGGCCACCCGCCGCAAATCTGCTCGGACTGGCAAGGAAGTTACTCGAATGCTTCCGGCTCCAGCGCGATGCTCTTCTCGCCGGCGGCTTTCTTCTCCCAATACTTGCGGACCCAGGCTTCCCAGCTTTTGCCCGCCGCGGTATCGCGTCCGGTGAAGGCCAGGGCGGCGATGTCGGAGTAAGCGATGGAAATCTTCTGCGTGGAGTTCTGAGGAATAAGACGCACCAACGATTCGGCCAGCGTCGGCCCGCTGCGCCGGTCGAAGATGTACCCGGCCACGCGGCTGCCGTCTTTGCGGGTGATGGTCACGTCGCCGCGATAGTCGAACGCCTGCTCCATGGCGTCGCGCAGCTCGGCCTCGGTCGCCAGTTCCGGAATCCAGCCTTCGATCTGGCTGCGGTCGCGACCATCGACCACTTCGAGGGAATCAACTGTCAAGTTACGTTGCGGTTCGCTCATGATTTCGCTGTTCGCTGTTGGCTATTCGCCAGAAATCTTTTTCACCACAGAGACACAGAGAAAATTCCTTCTGTGGGTGAACTACTTCTCGCCGGATGCTGGGCAAGGTTAAGGATTCAACTGGCTGCCCTCGAGTCCCGCAACGCGGGACGGTTCAGCTTAGCCCAGGGCGGAAGCCCTGGGTAGGCTGGTTTTATGACATTCCGAGCCGGCTTCAGCCGGCGGTACCTCGCTGGGTGCCCCACCCTTTCGCCCGCTTCTGGCAAAGGGTATAAAGAGCGCATGTCCGATTCTACCGTTGCACAAAGGACGCTTCGCCGGACGACGCGACCCACGCCTTATCGTTTTAACCTGAATGAACATTTCGCGTCCAACAACAGACGTCGTGGTTTTGGTTACGAAAGCCCACCTCAACCCATCAACCTCTCTATGACGTGGAGGTCGAGAATGTTCGGGCCTCGGGCGATCAGCCTTTACTTATTTCTTGGGCGGCGCCTTAGCGGGCTCCTTAGGGGCCTTATGCTTTTCTAGCTCCTGAGTCTGCTCCGATGTACCCGGTGTAGAAATGTTCGCGCCCGCGCTCACAGGTGGCTTCAGAATAAAAAGCGGGACAATAGCTCCGATGAAGAGGACCACGAGAACCACCATAGCCCATGGGTGCAAGTTCGAGATTTGTCCGCCCAAGGTATCGTCATCGGCCTTAGACTCGGCGGTCGCCTGGTCGATGAGCGCCACAGCGACGGCCAAGATAGCTAATATCCCAAACCCCAGAAACCGGAAATCCTTTGAGACAACACTCATAACAATGATGAGGATTCCAGCGCCTATGATCATCGCGAATCCCAGCCACTTGCTGATGCTCTTCACAAAATACGACGCAATTGCGACGATGATGGCAACCGCCACCTGAACCCAATTCCACATTGACATGTGAGTCCTCCGCGATACTGGTCTTACAAGCGTTTTGGCTTATGCATACTACGCGGAATCTCCGTTTCCACTCCTCAATGGCCATAGAGTATATACCTATGAGGAGCTTCCAGCGCACATTTAAATAAAGACGCTATGGCTGGCTGAGATCGCAACCCAACGAAAAGCGTAAAGCAGAGCAGATTTCGCTCATCCGCAGGGACCCGAGTTGTGCCACGCGCTTCCCCAATCGATCTTGGCCTACGGTGACAGCGTTGTGAAGGTTCACCGCGCACGGCGCCTTCATGCCATCCTCCTCATTCAGCACCACCTCGGATGGCACTCCACGAATCGCTGATGTGATGGGAGCAACGGTTACGCTGGATAGATAGGCCAGAGCACTGTCACGCGTAAGCACTACCACCGGCCTTTTCTTGTCAGGCGCGCCAAACTGGTAAAGTCGGATATCCCCTCGCGCTATTTTGCCGGCCACGCCGCCTCCGCCTCCCAAGCGACAGAATCACTGTGCGCCTGCGGTTGCCGCACATAGCCCTGCCGGTCGCGTTCTTCCCGCGCGCGCACCTCCAGACGCCGGAGGTGCTCTCGCAGGGCATCCCGTATCAACGCGGAACGATTTCGCTTCGCCCGGCGCGCCGCCTGATCGGTAGCCTGCAGCAGCTCCTTATCGAGAACGATCTGGACGGCTAGCATAGGTATTGAGCCCTCTCAACAGTATATTCCACATCCGAGGATATCCGCTAGCCTTCTCTTGGGCGAAACTCGGGCACCGGCTGGCGTGCCCTCGGCCACTCCAAGGGAATCAACTGTCAAGTTACGTTGCGGTTCGGACATGAGTTCGCTCCTCGCGGTCCGCCGTATCGCCGGGTGCCCCACTCAAGCCGGTTTTGGTAGTTCCAGATTGCCTTACCGTGCATTATGATGCCCGTGTCACCTTAAGCACAAGCTGATCGCGATGACTGAACTGATCTGGGAAGGCAAATACGTTGACGGCAAGCGGCAGAGCCCAGTGCGGGTGAGACTGCCGTTTCAGACCATCGAGACGGTGAACGAGAGCGCCGCCGACCGGAAACGGAATCTGGAACTGTTCTCGTCAGGCCGGGAGACCGAGTGGCGCAATCGGCTCATCTGGGGCGACAAGAAGTATGTCCTGCCTTCGCTGCTGCCGGAGTTCGCGGGAAAGGTGAACCTCATCTACATTGACCCGCCATTTGATACGGGAGCGGATTTCTCCTTCGGAGCGAAAATTCCTGACACAGATAAAGAGTTTCTCAAACAGCCTTCCATCATTGAGCAGAAGGCATATCGAGACATTTGGGGACGCGGTGTTGATTCTTATCTGCAGTGGTTTGATGACACGGTTGCGATATTGTTCGAGTTGCTCGCACCGGAAGGAAGTATATTCGTCCATCTCGACTGGCGAGTGGGTCATTACCGGCGAAGCCGAGAAGGCCCCCGCCGAAGGCATGTTGTTCCTGACCAACATTCAGCAGTTCTACGAGCGTACCGACCGGAATGCGGACGCTGAGCCGGACGCGATGACGGCCGTGCTGGGGCCAAAGCCTCCCACCCAGAAGCTGGAACTTACCGACTTCGGCGACCGCATTGGGCTTCGTGCCGGACATCTGCTCGTTGTGAACGACGAGGCGCACCACACCCATGAGGAAGAGAACGAGTGGAACAAGACCATCCGGACGCTTCACGCCAAGACGCCGGTTGGAATGCAGGTGGACTTCTCGGCCACTCCCCGGTTCACCAAGGGCGCGATCTTCCCGTGGACCATTTCTGACTACCCGCTCAAACAGGCAATTATTGACGGCATCGTGAAGCGCCCGATGAAGGGCATCGCCCGAATCGTCGAAGCCAAGTCCGACTACGCCAGCGTCAGGTATCGCGGTTACCTTACGGCGGCGGTTGAGCGTTGGAGGGAGTACCGCGAGCAACTAACGCTGTTGAAGCGGAAGCCCGTCCTTTTCGTCATGCTGAACGAGACGAACGAGGCTGATGACGTAGCAGCGTGGCTGCGGGAAAAGTATCCCGCGGAGTTCGGCGGCGAGAAGACGCAGGTAATCCATACCGATAAGGCGGGTGACGTCAGCAAGAAGGAGCTTGATGTGGCGCGCAAGGCCGTACGCGAGGTGGACCAAGCGGACAGCCCTATCAATGCGATTGTCAGTGTGCTGATGCTGCGCGAAGGCTGGGACGTGAAGAACGTCACGGTCGTAGTCGGTTTGCGTCCCTACACGGCCAAGGCCAATATCCTGCCGGAGCAGGCCATCGGGCGCGGCTTGCGGCTGATGTCCCGCGACACTCCGGTGGACTTCACCGAGCGCGTGGACATCATCGGCAACCAGCAGTTCCTCGACTTCGTGGACGACCTGGAGAAGCTGGAGGACTTGAAGCTCGACACGTTCGAGGTCGGCAAAGACAAGCTGAAGATCCTTACCATCCTGCCGTTGGAGAACCGCCAGGAGTACGACATCAGGCTGCCGGTTTTGTCGCCGACGCTGGTGCGGAAGAAAACGCTGGCCGAGGAGATTGCCGGCCTGAACGTGATGTCGTTCGACACCATTTTGCTACCGCTGAGCGCTGGCGATCCGAACACTAAGAAGTTTCGCTATGAGGGCTATGACATCATCACACTGCAGAAGCTCGTAGAGCGGGACTACGCGATTCCGGAGCCCCAGACCGCTCAGGAGGTCATTGGGTACTATTCGCGGCGCTGGCTCCGAAGGTGAGGGAGTTCTTCGAGCAGAAGGCCTTCGGGCAAACGGTGGACCTGTCGGGCCCGGACGTGGTGAAGGCCATGAGTACAGCCGTGGCGCACTACGTCTGTGTTGATGTTTTCTCAAAGACACTGAAGGAGTTGGCCATTGCGGAGCAGGAGCCGGTGTTATTGGAGCCGGAGCGACTGCTTTCGACGTGTCAGCCGTTCCCGTGGTCGCGGCAAGGTTTGGGAGGGTGTGAAGACGGTGTTCAACCTTGTGCCCTGCGACAACGGCTTCGAGCGTGACTTCGCGAAATTTCTCGACAACGCCCCCGACGTGACCGCATACGCCAAGCTGCCGCAGCCGTTCGGCTTCTCCATCGAGTACACCGATGGGGCGATGAATCTGCGTTCGTACTATCCGGATTTCGTGGCTATGGATGGTCGCGGAGGCCGCTGGCTGTTGGAGACCAAGGGCGCGGAATATGAGGAGGTGGCGTACAAGGACACTGCGGCGGCCAACTGGTGCGAGAACGCTACTCAGCTAACGAAAACGAAATGGCAATACCTCAAGATTCCACAGAAGGCATTTGAGATGCTGCAGCCCAGCCGCTTGGAGCATCTGCGTGCACTTCGGTCAGCCAGCGTCGCCGGCTGAAGCCGGCTCGGAAATCTTAAACCGCCGTACCCAGGACTCCGCTGCGCTCCGTCCTGGGCTAACGGCACCGCCGCCCTGACGGGCTCGACGCTTCAACTGCGGACGCCGTCACGTTGTCTTAGGTTGTCTTGCTGACAGCTAAAAGCCAAAAGCTCTGGGCCTCCGTGTCGTAGCCTGCCCTGAGCGAAGTCGAAGGGTGTTGAAAACTACCGCGCGTCAATCTGCACCAGCGGATTGTAGGCATGAACAGGGTGGGCCACTTCCTGCAACATGGCGAGCGCCTCATCATCCTCGTATGCGTTGGAGAACATAGCTCGAACCGTGCCGAGGAATCCACGCCAGGAGCCGAAGGTATCGTGCACCGCCGAGGCTTCGTATCCGCTGTGCACCATGCAATTGGCGCACTTGGGATTGCCCGACTCGGTCCCGTATTTCTCCCACTCAGTTTCGCGCATCAGCTCGTCGAAGGTGTCGGCGTAGCCATCCTGCAGCAGATAGCAGGGCTTCTGCCAGCCGAACAGGTTGAAGGTCGGCATGCCCCAGGCGGTGCAGGGATAGTCGCGCTTGCCCATGAGGAATTCCAGGAACAGCGGCGACTGATTAAATACCCACTTCGCCTTGCGGTTCGCCAGTATGGTGCGGAAGAGCCTTCGCGTCCTGGCCCGCCCTAGAAAATGTTTCTGGTCGGGCGCCTTGTCGTACGAGTAGCCGGGCGAGAGCATCATGCCCTCGACGCCGAGGTCCATCATCTCGTCGAAGAAGGCGCGCACGCTGACGGGCTCGGCGCCGTCGAACAGCGTGGTGTTGGTGGTCACGCGGAAGCCGCGGCTGAGCGCCACTTTCATGCCATCCAGCGCCAGGTCGTATCCGCCTTCGCGGCACACGGAGAAGTCGTGGTGCTCGCGTTGGCCATCCATGTGGACGGAGAACGTAAGGTACTTGCTGGGGGTGAAGAGGTCGATCTTCTCTCTTAGCTGTAACGCGTTGGTGCACAGGTAGATGTACTTCTTGCGAGCGACCAGACCTTCGACGATCTCGGCGATTTGCGGGTGCATTAGTGGCTCGCCGCCGGGAATCGACACCATCGGCGCGCCGCACTCGTCCACCGCGCGAAAACACTCCTCGGGTGAGAGGTTCTGCTTGAGCACGTGCGCCGGGTACTGGATTTTGCCGCAGCCGGCGCAAGCCAGGTTGCAGCGGAAGAGCGGCTCCAGCATCAGCACGAGCGGATAGCGCTTGCGGCCCTTGATCTTCTGCTTCAGGACGTAAGTGGCGACCGTCCACATTTGGGAAACAGGAACACCCATGCAGGATTACCTCAAGAATGTTGTTCTACGTGGAACAAGAACGCGAACTCTCTTTCGCTTTTACAGGATTTGTGGGATTATGTCAATACAGGCTCGCGTCATCTCGTGGGCAAGAGCTGATTGGCCTGCTGTCAGGCTTCGCGAGTTCGATTAAATTGAACTATTCCCTAGCTTCGATTCGTGGGTTAGCGACCCCACGACCGGCGTCGAGCAATCCGGGCTCTGGAACCTCTATGTCCTCTAACTACCAATTCGACCCGCCAGATGCGGTGGACGTCCTCGCCCTCGGCCGTCGCGTCCCCGTACAGGGCCGCAGCCTGCAGACCGTCCAGCGCGTGCTCGACGCCGCCAGCGCCCTGCTGGAGCAGATGCCGCTGGACGAGCTTACGACCACCCGCATCGCCGCCGAGGCTAAGGTGTCGATCGGGGCGCTGTACCGCTTCTTTCCCGACAAGCAGTCCATCATTGACGCGGTCGCCGTCGGCCATGTCGAGGAGTTCCGCGCTTCCCTCGAAGACACGGTACTCGAGACCATCGAGCGCGAGATGGCCGACCTGGCGACCTTTGATCCGGCCAAGGTCCTCGACAGCGTGGTGGATGCCTACATTGTTTATCTCGACGCGCATCCCGACTTCCGCACGATTTCCTTTGGGCGCCACATCAGCGCCGCCACCAAGGAGCGCGAGGCATCGCCGATTGTTGGCCTGCCTGCGCTGCTGAAGAACTTCATGCTGGAGCGGCTGGGCATTCCCAACACGGCGGAGCTTGACTTGATGCTGCGCATCGTGAGCGAAGCCGGCGAGCGGCTCATCGCCTATGCGTACGAACAGCCCACGCGTCAGGACCGCGACCGCATAATCGCAGAAATGAAAAAGATGCTGGCTGGCTATCTCTTCCCGGCGCCCGTCTCCCGAGCTTTGTAAGGCCCCTACACCGGGTAAAGACGATTCGAATTCGGGGCGCCTCGCAGCACGAAGGCGATCAGGGGCCTGCGGACCGTCCATTGGCGCAGCCGACGAAGGAAGCAGTCACCGCACGGTGGAGTGTGGCATACTAGGAAATTCTGAGTCAGACATGCAAGGACCCGGAACTGTTGCCAAAATGCGCGGCCACGCGGACAAGCGCCCCCCAATACTGTTTCGCTGCCTGCTTGACGAGCAGCCGACCGAGCTTCTTCCCAGGCCGGCGTTAGCAAAATTGAAGAGGTTGCGAGCGGCTGACGGCCTGGTGCTCAATCCTTGTTGTCAATTTTCGTCCAATGACCTTCGTCAATTGCCGTTCCTGGAGAGGTTCTTCTCCGTGTCTAATACACTGTGGGCCCTTGATCCAGCTACGGATGCGCTTCTCCCGTTCTGGTTGAGCGCGGATTCCCTTCGCCGCTTAGGAAGCACGCAGCCGGGAGACCCGCCGCCACGGGATATCCCATCTCAATTGGCCTCTGCCCTGCGCTTTGCGGACTTGTTGGTTAGCCGTGATTTCAAGAAGCGCCGGCGAAAAGAATGGGCCGGGACCGTGGCCGAGTTGGCCGCGCCCTTTCAGGAGAGAGGCTATGTTCCCCTAACCGGGCTGCTGCATCCTTTCCATGTGGCGTCGCTGCGCCGCTATTTTCGTGAGCTCATCGCTGCCGGTGCCTTCGAAACGGGTAAAGGCCGGTATGCCAATTGTGACTTGGAACACAACGAGCCTGTTGCTCGGTTTTTCCACCACCAGCTCGCTTCTGTGATTAGCGACCTTGCCGGGGAACCGGTGCGACCGTCCTTCGTGTTTATCTGTTCCTATCGCGGCGGAGCCGAACTCTATAAGCACACAGACCGTGAGCAATGCGAATTCACCATATCGCTTTGTGTCGATTTCATGCCCGAGCCACGGGGCGTCACGCGGTGGCCACTGTACCTAGAGACCAAGAAGGGACGCGTCGTCATCCAGCAAGCGTTGGGCGACGGACTTCTTTTTCGTGGACGTGAACTGCCGCACTATCGTAAGCCGTTGCCCAATGGCTGCACCTCGACCTCGCTCTTGTTTCATTTTGTGCGCCGCGATTTCACTGGCCACCTCGAATAATTGTGAGCGAAGGCGGCAGTTTTGAGAAGCGCCACTACAGGCGCCTTCCGTCAGCACCTTGAAGCCATCGCATGGGTTTCCCCGGGGGATCAGTCGATGCCTCGGAGGTCTCAGATAGGGGGGCCCGGTGGATGAATGCACGGGCCCTTCTTCTTCCGCGCGGGGGCCGGCTCCTTCTTCAATTCCTCCGGAACGGCGAAGACCATCGATGAGAGCAATCCATGCCCAATCGGCTCCTCGTGTTCACGAAAAACCTTGGACAGCGCGGCCTTCAACTCACGTTTCAGCCGGGTATTGGTCCGCACTTTAAGCCGAAGTTTTGCAACTTCGATCATTCGTTCTTCTTTCGTCATAGCCACCTCCGGATTCGTTGTAAGGCGCGGCAAACGGTCAAATAACTGGCCGTCGCGCCCGCGATGGAACTAAGGTTAGTGCGCCGTGAGCTCAATGCTCACACCATCGGGCTCAGTGCAGCAAGTTCTTTACGATATACAGTTCGGAAATCTTTCGCACCCAGGAGTATACGAAAGATTTTCCATTCGCCGATACAAAAAGTTTAGGCACCTCGATCATGCCCGTAGGGTCCGAAGGATTAATCTGCCGCAGCAATTGTCTGCGTCCGCTGATAGGGTCGACTTCAAACAACCGGATTGGTCGCTGCTGACGATAAACGTAGAGCCAACGGCTGTCCTCACTCCAGCGGATCACGTGATCTTCTGAATCCAAGCCGCGGACTTGCCGCAGCTCGCCGCCATCGAGAGGAAAAAGAACATACTTCAGACCTTCGCGTGCCAGCACTAACTTGCCATCCGGAGAGACCCGAGGTCCTGAGGTTCCTTCGGGGCCGAGTGGCTTTGGCCGACCACCCGCAATATCCTGGATGTAACAACGGGCAGCCTTCCCCGGTTCCTGGCCCGTGAAAACGATATGTTGGCTGTCAGGAGTCCAAGTGTCCTCTCCTCTATCGACTCCTTTATCGATGATTTCGCTCTGTTCCAGGACACGTATTTGTCCCGCGCCTGTGGGCAGCAGTACAGTCTGATGCTTCTGATAGAGGATGGTGAGGGCCCACTTCCCGTCTGGTGAGAGTGCAAACGCAGCGCCTTCACCAAGGCGCACCGGGGGTGACCCATCCGTCTTTCCCAAATAGGAGCTATAGTTTGTTCCACTCCCTTCGCCATAATACTGGAAGAGAAACGTCTTTCCGTCAGGGGACAAGTCAAACAAGTGAATCTGATCCAGCCCCAACAAATTCCGCTCGGCGGTCTCTTCGGGTGGTAGCGCAAATACCGAGGTCAAATCTTTATAGCTCGAGAGCAGCACCGATCCGTCGTGGGCGATGTCGTGTAACTGAAGGTCAATGGGAGCCCTAAATGTCACGCGTTCTTTCGCGTCCAAGGTGACGGCATATAGTGCGGAAGCCTCCCCTGCGCGATTCGCTGTAAACCAGATTTCGTGACTGTCCGGGGACCAGGCCAAACCGCGCTCGGTGGCGAATTCCTCCGTGAGGCGCTGCACGTTGCCATTGAGGTCAACGGCGGAAATCCATCCCCGGTCATCCCACTGGCTGCCATGCTCCATAAAAGCGACCCGGTCGCCCCCGGGCGACACGCGGACGTCGCTTAGCCATCCCAGCGTATGAAACAGGATCTTACCGACAGGAAATTCCAGTTGCTGCTCCCCGTTCACGTGTCGCACGATAGCTAAACTCAATCCATCGGGGGACCAATCTGCCGACTGCACGTCTTCCACTATTTCTTTCGGGGCACCACCCCCCAAGGGCACACGTGCCAGGGTGCCTCGGTCGAACCAGGGTTCCGCACCTTGCCGATTGAGTAGAACCGCCAATTCACCGGTGGATGAAACCGAAAGCAGGTCCGCATGCGCGATACCAAGAGAGCGTGATTCGGTGCTCCCCAAACGGGTTGAGTAGAGGTCAATGGGATCACCGGCCCAGGACGCGTTGTACAAGACGGTATTGCCGTCCGCCGTGAATCGCGCGCACCAAATGCTGCTTCGGCGAAACGTAACTTGGCTAAAAGAAGGTAATGGAGGCGCTACTCTCTTGAGCAGGAAAATGCCCAAGATCATCGCCAGCGAGACAACAAGGATAGCTGCAGCCCACCAGAGCTTCTTAGGACTCGAACCCTGAATCCCAAGCGCTTGCCGGACAGAAGCGCCGCTGCTTTCGGAAGGGCTGGAGAGCGTCGCTAAGTCGAAGAGCAGGTCACGCCCCGACTGAAAGCGATCCTCCGGTCGTTTCTCGAGGCAGTGGCGAATAATCAAAGCTGTAGCGGAAGGAACATTCGGATTGGTTTCGCAGAGGTTCTCGGGCTCTTCGTTCAGAGTGGCAGAAATTATGTCGGCTGTAGTTTGGCCACGAAACGCCCGCTTACGGGTGAGCATCTCGTGAAAAACGGCCCCAAAGGAGAACACGTCGCTTCGGTAATCGACAGCCTGTCCGCGCGCCTGTTCCGGCGACATGTATCCGGGAGTTCCAAGCGCCCTTCCTGTATCCGTCAACAGGGTAATAGTTTGTTCATCCTCTTCGGTTCCCAAGACTCGTTCTGGCCGAGAAAGTTTCGCCAGGCCGAAGTCCAACAGCTTTACCTGGCCATCGCGGGTGATGAAAATGTTGTCTGGTTTTAGATCACGATGTACGATCCCCTTTTCATGAGCCGCTATCAGAGCGCGCACGATTTGGATGGCAAAGTCGAGGGCCCTATGATAAGGGAGTGGCCCCTCCCTCAACCTTGATCGCAGCGTCTCACCCTCCAGCAACTCTGAGACGATGTATGCCACACCATCTTGAATCCCTACGTCATAGATGGCCAGCAGATTGGGATGATTCAACGCGGCAAGCGCGCGGGCTTCTTGCTCGAATCGACGGAGGCTTGGCGGGTTAACATCGCACCCTGCGCGGATCGTTTTGATGGCAACTTCACGGTTTAAACGATCATCCCAGGCGCGATACACTTCTCCCATCCCACCAGCGCCAATGGCGGCGAGAATGTCATAAGACCCAAGTTTTGCGCCGACTGACAGACGCATAGGGAATTCCGCTGAATTATAAGGCATGTGCCCCAGGTTCGCGGCCATCTCTTGGACGCTAACCTGAGCAATTGTGGAGGATTCAACTGGCTGCCCGTCGAGTCCCGCGATACGGATCGACTCAGCTTAGCCCTCCGGTCGCGGGGGTGTGGAGGGAGATAACCTCATCCCGAGGTCAGGCCGCGCCTTCTTCGGTCGGCGCAGCGATCGACACGGGTTCCGCGTGGTGACCGCCAGCCGCCCTCTTTTCACGCCACTTGTCAAGCCACTTGCCGAAAGCCTGCACGCACCGCCCACGATCACCAATATGGCAAACACCCAGCGAGCGATGATTACAATTCCCTCGGCATCGATTGGCGGGAGACCCACCTGCCGGAGCGCTTGAAAACAAGCCCCCTGCGGGCCCAAGGGGCGCTTATCGGTGCCCAGGTCAGCCCCAACCAAGCAGCCGAACCTGGGCACCGGCACGAGGCGCTTTAGTTCACTGCCCCAACCGGTTGATCCGCCACCGGTGGACGCGTTCATCTTCCCGTTTTGCTTTAGCCACGCCGCCAGCTTGCTCTGTTGCTGGCCGCCCAGCTCAACGCAGGAGTTGATGGATTCGATCGCTTCCTTCTGATTGCGTTCGGTGCCGCGGAACGGATGCTGGTCGAAGAACTGCTTCAGTTCATTGGCCTTTTCCGGCGTGCAGAAGGTCCGCGCCCCTTCGAGAAATACCCCTACACCGTCGAGCCCTCCGCCGGTCTTGTTCATGAGCGCGTCAAAGTTCTGTCGCATGAAGTCCCACGTGGCGTTCTGACTGGTCGGATTCGCGAGCAGGCTGATGAGAATGTAGAGATCCTGACCGCGCACTTCCGGAGTTAGCGTGGACGCAAGCGTTTGTTTGAGCAACGCTTGCTGTGGGAATTCCGCTAAGCCGTAGAAGAACCGGTAATACTCCTGCGGCGACTTTACCTTTTGCAACTGCGTCTTGTATTGCTCGTAGAGTTGGGCGTCGCCGTGACGTGCTGCTACCACAACCACCGCGCCCGCCAATGTTGGATCCACCGAAGCCGCGTCCTTCATATACTGCTGCACCAAGGTGCTCGCCTGCTGAATGACCGCCGGGTCCTCACCGATGTTGCCTAGCGTACGGAACAGAATGCTGCGTTTTTGTTTCTGCTCGGGCGTATCGCTGGGACGCCCCGCGTAGCCGAGTTGTTGCATCATCGGCGAGAGAGAGTTGCGCAACCACGCCTGGAATTGCGGCCGGTCAGCGTCGGTCACCATGTGGTCGTTGATAAAGCCCAGCAGCAGGGCAGCGGCGACTCAGCCCATATTTTGGAACTCCGAGCGTGAGATTCCGCTGAGTAGCGTTTCCCGGCAGCGGTTCGTCCCAAACCAGTAGGCCAGCTCTCGATAGTCTGATGCGTCGAAAATGGCGAGATCGGCGTCCTTGCCGGGCTCAAGACTTCCCTTGCGGCTTTGCAGCCGCAGCGCGCAGGCGGCATTATAGGTGGCCGCAACGATGGCTTCCGCCGGAGACATTTTCATGTGCGTGCACGCCGCTGAGAGGACGAACGGCATGGACGGCGTCGGGGATGTCCCTGGGTTGTAGTCGGTGGCCAGCGCGACGGCCACGCCCGAGTCGATGAGCTTACGCGCCGGCGGAAACGTTTCCAGCCCGAGAAAGTAATTGGCAGCCGGCAATAGAGTCGCGACTGTGTCAAGCTTCGCCAGCATGGCAATGTCTTCGTCGCTGACAAAATCCATGTGGTCGAGCGAGGCGGGATGAAACTCGAGCAGGGGGGCCAGCTTCTCTGGAGTGAGCTGGCACACATGCGCCCGTACTCCCATATTGTGCTCGACGGCGCTTCGCAGGATGCGCTGTGACTGCTCCATGG
>Ga0209040_10002309_pt1 | contig 15070 bp, 19 predicted proteins | sample BogFormECP12_OM3_FD_188240 | JGI IMG/M metagenome (GOLD analysis project Ga0209040, IMG submission 188240) | Bog forest soil microbial communities from Calvert Island, British Columbia, Canada - ECP12_OM3 (SPAdes) (version 2) | ecosystem: Environmental > Aquatic > Freshwater > Wetlands > Bog ...
ACCGAGGGTGAGCGTTCCGGATGCGTGGGCTGGTTGTGCGGTGTTGGTGGTCACGCTTACGACCGTACGCCGCAGGGACCTCGCCGACCGCGGCGTGGCAAGCTAAAGCAGGTGGACTTGTACACGATCAGTCACATGCCGCTGACCTACCCCGAAGTCGGTGCGACCGCCGGACCTCCGCCGCCGGGATATCGCCACCTCGGCTTCGTCTCCCAGGTCGGCGCGGGTCACTTGCGTTACGAGGAGGCGGCTGACGCGGTCATGCACTGGGGTATGCAGCGCGGCGCGGGGTTGCGCGTCGAGGCCAGCAGCGACGTCGTCGAGGTCGGCGCGGTGGTGGTGGTCAAGATGGGTTTCCTGAAAGCACCCTGCCGGGTCGTCTATGTGATCGACGAGCCCGGTGTCCGGGGTTTCGCCTATGGCACGCTGCCGGGTCACCCCGAGTCGGGTGAGGAACGGTTCGTGGTGCGCCATGACCCGGTCACCGCCGCGGTGTACGCCGAAGTCTCGGCGTTCTCCCGGCCGGCGACCTGGTGGAGCAAAGCCGGCGGCCCGTTCACGTCAGTGGCCCAGCGCATGATCGCCAAGCGCTACGTTCGCGCGGTGTGACCGCTAACCCCACCCGGCCAGCAGTTTTTCCGCACCTTCGCAGAGCCGGTCGATGACCTGCGCCACCGGTGCGACGCCGGTGACCATCCCGACACCCTGGCCCGCATCCACCGGGGCGGTTCGACGATCGTCGGCGGCGATCGCGGCGGCCAGTTCGTCCAGGGCAGCGGGCTCGTCGGCCAGCGCGTCCTCGTGACCGGTCCAGCGCGCGACGAAGTCGTTGCGCAGCACCGGCGACGGGAACCGCTCCGCCCACGGCAGATGACGGACGATGTCGAACACCCGGGTGCTGGTGGTGTCGGTTTCGCGGGCCGCGACCAGTGCGCGGCGGGACGCATCGGTCGTCAGCGCCTCCGGAGAGGCGGACAGGACGGTACCTAACCACGCTCCGCTCGCGCCGGTGGCCAGCACGGCTGCCAGGCTTCGCGGAGAGGCGATTCCTCCGGCCGCCAGCACCGGCACCGATACGACGTCCAAGACCGCGTCCAGCAACGGGAGCGTAGCGATAGTCGCATCTCCGTGGCCACCACCCTCGGAACCACGGGCCACCAGCACATCGATCCCGGCGTCTTGCGCCCGCTGCGCCTCGCGGCTGTTGTAAACCTGTGTGGCAGCGGCGATCCCGGCATCGTGAACGCGATCGACCCACGACAAGTCAGTTCCGAAGCTGACCGATACAACCACCGGCTGCGCGGCCAGCGCGGCATCGAACAGCTCCGGCTCCTTACGAATCACCCAGTCCACCAAGCCAATTCCGAACGTCCCACGTACGTGCGGCAATTCGGCGTGCAGCGCCGACGTCGACCCGGCAGTGCCCATGCCCACCATGCCCAGTCCACCGGCGGCGGTTACCCCGGCGGCAAGGCGGCCACCGGCAACACCTCCCATGGGAGCGTTCACGATCGGCACCCGCAGGCCCATGCGCCGTGACCACGGCGTCGACAGCATCTGATTACGCCGAGGGAAGGCTCTTGAAGACGGTAAGCAGGATCACCGAATCGTCGATGGCCTGCAGTGAATGCCGCTGCGAGGGAATTACAACGTAGTCGGCGGTCTTTCCGTCCCATACTTCCTCACCAGCGGTCAGGTGCACATGTCCCTTCAGAACCTGCAGCGACGCCTGTCCGGGGCTGTCGTGTTCGGAGAACTCATGCCCGGCCAGCAACGCCATCAGGGTCTGCCGCAGTTCGTGGGTGTGCCCGCCATGCAATGTGTGTGCGGCCCGCCCGCTGTGTGCTTGCCGCGCCTCGGCCAGCTTTTCATCGGCCAGACTGGTCAGCGAAATCGTTTCCATCGATGCGTCCTTCGGTCGGGGTTGCCTCAACTGGATAGTAGAAGAGTCCCGCCCGCTGCCAATGCGACACTCACGTCGCCGCGGCGTGCCAGGTGAGCCTCACCAGACACAGATCTGGCTCGACGAACGCGTCCAGCCGATCGACGGTGATCGGTGCCTCCCAGGTTTCCAGCGCTCCACGCATGAGCCCCAAGTGGATTGGGCAGACGACGGCTGTCTGGCTTTCCGCCAGCTCCAGAAACGGGCAGTGCCGCAATTCGACCTGCTCGTCTCCGCGACGCTCAGGGGCAAAGCCGAGCTCGTCGAGTAATCCGACCAGGTGCTCGATCGACTCCTCCGCGCCGAGCTCCCCGGCCGTGGTCGGCGGCGGCGGATTGAGCTGCCGAGCCCACGCGCGACCGGCAGCCATTGCCCTGGCGCCGGCGTCGCGATCGCCGGCGAGATTGGTGGCAAGGATCTCGGCCAGCAGCCGATAGTGCCGGGTTCCGCCGGGATCCATCCGCTGAGTCGCCCGGAACAACAGCGCCGGCCGGCCCGGACCTTTGCGGTCCGGGGCGACCTGCTCCACCCGGCCGCCGGTCACCAAAGTGTCGAGGTGGAAGCGAACGGTGTTCGGGTGCACGTCGAGCGTGTCGGCGATGCTGGCGATGCTCATCGGAGCATGCGCCGCTTTCAATACCCCCAGGACATCGTGGCGGCGGCCGGGAGATTGCTGTGCTGATTTGACGAAGCTCATTCTCCCCGACATTCTGCGCTGCGCAGGTCCGCGATCAGCTGCGTTTCGCCATAAAACCGCCTCACCCAGCCGAGCATGTCACCCGGCGGCGTTTATCTGGCTCCCAATCGCCTCAGCTTTGCCAACACGTCGGCGATTCGATCGGGCTGCTCAGCCGGCGCGAGATGGGCGGCCTGTGCCACCTCGACGAACCGTCCGCGAGTCACGTTGCTGGCGATGAACCGAACCGAATCGGGCGGCGTGGCAATGTCGTTGGCGCCCGCAACAGCCACGATCGGGGTGTCGATCTCGCCGAGGCGATGACGGGCGTCGAACTCGGCGAGCGCCTCGCACGTGCACGCGTAGCCGTCGTCGTCGACCCGGCGCAGCGTGTCCAGCAGCGTCTGGGCTGACGTGGGATCACGTTCGAAAAATCCGGGGGCGAACCAGCGGCGAATCGACAGTGCCACGACTTCGCCGGTTCCCGCCGTCCGAACGACTTTGGCCCGGGACTGCCAGTCATCCGGGTCGCCGATGCGCGCCGCCGTACAGATCAGCGCCGCGGACACGATCCGCTCAGGAGCCCCGAGCAGCATTTGAAGGCCGACAGCGCCGGCCACTGAGACGCCCGCATAGGTGAACGGCCGTCTGCCGATCCGGTCTTCCACGACTTTGATGACGCTGGCGGCCAGGTCGTCGATGGTGAAGGCGTCCCTCGGCCGCGGACTGACGCCGTGGCCGGGAAGATCCCAGCCGATAACGTTATAGGTGCCTGCCAGCCGTCGTGCCACACCAGACCACAAGGCAGCCACCGAAGTGCCCAATGACGGGCCGACGACCAGCGGCGGTAGATCCGGTGACCCGCCCAGATGCGAGCCGCGAATTCGGGGGACGCTCACGGGCGTTCCTTGACGATTCGCTCAGCCCGATCCAGGCTTTCGTCTATCAGCGCGTCGGCTGCGCCAAAATAGTTGCCGGACGGGGCTTTTCCGGTCAGCTCCGCGATGACGTGTTGCTCGCCGAGCACGTCGGAGCTAGCGAGGTTCTTGGCCATCTGCTGCGGATGGACCTGCAGCCCGGCGAGCAGTTCACTGCACTGGGAGCCGGCGACAACGGTTCGCCGGGCCAGGACGCGTAGCGTCTCCCATTCGGCATGCCATGAGCCGTCGGGGCGTTCGTCGTCGGCCAGTGCGGCGGCCGTGTGCAATGTCGCGCCCAGTGCTGGCGCGGAAATCGCCGCGCGGCGAATCAGGATGGACAACACCGGGTTTGGCTTACCCGCCGCATCGAGCAGCCGCCCGGTCACGATGATGCGCTCCCCGATGGGCTCGCCGGGGTGGCCGGCGGTGAGGTCTGCGTCGAGGGCGTCGACCTCCTGGCGGCCGAAGCAGGGCGACCAGCGCTCGACCTCGTCTGGGTCGACGCAGACGAATGGCGACTTCGGATGGCGGAGCCGGCTGCTGCGGTACGGCGGGTAGTCCAGCAGCGGCTGCGGCCCAGCTTTTCCCTGGTAGTCCGCCGCGATGCGGGCAATCTGCTCCGTAATCTCGCGTTGGTAAACAGCGCCGGCCGTCTGTTCTGCAGCCTTCATCGAAACTGACGCTAACCCGAGAATCGGCTACCCTCAACCATCTTCGCGGGATTTCCGCTGCGTATGCGCAATAGTCTGGTGCCATGCCGCGTGACTACATCTATGACCAGGGGTTCTCCGAAGAGCGGGCCCGCCTGGCAGGCATCGAAAGCCTGTGGGATCCGGGAAGCCGGCGACTGCTCGACGATCTGGGCATCGGTGCGGGCTGGCGATGCCTCGAAGTTGGTGCGGGCGGGGGCTCGCTGGTCGAGTGGATGGCCGGTCGCGGCGCTAAAGTGCTCGCGATCGACATCGACACCCGCTTCGTCGAGCCGCTGGCCGGCGACGCGATCGAGGTCCGGCGGGTAGACGTCCGAACCGACGAGCTGCCCGAGGGTCAGTTCGACTTGGTGCACGCTCGATTGGTACTCGAGCACCTCACCGAGCGCCGACAAATCCTCGACCGCCTGGCGGCCGCGCTGCGCTCCGGCGGCTGGATGGTCATCGAGGACTACGACTGGACCGGTCTTGGCTAACAGCAGCAGCAGCTTCAACGCCTTGTCGACGGACTCGATCGGGTACTGCGGCGCAAGTGAATCGGTGGCCGGCGCTCGCACCGCCCGCTGCGCCTTTTTCTGCATGACAGAAACGGTACCTGCGATACGCCGCAACGGCGTCAACGCCGTCAATCGCGACGCACTGCGGCGGCGACGGCCTGCGGTGCTTCAGACGGAGGGAAGTGACCCACACCTGCAAGCTCAGTCACGCTGGCGCGCGGCAGGATCTTGACGGCCTGTTCAAGGACGTGGCGGCCCGATACTGGGTCGTCCAGGCCCCACACGAGATGAAGTGGGCCGACCCAATTGGCTAGCGCCCCCTCCCATCGACGATGATGAACCGCCCGCTCGGCGTTGTACTTGATCAGCAGATGCCAAAGCTTGTGCCCGTTTTCTCGCGTCATACCCAGCCAAAGGTCGTCGAATTCGGTATCGGTGAGCTTCGATCCGCGAACCGCGTCGAGCGCGGAGCGGACCCTCGCGGCGCTGACACGGCTGGCCAGCAACTTGCCCACGACCGGCGTAATCAGCAACTTCTGCTGGCGTGTCGGGCGGTATGCGCTGTACACGATGCCGCAGTTCAATAGGACGATGCTCTCGATCGCGAAGCTGAGCTGGCCCTTGTTGGCTCGGTCGACGAGTTCCTGACCGACGATTCCGCCGTAGTCGTGGATCACCAACCGCGTCGACCTCACGCCGAGATGGGCGGCGAGATCCTCAACGACGTCGGCTGATTCGGCCACCGAGTACTGGTAAGGGTTCGGCTTGTCCGACGCGCCGTAGCCCAGGAAATCGAGCGTGATCACATCATGGTCCCGAGCAAGATCGCTGGCCACCTCGGCGTAGTCGTAAGACCAGGTCGGAAATCCATGCAGGAGAAGCACTGTGGGCCCGGCCCCGCGCCGCCGGAATGCGATGCGATGCCCCCGGCGGCTGACCAGCGTGTCGTTTTCGGCGATCCATTCCGCGGCCCGGGACGCACCGCCAGTCCCGGTCACCGTGTCACGCCCGGGTTTGAGTCTGCCGATGATTCATCGACTGCCATTGGACTCACCTTTCAGTGTTGACGCCGAGTTAGTCAACGAGATCGATGGCTAGTCCGTTGGCCGCTAACGGGTCGGGCATCCTTAACCCATGACGGTGGATGCCCTGTTGCAATCGATCCCCCCGCTCACTGTGTATGTCGTGGTCGGCCTGGTTGTCGGGATCGAGAGCCTAGGCATCCCGCTGCCGGGTGAGATCGTCCTCGTCAGCGCGGCACTGCTGTCGTCGCGGCATGAGCTGGCGGTCAACCCGATCGGCGTCGGTGTTGCCGCGGTGATCGGGGCGGTGGTCGGCGACTCGACCGGCTACGCCATTGGCCGCCGGCTCGGGCTGCCGCTATTCGACCGGCTGGGTCGGCGCTTCCCGAACCACTTCGGGCCCGGACACGTCGCGTTCGCTGAGCGACTTTTCGATCGCTGGGGCGCACGGGCGGTGTTCTTGGGCCGTTTCATCGCGTTGCTGCGGATATTCGCCGGGCCACTGGCCGGGGCGCTAAAGATGCGCTACGCAAGGTTTTTGGTGGCCAACGTGTCGGGCGCGGTGTGCTGGGCGGGCGGCACCACGGCCCTCGTTTATTACGCGGGTGTGGCCGCCGAACGCTGGCTGACCCGCTTCTCATGGATTGCCTTGGTTGTCGCCGTGGTGTGCGGAGTGATCGCTGCGGTGTTGCTGCGCGAACGCGTATCCCGCGCGGTCGCCGAACTCGAGGCCGAGCACTCCACCGAAACCGGTCACACCTCGGCGTAAACATTGCCGACACCGGCGAACAACGCGCGTGTTTTTTCCCGCTCGCCCGGGCAGGCCTTAGCACATATTCCGCCCCGCTTTTCGATACCGGTCAAAATCGCGGTGAAATGTCTTCGCGCTGCGTTTAACGACTTTGCCAAAAAGACCATGTGGGCGTCTAGACGGGCCGGCCACGTGAGCGGTGCGCCAGCGCCGCAGACCGCCATGCTTGACGAAACATACTGATGTTGAATTGTTTTAACGACGAGTGTGCCTCATCGTCTCGGCGCCGGTCACGGTGTGACCGCACCGGACGAATCACCCAGGGCAGGGTCGTTAGTTGGCTGGACAGCTCGCATCTCGGCGCTCGATCGGCACGCCCTCAGCGAATTCTCAGGCGCCTTTCCATAGACACGCGTAACAATTTCTGTTATAAAACTGAGATCTACTAATCGACGTCGGTCTTCAGCATTGCAGGGCGGGCATCCATATCGCGACGCATAGGCGTCCGCCGATTAGGAGGACCAGATGGGCACTTACGCCATCGCAGAGCCATCCTTTAGTCACCTCACGCTCAGCAGTCGCCTGATCTCCGAGCTGGCACAGGCCAGCAGCACGCTGCGGATGACCACCGAGCGCATCGGTCTGGCAGTGATCGTCAGTGCAGGCGGTGAACTAGATGCCTCCAACGAAGGCACCTGGCGACGCCTGCTGAGCGAGGCGGGCGCCGCAGCAGGACCGCCGGGACCGTTGGTGGTCGACATCAACGGCCTGGACTTCATGGGGTGCTGCGCCTACGCCGCGCTGGCCGAAGAGGCCGAGCACTGCCGTCAGCGTGGCGTCGAACTGCGACTCGTGAGCAACCAGCCGGTTGTCTCCCGGGTCGTCGCCGCATGCGGCCTGACCGAGCTGCTGCCGGTTGACGAGAGCGTCGACGCTGCGCTATCGGTATACGACCCGGCCGACTGGTAAGCCTAGATACGTTGGGCCAGAAGCGCTTTGCCGGGCCCAACCAGCTGATTCAGCGCATCCGGCCGGGCGGCCATCGCCATGATGAGGGCTTCTGCCGGGCCGGTGACCTCGAGGCCGTCGCCGTAGACCCAGTCCACGTCGGTGGCGCTCAGGCGTACACCGTGGGCTTTCCGTGCGCCGCGTGTCGCGGGTGAGCTCAGCGGGATGTTCAGCACCCGCTGCAAACGCTCCGGCGGGATGAACCGCCCGACGCGGAGGGGTCGGCACCGATCTGCCAGAGCAGCAAGACTTTCCGTGGCGGCTCCCAGACGGCCACCCGGCCCCATGGACATTCGCTGCCGTCCACGCCGCGTTCGAACCAGCGTCCGCCGCTTCAGGGTTCGATCACCACCTCGGCCAGTTCGGAATCGCCGATCGAGTGTTCCTTGGGCCAGAACTCGGTCATCCGTGCGGTGAACAACTCGAACGCGCGGGCCTGTGACAGCGGCACACTCACCGATCGGGAAACCTCTACAGCGGAGTCGGATTCGGTATCCATCGGTCTGATCACCCCTTCTTGCTGCGACGGGTCCTGGCGCCGTGTTTGCGGGTATCGTCGCGGGCTTCCGCTTCGGCGAGAATCGCGAAGTTGTCCAGCGTGGTCTCCCAGAACCGGTCGAAATAGTCGCGCACAACCCGTAACCCCGACTTGTCGATGCGATAGATCCGCCGGGTGCCGGCCACCGATTCCACCACCAGCTCCGCATCTTTGAGCACCCGTAGGTGCTGGGATACCGCCGGCCGCGACACCGGTAACTGATCGGCCAATACCCCGACGGCAACCGGACCGGCCGAGAGCCGTTCCAGAATGGCGCGCCGGGTGCGATCCCCCAGCGCGTCCAACACGGCGTCAACCGAAGCAGCCACTCGGTAAGTGTGCACGAACGGTAAGTCACTGTCAACGGTTCGTGACGACTAACGGTTGCTGGATCGATTGATTGCCGAGGGAGAGGTGTAACGCCACAAGTTGCCGCGGCGAAATAGGTCTTAATAGGAGGACAGCGGCCCGCGGCACACTGCCCCGGCCAAAATCCGCCACCACCACGACTAGCAGGCGAGGGCTTGGAGGAGTATTGGACATTGTCCTCGGGGTATCGATGGCACCCGCAACGATTCGCATGGTGCTGGTCGAGGGGGAAAACGCCGACGGCGTCACCGTCGATGAAGACAACTTCCATGTCGTCACTGCCGACGACCCGACAACGCTGAGTGCACCCGACCAGGTCATCGCTGCCATCCTCGGTACCCGTGAAGGCGCCAGCCATGCCGGCCACCAGTTGATGTCGACCGGCGTGACGTGGACCGACCCCGGCGATGCCGCCGCGCTCGCCACCGCGCTGGCAGCCCGCAAGGTCGAGAACGTGATGCTGGTGTCGTCGTTTCTGGCTGCTGCTGCGCTGGCCCAAACCGTCGGCAACGCAATCGGTTACGAATACATCGCGATGCTGTTCATCGAACCGGACACCGCCACGCTGGCTGTCGTCGACTCGTCCGACGGTTCGATCACCGATGTGCACCGGCGTCCGCTGCGCCGGACCGACGCGGTGCCCGAGTTGGCTGCGATGGTCGCCGGACTCGAGCCTGCGAACATCTACGCGGACGGTCTGTTCATCGTCGGCTGCGACGTGGATATCGCGCCGATCAAGCCCGCGCTCGAGGCGGCGTCATACCTTCCGGTCAGTGCCCCCGAGGAGCCGGACATGGCGCTGGCCCGTGGCGCAGCGTTGGCGTCGGCCAACGCGCCGCTGTTCGCATCCTCCACGGCCGCTCTGGCATACGCGCAAGATCCCGGCACCGGTGAGGTGGACCCCTACGCCGTCTCGCCCGGTTACCTCGAGGTGCCTGTTCATCGCGCCGGTGCTGAGCTCCGTGAAGAGGATCTCGCCTACAGCGCTGCGCCCGACCAGGAAGCCGATGCCCAAACCGGCGTTGTGGACATCGCCGAGGCCGCCCCGCAGGATGAACTCGACACCAGCCAGCGGCGTCGACCATTGATGTTGGCCGGCAGCGCCTTGGCGGTTGTCGTCGTCAGCGCTGCTCTGGCGTTGGAGATTGCGCTGGCGCTCGGCATGCGGCCGGCGGTCGCGTTGCGGCCCATTCCCGGCCAAGCTCTCATCGCGCCGGCCCAGGCGGCGCCATTACCACCGCCGGCGCCACTCGTTTCGCTGCCGCATCCGGTGGCCGTTCACGCTGCACCGCCGCCGCTGCACCTGCCAGCGCCGATCGCAGCACCTGCGCCGGTGCACGTGCCGATTCCCGCCGCACCGGTGCCGGTGCCTGTCCCGCTACCCATGCACCCGGGGATCCCGGCGCCGTCTTTCCACGCCCCGCTTGGGGAGCCTCGGATGAATCTTGGGGTTCCGCGGCAGCTGCTGCCGAACTTGCCATCGATGCGCGGGCCCGTCCCGCAGTTCGGTGGGCAGAATCTGCAGCCGCCAATGAATTTCCCGGGGCCCCAGGGTCCGGGGTTCCCGGAAGGTCCTCGGTTCGCTGGAGGCCCTGGGTTCTCCGAAGGTCCGCGGTTCCCCGGAGGCCCTGGGTTCTCCGAAGGTCCGCGGTTCCCCGGAGGCCCCGGGTTCTCCGAAGGTCCGCGGTTCCCCGGAGGTCCCGGCTTCTCCCAGGGTCCTCGGTTCGGTGGCATGCCCGGTCCGATGTCCCCCCGGATGCCCGGCCCGATGATGCCCGGACTCCCGCATTTCAACTTCCCATTCCCGTCATTCCGGCACTGAGACAGTCGAATTCGACGCTCAGCGCGGCAAACCAAAGAGCTGGACCACCCCGTGATCGCGGCCGGCCGTGTAGCCCCCGTCGACGGCAATGGCCTGGCCGCTGACGAACGACGCGTCGGGAGATACCAGAAAAGCCGCCATGGCGGCGATCTCTTCCGGCAGGCCCATCCGTTGCAGCGCATGCTCCTCGGTGATCGAGGCCTTCGGACCCTCCATCCCCGGTAGACCGAAAACGCTTCCGGTCATTGGCGTTTCGATGAATCCGGGACAAATCGCGTTTGCCCGGATACCGCTCGGGCCGTAGTCGAGCGCGATGTTCTTGGTGAGTAGCACGACGCCGCCCTTGGACGCGTTGTAGGCGCTGCCCCCCGCGGTGCCTTCTAGTCCCTCGATGCTTGCCAGCGTCACGATCGAGCCCCGCTCGCCGTCGACCCGCGGCTGGTCGATCATTCTGGCCAGGGCCGCCTTTGCGACAAGAAATGTGCCGGTGAGGTTGACCGCGATCACCCGGTCCCATTCAGCGCGATCCAGCAGATGGACCGGGCCGCCGCCGGCAACGCCCGCGGCGTGCACGACGCCGTCGAGCCGATCGGGCACAGCGGCCAGCACCGCGGCGATCGCAGTTTCGTCGGTCACGTCGGCCGTGACGAACCGGAAGTCGGGGCCAAGATCGGGTGGGGCGGCAAGGTCAGCCCCGACGACGGTGCCGCCCTCGGCCAGCAGTCGCTCGGCGGTGGCCAGCCCGATGCCGGACGCCGCACCCGTCACGACGAACGTGCGCGATCGGGCACGATCAGCGCTCACCATGGCCGGTCCTCTCGAATTCGGTTGCCGCGCAGTCAGAGTCCGAATTGGTCGTCGATGATGCCGAGCCAGATCTGTGCGACGTCCATTGCCACCTTCTCGCTGATGAACGCGTGCTGGGTGCCGGTGTAGATGTCGCGGAAGGCGCGCTCGAGCCGGCTGCCTTCGCGGATCGCGGTGGTCCCGGCCGCCAAGTGGGCCCACTCGGCGCAGGCCCGTGCCGTGTCGGTGGCATAGACCGCCGCCACCCGCATGTCGGCGCGCAAAGCGGGCGTCAGGTCGTTGCCCGCGTCCACCGCTGCCTCGGCCGCAGCGAACGCGTCGATCACCAGCAGGCGCGCTGCCCGCCAGGCAGCGACGTGATGAGCGAGTCCCTTTTGGAATGTCTGACGGCTGGCCAGCGTCGCCATGTCGCTCATTCGCACCTTGGTGGCCGCGAGTTCCTCGACATCGTCGAGCATGCTCTTGGCGACCCCCAGCGCAAACGATGCGTGACCGGCGGCGGTGATGGGCATCAGACCCATCCGGCTGGCCGGCGAGTCTCCTCGGCAGGGCTCGCGGGTGAACAGCGGCATGGTCCGGCATTCCGGTACGAACACGTCGGCAACGTTGTAGTCGTAGGAGCCAGTGCCTTTGAGCCCCTGGACATGCCAGCCGTCGGTGAAGGTGACTTCCTCCCGCGGCAGGAAAGCGACCCGCATGTCAGGAATGCCCTCGCTGACCCAACGCATCTCGCCGTTGTCCATCGGGAAAAAGCCGGCGCCGATGTAAGCCGAATGTCCGGTGCCGGATCCAAAATTCCACGCGCCGCTCAACCGATAGCCGCCCTCGACGACAACGCCTTGGCCGTTGGGAAAGTACTGACCGCCGATGGTGACCTGGTTGTCGTTGCGAGTGAATATCTCGGCGAAACCCTCGTCGGGAAGGTATGTCGCGGCGGCGAAGGTCGAGGGTAGGTTGGCAATGCCGATCCAGCCGAAAGAACCATCCTGCCAAGCCATTTCGATCCACGTCTCGATCATCTCGGGGAACGACGGTTCGACGCCGCCCGCCGCCGTCGGATTGAACGCGGACATCAGACCGCTGGCCCACATCTCGTCGACTATCGGCGCGGAGAGCGTTCGTAAACGCTCGGATTCAGCAGCCTCAGCACGGACCAGGTCGCGCATCCCCCGAGCTCGATCCGCAACCCGATCACGCACTCCGGTCATCGGCGCCGCTCTTGCTCATCCGGATCGGGTGGCAGCACCATTGGATTCCTCGGCGGCCATGTCTTCACCTGGGCTTTCGCCGCTGCCTTTGCCTTCTCCTTAGCCTTTTTTCTTGCCTCAAAGGTGTCATCGTCATCGTCTTCGTCGTCTTCGGGGTTATCGTCAGTCTCGAAGATGACCTCGTACCACCGCTTGTGGGGCTGCACCCGCATTTCGATGTCACCAGTTGGAGTCGCGCGTCTGACCTGGACGTTCTGGCTCTCTAGGCGCGGATCACGTCGGCAGATGAACGCTTCGAGCGCCTCCGCCAACGCAAGACCAGTGAGATTGATGTCTGCGAGCGCCCTGCCCTGGTACATAGCCACGCCGCACATCTTGCACCGGAATCGCGCTGTACGCATCCCTTTCCGGCGCTGGAATGTCTAGGCAGCAGCGCTGTCTGAGCAAACGCCCCGTGGCCTCCGGACCCGCAACAGCAAGGTCCGGAGGCCAGGAGTTTTGACTTGTCTCAGTACAGCGGAATCCAGAGACCGAAGAGCCAGAAGCCCCATCCACCGAACAGCGGGTTAAACATCGGGATCGCGTTGTACCCGTTGTAATTGAACGGCCCGAAATCCCGCTGCGCGTACCCCATATCGCGCGGCGGACCGTTCCACGGGCGGTTCCAACCGCCGGGAGGCGGAGGACCACCCCAGCCACCCGGGGGCGGCGGTCCGTCCCAGAAGGGCGGCGGCGCTCCGGGTGGAGGCCCATCATTCCAGCCCCATCGATGTTGTGGCGGTGGAGGCGGTGCACCGTGGTCGGGGGCGCTGAAGCCGTGCGGCACGTCCCTGGGGCCGCCCATCTGGGGGCCACCCCGCTCGAAATTGCCCCTCGGTGTGTACGGCGGCGGTGGCGGCCCACCCGGTCCGCCGGGTCCATGCCCTGGTCCCCCAGGTCCACCCGGACCGCCTGGTCCCCCGGGTCCGCCCGGACCGCCAGGCCCAGGCCCGCCGGGTCCGCCAGGCCCAGCTCCGCCAGGCCCACCCGGCCCGTGCCCAGGCCCACCCGGACCGCCAGGCGCAGCTCCGCCAGGCCCGCCAGGCCCGCCAGCTCCAGGTCCGCCAGGCCCACCGGGTCCGCCCGGTCCATGCCCAGGTCCACCCGGACCGCCAGGCCCAGCTCCGCCAGGCCCACCGGGGCCGCCCGGCCCACCGGGTCCGGGCCCACCGGGCCCGCCCGGTCCACCCGGTGCCTGATGCCCGCCGGGTCCACCGGGTGCCGGACCGCCAGGCCCATGCCCCCCAGGCCCACCGGGTCCTCCAGGTCCCGGCCCAGGCCCGGGACCGCCCGGTCCGCCAGGTCCACCGGGTCCCGGACCGCCAGGCCCAGGTCCACCCGGCCCACCGGGGCCGCCCGGACCACCAGGCCCCGGCGCGTCAGCGAAAGGCCCGTGCCAAGTCGGAGCCGGCTTCGATGGCGCGGCATTGGCAGGCGCGACGCCCACCGTCAGTGCAGAAATGCCGACGCCGGCGGCAATTGCCGCACCTGCGACGCGCTTCACATACATATCTGTTCGCCCCTTCTGCGCAAGAAATCGGGAGCGTGGCCACCACGCTGAACTGTGTCGTACCAACGCTGCATCACGGGCACGTCACATCCATTTCGAACGGCTTGGTCAGCTGCTGCTGCGGGTTGGACATGTTTACCCCCGTCGCAGTGCCTTTGATCGTGTAAGAGTTCCCGCTTTTTGTGGCCTGGACTGTGCCTTGATTCGGTGCGCCGGCCGAGTAGCCCAGCGTCACTCCGGTGAGGTTGCCCAGTCCCACCGCCTGGACGACTGGCGGATCGGCACTGGAAACCACGGCGCCGATCCCGTTCGACGGATCGCCGATACCGATGTTGACGTTGCCATTAGCCGGCGTGCATGTCACCTGACCAGTGACGTTCTGATTTTGGCCGTCGATAGTGACTTGGTTACCGACGGGCGCCCCCGACGAGCTTGCGGGTGCGCTCGTATTGGACTTGTTGCTCGAACAGCCGGCCATACCCGCGACCACCGTGGCCGCGGCCGCTACGCCGACCAGGATCCCGCACTTTGCCACTGGACTCCCTCGTCTCGTCACTCTCAAACTTCGGCGGTTCGTTGATAAGCGCGCACATCAGAACGATCCGTTGCCGGCTCGTCCTCATTGCGCACTCAAGCCCTCCCCTGCTGCGACCCTACGCTCCGGGACGCTGGGGAGGCAGTACCCCTTTCGACTAATACGTATGCACTTTGCCCAGAGGTTCGTGGCACCGCGTGTCAGTGTTCTGCTTGCGACGATGCCGGTTCGATGGCGGTCAATTCGGTGAGGCCGGTGATCTCGAAGATGCGCATCATCAGGGGGCGGACGATGAGCTGGATGTGTTCAGCATGGGTAAACAGAGCGTTGATGGCGGCGCTGTCCAGGTACTCCACAGCACCGAGGTCGACGGTCAGCTTCCCGCTGCTGCTAGCCGTCTCCGCGATGGCAGCCGTCAGGGCTCGAGTGAAGGTGTCGATGTTGCTCAGGTCGATTTCCCCCGCTGCGATCAGCACGGCTTTCCCGTCGTCACGGCGGGTGGTCTCGAGCGTGAGCAATGTGGGCATCAGGTGATCCTCGCGGACAATTGAACTACTGTCCCTGAGACGCCGGGGTTGATGGCGACATCATGCATGAGCGCTCGCATGAGCGTGATCCCCCGGCCGCGGTGGGTGTTGGCGTCCGGTCGCGGCGGCCTCCACGAGCCGGTGTCAGCAACTGTCAACTGCACCTGGTCGAACAGTGCGGTCGCGCGC
>Ga0209040_10002310_pt1 | contig 15070 bp, 17 predicted proteins | sample BogFormECP12_OM3_FD_188240 | JGI IMG/M metagenome (GOLD analysis project Ga0209040, IMG submission 188240) | Bog forest soil microbial communities from Calvert Island, British Columbia, Canada - ECP12_OM3 (SPAdes) (version 2) | ecosystem: Environmental > Aquatic > Freshwater > Wetlands > Bog ...
CGAAGGCCTCTCTTGCTACCACAAACACTGTCTCCATAACATGTTTGTAGCAGAAGAGGCTTTTCGTGTCTTCACAATCATGAATAAAGCGGGCTAAAGCATGGTTGGTGGTCGGCTGACTCCGGGGTTCTTAATGTTCGCTCTGAGGATATCGATGTATCCACGGGCCAACGAAGAAGGCATGACGGTACCATCGTATTGGACCCCAGGAACCCTTGGCTCGCAACTCGGATTGATCGCTATACTGATTCGGACGAGATATCGCAGCAGCGCCTTGTAATCGACCCCAGCGACTGCAACATCGTACTTGTCTTTCCCGACCCCACCGTTGCAACTCTCGGTGACGTATACGGCAGCCATGCTTGGCGACGACAAGAACCAGTTCCGGCGGGTGGCCCGGTCAAGTGACACACCAGATTCCACCATAACTCTTGAGGTTTTTCCTTGAACCGCTCGCATTGGGTTCGTTGACTTGGAGTGCAAAGGAGGCGGTGCTATGCGGAGTACAGTTGCGGCCCTCGTCGTTCTGTTTCTCCTCGCAATCTCCGGCGTTGCTGCGGCCCAAGCGAGTACGACGCCGAAAACAGTGACTGTCTTTGTGCAAGGGGACACAAGTCGTCTCGCAGATTTCGTCGAGAGTTGTCAGCGCGAGTTTGCGGATCGTGGTCTCAAAATAAAATTGGCTTCGTCCGATGCTGAGTTCCAATACAACGTGGTCATCGCACAGGAGTCGTCTCTTAGCGGTGCTGCCGCTGCGGTCGTTGCCTTGGACAGGAGGGGCGTTTTTGTCGCGTCGGTTGTGCGCTCTGGACGAATGTCGGGAAAGGGAGCACTGAACGCCTCCGCTAAGGAATTGGCGAAAAAGCTCGCGATTCTGGCGTCTCAGTGAGTCACTGCCAGGCGCTTCACGCTAACGCGTCCCGTTCGGATAAACCAGAATTTTGCTGGCCTCACCGGTCTTGAGCCGCTCCATGCCTGACGCGAAGTCTTTCATGGCGATGCGGTCGGTGATCACGGGATGCAGATCGAGCTTGTTGGCCTTCAGCAGCGCGGTCATCTGATACCAAGTCTGGTACATGCGGCGGCCGTTGATGCCCTGCACGGTTGCACCTTTGAAGATCACTTCTTCTGCGAGGTTGAGTTCGACCGGGCGGGAAGGAATTCCGAGGAGAGACATGCGGCCACCAAGACGCAGGATTTTGAATCCTGTTCGAATGGCGTCGGTACGGCCGGCCATCTCCAGCACGACGTCCACGCCGGTACCGCCGGTGTTGTCCATCACGATGCCGTACACGTCGTCCTTGGTGGGGTCGAGCACAAAGTCAGGGCCCATCTGCCTGGCGATTTTGCGGCGATGCTCGTTCACTTCCAGCGCGAAAATCTGCGTCGCTCCGCAGGCGCGCGCCACCGCGATGGAGAACAGTCCGATCGGGCCGCAGCCGGTGATGGCCACGCTCTTGGCGGCGATCTCACCCGCCAGCACGGTGTGCACCGCGTTGCCCAGCGGATCGAGGATGGACGCGTACTCCTGCGGGATGGAAGCATCGAGCTTCCAGATGTTCGACTCGGGAATGACAACGTACTCGGCGAACGCGCCGTTGGTGTCCACGCCGATGATCTTCACGTGCTGGCAGATGTGCGCTTCGCCGATGCGGCATTGCAGGCATTTGCCGCAGGCCACGTGCATCTCGGCGGAAACGAAGTCGCCTTCCTTGACGCTGGTGACCTCGTTGCCCACAGCTTCGACCGTGCCGCAGAACTCGTGCCCCGGAATCAGCGGCGGATGAATGCGTCGCTGAGCCCACTGGTCCCATTGGTAAATGTGCAGGTCGGTCCCGCAGATGGAGGCCATCTTGACTTTGACAAGTACGTCGGTCGGGCCAAATTGCGGTTTGGGAACTTCGCGGATCTCCGTGCCCGGCACGGGCTCCGGCTTGACAACAGCAATCATGGTTTCAGGCATGAGGACAGCTCTTCCCCCGCTGCAGAGCGCGGCGGTACGTCAACCCATTAGGAATAAGAAGCGGTGGGTAAACTGACAAGTTTAGCACGCCACTTTGGGCTGTCAGCGAGGTTGTTGGCGTCTTCTGCTAAGATTGTGTTGCCATGAGCGTTGTCGAAGATGCACGCAAAGTGATGCAAGTCTGATCGCGCCTGAACTGCGGGGACTGTCTGCTCGTCTCGACGCTGTGGAGAAGCGACTCGATGCGATCGACAAGCGATTTGACGGCGTAGACAAAAGATTTGACAGCGTAGATAGAAAATTTGAAGACGTCGAGCGCCGCCGCCGAACAGCGCCACCAGGACCTGTTACGCCACATGGACACGCGGATGGACGACCTTGGCTTCCTGCTTCGCAAATCGAAGGAGGTCAAGGAAATGTGGACCGGGTAACGGCGCTCGAAGAAGAACAGGATGAAACAGCTGTCGCAGTAAGATCCCCCCTAACTCTTTCGTTGGCTCTGCTTCTGCGACATCCCTGCATTGTATTGCTCGCTTTGGTTCCTGGGAACGCTCAGGGTCTTCCACTGCGCGCCCTTCCAGTGCTTCGCCAGAAAGACGATCTGCCCGACGTGATACGCGTAGTGCGCAACCTGGCGGTTGATGGCCTGGAGCACGGAATGAGGCTCGCCGCGAATGGTGACGGTGCGCTCCAGGTCCTCGGGATGAAGCGAATTGATGGCCTGAAAGACCACCTCCCAATTCTGTTCCCACGAGCTGAGCACTTCTTCGCGCTTAGCCTCGGCGTGCATGATAAATTCGCGGTCGCGATGGCGGTCGGGCTTCTCGCCGTCGCTGGTCAGAAAATCAGTGAAGCGGGAGCGCATGTTGCCCGCTAGGTGCTTCACGATGATGGCGACACTGTTGGATTCGGGGCCGGGCGCCGCAAAAAACTGCTCATCGCTGAGTTGCGCGATGGCGCCGTCGGCCAGGCGCTTATGACCGCGCAAGCTGCGGAACGCTTCGTCAATATAGAGGGCGGGAAAATCGCTCATCGGCTCATTGTCTCCTAAATTCTCTTGCAAGCGCCAGCAGCCACGCGTAACTGCGATTCAAAACCGCGCTGTTAACGTGCGACGAACTGTCAAAGGTCTGCGGGTGGGGCGCACTTCGCCGACTGAACAAACTCCAATTCCGGCGTCCCAGCGCCGCCAACTTTTCTTGTTCCGGCCGTGAACGATTCTTTGCCGGTTCACCAAACCAGCCGCCGCGCAATACTTTTTGAAAAATATTTGTTGACATTCGCTCACAGTAACCGCAATATCTTGGGATAGGCATACTGCTCATTCAAGATGTAGGGCAGCTATGGCAGTTACATAACCTTCGAGGGAGAAGGTTCTACAAGGAGGCAACACATTGGCAACCAAGAAAGCTGCAAAGAAGCCCGCCAAGAAAAAGAAGAAGTAACGTAATCCGGCGAGGCATTGGCCTCGCTTATTTTTTGTCTAGAAGCTGGCCTCCGCGATTGCTGTTCGCGGAGGCTTTTCCGTGCCGACGAGATCGCGCTTGTAAACCGGCCAGGTTTGAACGTCGCCGGAACTGGGGCGTTCGTGCCGTAGTTGGTTCTTGGCAGCGGTTCGTGCTACAAGTATCCATCCGCGCTCTCCGTGCTTCTGTCATGACTGCCGAGAAGAAAAAAAAACGCAAGGGCAGCAGCGCTTCCGATCCGGTGATCCCCGACAAGCTGTATTTCCGCATCGGCGAAGTCGCGCGCATCTGCCGCTTGCCGGCTTACGTGCTGCGCTTCTGGGAAACCGAATTCCCTCTGCTGAAGCCGGTGAAGAGCAGCACCGGCCAGAGAATGTACCGCCAGCGCGACGTCGAGAACGTGCTGCGCATCAAGCGGCTGCTCTACGACCAGGGTTACACCATTGCCGGCGCGCGCCAGCATCTCCGGATGGAATTGAAACCCGGGCAGCAATCCGGTTTGCCATTCGCTAAGAAAAGTTCGCCTGAAAGCCTGAAGAAAGTCCGTCAGGGATTGGAGGAGATTCTCGGAATCCTCAAAAAGAAACGAACGTGATCAGCCAGCGAATGTCGAATGCCCGACAAGTGACCGACCAATTCGCGCGTAGTAATCGTCCATTGCTTCTGCAGAGAGGAATGATCGGCGTGCAAGACGAAGTAGAATGTCGACAGAAGAAAGTGGGGGAATTACATGGCTCAGGATTACTTGCTTAAGACGGAACCCTCGGAATACTCATTCGCCGATCTGCAGCGCGACAAGGTCACGGTCTGGGACGGAGTGTCGAACCCGGTCGCGCTGAAACATCTGCGGGAGATGGGGCCGGGGGCGAGATTGGTTATCTACGAGACTGGAGATCACAAGAGCGCCGTCGGCACGGCGTCGGTGGTTTCGGTCGATGCGGCTGATCCCCGAAATCCTGTGGTGAAGATCAAGGCCGGAAAAGCGCTCGCGCGGCCGGTGTCTCTGGCAGAGATCAAAGCCAACAAGTTGTTTGCGGACTCGCCTCTGGTGCGTCAAGGAAGGCTGTCCGTCGTGCCCTTGACCAGTACACAGTACAAGGCCTTGACCGGCGAGTAACAACTGCCCCCGCCGGCGGAGGAACCTGTGGTGCCCGGTTTTAGAAAAGCAGGTCCCTCCGCTCGGACTAAAAGTCCTGGGTCGGGATGACAGCATGAAAATGATTGCGAAAAACGTCCGTGGTGTAGTGTTTAATCCTTAGGAGGCTTGAATTCCACCACAATCATGCGCATGTCCTGATCGCCAACGTTGGTCAGCCCGTGGTCGGGGTGGCCGCCGTGAAACATCATGTCGCCCGCCTTCTGGTTGACGTCCATGCCTTCGCTGCCTTGCCCGCCCGTATGCGCGTGCATGTCAGTGAGAAGAACGACCAGGTGCGGGAACGGTTCCTCGGTGGACACCGTCTGTTTCGGTTTGATGGTTGCCTGCGATATGCGGAAGGTGTCACCGCAGCCGATAAGCTTCGACTCTTCCGTCAGCGGAGGCCAATCCTTGGCCCGGGGGTCGCTCTCGCAATTCTTTACGCACACCGGGTGGCCCTGGTTCTGCAGCAACTCGATGGTCGCGTTGCGGAACGGTGTGGCGGCAAGGTTGGAGGCAACATGAGTGAGTCCCGCCGGCGTGTAACCGACAGCGCCATCTTCCAGCACGACATGCTTGACCTTCCCATCGGGCGTGATGCTGTCAATCTCGGTGTGGCCGAGCGCCACGGCCATATAGTCGTAGCCGTGATGATGCATCAGCGTCGATTTTTGCGGCGCCACGTCGATGTAAAAGGCGCGAATATACGGGTTGTCAAGCTTAAGGTGATGCGAAGGTTCTGCGGTAATCTCAACCGTGGGGCCGTGCTTGTCAGAAGTAGCCTGTTTCGCGTCCTGGGCCGCCGCGAAGCCTGAGACGAGGCAAAACATCAACAAGAATGCAAGAGTCTTCATGCCGGAGAGAGTAGCGATGCGGCCGCAGCAATGCAAGCGAGAAGTTGAGGCGTGTTGCGGGGCGTGAGCGAAGCGGGAGCCCGCAGCCGAAATCACGAGCGCAGGCGAGGAATCTCTCAGCGGAAATCCTAGGCCGAGCGAAACGGAGCCGAAGGATCGCCACGGCAGCCGGGAGACTACTTCCGTGGTGTTAAACTATGGGTGACCTCGAAACCCTTCCGGTTCACTTGGACCGGACTCACCCGCCCAGTCGGGACGTGGCTCAGCCTGGTAGAGCACTCGCTTGGGGTGCGAGGGGTCGGCAGTTCAAATCTGCCCGTCCCGACCAAGACAACGCCTAACGGCATCCTTGACGCGGTGCAGCAAGGCTACACTTGGTTTCCCGGTTGAGTTAGGTAGGGATGCCGGCTGGAAGTCAATCCGCCTCAAACCTACGAAGCTCGGATTGACACCGGAATGGGTCGTCGGCATCGGGTCTCGACCGACGAGCGCGGCGGCACTACCAACGATCCCAACCGCGCGGACGATCCAGAGTACATCGTCCGCCTCATCGGGCAGGCCATAACCGTCAGCCTGGGAAACGATGAAGATCGTGAAGGTGCTGCCGCCAATGGCCCCAGTACTGGCGATCACTGACATGGTGGTCCAGCCCAGCGCCCGATTCCACGGGCGTTTGCAACAGACGCTACAAAGACAGGCCAGCCTCAAGGCGTGCGTGAAGAATGCCGATAGGTTATGCGATTTGCTGTTTTTGCGAGCGATGTCGAATTGCGTTCAAATTCCCTAGCGCTGCGAACCGTCTCGAGAGTCCGCGCAAGGGTTGCTGCAATTGAACCAGGCTGTTGATCCAGGAGATTGAACGATGATTTCCTTGAAGAAGTATCTGGACACGGACGCAGGCCAGCCTTACATCAGCGAACCCGACCCGAGCGAGCTGCTCGCGGCGGCGCTGAAGTCCTATCGCTCCGCGCTGCTGGCTATGGGAAAGAGCGGGGCTCGAGCCTGTCCGGTTGTCGGTTCCGATTTGCGGCAAAACCTCGCCCGCCTGGAGAGCCGCCTCTCCTGCGACCTGACGCCTTTCCTCGTGCAGGAGACGGAGACGCAAGTCGAAGAGCACCTCCAGAAATGGGGAAGCCACACCGAGGAATACTTCAAGGCCAAAGCCAACGATGTAAAAGAGCTTCTCATCGTGCTGGCCCGCACGGCGGAGTCTCTGGGTGAGCGCGATCAGCGTTACGCCAATCAGTTCAGCCAGTTCACCTCCCGCTTGCAAGCCATCGCCGACCTGGAAGACTTGACCCAGGTGCGCGCGTCTCTGGTGCAAAGGGCGACCGAGCTGAAGACCTACGTGGACCAGATGGAGGCAGACAGTCACCAGTCGATAGCCCAACTGCACGCGGAAGTTTCCAACTACGAGACCAAACTCAAAGCTGCCGAAGAGCTGGCGCTGCGGGACACGCTGACCGGCCTGGCCAATCGCCGCAACGTGGAGGAGCGCATTGCATGGCGCGTTGCTCACCCGCAAACGTTTTGTGTGGCGATGCTTGACATCAACCGCTTCAAGCAGGTCAACGACGAGTACGGACACCTCGCGGGCGACAGCCTGCTGCAGCAGTTCTCCCAGGAGTTACGTTCGAACATGCGCTCCACCGATCTGATCGGCCGCTGGAGCGGAGATGAGTTCATCGTGGTCCTGGACTGCGATCTTGCCAGCGCGGTCTCGCAAATGGACCGCATGCGGCAATGGGTGTTCGGGGACTACACCATCCCGCTCGCCAACGGAGCAGGCGCAGTAAGAGTCTGTGTGGACGCAGCCATAGGCGTGGCGCAGTGGCAGCCCGGGGAAACCCTTCGGCGAGTGATCGAGCGCGCCGACTCCGCCATGTACCAGGAGAAGAAACTCGCAGCTAGGCAAAGGCCGTCCCTGCGCCCAGCCTGAAACTCCGACCGAGAACTTGGTTTCCGAATCCGGAAATCTCCTGATTTTCGGTGGTACCCCCTCCCCTCCCCATTCGATCCGGACTTTTGCATCTCCACCTGAATGATTCACTTCTTGAACTCCGAAACCCGTCGTGGTATCCACTGGAGATCGTCTTCATTCAGTAGAGTGACAGGCAAGTCGTTGGGCAGGATGGAATCCGAAGATCCCCACGGACGAGCCTGTCGCGTTCTCTGGCGCAATAAAGAGGGACAACAGGTATCTGTTCCGGCTATTTGCTAGGCAGGTAGCTCAAGTCCGGCCGAAATTGGATAATCTCGCTCGTCTCGCTCTGTACTGACGCGTTAATGCCATCGACGATAGAATCCGCCTTCGCTTGTCCAAAGGCATCCTTGAGCATGTCGCGGAAAGGTTTCACATCAGGCTTGTCCTCGAAGTCTGCCCAATTGGCACGCGGCAGGACGAGCACATAGCTTCCTGTGTCGCCGCCGTTGGCCAGTACATACCATTCGTAGTGGACGGGCCACTTGGTTTTTTGGCCCGCCTCGTAAACCCTACTAATGGCGCCGCGAAAATCTGACCCTTTACCATAGCGCACATGAAAGGTAATGATTTCGCTGAACTTGGGAGGCATGGTGGAACTGTCGGGGTTACTGATCTTCGGCATGAAATCGTAGTAGCGGCCGACGAGGGAGTCGACGTAATTACCCAGGACCTTCTGAAATTCCGCGGTGTCGGCCTGGTCTGGAATCGCCGGCTTGTCAAAGTCAGACCAGTGCTGGCCTAACCGGCCCACGATGTAGGTTCCCGTATTGTCACCGCTGAGGGTCTCCCAGACCATCAATGCTTGCGGGTCCTTCTGCTGCTTGTGCCAATCTGCCTTCTGCTTCCGTCCAGCCTCGTATTGCGGCACCATGCCGCTCTTGGGCTTTTGAAACTCCAGGGCGGCAAGGGTCCCCGGCTTATCCTGGGCGACAACCGAAACTGCTGCGAACAACATGACACCAACCACTGACAACACTGTTCTCATTCTCATTTATCCTCCGCTTGGAAATTTGTTGAGACTGAATTTGCTGCAGCGCATTTGGAACGCATACATCCCCAACTAGCGGTGCAGCAAGCCCGCTAGATCCAACTGCCCCGGGTGGGTTCGGGGTTTCCGTTGAACTTGGAGATGGCGTGGATTGTACACAACTAGTCCGGCCGAAGATACTCCTCATCCGTGGCGGATTGCAGGTGTTGCTCATTGGCCACAGGACTGCGATACGTCACCACCTCTGTGGCACCACCTGGTGCTTCATGGGCGACTCGGTGTAGCCCTTGGGCTTCTGGCGGCCTGGCAGTTGGGGCGGCTTGTAGGGAACCTCTTCGTAGGGTATGCAACTGAGCAGGTGGGCGATGCAATTCAGCCGCGCCCGCTTCTTGTCGTCGGAAGGCACCAGGAACCACGGCGCGGTCGCGGTGTCGGTGGCGGCCAGCATGGCGTCGCGGGCGCGCGAGTAGTCATACCAGCGGCGATGCGACTCCAGGTCCATGGGACTTAGCTTCCAGCGCTTCGAGGGATCGGTAATGCGTGCCAGGAAGCGCTTGTGCTGCTCTTTTTCCGAGACATCCAGCCAGTACTTCAGCAGGATGATGCCGTTGTTGATCAGGAAGTTTTCGAAGACGGGACAGCCTTTGAGAAACTTCTTGTATTCCTCCTCGGTGCAGAACCCCATTACATGCTCGACGCCGGCGCGGTTGTACCAGCTACGGTCGAAGATCACAACTTCTCCGCCCGCCGGCAGATGCTCGATATAGCGCTGCGCGTAGATCTGCGTCTTCTGACGTTCGGTTGGGGAGGGCAACGCAACCAGACGAAACACGCGCGGGCTCACCCGTTCTAAGATGCGCCGGATGACGCCGCCCTTGCCAGCTGCGTCGCGTCCCTCGAAGACGACGACGATGCGCGCGCCGGTTTTCTTCACCCAGTCCTGCATCTTCACCAGTTCGATTTGCAGTTTGAAGAGCTCACGTTCGTAGTCCTTCTTGGTGAGCGGCGTTGCGGTCACGTTGGTTGTCGCTGGGCGGTCCTTCGCTCCGTTCGCAGATTTCGGTGTGTGGTCCTTCTTGGATTTCTTACCCATGAGAGCCTCTCAGGAAATGTATTGTGAAAAACAGATGAATTTTACGCCTGATGCGCACGGAAAGCTGTGACGGACCAGAAGCTCGGGCATGGAAAAACATCACTGCCACTTGGCCCTTGGGGACAGACCCGCCCCCGCGTCCTACAGCGGGTCTCGTGGCTTATCCCGGCGGCCAGGTCATGTCGCGGCCGCCGAGCAGGTGCAGGTGCAGATGGAACACCGACTGTCCGGAGCGCGGGCCGACATTGAACACGGTGCGGTATCCGTCCTCGATGCCGCGCTCGCGGCCGATCTTCGCCGCTACGAGCTGGCAGTAACCGAGAATCTCGGCATCTTCCGGCGAGGCTTCCTTCAATCCAACAATGTGCTGCCTCGGAACGATCAGCACATGCATCGGCGCCTTGGGGTTGATGTCTTCGAAGACGTACACCTTGTCATCTTCGTACACCTTCTTTGACGGGATCTTCCCGGCGATAATTTTGCAGAAGAGGCAGTTTTCGTCCATGGGGAAATATTACCTGACGGAGCGAAATAGGAGAGTATAATAAATGTTTTATATACGACTTGGATCATGCTAACCTGCACAGGTGGACGAAATAGATGCGCCTCGCCTGGCGGAGATTTTCTGGGAAGGCGATTCGCGCGAAGTCCTGGCTAGCTTTCCAGACGATGTTCGGGGCAGCCTCGGCTTCGCCCTTTACGAGTTGCAGGTTGGCAGGCAGCCATCAGTCGCGACGCGGCGGCTGGAATCAATCGGCCACGGCGTTTACGAACTGAAGGAGAGTGACGAGCGGAGCTGGTACCGGGTGATCTATCTTTCGAGAATTGATAACGTGATTTACGTCCTGCATTGTTTTGAGAAACAAGCTCGGAAGACTGACCGGCGGGACCTCAATATCGCAAGGGAACGGCAGTCCCGCGTTCGCCAACGAATACAGGAGGGGAGGAAACATGCGAACGACAGAGAATAAGCCTACCCACATCACCCGTGGCAACGTCTTCCTTGACATAGGCTTCCCGCCCGAGAAAGCTCTGGCCCTGAAATTCAAGGCAAAGATTTTGGTTGCAATTCTCGATGAGGTAAAGCGCCAGAAGTACCGGCAAGCCCAACTCGTTAAGCTTCTTGAGGAGCACCAACCAGTCGTAAGCAATTTGCTGCGCGGCAAGATCACCCAGATGAGTATTGAGAAACTGTTGATTTACGCGGATCGTCTGGGGATCTCCTTAGACGTACAGAGGCCGCGAACTCAGGCACGCCGTCGCCATGCGGCTTAGCCGCTTGCGGTAACTAGAGTCTGTCGCGGGTTGCTTTGGTCCTTATGATGCAGAGTAACGGAGGCTCCGCCGATGTGCGACTAAACTCTCCTACCCCCTTTGTTCTTTCCTCCGCAACTGCAGGTACCCCCGTATCAACTCATTCAGGTCGCCGTCCAGCACGCGGTCTACGTCGCCGATCTCGACCCTCGTCCGCAGGTCCTTCACCATGCGGTACGGCTGCAAGACGTACGAGCGAATCTGAGAGCCGAAGTCGATATCGAGTTTCGAGTCCTCGATCTGCTTGGTCTCCTCCCGCTTCTTCTCCAATTCGTACTCGTACAGGCGCGAGCGCAGGATGCTCATCGCCTTCTCACGGTTCTTGTGCTGGGAGCGCTCGTTCTGGCAGGCAGCCACAATTCCCGTCGGAATGTGCGTAATCCGCACCGCCGAATCCGTGGTGTTGACGTGCTGCCCGCCCTTGCCGCCGGAGCGATATGTGTCAACCCGAATGTCTTCCGGCTTGATGTCGATGACGATACTCTCATCGATTTCCGGCGACACGAACACGCTGGCGAACGAGGTGTGGCGTCGCTTGGCCTGATCGAAGGGCGAGATGCGGACCAGGCGGTGCACGCCGATTTCGCTGGTCAGCAGCCCGTAGGCGTGTTCGCCATTGACGCCGAAGGTCGCCGACTTGATGCCCGCCTCGTCGCCCGGCTGATACTCGTAGAGCTGCGTCGCGAAGCCCTGGCGCTCAGCCCAGCGCAGATACATGCGCATCAGCATCTCGGCCCAGTCCTGCGACTCGGTGCCGCCGGCGCCGGGATGAATGGTCACGATCGCATTGCGCTCATCGTTCTCGCCGGAGAGCAGCGTCTCGGTCTCGAGCTTGTCCACCAAGGCGCGCAATTCATCCAACTCGCGCTTCAGCTCAGAGGAGACGTCTTCGCCTTCGTGCGCCAGATCGAAGTAGGCGTTGATGTCGCCGGAGCGCCGCGCCAGTTCTGCTTCGGTGGCGAGCGCGCTTTCCAGGCGCTTCTTTTCGCGCATTACCTGCTGCGACTTTTCGGGATTGGACCAGAGCGTAGGATCGGCGGTTTGCTTTTCGATCTCGCTCAGCTTTTCGCGCAGCTTGGGCGCGTCAAAGATACTCCTGTAGGTCGTGCACCTTGTCGCGGAGCGCTGTATATTCCTGTTCTAATTCTTCGACCATCTACCCTCTCTCAAATCACCACAGAGACACAGAGGCACAGAGAGGAAAGAAGCAACTAGCAATTAGCAGCTAGCCTTCAATCCGATCCGTGTTCATCCGTGAAAATCCGCAGTTGCTTTCGTTCTTAAAACTCTGTGCCTCTGTGGTGAATAACCTATTGTTCACACACTCTGCGGCTGCGCCATCGCGCCCCGCGCGAGGACGTGCAACAGCAGTCCCAGCAAGGTGATTATCGCACACAGCAGCGGGAACCAATCGCCGTGGCGAGTGTAGAACGTTGTGGTTTCCACCAGCGAATATGCGGCCTGCAACTGCGTACGCTGGTTGCGCGGAGCCTGAGCCACCACGCGGCCATAGGGATCGATCACAGCGGTGATGCCGGTGTTGGTGTCGCGCAGTAGCCAGCGATCGTTCTCGACGGCGCGCATGCGGGCCTGATTCAGGTGCTGCCACGGTGCGCCTCCCTCACCATACCAGCCGTCGTTGGAGATGTTGACAAACAGCTCAGCGCCGTTCCTGGCGAACTGCCGGATCTCATCGGGGAAGATCGCCTCATAACAGATAAACGTGCCGACCTTCGCATCGCCGACTTCCAATGGCAGCCGAGATTTGCCGCGTGCGAAGGTCCCGACTTGATGCGTAAGCCCGCTGGCGAAGCTGAAAAGCGCCTCGAACGGCACAAATTCGCCGAAGGGGACAAGATGGATCTTGTCGTAACGAGCCGTCCACGCCCCGTCTGGTGCAATCACCGAAGCGGAGTTGTAGATGTCGGGCTGGCGCGCCGGATCGCCAGCATGCTCTATGCCCAGCGTTCCAGCGATGATGTAGGAATCTGTGCTGCGCGCCACGTCGGCGAGCGTGTGCCGCACGTGCAGGTCAGACACGAAGAACGGCGCCGGCGATTCCGGCCACAGGATCAGTCCGGGCGCGCCCGGCTTGGTGTGCTCCGGACGTAGGCTCAACGTCGCCAGCGAGTCGAGCGTCTGGGTGAGATAGTCGAGCGTCCAATCGCCGGAATCGAGGATAGGAACATTCGACTGCACCAGCGTGGCTCCCTCGCCGGTCGGCAGCGGCGGAGGATGCACCAGCTTCCCGGCATGCAAAACAAGAGCCGCTGCCACCGACGCCGTGAGCAAGAATTTGAGGCGCTCCCGAGGCACGAGAAACGACGCCGCCAGGGCGGTGTTGACCAGCACAACCTCGAAGGAAATGCCATACACCCCAGTGACCGTGGCGAGGCGAGAGAGTGGAATGTTGTCAATCTGCGTGCTGCCCAACAGGTCCCACGGAAAGCCCGTGATGTAGGTTCGCGCCAGCTCGATTGCGACCCACACGAAGGGTGTGAACACCAGCGCGCGCAAGCTAAATCCGTTGCGCCGTGCAGCGATGAGGGCAAGAAGCAATCCGAACAGACCGTGATACAGAGCGAGATACAGCGCGTACATCAGCAGCAACAGGACGGACATCGCCGCCCCAATGCTGCCGTACACGTGCATCACATAGAAGACCCAGTAATTACTGCCGAGATACCAAATGACACCGCTTACGTAGCCGAGCAGAAATCCCTGCCATGCTGTGGCGGGCCCGAGGAACTGTCCGCCGTCATCGAGGACCAGCGTGGCATCCTGCTCGCGGCATCGGAGGATGGCGTAAATCAGCGGCGCAAGCGCAACCCAGCTCAGGATGTAGAGCGCGGGCTTGGGGAAGATCACAACCTGGAGAACGCCGGATGTGCAGGCCAGGATCCAGGCGTTGCGGCGGATTCTTCTCACGCTAGCGAGTGTAGCAAAGGGAGACCCGGTAGCCATGACGATGTACCTTTCGCGTTAAAGGGCCGTCAATATGTTTTGTTGGTTATTGTCCAAGATTGACCATCTTGGACAGAGATGATAATTTCAGGATTGCATAGTCTTGAGGACAGATAATGAACGTCCACCTAACACCCGAGCTCGAGACGCTGGTCCAGAACAAGGTGAAGAGCGGCCGCTACAACTCCGCCAGCGAAGTCGTACGCGACGCGCTGCGGCTCTTTGAGGAGAGAGACAGAATTCGAGAGCTGCAAATCCGGGAATTGCGCCACAAAATCAATCAGGGTTGGGCGTCTCTGGAACGTGGTGAGTGGGTGGACGGAGAAGAGTTCTTCACAGGGCTCGAGCGCGAGGAACAGGGACTGGGGCGCAAGCGCAAGCGAGCATGAAGCGCTTCAGACTCTCTCCGGAAGCTGCCCGCGACATTCGGAACATTTGGGCTTACATCGCCCAAGACAGCACCAAGGCAGCCCGTCGGGTTCGCCTGCAAATTTTCGATGCCTGCCAGCGGATCGCCGAAAACCCAGGAATTGGACATCGGCGCGAGGACCTTACCGACAAACCAGTGCTGTTTTGGCCAGTCGGCTCTTATCTCATAGTCTACAGAAGCACGCCAAAGTCGGCCGAAATTGTTCGCGTGTTGCACGGCGCACTCGACATTGCAAGCAGGCTGGAGACCTAGCTGTCGATCAGCAGTCCTCCCAACTACTTAATCGCCACCAGCTTGTTCATCAGATCTGAGTAGTCCTTCTTCTCCACGCCGTGCACCTGCCGGTTGTACTCGTCCACCTTGGCCGAGTAATTCATGGAGCAGAACTTCGGACCGCACATCGAACAGAACGCCGCTTCCTTGTAATAGGCATCGGGCAGCGTCTCGTCGTGCATGCTACGCGCAGTTTCGGGATCGAGCGACAGCGCAAACTGCTTGTCCCAGTCGAAAGTGTAGCGCGCATAGCTGATGGCGTCGTCGCGGTCCTGCGCTCCGGGACGATGGCGCGCGACGTCGGCGGCATGCGCCGCAATCTTGTAGGCGATGATGCCGTCCTTCACGTCCTTGTCATTGGGCAGGCCGAGATGCTCCTTGGGCGTGACGTAGCAGAGCATGGCCGCGCCGTGCCAGCCAATCAGCGCCGCGCCAATGGCCGACGTGATGTGGTCATAGCCAGGCGCGATGTCAATCACCAGCGGCCCGAGCGTGTAGAACGGCGCGCCGTGGCACATCTCGACTTCCTTGTCCACCTGCTCCTTGATCTTGTCGAGCGGCACATGGCCGGGGCCTTCGATCATCACCTGCACATCGCGCTCC
>Ga0209040_10002312_pt1 | contig 15059 bp, 11 predicted proteins | sample BogFormECP12_OM3_FD_188240 | JGI IMG/M metagenome (GOLD analysis project Ga0209040, IMG submission 188240) | Bog forest soil microbial communities from Calvert Island, British Columbia, Canada - ECP12_OM3 (SPAdes) (version 2) | ecosystem: Environmental > Aquatic > Freshwater > Wetlands > Bog ...
GCATGTCGCCCGCGGCCTGGTCCAGGCTGGTCACGCAGGCGCGCAGCGAGGACGCCAGCGGGGACTGCTCGGCCCGGTCGGGCCAGCTCTGCAGGAGCGCCGCCGCGGCCGCGAGCGCCGCGCGGTCCCGCATCGAGTCGGGCATGGCCGACCTGACCCCCGCCTGCACGGCGGGATGCACCCGCACGAGCCGTCCCGGCGCCCCGGGGCTGCCGGGATCGATGGTCAGCAGGCCGGTCCGCTGCAGGCTGAGCAGGCCGGCGCCGACGCGACCCGCGCCGGCCGCGCCGGCGCCGGGTCCCGCGATGAACTCGGCCGCCGTGTCGGCGGAAAAGACCGCTTCAGGGATCCCCTGGCAGCCGAGGAGCACCGCGAGCGCGAGGCACAGCTGCGCGCCGCCGCCAGGCGCGAGCTCGTCCGCGCACTCCATCGCCAGCGTCCAGGTGACCGCCTTCGCCGCGGGCTGCTCGCCGCTGGCCTCGGCGATCTGCTCCCGCCGCGTGGCGAATATCTCGCGGTAGTCGCGGCAGTTGACGCCGGAGCTCGCGATCGTCGCGCTGCAATGCATGGTAAAGATCGATCACGCCGCGCACGAACGAGGCGGGAAAGACCCTTATGCAGCCGAAATCGAGCAGGTTAACGGTTCGGTCCGGCGCCACCGTGTAGTTGCCGAGATGCGGGTCGCCGTGAATAACGCCGTAATAGTAGAACGGCACGTACCAGATCCGAAACATCCGCAGAGCGATCTCGTTGCGTTCGGCCAGAGGCGCTTTTTTTGCGACATCGAGGATCGGCGACCCTTCAAGCCAGGTCATCGTCAACAGACGGCGGGTCGAGAGGTCGGGCAGTGGTACCGGGACCGCGACACCGGGTTCCTCGCGCAGGATCTCGCCGTAGAGCCGCATATGCGCGGCCTCGCGCTCATAATCGAGCTCCTCGCGCAACCGGTCGGCGATCTCGGCGTGGATCTCGCCGGTTGTGACCGCCCGGTCATAGCGTTCGTAAAGGCCCATCGCGACCTTCAACTGCAACAGATCGGCCTCCACCGCCGAGGCCATGTCGGGGTATTGCAGCTTACAGGCGAGCGGCCTGCCGTCGAGCGACGTCGCCCGGTGTACCTGGCCGAGCGAGGCGGCGCGCGCCGCGGTCTTCTCGAAATCGCGAAATCGAGTCAGCCATGCGCCGCCGAGCTCGCCCGCCATGCGCCTTCTGACAAACGGCCAGCCCATCGCCGGCGCATTCGCCTGCAGTTGAGCGAGTTCCTGGCGGTACTCCTTCGGCAGCCCGTCGGGGATCGTTGCGAGCAGTTGCGCCACCTTCATCAGCGGCCCCTTAATGCCGCCGAGCGCCGCTTTCAGCTCGGCGGCGTGCTGGCCGCGGTCGAGGTTGAGGCCGAGATAGCGCTCGCCGGCGAGCCGCGCCGCCAGCCCGCCCATGGCGGTCGACACCTGGGCATAGCGGCGCACCCGCCCGGCAAAAGAATTGTCGTCTGTCATGACGTCTGCCGTCATTCCCGCGCACGCGGGGATCCAGGGCCGCGATGTTCGGCGGTTGCCCTGGACCCCCGCTTTCGCGAGGGTGACGGATAAAGATCAGAAAAGGTGTTCACTGAAACGGCTACAGCTCACCCCAGCTGCTCGAGCTCGTCTATAAACCCGGCGATCACCGATAGGCCCTTCGACCAGAAGGAGGGGTCGGTGGCGTCGAGGCCGAAGGGGGCCAGCAATTCGCGATGGCGCAACGTGCCGCCCGCCCGCAGCAGTTCGAGATATTTCTCGGCAAAGCCCTGATGGGCGTCCTGGTAGACCGCGTAGAGCGAGTTCACCAGGCAGTCCCCAAAGGCGTACGCATAGACGTAGAACGGGGTATGAACGAAGTGCGGGATGTAGGTCCAGTAGTATCGATACGGGTCGTCGAGACGCAGCGCCGGGCCGAGGCTCTCGCGCTGCACCGTGAGCCAGATCTCGCTGAGCCGATCCGGTGTCAGCTCGGCTTCGCGCCGCTCGTCGTGGACCCTTATCTCGAAGGTTGCGAAGGCGATCTGCCGGACTACTGTATTCAGCATGTCCTCGACTTTGGCGGCGAGCATGATTTTGCGCCGCTTGGGATCGGTTTCACGCGCGAGCAACGCGCGGAAGGTCAGCATCTCGCCAAAAACCGAGGCGGTCTCGGCCAGGGTCAATGGCGTGTCGGCCATCAGATAGCCCTGCCGGGCCGCGAGGACTTGATGGACGCCGTGGCCGAGTTCGTGTGCCAACGTCATTACATCACGCACCCGGCCCTGATAGTTGAGCAGCAGATAGGGATGGGCGCTCGGCACCGTCGGATGTGCGAAGGCACCCGACGCCTTGCCGGGCCGCACCGGCGCGTCGATCCAGTGCCCGGCAAAAAACCGCCCGCCGACCGCGGCGAGCTCGAGCGAGAAGGCCCCATAGGCCGACAATACGATTCCCTCGGCTTCGGGCCAGGGGATCAGCCGGTCCTCGTCCTCGGGCAACGGCGCGTTGCGGTCCCAAAAGGGCAGCGCGTCGACTCCGAACCAACGCGCCTTCAGCTTGTAATAGCGATGGGAGAGACGCGGATAGCTGTCGCGCACCGCTGCAATCAGCGCGTCGACCACTTCGTCCTCGACGAAGTTCGCCAGGTTGCGCGACGAGATCGGGTGTGCGAATCGGCGCCATCGATCCTCGATCTCCTTGTCCTTGGCGAGCGTATTGGTGATCAGCGCGAAGGTTCTTGCGTTTTTTCTCAGCACCTCGCCGATGGCGAGCGCCGCCTCGCGGCGAATTTCAGGATCAGTATCGGACAGCAGGTCGATCGCCTCGGCTTCGGTCAGCTCCTTGCCGCGGATCGAGAACCTGAGATCGGCGATCGTTTCGTCGAACAACCGCGTCCAGGCGGCGCGGCCGGCGACGTATTTCTCGTGCAGCAGCTGCTCGATCTCGTCGGAGAGCTGGTGCGGCCGAAAGGCGCGAGTATCGCGCAGCCACGGGCAATAACGGGCAAGCGCGGGATCGGCTTCTTTCGCTTCGAGATCGCCGTCCTCGAGGCGATTGAGCTCGAGCGTAAAGAACAACAGCGTCGTCGAGACTGCGTTGATCCGCTCCTGCATCGTCTGAAAGAAGCGGCCGATTTCCGGGTCGGCAAGATTGCCGGCATGGACCAGCGAGGCGAAGCTCATGATACGCCCGCCCGTCTCCTGCAGCCGCTCATAGGTCTCGACCGCGGCGCCGAGCGCAGCCCCCGACAGATCGGCAAGGTGCCCTTGATAGCGTCCGCGAAAGGCTTCGGCATCGCCGGCGAGCCGGGCGAGGTCGCGCGTCAGCGCCTCGCTGTCGCGACCGGGATAGAGGTCGCAGAGATCCCATTCCGGCAAGGCGCCGAGCCTGGTCTGCCGCTGCCCCACCACCCGTTCCGCCGTTGTCCGCACACGCATCGCTTAGACCTGGGCGAGCGCCATCGGCGCGCGGTCGAAAGCCGGCATGATTTCCTCGGCGAAGGTGCGCAGGCCGGCGACCGAGGCACCCGGGGCAGCAAACAACACATTCTCGACGCCGCCCGCCTCGAGCCGCTTCAACCGGGCGATGATCTCCTCCGGAGTGCCGAGCAATGGCGCGTCATCGAGCTCGAACAATTCTTCGTCCTCCTTGATCTGCGCGTAGCGCTCTGCGCCCGGGCCGCGGGCGAGATCGCCGATGTTCTTCAGCACCTGCCGGCGGGTCACGATCGCCCGCTTGCGCTCCTCTTCGTTGCGGACGATTTGCAACCCGCGTGTCACGCCGACCATCATCGGGTCGTATGACCGGCCGACCCGCTCGCATTCCTGACGGAAGGTGGCGACACGCTCGATAATCAGATCTGTCGGCGCGATCTGGTCGAGCAACAGATTATAGCCCTCGCGCGCCGCGCGGCGGATCGATTCGGCGCTGCCGGCGCCGAGCCAGAACGGCGGATGCGGCTGCTGGATCGGGCTCGGCTCGACGACGACATTGTCGAAGCGCCAGCGCTTGCCGTGAAAGGAGAACCGGCCTTGCGTGGTCCATGCCTTGCGGATGACCTCCATAGCCTCGTCGAACCGCTCGGTCGCCTCCTCGGGCGCAATGCAGAACCCGGAAAACTCGTAGCTGCGGTAACCCTTCCCGACGCCGAAATCCAGGCGGCCGTTGGACAACAGGTCGAGGGTGGCCGCCTGCTCGGCAACCAGGATCGGGTTGTGCCAGGGCAAGACAACGACAGCGGTCCCGAGCCGGATGCGCTCCGTACGCGCCGCCAGATAGCTCAGCAGACTCATCGACGCCGAGACCTGGCCGAAGCCGGTGAAATGATGCTCGACGAGGAAGACGCTGGAGAAGCCGAGCCGCTCCGCCTCGACGACATAGTTGATGAAGTCGTGATAGGCGTAGCTGTCGCCGGCCGGGCCGCCACGTGCTCGCGCTCCACCGAACAGCCCGAATCTCATGCGCGGCCTCCCCGCAACGTCGACTGATAACGATATATGGCGCGGCCAAGCCGACAAAGGAGACAATGATGGCGTCACCGGTCAAGCTTTCTCACATCGTTCTGCAGACCAACAAGCCGCGCGAGTTGCGCGAATGGTATTGCCAGGTTCTGGGCGCCGAAATCGTCCACGAGAACGACTTCATCTCGTTCATCAGCTATGACGACGAGCACCATCGCGTCGCCTTCCTCGACCCCGGAGCCCTCGCACCGCGCGAGCCGGGCGAGCGCGACAGCGGCGATTTCCGCGCCGGCAAGGAAGCCGGGCTGCACCATATGGCCTTTACCTTCAAGGGCCTGAGCGAGCTGCTTGACACTTATACGCGGCTCAAAGAGATCGGCATCCGCCCCTATTGGTGCATCAATCACGGGCCGACGACCTCGATGTACTACCGCGACCCGGACAACAACCAGGTCGAGCTCTTGATCGACAATTTCGAAGATGTTCGGGACGGCAAGGCCTATATGCAGTCGCCCGCCTTTGCCAAGAATCCGATCGGCGTCCCGTTCGAGCCCGATTCGTTCGTGACACGCCTCCGGGCCGGGACCAGCGCCAAGGAACTCGTCCGCCTCGACTGATCGCCGCCGCTCGTAAGGGTTCCCGCCCTCACGGCAATGTGAACCGCATGACAGACATGCCGCAAGCCGCCTGTCGCTGAGCCGCGGCCGCCCTAACTGTTGCATTGCAACAAATCGGGTGATGGTATGCTCGAAGGTCTCGAACCCCAACCCGAACCGGAGTGCAACGACCGGCGTGCAGCCGGATGGCGAGTGATCATCTCGGCCTGGGTGCTCGTTGCGCTGTTCGTCATCCTTTGTGCCGGGGCGCAGGCGTTGGCGTCGCATCATGCCGCCGCGCCACGCCACACGCAGTTCGCCGGTGCCGTCATTCCCCGACATGATCCGGCAAGCGCCGGGGTCGGCGTCCCGTGTGCTTCGCTTCTTGAGGAGTGCGGGAAGTCCGCCGCGGCGCTCACACAGGAGATCCCGTACGGATACCCGCTCTGGTGAGCTCCTGATCACCCCGGCGGGGCAGGGCCGGCGCGGGCGGCGGCGGGCTCCACCGGGCTGCGCCTTCCATCGATGGCCGCGAGCTGTGCGGTGATCCACTCGGCCGAAATGACGATCGTCTTCTCGTTGCCAGAGGGCGACAGGAACGTGACCGCGAGACCGCCTGGGCTCGCCCGCAGCTTGCTCTCCGGGAGAATGGCGGCGAATTCCTCGACATAGGAGCAGCCCGCGTCGCAAGAAATCTCGTCATGGCTGATCTGGACAAACTGCAAGGGACCGCCGGCGCTGTCGCGGGCTGCGTTCCGGCCCCGGTCGGCTCCGAAATAGCTGTCGGAGACATAAAGCTGATGCGCAGCTTCGCCTGTCTGGAGATCGACAAAGCTGCGCAAGCAGTAGAAATTCGTCCCCGGGATGTGCAAAAAAGGCGGCGCGTGCTGGGCTTTCGGGCCGACGAAGTCGACAAAGCGCGATGACAAGTCCTGGCGAGCCTCGACCACAGGCGTGCCGGGGACGGTAGTCTCGCGCGGCGTCAGCTGGGCGCAGGAGGTCAACGCCATACCCAGGGCGACTGCGAGAAGGCTCCCGCGGCGGCAGGTCATACGGCGCGGGCAGCAATCTCGGAATTGTCCTCGCCAAGCCGGGGCGCCGTCTTGGCGAAGGCCGGGCGGGTGCCGTCGAACGACAGGGGCAGCCCCACCAGTGACAGGGCAGGGCTTCCCCCCGATTGTTGGATGATTCCGAGTGCGGTGGTCTGGGGATCGGTCACCACTTGGTCTAAGGTCTGGATCGGGCTATTCGGGATGCCGGCCTTATCCAGGCGCTCGGCCCACACCGCAATCGGCGCGGTCCGGAAGAGATCGCTCAGGATCGGAACCAATTCCCGGCGATTGACAACGCGGTCGCTGTTCGTGCGAAACCGCGGTTCTTCGGCGAGACCCGGTCGACCGATTGCCGCGCACAAGCGGCGAAACAAATTGTCGTTGCCAGCCGCCACCATCATGTGACCGTCGGCGGTTTCGAAGGCCTGATAAGGCACGATCTGCTCGATGCCCGAGCCGTGCCGCTTGGGGATTTCGCCATTGGCGAGATAGGCCGAGATCGGCAAGGTCATCCAGCCGAGTGTCGTCTCGTAGAGCGAGGTATCGACCACCCCGCCACGTCCGGTGCGTTGGCGCTCCTGCAGGGCCGCGAGAATGGCGATGACCGACCACATCCCGGTGGCGATGTCGATGATCGAAACGCCGACCCGGACCGGCGGCCGCCCATCCTCGCCCAGCAGGCTCATCAGCCCGCCATAGGCCTGCATCATCGGGTCGTAGCCCGGCCGGTCACGCAACGGCCCGGTCGACCCGAAGGCGCCGACATTGCACCAGACGAGACTGGGCTTCTCGGCCGTGATCATTTCGGCCGACAGCCCGTAGCGGTCGAGTGTGCCGTATTTGAGATTGTGGAGCAGCACATCGGCGCGGTCGCGGATCAGCGACCGCAGACGGTCGACCTGAGCCGGATCGGCGAGATCGATCGTTATCCCCCGCTTGGCGCGGTTGAAGGCGTGAAACGCTGTCGCCGTGCCCTCGGTAAAAGGCGGACCCCAGCCGCGGCACGGATCGCCCCCTTTCGGGTTCTCGACCTTGATGACCTCGGCGCCCAGTTCGCCGAGGATCATCCCGGCATAGGGTGCCGCGACGCTGTGACCGATTTCGATCACGGTGAGACCAGAGAGCGGGCGGGTGCTCGACATCGACGGTTTGCTCCAAGCAGAAGGACAGCCCGAAGCCCTTAGTACCACGGAGCCGCGCAGGGCAGGGGCTTTGTCGCTCGCTTACCGGGTGCAACCTGGGATTGTCTCGAATGTTTCACGATGTTGCTCCTGCAGCAAATCAGCAGCGAGATCTCGCCGGGAGGTTGTAACCCGAGACACGTGCATACTCGAGGGAAACGTTAAGGAGAAAGGTCATAACGTCGCGCAACTGGTTTCTCGATGATCGCCGTTGAGCATCAAAATAGCAATATATCATATTGCTAACGGATTAGCAATATCATCACCCCTGCGTCGGCCTCATCGACCGCCTTGAGCCCAGAGCAGAGGCCCAGTGCATATCTGAAGATTTCTGCGACGACCTAGCCTAGCCCGCACCGCGCCATCCCAAGATGACACAGACTGCTTTCCAATCGGGTTGAAGTTCCCGCTCTTCTCAGCCACTCGGTAGGTGGCCGAGTGCTCTGAGTATCGTCATGTTGTCCCAAGTCACCCACCACTCTGCTATCTTTCCGCCTTCGATGCGGAACACTGCCCCGAAATCAAATTGCGCCTTGCGACCCGAAGGTGGAAATGGGCCCATTGGTTCCCGCTGCGTGCCCTCATACGTGGTCCACGTAGAGCTGCGTGGTACGCGTCGAGGCATGGTTCGCCATTGCCGCGGCCCTTTCGAGCGTGCCGCCGTTCTTGAGATAGGCCGTGATCCCTGTCGCCCGGAAACTGTGGTTGCCAAGCTTGGTCGCGATGCCGGCCGCGGCCGCGCGGCGACCGATCATCGCATAGGCGTTCGCTTGCGGCAGGACCGTGCGGGTGAGCTTGCCGGTGCCACGGCCGATCGTGCGGAACAACGGCCCCTTGGGATCGCCGCGAAGTCGGGCGCCGTCGAGATAGCCTGTCAGATATTCCTCTAGGTTGTGGTGACACGGCATGGCGTGCCGCTTGCCGCCCTTCTCGCGCAGCCGCACCCATAGCCGGCGGTTCTGCGTGAAGACATCTTCGACCGTCATGCCGAGCGCTGCGCCGATCCGGGCGAACGAATAAACCATGAGCCCGATCAGCGCGCGGTCGCGGAGACCGACGACCCTCGCGGTGTCGATGCTGTCGAGCAGCGCGCGCTTCCGAAGGATCGAGCACCGGCGTTTGTCCCGACGTGACGACGTGCCGGGGCCCACGCACCGACGCCGCCGGATTGACCGGTACCACCTGGCCGGTGACGAGCCAATCGAACAAATGACGGACCGCGGCAAGCCGTTGCTTGACGCTCGGCGCCGCGAGCTCGCGTGTGCAGGCCTCGATCCAGGTGGCGACATGGACCGGCTGGACGGCGGCGATCGACGGCACGCCAACGCTTGTGCACCAGGCCAAGAATTCGTCCGCGGCGCGGGCATAGGCGCGTCGCGTGTGCGGGTTGCGGATGTTGGCCGCGAAGAACTCGAGGAAGCGCATTGAGGCGCGCTCACCCTCGGCGGCGATAAGCGCCGGGAGCGCGGGCGAGCCGATCGGGACGAGCTGGTTCATTTAGACACGACTTCCTCCTTTACTATTGACCGCGCTTCGTGCCCGCGTTTCTCTCTCCATTCGCCATAAGCATCCTTAAGAATCTGAAGATAGTCGTTGTAATATATGTCGAGTTCGGCGGACGATAACTTGCGGCCTCCGGCAGTTGCGTAGTCAAAACGTTTCAATAGGAGTCGAAGATCGTCTCGGTACTTGATGTAAAGCACCCATAGCCACCGGCTATCGAAAAACGCTTCCCAGGTGGCTAGGACGGTCACGAGAGCACTGGTTACCAGGGCCGCGGCAGACAACGAAGGGTGGTCTCCTCCTATGATGGACTTAAAACCGATGAGGATCGTGGTTGCTCCTCCGAGTAACGCGCCTGCAACCCTGTGACCTAAACCCCAAAGGCGATCCCAACGGCCGTACGATCCGAAGTCCTCTACTTGCTCCATAATTTCGGAGCGGACAAAAGCGATACGCTCGGGTGAGGCGTCCTCGTCTCTACGGCTTGCTTCTACCGTTACGGACATATCCCTTTCTCCTCCCCTCGCGCGCGCCCGCGCAAACTAGTATCCGATAAAGGGCATTATCAGATATAGGCGGGCAGGAATAGGCAGACCACAAAGTAAGATCCCGGCCGCAAGCGCCCGCACCGACCTGTTACACTTCGGACCTCACAGGGGTGCTGTACCACCCTTTTTTAGTAGCTTCGCTGCGACGCGGAATAGGTCGGGCATATCGATTCGCTCGTCTTTGCGCCGGAACATGACGCCTATTCGCCTGAGCGCTTCGAAAAGCTGTTGCTCCCCCCGGCCGCCTTCCGCGGGGAAAGGCGGCAGATAGCTGTTCTCGACGGCGTCTTTGGTCAGAAGCTCAATCGTCCGGGCACGTCGCCATACCGAATATACCTCTGCCTCGTCCTGCGGTAGGAGAAGTCCAGCGAGCGGCGCAAGCACGCCCTTGATCCATGGAAACTCAAGATGAAGCTGATCCACACGGGTTTTCGATGCTTCCCGCAGGCCGTGACGGATTCCGTCGGGTGTGATCACACGGTCTGCGGGCGGAGCACCACGCTTAGCCGCGGCGATCACAAGACCCAAAAAACTTCGCGGTGTTACCTCGTCGAAAGCATCTCCTAGATGCTTAAGTGGCCAATCATAGGTTTTACCCTTCTTGTAACCGTAAGGGCCATCGGCCATGAAAGGGCCCGCGAGAACTTCCATTACACGAGCCTGATAATCTGAATTGTGTGCAAGCGCCCACCGTCGGGAGAGAATGGTATTTCGATCAGCTCTAGCAATATTCAGCGAAGCGAGCAGCTTGGAAAAGGACGCGGCTGCCTCTCTCTGCGGCGTCAGCGCTAATCTGGCGTAAAGGAGCCCGTAAAGATCGGCACCCGTCCAGGCAAGCCGGACGGCTCCCGTACGCAACTTCGGAAGCTCTACGAACCGAAGGGCGTCGTCGTCGATTTGATCTGGTCGAAGAAAAAGCTTGAGCTTAATGGCGTGATAAGCCCGCATGGCCCACACGACCTCGAGGAGTGCCTCGGTCACCAACCTTCGTCGCGGCCAGTTCGTCGCGACCGTGTCCAGAGCATCGTACACAACGAGGAGCGTTGTGTCGGTCCTGCGAAGGCGCCGTTCGTGCCTCGTTATCTCCTCCTCGCGCGCTTCCCAATCGCCAGCGACTGACATCCACTCGGAGAGCCTTTTTTGTACATCCTCCGCACGCGCGGCAGCGCGGAGGATGGTCGCCCACCAGAACGCCTTGGCTTTCTCGATGCTGGCGTCTGGCGAGAGCAGCCCGTTCAGCGCTTCGACGCTGACACCTTCTGGCCCGCCGACGCCTCCGGTGAAACCGAAGCCCACTATTATGTCGCGGAGGCCAAGGCGCGGGTATGCCACGGCTGCGGCCTCCCGCGTTGCCGTCTGGCCAAGAACCCCGGACCAGAAACTCTTGCCGGCGCCGCGCGACCCAACAACGATCGGGATACCCGGATCGAGTGCAGAAGCATGTGTCTCTGGAGCGTAGATATCCTCCAGCTTCGGCGCATAATCGCCGACGGCATCGTTCGACAAATCCGCTGGAATGGCGGCGATGCCAACGCGGACCGCAGAATAGTCCCTCGATTGGAGCGTCAAGTCCGGTTCTCGCTCAGTCCCTCGAAGGCCTCGCTCATTCGATCAAGAAACCCTCCATACGAGGATTGATACACCTGCTCCGATAAGAGATCGCGCCGCGCCGAGGGTTGGAATAGCCGGAACCGATCGTCCTCCAAAATGGCCACTGCGCCCCGCGGACTTAAAGTTTCATCGAGTGTAAGTTCCTCGTCCTTCACGTCGTCATCCCAAGGTACATCGCGGAACGGTTCCGCTGGCAAGGGGACTCCCGCGAGTGCCTCTACCCCGCGAAGACCCGGCGACATCAGCGTAAATAACGTTTGGCACTTCTCGTTAAAAGCCGTGTGCGATTCGGCGATAGCTGGCGCCCTGCCTTGAATCATCGTGATCCGATCTACCCATTCCGGAACCGGCCCCTCGGGCGGCACGAAGTGAGCGAGATGGGCAAATAGAGCCGCATACCCCTGAAACGTCTGTGGCTCGTCAAGCCCGAAAAGAAACACCTCGGCTCCCAGCCCCAAGACCGCCGCCGCTGTCGTCTCATGAAGGCCTGCCCGTGAGTCGATCAAAACTGCATCATAGCGCTTCGAATCAGAAAATCGACTAACGAGGGAACGAACTTCGTCAAGGATTGTGGCAACCGTACCATCCTCCCGAATATGTTCAGCATAGGCCCGGGCAATCTTCGATAATACTTCGCCCGGGTTTTTGAGCGAGCGGCGTCCGAAGGCTGGGATCACGTCAATTCGCCCTCGACGATCTGCCACCTCAGAGGGGCCAACAAGATCGGCTAGGAATGTATCGTCCAGGGGAGAAAGCCCGGACTCAACAAGTGCGTCGATCAACCCGAATTCGGGAACTGTGTCCTGATCAAGCAACATCGCCCCAAGTCCAGGAGCTTCCATATCAAGATCGATTGCGAGGACACGTTGTCCCCGCGCGGCGAGGTGTGCCGCAGCTACGGCCAGCGCGGTGGATCGCCCGACGCCGCCCTTGAGGCTCGCGAAGACAAATCGAGGTGGCGGCAGTGCGGCTGGCGAGGGAGGACGAAGCCAGTCGGCGCCGACGAGCCGGCGATCCAAGAGCCGTAGAACATCGCTCCCTATCCTAATGGTTTGCACCGATGGATCCTTGAGGATGCTAGCAACGCCAAAGTCATCCACCCCCGCAACGATGCGGTCTGAGCGCGCATAAGCTCCAAGCGCCGCGCGCAGGTGGGCCGAGAGTCTCTCGATGGTGGCATCGTCAAGGTGTTTGTCGGCGAAAAAGGCAAGCCGGCCCATCGTATCTCGCAGCGTAACACCGGTGCGAAGGGCCTGGGGCCCAAGTTGCTCCGAAACTACGCGAGCGAGAGCCGGCAGGCTGTCGTCAAAGCGAATGGTCACGGTTCCCATCCTCAAGTGCCAATCGAGCCCACGGCTTGTCGCGCCTGCTCGGCCCAAGCTTTTACCCATCGCCCCTCGATATCCCGCCCGTGCGAATACCGCATCCGAGTGGACCAGTTATTCAAGAAGCGGTCATCCTGGATAAGACGTACAAGTGTTGAACCCCGGCGCCTGCTCAGTGCATCGCGTAGCATTGAGCGCAGCTCGGGGAAATGAGCAAAAAATGGATCGTCGGCAGTTCTTCGGTCAGCCACCGGTCTCATACCGAGCTCCAGCATCATGGCCTTGATTGCGCATTCCGCAGCTATGCCATAAAGATAGCCGGCCACATCCCGGCGCTTACGGCCCTTCGCCAGGCTGTCTCCGGCCTCGAGATGTCGGCGTGCTGCGGCACTCATGTCTGTTGCGAAGGCCATAATCTCTCTCGTCGTAACGGGCCGTACGCATCCGCGTCATCGGAACATGTTGTCTACAGGGTATCGCGAACGCATGAGGACGCCAATGCGCTGAGCGGACCACTTATGCGCCGACTTTGGCTTATGGCGTTGGTTGCGATAATAGAAATAATACCTTGCTAAGTTGACCACGGATTTGAATTGCCTTGTTCAAATACCTCCGGGGGAGGCCAGCATCCCTGGCATGGCGCGCTGCAGCGCGCGAAGGCGAACACGGCCGAGGAACCGCCCGTTGACGGGGCGGGAGATTGTGCTAACGGGCCACCCCTTGCACGAAAGCCGCCGGCGTGACGATCGGGATTTGGCGGAACGGGTTGAGCGCCAGCAGATCGCCGTCGCCGGAGACGATCGGGTCCGCATGGCCGTTGACCGCCAACTCGAGAAATTTGTCGTCGGTCGGATCGCGGCAGGCGGCGATCCGTTCGGTGATTGTGACCAACTCGGCCGCGGCCATCAGCTTCTTCAACCAGGCCTGCGTGTCGCGATCGATCAGCGAGGCAAAGTATGGGCGCGCAACGACCTCGAATAACTGTTCTTCGGTCGCGAGAGATTTGAGCAGGCCGCCGCGCCGCTCGACCACCAGGCCGCCATTCCCGGCATGGATTTTTGTTTGAGCGCGGCGCTGACGAGAACGTTGGTATCGAGAACGATCCTCATCCAGCCCGCGGCTCGACTTCCTTCTGTGCTTGCTTGATCAACCGGTCGATGTCGTCATCGCTGAGGCCGGCGCGATGACGCGCGCCCGAGACGCGCGCCGCCCGGGGATCAACTCGTCAGGCTCGATTGTGATCGTGACGGGATCATCCGGGTCGAGGCCGCGGCGCGCCAGCTCGGCGCCTGTAACCGCAATATAGAGATGACACCCCTGTGCAAAGTAGAGGTGACACTCCCCCGGGTTTTGGGGTCCCGGTAGGTGCCCGGGGTGGCGGGTGTCAGGCAATCAAATGCGGCGCTCAGCCTCACTGCAAGGATGCAGTCCAAGGCCATGCCAATTCGTATCGCGCCGTTACGCTCGTAGAAGGCCGCCGCTCGTACGGATCCGATGAGATCGTCAGCCGCCGGGCACCCCGCCGCGCTGGTCGTGTCCGTCGCAACAGGGGTGTCATCTCTGCTTTGCGCGCCGGGTGACATTTCTACCTTGCGCAGACGAGACCTAATCCCCTTGGCGCCCCGCGCGCGTGTAGCACATTCCTGCACAATCCCCTCCGTGAGGTCGCCGCGTTCGCGCGGCTGATCGTCATTGCCGCGATTGTGTCCGCGTGACCGCGGGCACCGGGACGGATATGCTTTGCTCGAGCCGCGCCCTGCGTGCGGGATGCGACAGGAGGCACTAACGGGAGGATGCGACATGACCAGAGGCTTGCGCGACAAGACCGGGGCGTTGCCGCGCCGCGCGGTGATGCGCGGGGTGGCCGCGGGGCCGCTAGCAGCGCTGCTGGCAGCTGCAGGCGACGCGCGGGCGGCGGAGGGCGGGCCGTTCCCGGAGCACCCGCGCTGGAAATTCGTCTTTGTCAATCACGTGACGTCGAACCCGTTCTTCGTCCCGTGCCAGTACGGCATTCAGGATGCCTGCGCGCTGCTCGGCGTCGACTATCAGTGGACGGGGTCGGAGACCTCCGATGTCGCGCAGATGGTCAACGCGTTCAACGCGGCGATTGCCGGCAAGGCCGACGCGATTGCCGTTTGCCTCGTCGATCCGAGAGGCTTCGACCGCCCAGTAGAGAACGCGCTCGCCGCGGGCATACCGGTGTTCAGCTACAACGCCGATTCGCACACCAACAAGCGCCTCGCCTATATCGGCCAGGACCTGTTCCTGTCCGGCCAGATGATGGGCGAGCGCATCGTCAAGCTCGTCGGCTCCGGCAAGGTCGCGATTTTTATCGCGACGCCGGGCCAGCTGAACCTGCAGCCGCGCGTCGACGGTGCAATGGATTCGATCAAGAAATCGGGCGCCAGTATCCAGGCGACGATGATCGCGACCGATCCAGCCGCCAATGCGGGCCTCTCAAAAATCCAGGCCTATTACATCGGCAACCAGGACGTCAAAGGCATGTTCGGCGTCAGCGGCGGCGACACGATGAACTGCGGGATCATCAGTCGACAGCACGACCTGCCGGCGAAGGGCGTGCACGCCGGTGGCTATGATCTGCTGCCGAAATCGCTCGAAGCGGTGCGCGACGGTTTCCTCGATTTCGCGATCGATCAGCAGCCCTATCTGCAAGGCTTCTACACAGTCATGGAGATGTTCGTGTGGAAGGTATCGGGCGGGTTGGTCGGGCCGGCCGACATCAACACCGGCCTCAAATTCGTCACGAAGGACGCGGTCGGGCCG
>Ga0209040_10002313_pt1 | contig 15057 bp, 8 predicted proteins | sample BogFormECP12_OM3_FD_188240 | JGI IMG/M metagenome (GOLD analysis project Ga0209040, IMG submission 188240) | Bog forest soil microbial communities from Calvert Island, British Columbia, Canada - ECP12_OM3 (SPAdes) (version 2) | ecosystem: Environmental > Aquatic > Freshwater > Wetlands > Bog ...
TCCCATTCTCGACAATGCCCGCCCGCACGAAAAGTTCAGCGCCGCCCGCGAACTCGAAACCAGGCTCAAATCCCTCATCCGCGGAGACGTCCGCTTCGACCCCGGCAGCCGCGCCCTCTACGCAACCGACGCCTCCAACTACCGTCAGGTTCCTGTCGGCGTCGTACTCCCGCGTGACATCGCCGATGTCCAGGCGACCATCGCCGCGTGCCGCGAATTAGGCGCCCCGATTCTCGCTCGCGGAGCAGGCACCAGCCTCTCCGGACAGTGCTGCAACGTCGCTGTCGTGCTCGATTTCTCCCATTACATGCGGTCCATCCTTTCGCTCGACCCGAACACGCGCCTCGCCGTTGTCGAGCCCGGCATTGTCCTCGATCGCGTCCGCGAGGCTGCCGAGCTTCATCACCTCACCTTTGCGCCCGATCCCGCCACGCACTCCCGCTGCACTCTTGGTGGCATGATCGGCAACAACTCCTGCGGAACCCACGCCCTCATGGGGGGCAAGACCGTCGACAACATCCGAGCGCTCGATGTCCTCCTTTACGACGGCACGCGCATGACCGTCGGCGCCACCAGCGAAGAAGAATTCCAGCGCATTCTCGCCGCCGGAGGCCGTCCTGCACAGATCTACGCTGGCCTTGCGCGCATTCGTAACAAATACCAGCACTTAATTCGCGAGCGCTTCCCCCGCATCCCCCGCCGCGTCTCCGGATACAACCTTGACGAGCTTCTTCCGGAATACGGCTTCCACGTCGCCCGATCTCTGGTTGGCAGCGAAGGCACCTGCGTCACCGTCCTCGGGGCGACACTCGATCTCAAGCACAGTCCTCCCTGCCGCCGCCTTGTCGTCGTCGGATTCGCCGACGCCTTCATCGCCGCCGATCACGTCCCCTTCATCCTCGAATACCACCCCATCGGCCTCGAGGGCATTGACGCCATGCTCACCGGCTTCATGCTCCGCAAAGGCCTGGCCGTCGACGACATCGCGCTGCTCCCGCCCGGCAATTCCTTCCTTCTCGTTGAGTTCGGCGCATCCACCGAAGAAGAAGTTCTCGCCCAGGCCAACCGCTTCCTCGAAGACATCCAGACCCAACCCTCTCATCCCTCCGTCCGCCTGTACTCGATTGTGGACGCCGCCTGCATCTGGCACGTTCGCGAATCCGCCCTCGGCGCCACCGTCTTTGTACCCGGCGAGCCACACGGCTGGGAAGGATGGGAAGACGCGGCCGTGCCGCCCGAAAAACTTGGCTCTTATCTGCGCCAGCTTTTCGCACTCATGGGCGAATACGGCTACCGCAGCCCCATGTACGGACACTTCGGCCAGGGCTGCGTCCATCTGCGTATCAACTTCGACCTCGAGAGCGCGACCGGCATCCGAAACTTCCGCGAGTTCATCGACCGCGCCGCGGACATCGTCATCGCCCACGGCGGGTCCATATCCGGAGAGCACGGAGACGGCAAGGCTCGTTCGGCCTTGTTGCCAAAGATGTTTGGTCCCGAGTTGATGCAGGCCTTCCTCGAATTCAAGGCGCTATGGGACCCGGACAACCGCATGAATCCGGGCCATGTCGTCGATCCCGACGCCGTCTACGATCCAGTCGAAAAGTTACGTCTCGGTGACGGTTACAAATCCCATCGTCAGGAGACATTCTTCCAGTTTCCCGACGATCAGGGCTCGCTCTCCGAGGCCACGCTGCGTTGCGTCGGCGTCGGAGCCTGCCGCAAACAGGGCTCCGGAACCATGTGTCCCAGCTACATGGCCACGCAGGACGAGAAACACTCCACCCGCGGCCGCGCCCATCTTCTCTGGGAGATGCTCGAAGGCGACATCCTGCCTCATGACTGGCAGAGCGAGGCCGTTCACGAAGCCCTCGACCTATGCCTCTCCTGCAAAGCCTGCAAGACCGAGTGTCCCGTCAATGTCGACCTAGCCACCTACAAGGCTGAATTCCTCGCCCACTACTACCATGGCCATCGCCGCCCCCTGCGCCACTACGGCTTCGGATTCATGGACAAATGGGCGCGCCTGGCGTCGCTCATCCCCGGAATCACGCCTCATCTCGCCAATCTTCCCCTGAGCGTGCCCGGCCTAAGCCAAGCCGCCCGGGCCCTCCTCGGCATCGCACCCCAGCGCACGCTGCCCCGCTTCGCCCCGCGCAGTTTCCAAAGCAGCCACAGACAGCAACCATCCCCACAGGACCGGACCACTGTCCTCCTCTGGCCCGACACCTGGAACAACTACTTCCACCCGCAAACCCTCGCCGCAGCCAGGAATGTCCTCGCCAGTGCTGGCTTCCATGTTCAGATCCCTCAAGGCCATATCTGCTGCGGCCGCCCGCTCTACGATTTTGGATTTCTCACCGAAGGCCGTGCTTATCTCGAACGCATCATGGAGCGGCTTGCACCCGAAATCGACGCCGGCCTACCCATCGTCTTCCTCGAGCCGTCCTGCGCCAGCGTCTTTCGCGACGAACTCCGCAATTTCTTCCCGACGAATCCCCGAGCCCAGCGCCTGCGCGAGCAATCCTTCATGCTCGGCGATTTCCTCCTCCGCCACGCGCCAAATTACCAGCCGCCCTCGCTCACCGGCCGCTCAATCGTCCTGCACGGCCACTGCCACCAGAAATCGCTGACGAAGATGAAGTCCGAGGTTGAGATTCTCGAGCGTACCGGTGCCCAGGTCACCCTTCTCGACTCCGGATGCTGCGGCATGGCCGGACCCTTCGGCTTTGAAAAGGAAAAGTTTGCCATCTCCCAAACCCTGGCCGAACGCGTCCTGCTTCCCGCCGTCCGAGCCGCCGCACCCGGCGACATCCTCATCACCGACGGCTTCAGTTGCCAGGAGCAAATCTCCCAGAACTCGCCCCGCCGCGCTCTTCACCTCGCCCAGGTCCTGGGCGGCGAAAACCCGCCATCAATTTCTTGACCAGGCAAAATTTTCCCTCCTGCCGGGGAGAAAGCGTTAACCGGGTGTTTTTTACACGACACTCTTACCCGGAAAAATGCCCGTATTCTTCGGAAAATCTCATGTTTAAAACGATTTAGGAAGAATTTAGCAAGCCACAAAGGTTTGGCAAATCGAATGCTCTATGTAAAGGCGTACATCAATGCTGTTCGGCCTTCTGAACTGTGTTCTTTTGGATAATGCCCAGGAATTGCAAATGACTGAAAAGACTTCAATGAAGAGACTCTTCACGCCCTCGGCGATTTCGGCGCTGCTCGTTGCAGCCAGCCTCGGGTATCCGGCAGTCGCGCAAACTAGCGCATCGACCCCCGCTCAGGTGCAAACCGGCGCCGCGGCCAACGGCCAGTCCACTCCTTCAAGCACAGCCCCGAATCCCCAACCGAGCCCGAACGACAACAGCACCTACGCAACGGGCCAGCCCCTTCCGGTCAAGTCAAATGAAGGCTTCTGGGGCCACATGAACCCCTTCGCCCGCAAGAAGTGGGTCAACCGCCAGCTCGACCCCGTCAAGGATCGCTTGAACGAACTCGACCAGCTCCAGGCCAAGAATGCCAACGACATTAAGGATGTAGACGCCCGCGCCCAGGCTGGCATCCATCAGGCTCAGTCCACAGCAGACCAGGCCAGCCAGACCGCCACCACTGCCAATAACACGGCAGCCCAGGCGCAGCAGAAGGCTCAGCAGGCAAGCGCGCAGACGACCCAAACCGCCACCACCGTTTCGAATTTGGACCAGTATCAGAAAGTAAATGACATTGAGATTCGCTTCCGTCCCGGGCAAACCGTCCTGAACGACCGTGCCAAGAGCGCGCTCGATCAGGTCGCGGCCCAGATGCGTGGCCGCAAGGGCTACATCGTTGAGATCGAGGGTTACTCTCACGCTCGTGGTCAGGCTGGCATCCAGAACTCACAGCACATGGCCGATGCCGTAGTCCGGTATCTGGCCGAGGCCCAGATTCCCGTCTATCGCATCCATCAGGTTGCGATGGGCGACGCCAAAATTGATGATTCCGACTCCACCACGCGCGGCAGTGTAGTGCGCGTGAGCTTGATGCAAAACAGTTTAGCGGCCTTGAACTCGTCGCCTTCGGGCGCCGGTTCACCGATTGGTGCAACGCAGCAGTCTTCCGCACAGCCCTCCCCTCAGGGTGCTGCGTCGCAACCAACGGTCCAACCAAAACAATAACGAAAGGTCCGCAACCAGGCTCTCACACAACGAGAGAACCAAGGCAGATTGGCCCCTCACCCGAGGGGCCGTTTTTTTTGGCTTTGACGCAAATGGTTCACCCCGCATAATCAACGTGTTCCGCAAGACCTTGTTCCGCAGGACTATGGAGAGTCTCGCCGATGAAGAGTCGCCTGCTGCTTGTCTGCCTTTTCCCAATTGTTTTTCTGCCCCCGAGTCTTCTATCGCAGGGCTTCACCTTGCCGCAGGTGATGAGCGCTCCTTTCCAGTCAAAACTTAGCGCGTCCCCCGTAGGAAACCGTTTCGTGTGGATCGCCAACCAGCAGGGGCGGAGAAATTTGTGGCTCGCTGACACTGTCGCAGGCGGCGGAGCGCGAGAACTCACCCGTTACGACAGTGATGACGGCATCGAGATCGGCGACATTGCGTGGACGCCCGATGGCGAATCGGTGATCTACATTCGCGGCGGCGACTTCGAGTTCCCTGAGAAGCCCGCCCCCAATCCCGCATTGCTCCCGCAAGGCGTCGAGCAGGAGATATGGGTGGTCTCCGTCCACGGCGGTGAGCCCCGCAAGCTCACATCCGGACACGAACCGGTCGTCTCCTCGGACGGCAGCACGCTGGCGTATCTGCTCAAAGACCAGATTTGGACCATCGACTTCAAAAATCCCGACGCGAAGCCGGCGCAGCTCCTCCATACACGAGGCACTCCGACCTCGCTCACCTGGTCGCCGGATGGCAAATCGCTGGCCTTCGTGAGCCATCGCAACGACCACAGCTTCATCGGCGTCTATTCCTTTGCCGGGAAAACCCTTCGCTATCTCGAACCCGGCACCGAGAAGGACATCGAGCCGGCATGGTCGCCGGACAGCTTGAGCGTAGCCTTCATTCGCGTTCCGCCAGACACCACCGGCATCGACTTCAAGCCCCGCCGCAGCGCACAGCCCTGGTCGATCCGCGTCGTCGAGCTGGCAACTGGTCAGGGTCGCGAAATATGGCGAGCCCACGATGGCCCGGGCAGTGTATTCCACGAGGCTGACACTGACAATCAGCTCCTGTGGGCAGATGGCAACCGTATCGTCTTCCCCTGGGAGGGCGATGGATGGCTCCATCTCTATTCCCTCAGCGCACAAAGCGGCACGGCTCAGCCGTTGACTCCCGGCGATTTTGAAGTGCAAAGCGTCGCCATGGCTCCTGACAGCAAGACGCTCCTCTACACCTCCAATCAGGGCGACACCGACCGCCGTCATCTCTGGCAGGTAAGCGTTGCCAGTAGGGAAGCAAAGGAACTTACGCGCGGTGACGGCATCGAGGTCGCCCCTGTCGTGACCAAAGACGGAACCGTTGCCCTGCTGCACTCCGACCCCCGCATTCCCATCCGTCCCGCCGTCGTCGCCGCAAACGGAGAACTGCGCGATCTTGCGCCCGAGCTCATCCCGGCGGAGTTCCCCGCCGCAAAGCTGATCGTGCCGCAGCAGGTCATCTTCAACGCCGCTGACGGATTGCAGATTCACGGGCAGCTCTTTTTGCCGCCATCGGCGCACGACGGGCAGAGACATCCGGCCGTCGTCTTCTTTCACGGCGGATCGCGCCGCCAGATGCTCCTCGGCTGGCACTACATGGAGTACTACTCCAACGCGTACGCCATGAACCAATACCTCGCCAGCCCTCGGCTACATCGTGCTATCCGTGAATTATCGCAGCGGCATCGGCTATGGCATGAGCTTTCGCGAGGCACTCAATTATGGTGCCGCAGGAGCAAGCGAATTCAACGACGTGCTCGGGGCTGGACTCTACCTGCGCACCCGCGCCGATGTGGACGGTGCGCACATTGGAGTCTGGGGTGGTAGCTATGGCGGCTATCTCACGGCGCTCGCGCTGGCGCGAGCCTCCGACCTGTTTGCCGCCGGCGTTGACCTGCATGGCGTCCATGACTGGAACCTTGAGCTGAATATCTGGCAGCCGGCCTACGATCCGAACGCCGATCCCCAGGCTGCCCGCCTCGCGTGGGAGTCCTCGCCGCTGGCATCAGTGAAGGGCTGGCGTTCACCCGTGCTACTCATGCAGGGCGACGACGACCGCAATGTGCAGTTCTCGCAGACCGTGCGGCTGGCCGCCGCTCTGCGTGCGCAGGGAACTCCATTTGAAGAGCATGTCTTTCCCGACGAGATCCACGACTTCCTGCTGCACCGAACCTGGCTCTCTGCCTATCAATACGGAGCGGAATTCTTCAACCGCAATCTGAAGCTCGAAAAACCGGGCAAATAAGCGGTTACCTCACTCCGTTCGCAGCGCCTTCATTGGATCCACGCTCGCCGCCCGCCTCGCCGGAATCACGCATCCGATCAGCGCAACCGCAAGCAGAAGCGCCGCAATTCCGGTAAAGGTCAGCGGATCATCCGGGCCCACGGCGAACAATAGGTTGGCGAGCACACGCGTCGCGAAGATTGCCGCCAACACGCCCCCGGCCAACCCCGCCAGCACGGGAGCCATCCCTCGCACCAGCACGTTGCTCAGAATCCTCTCCTTCGTCGCGCCCAGAGCAATCCGAATCCCGATCTCCTTCGATCTGCGCGCTACTGAAAGTGCCAGCGTCCCGCTCACGCCTACGATGGTGATGAACAGCGCCACCACAGCGAACAATCCCAGCAGAGTCGCCGTAACCCTCGGCGTGCCCAGCTGCGCGCTGCGCAACTCGTCCAGAGTCCGAATTTGCGTCACCGGTTGCTGCGGATCGACATCGTGAATAATCCCCGTTACCTGGTTCGCCATCCGCATCGGATCGGATCGCGTGCGTACCAGCAAATGGGCACCCGTCAGACCCACCTGATACAGCGGGAAATAGATGGAATCGGCCGATTCCTTATCCAGCCCGTATTGCCGGACATTGCTCACCACTCCCACCACCGTCGTCCAGGTCTTGCCATTGTCCACCGAGATGCGGTGTCCCACCGCGCTCTGCTTCGGCCAATAATGGTTTGCCATCCGCTCATTCACGACCGCGACAGTTGGGGATGGCGCTGGCTCGTTCGCGCCCCCCGGAGCATGTGCCGTGTCACTGTCGAAAAAGCTTCGTCCTGAAAGCACGGGCACGCTCAGTACGCGAAAATAATCCGGACTCGCCACCTCATAGTCAACCTGCGGCGGAGGCTCGCCCGGATGCACCGGCTGCCCATCGACGATCACGCCGCCGCTCATCGGACCCATATCGCTGTTCAGGGGAACGCTCATACTTACTGCGGCGGCCTCGACTCCCGGCAGCGCCCCTGCTCGTTCCAGCACCTGGTGGAAGAAGTTTCGCTTGTCCTCGTCCTTCTTGTACTTTGTCCAATTCAGACTGGTCTGCATCGAGAGCACATTCGACATTTTGAATCCCGGATCGACCGACAGCAGGTTGTACAGGCTGCGCAGCATCAGCCCCGCGCACATCAACAGCACAAACGAGAACATCACCTGCGCGGCAACCAGCGTATTGCGGGCTTTCGTTCCGGCTTCACTGCCGGCGCTTCTTTCACCCGCGTCCGCAAGGGTCGTGATCCGAACCCGGCTCGCGACATACCCCGGCAGAGTCCCAAACAGCAGGCCAGCCAACAGCGAAATCCCCAACCCGAAGAGCAGCACCCAGCCGTCCCGCCGAATCTCTCCTGACAGCGGAGTCATGCGCGCCGCATAAGCAATCAGCACCTTCGATCCGGCGGCAGCAATGCCCACGCCCAGCACACCACCCGCCAGCGCGACCATCATGCTCTCCGTCAGCAATTGGCGGAAGATATTCCACTGGCTTGCTCCCGTTGCCATGCGGATGGCCATCTCCCGCGAGCGCCGCATCTGGCGCGACAGCGCGAGATTCGCGAGATTCGCGCACGCCAGCAGCAGAACCAGCCCCGCAGCCCCCAGCAGCGTCAGGAACGTTGGCCGTGCCGCATGCGTCAGCTCCTGTTCAACCGGTACTACCAGCGCACCAGTGCCCGCACTGGCCGGATACGACTTCGGATACGCGATCGCCAGTCGGTTCTGAATCGCCGTGAGATCGGCCCGTGCCTGCGCCAGCGTCACGCCCGGCCTCAGCCGCACAAATCCCGTCATCATGCGCATGTCCCGGTCGGCAATCATCTTCTCGCCCGAACGAAACGGGCACGAAGTGGTCGGCATATACACATCATCCGCATCCGGATACTCCGGCAGCGGTGGCAGCACGCCAACCACTGTGTGTACGCGGTCATTCATCTCAAACGACCGCCCCAGAATCTTCCGGTCGCCGCCGAACTCCTTCACCCAGTACGCATAACTCAGCACCAGCACCGGAGGCGCATTCAGGCTCTCATCCGCCGGCGTAATCAGCCGCCCCAGCACCGGCTTCACACCCAGAACATCGAAGTAATTCGCCGACACCACGCCCGTCGCCACACGCTCTGGGTTCTTCGTTCCCAGCAGCGTGAACGTCATCGAGTGATATTCCGCCAGATCGGAAAAGACGTGGTTCTGCTCGCGGTAATCCCGTATCTCCGGTACAGAAAATCCAATCGGATCGGGACCCATCCGTGCCGCAGCCTGATCAAGATGCAGAATTTGCCTGGACTCCGCATACGGCAGCGGTCGCAGCAGCACACCGTTGATGACCGTGAAGATCGCCGTATTCGCCCCGATGCCTAGGCCCAGCGTCAACACTGCAACCAGCGCATAGCCGGGATTGCGAAGCAGCGTCCGCCACGCATAGCGCACGTCTCGCAAAAGATTTTCCAGGGGAGCAATGCTGTTCATTTTCCAGATCTCCTCGCGCACTCGCGCCGGATTGCCAAACTTGAGATACGCCTGCCGTCGCGCCTCTTCCCGCGACATCCCGCGCGCCACGTTGTCGTCGATTTCGTTCTGGATGTGCGCCTCAAATTCTCGCGCCCGCTCTGCATCCCAGTACCGCCGCCGAAAAAATCTACGCAGACTCATCGCAGTCCCCTCACTCCGTCCTGAGCGCTTCCATCGGATCCAGCCGCGAAGCCCGCCACGCGGGCACCGCGCACGCAATCACCGACACCACCAGCAGCATCAGCCCAACTTCGGCAAAGACGCTCCAGTCCAGCGGTTTCACGCCATACAACATGTCGCGAATCAGCCTCACGGCAAAGCCTCCGCCCACCAGGCCCAGACTCAGCCCAACCCACGCCGGAGCCAGCCCGTTCAACAGCATCATGCGAAGAACCTGGCGCCGCTGCGCACCCAGCGCGATCCGTATCGCGATCTCGCTTCTCCCCTGTGTCGCCAGGTAAGACAGCACCCCATACAGCCCAACCGCCGCCAGCACCAGCGCAATCACCGCGAAGGCCAGAATCAGCGTCGAATTAAAGCTGGCGTCCACAGTCGACTGGCCAATCAGCTGCATCATGGTCATCACGTGCGAAACCGGCAAATCGCGATCCAGATCTCCGATTACCCGTTGTACGGGAAGTGCCAGACTCTCCACGTCGTGCGTCGACCGCACCACAATCGTGGCGTTGCCGAACCGGTCGCCTGAAAGCGGCCAATACATCATCGGCTTCACATCCTCTGAGACGTAATAGCGCGTATCACCCACCACGCCGACAATCTCCAGCGGGTCGCGAGGTGCGTCAATCGCGTTCAAACGCAGATGCTTCCCGATGGGGTCTTCATGGGGAAAGAACTGCCGCGCCGCCATTTGGCTGATAATGACCACGTTGCCGCGGTCCGGCCGCTCGCTCTCCCTGAAAGTCCGTCCGCGCAGGATCGGGATCTGCATTGCCGCGAAATACCCCGGCTCCGCTGCCCGCTCGGCAGCATCCAGATACTGTCCCTTCGGCATTGGCGGATGTTCCACGACCGCGACCAGATTATCGCCCCACCATCCCTGCCCCGGAGCCGCCGTCACCAGCCCGGCCGCCTGCACTCCCGGCAACGCCCGAACCCGGGCAATCAGCTGCTCGAAGAAGACGGCCTTCTGGACAGGTTCTTTGTAACGGGCCTCCGGTAGCGCTAGTTGCATAGTGAGTACGTTGTCTATTGCGCACCCCATGTCCGTAGAGCGCAGCCTTCGGTAGCTCTTCAGCAGAAGTCCCGCCGCGATCAGCAGCACCACCGTAAGACCCACTTCGGTGGCCAGCAGCCCCTTGCGCAGCCGCGCTCGGCTCATCCCTTCGCTATGGGCGCGCGATGACTCCTGAAGCGTCTCGAGCACCCGCCGGCCGCCCACCCCCAGCGCCGGAATCAACCCCGCCAGAGCTCCGCTGGCCAGGGTAATGCCCGCGACAAACAGGACCACCACCGCGTCGATGTGGATCCCATCCACCCGAGTCAGATCGTGCCGCGCCTGCCGGAGCCACGCAATGCCCCCATAGGCCAGCATCAGCCCCGCCCCGCCGCCCGCCACCGCGAGAACTATGCTCTCGGCGAGCTGTTCGCGAATCAGCCGCCAGCGATTGCCGCCGAGCGCCGCACGGATGGCTACTTCCTTGCGCCGTGCCGCTGCCCGCGCCACCAGCAGGTTGGCCACATTCAGACAAGCGATCAACAGTACGCAGCCTGTCGCAGCCAGCAGTGTGTAAAGAGGCGTCTTGTAGTCCTTTACGACATCGTCTAGCATCAGCCTTCCGTTCACGCCGTCATTGATCGACGGACTCGGATTCGCCTTCTGAATTTGCCTTTGCACTGCGTCCAGCTCACTCACCGCCCGCGCCAATGTCGCATCCGGTTTCAGTCGTGCCACGACATAGAACTGGTGATTGTCCAGAGATTGCATGGTCTTTGGCGTCTTCTCGTGATACACCGGCGCCCACAGCTGGGTAGCCGTCTCCGGAAACGCAAACCACGCCGGCATTACGCCAATCACCGTATGGGATTTGGCATTGAGAAAGATCTCTTTGCCTATGATGGCTGGATCGCCGCCAAAGCGCCGCTTCCAGAATCCCCACGACAGCATCACGGTCGCATTCGCCTCGGGGCGGTCGTCCGCCGCCTGGAACGACCGTCCTACAGCTGGCTGCACTCCAAGCGTGGAAAACAGGTTCCACGAGCACAGCGCTGCTGCGACCTTCTCCGGCAACTGGCCGCCCTCTCCGGAAACGTTGTACGTAGCCCAGGGGTGAGCCAGAGCCATCTGCTCGAAGCCCGTGGAAGCCTTCTGCCACTGCACAAAGCTGGCGGGAGAAACCACGTTGTCCGGATTTTTCGGGTCCTTAACGCGCTCGTACAACATAACCAGCCGCTCGGGATCCGCATAAGGCAGCGGCTTCAGCAGCACCGACCGCACCACTGTGAACAGTGCTGTATTCGCACCGATCCCCAGAGCCATTACCAGCACCGCCATCACCGTGAATCCCGGAGTCCTGCCCAGGGTCCGCACCGCGTACCGCAGATCACGCCAGACATTATCGAAGAATGCCAATGTGTTCACCTGCCGTATCTCCTCGCGCACCCGCCGCGGTGAGCCGAACTTTAGATACGCCTGCCGCCGCGCGTCTACTTCGCTCATCCCTCGCGCGAGATTCTCCTCGCATTCCTGCGCCAGATGCTGCTCGATCTCCTGCGTGAGCTCGGCATCCCGGCGCTTCCGATTAAAAAATCTCCGCAGGCTCATTCCAGTCCCTCGCCCATCACCAGCCCGATGGCTCGCGCCATCTGCCGCCAGCGGCTGGTCTCCGCGACGAGTTGTTTTCTGCCCGCCGCCGTCAGGCGGTAAAACTTCGCCTTGCGATTGTTCTCGCTCGCGCCCCAGTACGACGAAACCCAGCCCCGATCCTCCAGCCGGTGCAGCGCCGGATACAGCGACCCCTGCTCGACCTCGAGAACATCCTCCGATGTTCGCTCGATCACCTTCGCGATCGTGTGCCCATGAGCGTCACCCGTCACCAGGGTTCGCAGCACCAGCATGTCCAGCGTCCCCTGCAGCATTTCGCCGCTCTTATCCGTGTACTTGGCGCGTGCCATTCCCGATATCCCTTCCACTCGATCTTCTATGGGAAACCACTCTACACCACTCGATCGTCTATGGGAAGAGGGAGCTAAAAAAGGAATTGAGAGAATTGCTCCCGATGAAAGATCGCCTCGCGATCTCACTACAGCGGATGTTACGGATATCGATCCACAGCACCGGGCCGATCGGCCAGGAATTTCGCGGAACTCACTCGCCCTGTGCTAGACTGGCTTCAGTAATTTGGCACATTGCTCGCAGAGAGATGCACTTATCGGAAGTCTCACTGAGCCAGATTCGACCCGAAACAGCAATGACCCATCGATCCAACTGCTCTAAGCGAATGCCCGGATCTGGTTGCAGCCGAATCGAAATTCCTGCTTGATCAGCGACCAACTGTAGAAGAAAAGTGGTATCAGGTGCCGACAGTGCACAGTGAGGACCCCACCTTGCAGAAGCAGATCGTCCCTGCCGACTCCTTCACCCTTGCGCAGCGCATCAAGGCGCACCTGCGTATCGCGCGGCTGGATCACAGTGTCAAGCAAGTCTTCATCCTGCCCGGCATCATTCTGGCCTTCACCATCACTCGGGCACATCTTGATTCGGCCCTTGCCTACCGTGCGGTGGCCGGTCTCATTTCAGCTACTCTCATCGCGTGCAGCAACTACGTCATCAACGAAATGTTGGATGCGCCCTTCGATCGCCTGCATCCGACGAAAAAGAATCGTCCCGCAGCCTGCGGCCTGGTGCATTTCGGTTGGGGATACGCGCAGTGGATTCTGATGATGGTCGCGGGCCTGGCAATTGCAAGCACCATCTCCCGGGAATTCACTGTCACCGCGGCCATTTTGTGGATTATGGGCTGTATCTACAACATCTCTCCCGTGCGCAGCAAAGACCTGCCCTATGTGGACGTGTTAAGTGAATCGATCAACAACCCCTTGCGTTTTTGTCTGGGGTGGTATGTCGTCACCGCAACCATGTTGCCGCCGGCCTCTCTGCTTCTCGCATATTGGATGCTGGGAGCATATTTCATGGGACTGAAGAGATTCAGCGAATACCGGCAGATCGCGGATCACTCGGTCGCATCAAGCTATCGTCGTTCCTTCCGGTATTACCGCGAAGAGTCGCTATTGAACTCCGTGGTCTTTTACGCCGCAGCGTCGATGTTATTTTTTGGGGCATTCATCATGCGGTATCGGATGGAACTGATCCTGTCATTCCCCTTGATCGCATGGTTGATGGCGGTTTATTTCGGCATGTCCTTCCGCCACGAGAGTGCGGTGCAGAATCCGGAAAAGCTCTACCGCGAACCCAGGCTGATGATCCCTTTTATTCTCTGCAGTCTTGTTCTGATTCTGTTGTCGTTCGTAAATTTGCCTTGGCTGCGGTCCATCTTTCCAAAGTCGTCTTACTAAATAGGGCCTGCAGCCCGGACGACAGACGGTAGATGCTGGTGACAAACCGATTTGGCCTTGGTTTGTCTGTTGAGTCGGGGAATTCGGCAGCATCGAAATCTTCCTACCATCCCTCCCGGCTTCCGATACCATCTATCTAAAGGTGAATCCCTCCCCCACAATCACGGAGCCGCGACGCTCGGGGGGCCGTGGGCTCACTGTTTTGCTTGCCGTCTTCCTCGGCCTGGTCATCGGCGCAGGAGCGCTTGCCGTCTTCCTGCACGAAGCCGCCTACGGCATCTGGGACAGGCTGGCCACCAAGGTCTCAGGCCGTGCGCTCGAGATCAACGTTTCACAGCCCACCGTGGTCGACAAGATCCAGCGCCTGGAGCGCCTCGAAACCGTCACCTATACCATGGACAAGATTGTCGAAGGCGAGCGCACCAGCAGCATCCTGCCTGACTTCCTGGTTGGCGACAAGCTCCTCCTTGCCGTCCACGGACAGGCAATCGCAGGCGTCGATCTCGGCCAATTGAAATCCTCCGATGTCTCCGTTACCGGCAAGTCGGTCAGCGTTCACCTGCCGCCGGCGCAGATCTTCGTCTCCGCGTTGGACAGCGGCAAGACCCGCGTCTACTCCCGCAGCACAGGCCTCTTTGTCGCCGCCGACTCCAACCTTGAATCGGAAGTCCGTGCCAAAGCCGAAAAGGAGCTTTACGACTCCGCTCAGACCGCTGGCATCCTCGACACTGCCCGCAAGAATGCCGCCGCCACGCTCACCAAATTGCTCCTCAGCTTCGGATTCGAACAGGTTCAGGTCAACTAGAATCGCGACCCTCAGGCCGCGCCCTGCGTCTTATCGTCAGGTCTTTGAAGGGGGGGATGGTGACGATGATGAAGCAAAAGGGAGGAGAATGGAATCTCTGAGGAAGTAGCTCCTGGCCCAGAAGGGCTTTTGTCTGCTCTGGAGTTCTTTGTCTCGACGATTGGAGCTCGCTAACGGAGTGCGGAAGAGGAATCGATGAAGAAATCGCAAGTCCTGAAAGCCTGGGGAAGGATCCTCACGGGGCAATTTCCGTCGCTCTCGATTGAGATCACAAAAGAATGCCCGCTGCGCTGCCCCGGCTGCTACGCCTTCGACGCCGCGCACCTCGGCGGCGAAACCCAATTGCGGCAGCTCTCCGACTTCCGCGGAGACGAACTGGTGCAGAGGATTCTGGCACTCGTCGATGCGTATAAGCCTCTGCATCTCTCCCTGGTCGGCGGAGACCCGATGGTTCGATACCGGGAGTTGGAGGTTCTGGCGCCGCAACTGGAAGAGCGCGGCATTCATACCCAGATCGTCACCAGCGCGTTCCGTATCATCCCCCCGGAATGGGCGAAGTTCAAGCGAGTGTATGTCGTCGTCTCCATCGACGGGCTCCAACCGGAGCACGACGAGCGCCGCAAGCCGGCGACCTATGAACGAATCCTGAAGAACATTTCGCAGGCGCGCGTAACCATCCACAGCACCATTACCAGCACCTTCGCATCGCGGCCCGGCTACCTTGAAGAGTTTCTCCGCTTCTGGAGCAGCCGTCCCGAGATCGTC
>Ga0209040_10002315_pt1 | contig 15051 bp, 11 predicted proteins | sample BogFormECP12_OM3_FD_188240 | JGI IMG/M metagenome (GOLD analysis project Ga0209040, IMG submission 188240) | Bog forest soil microbial communities from Calvert Island, British Columbia, Canada - ECP12_OM3 (SPAdes) (version 2) | ecosystem: Environmental > Aquatic > Freshwater > Wetlands > Bog ...
CCTTCTTCGCGGCCTCCATCGTCTCCATTGCGCCGCCCGGTCCCAGCACCTTGTCGAGATCGGTCATTTTCGTCAGTGCATGGAACTGGTAAAGGTCGACGTGATCCGTCTTCAGCAGGAGCAATGATTCCTCCAATTGCTTGCGCGAGTCGTCCTTCATCCGCCCCTCGGTCTTGCATGCAAGAAAGCAATTCTTGCGGTAGGGAGCGAGCGCCGGACCCAGCCGCTCCTGCGCATTGCCGTAACTGGGAGCGACGTCGAAATAGTTGATGCCGCGGTCCACGGCCTCGGCCACAATGTTGCCGGCGGCGCCGGTCTCCTCATTCATTACGACGATGCCGCCAAAACCGATGATCGAAAGATGTTCTCCCGTCTTGCCCAGCGGGCGGCGGGCGATTGGAGTGGATGGTGTGTTGGCAGCGGAAGACAATTTGGTCGTGGCGGCGGCAGCGGCGGTAAGAGCGCCCTGCTTCAGGAAGTCGCGGCGTTCCATTTGAGACCTCATTCGATGGGGATTTAGGTCGAGCCGGCTTGCTGGCACTATTTTCTCAGAAAATCGCGGCGCGCACCCACATGAAAGCCGGAATTTCCAGGCTCCAGGCTCATCCGGACCTGCCACCTTACAAAACTTTCTTGGCCGAGAATTTCCCCCAAATCGCTACAATAGAAATAGGGCCTCATGTTTGAGAAATAGGGCCTCATGTTTGGACTGCTCCTTCCCGCTTTAGATAAAGCCTTTGGAATCAATGACGCAACGATAACACCTTTAGAATGAATGAATACTCCCTAAACAAAACAGAATCAATGATTTACCCAAGGCGCTTTTTATGAAAATCCAATGGAATGAATGAGTTGTGCGTGAGCGAGCAAAGGGGAGGGGGTGGGGTCCTCTTACTCGCAGAAGACGCGCACCTTGACCTTCTGCTTTTTGTGCCATTTAGATTGTCGCTTTGGAAGCGAAAGTGCTTGGTTACCCTTGCAAGTTTTCTCCTGCCTGTAGCACACACGTCTTGCGCTCTGAGCAAAGCGTATAAGAGAGCGGAATGGTAAGTTGGCTGTTTAAGGTCGGGGAGGGGCGAAATTCATGCAGGATCTGAAATATGCTTTTCGTCAGCTGTGGAATGCCTGGGGATTTGCCGTTCTTGCGGTGGTTACGCTGGCCTTGGGCGTAGGCGCGAACACGGCGATGTTCACCGTTGTCGAGGACGTGATGCTGCGGCCGCTGCCCTATCTGCATTCCGACCGCCTGCTGTACATCGCCCCGGGTGCCGCCTCGGGATTCACCAGCACTTCGTATTTGAACTATCGCGATGTTCGCAACCAGACGCAGAAGATGGCGGCGGTCGCCGGCTATTCCGATGACATCAGCGTGGTAGAAGGCAAGGATGGATCGGTCAGCGTGGTGGCGCCGCGCGTGACGACGAACATCTTCGAGATGCTCGGCGCCCAGCCACGACTGGGCCGGACGTTCACCGCCGCCGAGGGCCAGACCGGAGGGCCGCAGGTGGCGCTCCTGTCTGAAGGGCTGTGGCGCCAGAGTTTCAACGCGGATCCCGGCATCCTTGGGCGCGCTATCAAAATAGGCGGTTTGTCCCGCACCGTTGTGGGCGTGATGCCCGAGAGCTTCCGTTTTCCCAATGAGATCGGATCCGGCATCGACAAAGGGGTCTGGCTCCCCTTGCAGCCTACCGAGGAAATGTTGAATGGCCGAGGCTATAATTTCTTCAGCATTGTGGGTCAGATGCGCCCGGGCGTAACCGTGGCACAGGCGCAACAAGATCTGGACGCGATTGCCCAACGCATCCACCAGAGCGATCCGAGCGGTACCGAGGGGCTCAGCTTCCATGCGACGCGTTACCAGGATCTACTGACTGGAGATGTGCGCCCCGTCTTTCTTGCACTTGTAGGGGCGCTGGTCCTCGTGCTGCTGATTGCCTGCGCGAACGTGGCCAATCTGCTCATTGCCCGTTGCCTGGGCCGCAAACAGGAGTTCGCCGTGCGCGCAGCACTGGGCGCGAGCCGGGGAAGGCTGGTTCGCCAACTTCTGATGGAAGGCGCAGTGTTGAGCGTGCTTGGATGCGGCCTCGGCCTCGTGCTGGCGGCAGCGGCGCTCGCCGGTATTCGCAAGCTTCCTGAAGGAACCATTCCTCTGGCGAATGCGATCGCGATTCACTGGACGGTCGTGCTGATCCTGGCGGCGATTGCGACGCTGACCACCATACTTTCATCGCTGTTGCCGGCCCTGCTGGTGGCGAACACCGATCCGCAGCCTGCCCTTCAGGCGGCATCGCGCGGCATTGGAGGCCGCTCCATAAGCGGCAGGCTGAGCGGCTTACTGGTCGCAGGCGAAGTCGCGCTCTCGACTATGTTGCTGATCGGCACGGGATTGCTCTTCCACACCCTATGGAATCTCGAACACGCGCAGCTCGGCTTCGATGTGGCGCGCGTCACCACGTTCACGGCCATGCCGGCGGATGCCGCCGGTTTCTCGGGCATGGCGGTTTCGACCGATACCGAGCATGCTCCGGCGTCGGTAGCGGCGACTGTTTATGCCCCATCACTGGAACGCATCAAGGCGCTGCCGGGCATGCGGTATGCCGCTGTGGCTACCGCGCCGCCACTCTCCGGAGTCGACATGCACACCAGTTTTGAGATCGTCGGGCATCCCACCCCGGCGGGGCATCATCCGGGAGCCCGCATGACCGCGGCCAGCGAAGACTATGCGCTTGCCATGGGAACACCGGTGTTGCGGGGGCGGATGATCGATGCACACGATACGGCGAGCGCTCCGCCAGTGGTCGTCATCAATAAAGCGCTGGCAAAGAAATACTTTGCCGGCAAGGATCCCTTGGGGCCAAAAATCGATCTGGGCGGTAAGGATACCGGAATGCTGACGCCCTTCACCATCGTCGGCGTGCTGGCCGACCAGGCTGATCATAAGGTTGGCGGCGACGTGGAGCCGTTCATTCTCATTCCCTACCAGCAGGTGCCGACAACATCTCTCTACTACCAGGCTCTGCTAAAGACCCTGGTGAGTTTTGTGGTGAAGACGCGAGGCAGCGCGCCTGTGGCGGGCGAGATACGCGCAGTCTTCAAGCAGACCGCCCCGGACTTTGCGCTCGACAACTTCCAGACGATGCAGGAGGCGGTGGATTCGAACACCTTTAGCCAGCGCCTGGGACTTTATCTCAACGCTTCGTTCGCCGGCCTCGCGATTGTGATGGTGATCGCCGGGCTCTACGGAGTGCTGGCGCAGCTTGTCAGCTACCGCCGCCGCGAGATCGGCGTGCGCATGGCATTGGGAGCGACCCGTCAGGGAGTAGCCGCCATGGTCTTGCGGCAAGGCGGCGTGCTCATCGGCCTCGGTCTGGCCGTGGGCCTGGTGCTATCGGTCTTCGCGGGGCAACTTGTCAAGAGCTTCCTCTACAACGTGAAGCCCGTCGATATAGGTACGTATCTCGGAGTGGCTCTGGTGCTGCTGATCATCGGTTCCATCGCGTCGCTGATCCCGGCGCACACGGCCTCAACAATTGAACCGATGGATGCATTGCGGGAAGATTAAGGCCGGGCTGTGCCGCATGCTGACTAAGCAAGAGATATACGAATTCGTCCGTGTACGTAAGTTGGCCGTCGTGTCGAGCATTAGTCCTAGCGGCGATCCTCAATCGGCGCTGGTGGGGATCGCAATTTCGCCACAACTCGAGATTGTCTTCGACACAGTGAAGTCTTCGCGAAAATATCCGAACCTCAAGGCAGATCCGAGAATTGCAATGGTTATTGGATGGGAAGGCGAGACGACAGTGCAATATGAAGGCCACGCGATCGAGCCCGAGGGCGAGGAACTCGCACGTGCAAAGCAGATTTATTTCGCCGCGTGGCCAAGCGGTGTCGAGCGCCAACAGTGGCGGGGAATCGCGTACTTTTTCATTCGGCCGAAGTGGGTGAAGTACAGCGATTTCGACACGGGTAGTATTGAGGAGATACGGTTCTAGGACTATTCGATCACGGCAATCTTCGCCCGCTTGCCTACGCGCAGGGTCAATCGAGTTGAGCCGTTTAAAGCGATATGGGATTGCTTGAAGACCTCGCCGTCTATCCGCACAGCACCTTCTTTCACTTTGCGATCCGCCTCAGTTGCGGACGCGGCGAGCCCAACGGTGGTGAGCAATTTCGACAGGCGCACACGCCCATCCATGTCGCGACCGAGATCGGCGGCGGCAATGCGCACCTCTTCCAACCCCTCTACGTCATCGTTCTTTTGCTGGACCTGCTTTGCCCAGTTCTCATCGGCTGCGCAGGCGGCTTCTTCCGAATGGAATCCGGCTACGATTGTCCGCGCCAGGCACTTCTTGGCTTCCATAGGATGCAGTTTGCCCGCAACCACATCGGCCTGCATCGCATCGATCTCGCTCTGGCGCAGATCGGTCAGTAGTGTCCAGTAGCGCCACATCAACTCATCCGAGATCGACATGAGCTTGCCGTACATCTCCTGCGGCGGCTCGTGAATGCCGATTGCGTTGTTCAGCGACTTCGACATTTTCTGCACGCCGTCCAGACCTTCGATGATCGGCGTCATCAGTACAATCTGAGGCTGCTGGCCATAATCCCGCTGCAGTTCGCGCCCGGTGAGAAGATTGAACTTCTGGTCCGTGCCGCCCAGTTCCACATCGGCCTTCAGCGCGACGGAGTCATAAGCCATCGCCAACGGATACAGGATTTCGTGGAGCGAAATGGGCTGCTCGTTTTGAAAGCGGGTATGAAACTCATCGCGCTCCAGCATCTGCGAAACGGTGAACTTCTGGGCGAGCTGGATCATTCCCTCGAACCCCAGTGTGCCCAACCATTCCGAGTTAAACCGCACTTCAGTCTTCTCGCGGTTAAGGATGCGAAACACCTGATCCGTGTACGTCTTCGCATTCTCGTTGATCTCTTCGCGGGTGAGCACTTTTCGCGTCGCAGAACGTCCGCTGGGGTCGCCAATGAGGGAGGTGAAATCGCCAATCAAAAAAATCACCTGGTGGCCGAGATCCTGAAAGTGCTTCAGTTTGCGCATCACAACCGTGTGGCCCAGATGGAGATCGGGTGCGGTCGGATCGAAGCCGGCCTTCACGCGCAGCGGCACCCCCGTTTGCCGCGACTTTTCGAGCCGCTCCTTAAGTTCGGAGACGCGAATAATTTCGACTGCTCCCTTTTCGAGCAGGTCTAACTGCTCGTCTACTGGAAGAAAATGTGTCATTGCTTTTTCCAGTATAAAGATCGCCGTCGGCGGCGCCTCAAGCCGGCCGTTACAGTGATGCAGGCGGCGTGGTTACGCCCACTTCTTTCCCAGCTCTCCCAGTCCCGCTTTGGCGAGGTCTTTAGGGGTCATCACGGCGTGAAACTCACAATCAGCGTTGAAGGTCAGGAACCACGGCTCGGCGAACGCAGGGATCTGCGACACATCCGCCAGATCGACAATCAGCAGCGCGCTGCGGCGGCCGTGATATTCAGTGAAATACGTTGCCTCGGGCTTCAGTTCTTCGAGGATGCGTTTCATCTTTGACTCGGCGGAGCCGTCCCTGACGGCAGCGTTGAAAGCCTCGTGTGGAATTCTGACGTGCAGAAGCATTCGCATGTGTATCTCCTTACCGTCCGGGCGTCGTTGTCCGGAAGGTCTGTTGAGGTTTGGACGTAGAAGGGGAAGTGCGCCACTACTGTACGCTCCAGGTCTTCGAGCGTCAAAGATGCGTACGTTCGTCAACAGAGCATCCACGGCAACAGGAGAGGGCGTCGCTTTGCGGAACATTTTGAACGGACCGACTTTCTCTATTTGATGCCCATCCAACCCCCGTGCTAGCATCCATAGCTCTTGGAGGCGCGGGTCCTTCCCTGTCGCGAAATCCCGCCCTCCGGCAAGCGCCTTCCATGAAGCATGAGGTTGGCAGACTCGGCAGCAGCGTAATCAAGACGCCCCGCGCGACGCCTGAACCGTTTCCCCGGGAGCTGAGACCCCCTGTCCCATTTTGCACCGAGCCCCATCGCAATCATTCGCGTCTGTCTTCCAGGCGCGCTCATTTTTTAGAGGAGCAATCTTATGAAGTCGTATCAGGGAAGTGAGATCCGCAATGTAGCTGTAGCCGGGCATGCGCACAGCGGCAAGACCACATTGGTTTCCGCGCTGCTGCATGCCGCTAAAATGACGCCGAAGCTAGGCCGTGTCGAGGATGGCTCGGCGGTTACAGCCTATGACGACGAAGAAGTTGCGCGCCGGACAACGATGCAGATCGCGGTCGCCTTCGCCGAGTGGACCGGGGTTAAGGTCAATCTTGTCGACACCCCCGGCTTTCACATGTTCGTGCATGAAGCCAAGTCCGCCATGCTTCCGGTGGAAGCGGCGCTGGTTGTCGTGAACACGCCCTGCGGCGTCGAGGCCATGACCGACCGAGTCTGGAAGTATGCCGATGAATTCAACCTGCCGCGCGTTGTGGTGCTCAACCAGATGGATCACCCCCGAGCCGCGGCCGCCGTCGAGCCCACGCTCGAAACGCTCCGCGCACGTTTCGGTCGCTCGGTGATACCGGTGCAGCTCCCGATTGCAAATGGCAAGGGCTTCGAGGGCGTCGTCGATCTGGTGACTATGGAAGCGTTCTATTATTCACCCAACGGCGACGGGCAGGGGAAAATCGGAGAAGTTCCGGCCCACATGGAAGCCGCTGCCAAGGCCGCGCATGAAGCGCTGGTCGAACTGGTGGCCGAAGGCAAAGATGAGCTTATGGAAGAGTACTTCGCCGAGGGGACAATCGCCGAGCAGCATCTGATTACCGCGCTCCACGAAGCCATCCGTGAAGACCGCATCTTCCCGGTTCTTTTCACCAGCGGCCTGACCAACATCGCGACCGATCACCTGCTCGACTTTCTCAAGGTTTACGCACCTGCGCCCATCGAGCGTGCGCCGGTCGCCGCACGGGCCGTTCTGCAAGCAGTCTCATCCAATGGACACGCTCTTAACGGCCCGTCGGTCGAAGGCGACGGCTCGCCAGAAATCGTCATGCGTAAAGTCGACGACAAGGAGCCTGTGTCGCTCTACGTCTACAAGACCATGACCGACCCCTTCGCCGGACGCATCACATTCTTCAAGGTCTTTTCCGGAGTCGTAAAGAACGACGCCTCGGTGACAAATTATGCGCGTCGCAGTGTGGAACGACTGGCCCACCTCTCCATCATGCAGGGCCACACCGCCGTGCCGGTCGACGAACTGCACGCGGGCGACCTCGGCGCCGTAGCCAAGCTCAGGGACACGCTTACCGGCGATACCCTCGGTGACAAGGGTCACGAAATCTTCTTCGAACCCGTCGCTCTACCTGAAGCGGCGATGACTTATGCCATCGAGCCGAAAACCCGCGCCGACGAAGACAAGCTCGCGCCCGCCGTACACAAGCTGATGGAGGAGGATCTCCTCGTCCGCTTCTTCCGCGACCCGCAAACCAACGAGTTCCTCATCGCAGGCGCAGGCCAGCCGCACATCGAGGCCATCGTCTCCAAACTTCGCCGTCGTTACCATACCGAGGTTACGCTCAAGTCACCTAAGGTTCCTTATCGCGAAACCATCCGGGGACGGGCCGATGCGCACGGGCGTCATAAGAAGCAGACTGGTGGCCATGGTCAGTTCGGCGACTGCAAGATTCGCATCGAGCCCCTCGAACGAGGCGCTGGCTTTGAGTTTGTCAACGATATTTTTGGCGGAGCCATTCCACGCAATTTCATTCCCGCTGTCGAGAAGGGCATTCAGGAATCGGCGGCGCGTGGACACCTCGCCGGCTATCCTGTCGTGGACTTCCGCGTCACCCTTTATGACGGCAGTTATCACGATGTCGATTCCAACGAGCTGTCCTTCAAGATGGCTGGCCGTATCGCTTTCCGAAAATGCATGGAGCAGGCCAAGCCCGCTCTGCTCGAGCCGATCATGCGCGTCGAAATTGAAGGGCCGGAGGAGTTCGCCGGCGCACTCATGGGCGACCTCAACCAGCGCCGCGGACGCGTGCAGGGCATGGAAAGTCGCGGAGCAACCACCGTAGTCCGCGCGGAGGTTCCCATGGCGGAAATGCTGAGCTACGGCCTGAGCCTTACAGCAATAACCCAGGGCCGCGGCAGCTTTCATATGGAGATGGATCATTATGATGTCGTGCCCCAGCCAATCGCTGAGAAGATTCTGGCGAACGCCAAACGGCCGCAGCACGAAGACGAGGAGGAGTGACAAGCGAGCCGGAGACCCGCTGCAGATCGCAGTCTACGGCCTGTGCATACTACTATTAGGCTCGCTGCACCACTAGATCGCTTGCAAGCTTGAAACTCACGATCGACTCTGCCGGTATCTCGATGTCCCGGTTGCCAGTCAATCCAGCGGCCGCGGTTCCAACTCCTCCGCCTACCAGGCCGCCGACCAAAAGCCCCACACCGCCGCTTGCGACGCCGCCCACCAGCATGCCTAGGCCCGACCCTCCTGCAATGAATGCCGCCGAACGTTTGCCCTTGCCCTTCTTGGTGCGCGCCAGGTCCCGAGTCGTCAGCGAGTATTGTCTCCCATCCAGAGTCAGTGAGGTCAATCGCAACTCTAGCAGCGACCGGCCTTGGAAGTGTCCCCGTCGATGTGCCACATCCACCACGCCGCCAACCTGCGCGCCCTTGGGCACCAGTACACTGTTGTTATCGGCCAGTACCGGGTTCACTACCTCCCCGCTAAACGTGTCCCCCGCGTGGCTGGTTTTTACGCTGATGTGCTGATCGATCCGGACCGTCAGCGTCGTGCCTGCTGGGATGCTGACGTAGGCAGGTAACACCGGCGCCGGGGGTGGTTGAGGCACGGCGGAAACCGTGGGTTCCGAAGGCGCCGGGGCAGGCGCGCCAGCCGCAGGCGGAGTCGCCGTGGTCGTTACCGCCCCGTTTGCCTGCCCGACCGCCGGCGGTTGCACCACCGTCGTCGTACTAGTACCTGTCTTGTCCACCGAAACCACCTGCTGTGGTTGTCCGGTGGCAGCTGATTGCTTCCGGGCCTGATCCAGTGCCTGTTCCTGCTTCGATTTGCATCCCGAAAAGATGGACGTCATCAACACCAGAACCAGGACTGGCATCCGTACGCCGGAAGGAAATGAGCTTGAATTGAACATCGTCAATCCTCTTTCTTGTGTATTCATGTCTATGAAGGCGGGAAAGATTTAGCGTGAACGGGCCTAGTCTCCGCTCGCCCGCAGCCGGCTTTCGTCTACCAAGCCTATCTCCGAACTGCGGAGACGTGGACCGGGTGTGGTATGCCCCCGGCCTGCCGACGCGCTGTTACTGCCACCGGACACAACTGCCAACGGCCGCATGTTGGTGGACAGGAACATGCTGAAGACGGTGCCATGCCGTTCTTCGGAATTCGACGAGTGAACCTGGAGATTGCCACCGTAGCGGTTCAGAATGGACCACGTAACCCACAGCCCGAGCCCTGTGCCGGCGTGGCCCTTGGTCGTAAAGAAGGGCTCGCCCAGACGTTTGCGCGCTTCAGGGGAAATGCCCGACCCGCTGTCTGCCACCGAAAAACGCAGCCCGCGGACTCCAAGATCAGACCACTTGCGCGCGTCGCGAACTCTAAGCACCACCCTGCCATTCATCTCTGAAGCTTCAATCGCGTTGGCAATCAGATTCGACAATACCTGCCGCATCTCGCCCGGGAAGGCGGTAACCGTTTCCGACGATTCGTACTGCCGGACGATACGCAGGCTCTTATCTGCAATCCTGCGTCCATAGAGCACAAGGACTTCCTCGATCAACTCGGCCATCTGCAGACGCACCGGCGCGCTTGTCTCACGAGAAAAAGTGAGAGTCTGTTTGCTGATCTGGACAACTCGATTCAACTCCCGCTGTGCCATCTTCAGATATTCCGAGGACTTCTCTTGAGAAGGATCGATCTCGATCAGGTAGAGCAGATTCATGATCGATTCCAACGGATTGTTGATCTCATGTGCAATCGACGCCGCCAGTCGCCCGAGCGTAAGAAGCTTCTGATTTTCCCGTAGTACATCCGCCGCGCGATCCAACTCATGTTGCACCCGGCTAATCTTTTCACTGTCGCGCTGCTCACGAAGGGCTCGTTCAATGATCGCGGGCAGTCGACCTAATTGCGTCAGACGCACGTAGTCGGAAACGCCGTCCCGCAGCGCCTGGACTGCTTCCGGTTCCTCGCCATCCTTTCCGATCAGAACCAAGGGAACGCCGCTGATCGCATTGCCCGCGTATTCCAGGATCTCAGCGACTGTCAAACTCCGCAGTCCGGTGGTTGCAGCCAAAATCAGATCGATCGGACCGCCCCGCAACCGGGACAGGAACTCCTCGCGGGTTGCCGAAGTTTCGAGAATGGCGGTAAGTCCAGCCCGCCGAACCCCGTCCCGCACAGCATGAGCCGATGCCAGATCGTTTTCCAAAAGCAACACCTTTGCCAGGGGAAGAGGCATAGATAGCGGATTGGAGAATTGGCTCATTGGGTTATGTATCCTCGACCCTCGCGTTTGCGTAGGGCTCCACCCTCGCGAATTGTGATGACCGTTTTCACTCTCCTGTTGCTTACGTTCTTGGAAGGAAATCTTTTGGCAACCGCCGCAGTTCGTGAAACTCTAATGAGTTAGCCCCATAAGGACTTCCTCGACCGAATGAATAGCTTGAAAACTGCTGTGCCTGGAATTGGCCCGAGTGGATTTATTTTGACTGGACTTGCCGCCAGTCTGTTTTGCACCTTCGCGATGGCCCAGGCCAATCCGAATAACTCTGCCCAGAACCCCTACGTTGGCAGCGTGCAGGCGGTCGCCGCTACCCCTGGCGTCAAGCCGCTCTCGCTGGACGACGCCATTCGCCTCGGCATCGAGAATAATCTTGCCCTCACGCTTGCGCATATAAACGAAAAATCAGCTGAGGCTCAGAAATGGCAGCTAGAAAACGCATTGCTGCCGAACATCTCCCTGCACGGTGAGACGGGCCTGCATCAGCTCAACCTCCGTGCGGGCGGTTTCACCCCAATAGTCCTGACCGAGTTTGGCTATCCTCCGGCTGAAGCAGAAACCATTCCATACATTGTCAAGGTCGATTCGACCATAGGTCAGGTGAACCTGTCGCAAGCACTGTTCACCTGGGCTGGCTGGGACGTGTGGAAGGCAGCCAAGGCGAATCAGAGAGCCGCTTACTTCGCCTCGCAATCGTCGCGGGGGCTGGTGGTGCTGAACGTGGGCACGGCCTACCTGCAGGCGCTGGCAGCATCCTCGCAGGTCGATTACGCCGAGGCCCTGCTCAAGACCGATGAGACCCTACTCTTCCAGGCGCAGGAAGAGCACAAGGCCGGAACGGCGGCGAACCTCGATGAGTTGCGCGCCCGCGTGCAATACCAGACCCAGCAGCTATCGCTCATTCAGGCACAGAACGATTTCAAGAAGGCCAAGATCGCGCTCAACCGGCAGATCGGTCTCCCTCCGGAGCAGGAAATTCAGCTTACGGATGCCACTCCCTACGCCGATCTGGCCGCCGTCCCCATCGAGGAGGCCAAGCGCGAGGCCTACGCGAGCCGCCAGGATTATCAGCAGCTCCGGCAGCAGATCCTCGCCGCCCGGTTGGAGAAGCAAGCAACTAAACATGAGCGCTTCCCCAGCCTGTCCTTCAAGGGCAATTACGGCGTCACCGGCGTCTCCGGCCTCATCTATCACGGCACCTTTACCGCAGAGGGAAGCCTCACGGTGCCCATCTTTCAGGAGGCGAAGTTTCGCGGCGATCACGACGTGGCCGTCGCGCAGCTCGACGAGCTCCGCTCGGAGTTCAACGATCTCGCGAGCAAGATCGACCAGCAATTGCGCGACAGCCTGTTCGATTTGCAATCCGCCGCCGAACTCGTCCACGTCTCCCGCAGCAATGTCGAGCTGGCGACCAAAACCCTGGAACAGACCACCGACCGGTTTCAGGCTGGAGTCGACGACAACCTGCCCGTAGTCCAGGCACAATCCACGCTCGCGCAGGCGCAGGACCAGTACGTCCGCAGCGTCTATCAGTTCAACCAGGCCAAGCTGGGACTGGCGCGCAACCTGGGAATCGTCGATACGCAGTACAAGAACTACATCCCCAGTGGAACCGGCAGCAGTCCAAGCCAGCAGCCTCACGGCGGAAAATAGCAAATCCGGAAAGGACAGATCCGTGACCGTTGCTGCAGCCGACCAGGCTTTGTATGAAATCGTGAGCGGCGTCGCCCCAGTCATCATCGACGACGTGTTGCGCACGATGCAGAGCATCGACCAGCTCCTGCCAGGCAGCGACGGCCTGAAGTGGTTCAACCGCCTCTACATGATGGTCACGCAACAGGTGGATGAGCAGCCTCCGGCGGGTGGATGGCGCGATCCGGTATGGCTCACGCGCCTCGACGTGGTCTTCGCGAGCTTCTATTTCCGGGCGATTTCTGACTTCCTCAGCAATTCGCCTTCAACGCCAAGCGCCTGGGATGCACTGCTTGAGGCCCGGTATCGAACGGGAATCGATCGCATCCAGTTCGCGATGGCGGGCATGAATGCTCATATCAATCACGATCTGGCGCTTGCTCTTCTCGAAACGGATGCTCTCCTCAACACGATCCCGGACCTCAACAGTCCCCAGTTCGCCGACTATGAGGCAGTGAATGGCCTGCTGAAGGCGGTGATGCCCGGCGCACTCCAGGTGCTCGCGACGGGCATTCTGGGAGAGCTGGCTCAGGATACGGGGAAGATCGGCCGCATCCTCGCCTTCTGGGATATCTGCCGCGCACGGGACCTTGCCTGGGCCTTCGCGGATCACCTTCGCGGCCTGAACGGCGTTGCGCGGATGGTAGCCCTGGAAAGCCAGGACCAGATTACCGGCGCTCTCGGCCGGGCAATTCTGCTGTCTGCTTAATTCCGATCACTGCTGAGCCATGTGTGGACGGCGACCAGGCAGGGGCCCCTCCCCCCTCCCTTATAGCCTTACTTTTCTGAGAATAATTGATTCTAAACGGCTTAGTTAACGATCGTCTTTGTACTTAATTGATTCGAAGGTACTTGCAAATATGGACCCGAGTATCTACCTTTGTTTCTATGATTTACGGTAAAGTCATCCGCGCCGCGACTCACTCTTGTAAACGACGGGGCGAGGAAACGGGTAGTGGGTTAGTTTGATCTGGGGTGTAGTTTCCTAAAACGTGACTTCGCGGGAACTTCAATTTGCGCCTATCTGGAGGAGAACCATTCGCTTTGCGCCTTTCATTTTGTTTTTACCCATCCTGCGGCGAGGACTGATCGGTAATCGTTGACTCATTTCCTGGTCTTCACGATGCAGTCGCTCAGTTTATATCGCCACACCTCATGGTGACTTTCTCTGGTTACGACAACGTGCTCGGGCAACTGCACGCCATCTACGGCCTGGTAGGTGAAGGTGTAGATCAAGCGGTTGCCCGGCTCAAATTTCCCTCCTTCACCCTGGGTGTATGAGGTCAAAAGGAAGCCCTGCGGCCCAGGCACGAAGGATGTCTCGATATGGTCGGACTGTCCTTTCACGCTGGCGCTCTGCAGGCGCATATCGGGAGCGAGGACCATCTCGCCATCAGAGGTCTGTACCTTGAAGGTAAGGTTGTAGCCAGACGGGGATTGGTCGAAGGAAACGGGTGTACCAGGATTCGGAAGCATCATGTTCGTACTTGCGAACAACCAGGTATTGAGACTCTTCTCCACCGCGTGCGCCAGCAGACCCACGGCCATACCGCGATGGGGAAGCTTGTTCAATTCGTCCTTGGAGAGTAAGGCGGAGAGGGCAGCCATCTGTCGCGTCACTATGACGCGGTTCTGAAGCGGCTGAATGAACTTTTCGATTTCCTCGTCTGTCCCTTCATCTCCTGCGCGCGGCGCCTCAGTGAAGTGCTCCTTCCAGCTGAAATCGACAGCGCAATGGAAGGACTGCAAGTTCCTGTTGAACGGAGCGTCGTATTTTTCACGCGCTTCATTGAGCAACGCCTGGTCTGTTTTTGTCGCTTGAGCGTGGCAAAGCACAGCGCAAAGGCAGAACACGATCAACGCACGATAAATCTGCACCGTATATCTCCACTGAATGCAATGAGCAAGCTGGGAATGAGTGTGGCCAGAATACATCAGGGGGAAGAAAGTAGCCGACAACGTGATGGGGTCGGCTCTTGCTGTTTCCCTTAAAACGGGGCTATCGGTAACCACAACTCTTGGTAGAAACTTGAAGTGGCTCAATACCTGAAAACGTAGACCCTAGTCCTTGCCGGGTTTATCTTGTTTGCGTGTCGGCTTTGGTTTCTCATTCAATTCTGGACTTCTTGACGCGAAAGAGTGCGGTCATCGTGCGCTCAAAATTATCGCGTGCTTTAGCGCCTTCGGGTATTCGGGTTTCATTTCGCACCTAATGTTTATATCTCTCTGGGTGTTCCCGCCTATCGCGTTCTAGGTTCTCGAACGTTCGTGTCATATCGGTTGGGGCTGACTCGTTTTCTCTCTCACGGCCAACATAAATATTGATTTGGTTTTCTGGAATGGTCGCGCCGCTAATTGAATCGGGTTCGATCCCAATATTCACAAACGCCTGTCGCACCGCCCCTTCTTCTGGCGTGATGAGCGTCCATTCTCCCTCATTCCACTTCAGTTTGGGTTCGTCTTCAGGTTTGACCGTACCGTGTAGCCCAACGAGAATTCCAGATTTGGGACGGCCCAGAGTTACGCGTTCTACCATGCTCGCAACATCCCATCCTGCTTCTCCGAAGAACGGAATCAAGTCCGCAGCGTACTCGCAGTCCACTTCATCTTCAGGAGCGCAATAGAGGTGTATGGACTTTTGGGGTTGCTTCAAACCCTTAAGCGGCTCTTCAAACTTCTCGCGCTCCGCTTTTGATAACGTGTGCCGATGAACTGGCGGCCAGCAGTATTTTCCGTAGGCGACAATCGCACACGATATTATGATCAACGCTATGATCTTGCCCCCGCGAAACGTATCCCTTAGCTGACAATCAGCGAAGGGGATGCAGATGACGAAGGCGACGCGAGC
>Ga0209040_10002316_pt1 | contig 15047 bp, 12 predicted proteins | sample BogFormECP12_OM3_FD_188240 | JGI IMG/M metagenome (GOLD analysis project Ga0209040, IMG submission 188240) | Bog forest soil microbial communities from Calvert Island, British Columbia, Canada - ECP12_OM3 (SPAdes) (version 2) | ecosystem: Environmental > Aquatic > Freshwater > Wetlands > Bog ...
TGGTGAACTGACGAAATCCGACGCCTGTTGCAGATTGGACTCGGTCAGGCTCGGGGCAGCAGGTGGGTGGATGCGATTCGCTCACATTTAGAACCGCTGACCATACCGTTGCAGATCACCGTTCAAGTCGGCGAAGTCCGATCCGCGCCCTGAGTTTCAGGAGACCCGTATCTTGTCGCCAAGCGCCGCCGAGATCGGTTCTGCCAGCAGCGCGGCCTTGAGCTGGTCGCGCTCGGCGGGATCAAGTGCGCCGCCATTCCCGACACGCTGCGCCGCGGCCCCCAGCTTCGCGTTGCGCGAGGACAGCACTATCTGTGCGACTTCGGTTTCGTACATCGCCTCTTGAGAACTGCCTGGCGGCGGCTCGCCGACCAGCAGCCGCCAGAATGGGAAGGTTACCTCGTCGGGGGCGGATTTCTGCAAGTTGCCGGTGCGGTACTCGGTCTCGATTGCGTCGGCGAGCCCCGGCTCCAACATCTGGGGGACATTCAGTGTTCCCCAGCCGCAGTACGACATGCCCGCCTGGGTGGCATCGGAACTCCTGAAAAGTGCCAGACGGCAAGCTTCGACGACGCGCCAGTCCGCAGGAAAACGGCTGCCGTAAAGCTGCAACCAGAGCGCGCACGCAGCAGCGATCTGCGGCGTGCTTGCTGATGTCCCGCCTCCGGTCATGTCGAACCCGTCCGGCAGCTTTTCCCGGTCCATCCAGGCGACATTCGGGGTGAAGGCGGCGCTAGCCTTGCGCATGATGGCGTCAGGGCCCCAGCATCCCTGCATCACGTTCAGATGCGTCGTCTTATAGGGCTGCCGATCATAGGTCGCCCCGACCGCCGTGATAACCCGGTTGAAGGCGCTCGGATACACCGTGAACCTGGTCGCCACGTCGATCAGCCCCTCGTAAAACGAATCCCCGCTAGCCGCGACTATGGTGACTCCCGCCTCGTACAACGCATTGACTGCGGTCGCCCAACTCGCCGAGGGTAGGCCTCCATGGCTGAGGGAGATTACTTGGCATCGTGCCGCGGTGCTGTCGCGGGGCGCCAGCGCATAATTGAGGCCGCGTGCCATGGTGCTTGAATAGACATGGACCACGGACGCGCCGATCCGTACCGGCACGATGTCAGCCTCGGGAGCCCCGCCGAAATCGCCCTCGTAGCGCAGGCCGCGGAAGGTAAGATCGACGCGATTACCCGCCAGCAAAGCGAGCGTCGCGGTACCATGCCCTGGCTGCAGCAACCCCAGCACCTGCGTCCCCGGGTCCACGACGTCGTCGTTGTTGTCCCAGAAGTTCCAGCCAAGCTCGGGATGCATGTGCCGCGGCGTGGAAACGTGCCCAGGCGTATAGCCGGTATCGAGGTGGGCGATGCGGATGCCGCGCCCATCGGCGCGGCCGCGGATGGTTGCGAATCCGGTGAACCCGGGCTCCAGGTGCCAACCTGGGGACACTGCGTCGTTCGGTGGATAGTTGGTATTGAGCTCGTCGCCCGCGACTGCCTCCAGCGCATCGGTGGGAACCGGTGCAGCCGCGTGCAGAATATCGGGTTCGATATATGCTTCGTAGCCGACCTGCGATGCGGCGTGATGCGCGACGTCCCATGGATTCTGCTGTACGTTTGCGGTTGGCTTGGCGAGGCTCCAGATTTGGCCCGCAACGTCCTCCGTCATCGGCATTGTCGTCGCCGGGAACAGCGGCTCGACCACGTACTCAGTGAGCTGGAGGGGACCCACCAGCGCAGCGCCCACGCTCTCGCAGCGCCCACGCTCTCCAGGATTCGTGAAGTGGGCTGGTGCAGGATAAGAAGCCTACCGTTGGATGTCAGTGCCATTGTAAAACTCAATACCTGTCGCGGGGACCAAACTGATCTAGGATCTCCTCACTTCCGACGCTCCCGTTTTTCCAGGGCTGGTCAACGGAAGTCAAATATCGAGGGCGGCTATATGGTCCTTTACGAAGGGGAGGATCTTAGCTTCGATCTGACCCTTTACCGCAGCATATACGTCGTCCGATACCGACAAATCGAAGCGCCTACCGTCAGCTCTGGCTGAATCAGCGTTCCATTTGAAGAAGAGCAATTGATGTTCTACAGAGCGAACCTCGATGCCACATTCGATAATGCTGAGCAAGAAACCTCTGCTGTCAGCTGAAGCTAAACCGGCACCAAATTCGACGACATTTTGTTCCACAACCCGAGATTGGTACAAGGTTATGAAGGGATCATCTTTACTTGCATTCGCGATTGCCTGAATGACCTTCGTAGCAAGGGCAATCGCCGCGCCCCCTCCCAACAAAGCCCCCACAACGTCCAATAATACCTTATCGACTGACGCCCCTTGTGTTCCTGTTGTTTCCGTTGCTGTCGTGCCAGACACTAACGCCCAACCAACGTTAATGAGAGTATTAATATAACTGGCGTGCCAGTTTTGGGCATCTTGGAGTGTTGATGGATTGGGATAGAGCTTCGATGCTCTGAGCTGTGCGAGCAGGCACGAGTTGAGTGCAGCAGCGCGGCGCTCATCTGTGACCTCCTTATTGAAGGATAGCAACTGGCTACCCACCATGAATGTCTGATCTTGCCCAGTTTGAATTCCCAATGCGATTGGATCACCATTCCCAGATGCAGGTTTGGCGATCGAAGTCCCGGCCTGAACTTCTTCCAGGCTTGGGGTTGGCGCCGTCCCCAGGCCGAACAAAGCGCCAAATGGGGCACGCAACGGCACTGGCGCAGGCAACGCCGCAGTCTCCAGGGCCGGGGGCGCTGCTCCCTCAAGGTCAATTGCGGCGATGAACGAACGTGCGGTATCCGGCGAAGCGCCGGAAATCGTCATTAGACTCTTTGGCATCGCTTCCCCCTTGCTGCTCCGGATCGTGCCGCAAACCATATTGTCATGTCAACGGCTCGGGGGCACTTCAGTCCTGACAGTATCTGCAACGGCGTTCCTGATGCAATGGGATCCCATGTCGCGCCCGGAGTAGTGGGAGGATTCCATCCCGGACGCCCCTAATAGGCAAGCTCCTGTCCAGGTTGACATTATCGTTTCAAGACTCAGTATGTCAGCGGCACTCAACTCGGTGGCGGCTCGGTTGGCTGGAGGGGTCAATGTCGGTCCAACTCATTTCAACAGGTTTTCAGCTCGAGGCTTTGCAGGAGGCGCTTTTATTCGCCTATCCGACACCCCAGGATTTCCGTTCGTTCCTGCTGCTAAGATTGAACAGAAATTTCAACCAGTTGGCGGGCATTCTATCCACCTACGAGCAGGCAGTGCTTGACGTGCTCACAAGAGCCATGGCCGAAGGCTGGATAGACGCCCTTTTCAAGGCCGCGCTGAACCACAGGCCAAACAGCCCAAAGCTGAAATTGCTGGGCCGCAACACCGCCATCACCCGCACGGGCGCCGGCACCGCGTATGCGCTGGAGGATATTGTTCGGGCACGGGCTGGTTTTCAGGACCTGCTGCCCTGGCTCGAGGACCTTGAGCGTGTGGCCGGTTGCGTCTGCCGCGTCGAGTACCCGGTTGGCCAGGCGATCGGTACTGGTTTCCTGATCGCCGACGATCACGTCATGACCAATTGGCACGTGGTTCGTGAGGTCAAAAACGGCTCACGGAATCCGAACGAGATAGCACTACGTTTCGATTACGCGGTCGAACCGACGGGTACCCGGGAAGGCACAGTTGCCCGGTTGGCGTCCGATTGGCACATTGATTCCAGTCCCGCATCGGAGCTGGAATTAGGCACCGGCAACATCGATGCCACGGCGAATCAGCTCGACTATGCGGTCGTCCGGCTGGCGGAACCGATCGGCTCAATGCCGACGCCCCTCGGACGGCAACGTGGATCACTGCCTCTTGTCGACGCGCCGCGGCCGGGGAACGGTGATGTGATTCTGGTCGTCCAGCATCCCGCCGGAGCGCCGCTGAAACTAGCGCTTGGCGCCGCCACCAATTCGTCAGACGACAGGCCGAGGTTTCACCACGACGCCAGCACGGTCGGCGGCTCCTCCGGGTCGCCAATCCTCAATGAACGGTTGCAGTTGATAGGGCTACACAATTGCGGTGATGTTATGTATAATGGGGACGACGGCGGCGCCCGGCTGCTGCGTGAGTTGATGGACCATCCGCCGCGTGACCGCCAGAAAATGGAGTTTTTGGTTTTTCTCATGTCTGGCGGTGCCGTAAGGCGATCGCAGACGGCCCATGGCTGGCCGCCGCCGCCCGACGGCTGGTTCGTCAGCAGTCGCCCGTTTGTCGACCGCGACGATCTGCGGAGGCTGCTGCGTGAGCTGGCCTCGGCAGCGCCTGGGCCGGCGAGTGTGCTGGTCATCGAGGGCGACCGGCAAAGCGGCAAAAGCCATGGCATCCGCATGGCAATTCCCTGCGCGCCGGCGGATCGCGTGGTCATCGACATCGATGAATGGGGCGAGGCCAGCCCCATGCGAGCGGACGACCTCGCGCGCGCCATCGATAATTACACCGACCGTCCAAACGACAATTTTCCCGCATTCGATCCGACCAAGGAGGATGAAGCCGTGCCCCGATTGCTCGCATGGCTGGTCGCGAAACTGAGAGGCCGGAACGCGTGGATCATCATCGACCATCTGAATCGGCCCGCACTGACGCGGGCTGCCTACGACCTCGTCTGCAAGCTCGCCGGCCGTGTGGGAATCGGAGAGTTGACGAACATTCGCATGGTGATAGCTGGCATAGAGCGCAACGCGTTGCCGGGCGGACTGGCATGGGGGGCGAAGCGGGATATGGCGATTCTGCCAGATCCTGAACGATTCAAGGACTGGTGCCGATCACTCGCTCAACATACCAACAAACCGTGCGACGACCCGCTGATCTCCACGCTTGTGAACGATGTCTTCAATTCAGGTGGCACCAACCCTGGCGTGCTGGGTCTTGAGCGCCGGATTGCGGCGGCTGCGGAAAAGATCATTGGTGTCCTGCCATGATGAAGGCTGCTGACTCACCCGACGCTAACCTGTCGCCCTACCTTAATGCGGCCGCGGTCTTGACCACCTTCGCACCAGGCGAGCTTCGCCCCGTCGGCGGCGGAGACCCCGATCTGAGCGATGTCAGCGCGTTGTTGATGCGCTACGCCGAGCCGATCCGGCTGGGGCCGGCGAAGGGCCGCTGGCGGCTGCGGGACGAGGTACGACGCGAGACGCTCGCACATCTGGGCTCCCGCGAGGATCTGCGTCAAGCGTTGGCGGCCAATGAAGGTCCCGCTGGGGACCCAACCCAGGCGGCGATGGTGGATCTCATAACCAGCGACGAACCTCCACAACTGGAGGGACGAGGACTGGACGGGTTGATTGGTCTGGAACGAGCCATCGACTGGCTCGAACCGGTCCTCGGCATCACGTTGCCCCCACGAGATATCTTGCTATCTCGTATCGAACGCCATCGGCTCGTCGAGCCGATATTTCGGCTGGTCGAGAACGGATTCGAGGGAAGGCAAAAAGAGCTCTCCACTCTGCGGGGCTATGTCGGTGAATTGCCATCCCTGAGTGTCGGGGAAACCTTGTCCCGGTGGGGCGGCCGGCTCCGCGATGCGTTCATTCAGCGACCGCCCATGTTGATCTACGGTCCCGGCGGCGTCGGCAAGTCGACTATCATCGCCAAATTCATCCTGGACCACGCGGAACCGAACAATCCACGACCGCTGCCGTTCATCCACCTCGACTTCGATCGCAGTACTTTGGATCCTGAGCGCACCGACACGCTTGTACTTGAGGCAGTCCGCCAGCTCCGCGTGCAATTTCCGGAGATTTCGCAAGGCGCCACCGGTCTCGAGGCCACGACGAGTGAACGGCTGGTATCGGAAGACGTTGGGCAAATCGCGAATAGCAGCCATTTCATTCGGTCCACCGAGGTGCGCGACGAGCTCGGGGAGCTGGTTGCCGAGCTCGCCCGGCGACAGAGCCGCAACATCCTCCTAGTGATCGATACGTTTGAAATCGTACAGCGCCGCGGCTCGACGGCGGTTTATAATGTTTTGATGCTAGCGGCTCAACTTGTGCGGCGGACCAATCGGTTGCGTATCGTGGTTTCTGGCCGCGGATCGCCGCGACGGGAGGATTTTGATTTCACAGAAGCGGCGCCGACCTGGCGGCTGCTGCCATTGGAGGGGTTCGATGTGGAGTCGGGTCGTGCCTATCTGGAGCAGCGACTCAGGAAACTTGGTAATACGACGACCTCCGCCAGCACAGCGGCGAGGGTGGTCAGTCTGGTACGCGGCAATCCGCTGAGCCTTCGGCTGGCCGCCCAGGTGATGGCGCGGGAGGGGCTGGCGGCGGTTGAAGACGCAGTCGGGGTACAGATCCTGAATGCCGAGCTTGCTCAAGAACAAATCCAAGGGATGTTGCACGCTCGTATCGTGGAGCATCTCGAAGATGATCGGCTGAAGGCGATCGCTGATCCGGGCCTGGCGGTGCGGCGCATCACTCCGGCGGTGATCGAACAAGTGCTCGCTATACCGTGTGGGCTGCGTCTGGACCAACCGAACGAAGCAAACGAGCTGTTTCAGTTGATGGCGAGGGAGGTCTCGCTGGTCGAGCCGGCGGCTGATGGATCCCTTCGGCACCGCGCCGATGTGCGCCTAGTCATGCTGCCATTGCTGCGCCAACGGCTGCATGACAAGGTCAAGGACATAGACCGCCTCGCGGTGAAGTTCTGGTCCGGAGTCAGCGGCGACATCGCGGGGGCCGAAGAGATCTATCATCGCATCTGGCTAAATGACACCGTGGAAACGTTGGAAAGCCGTTGGCGTCCCGAATCATCCAATTACCTAGGGGATGTGCTTGATGAGTTGAATGAACTCGATGGCGATCCAGCAGTTCGCATATGGCTTTCGGAAAAGCTGCGCCGCGATTTGCCACAGTCTCTGCGTGAGCGAGCCGACCAGGCGGCGTGGGAGCGAGATGCGGAGCAGCGCGCGCGACGCCTGCTGACCGACGGAGGTGCGAAGCAAGCGCTCACGGTACTGTCGGAGCGCCCGCGCCGATTGCCGGAAAGTCCGGTTCGTCTGCTGGAAATCGAGACCCTGCAACTGCTCGGCGCCGATGTCGACGCCCTGAAATGTGTCGAAGAAGGGCTGCAGTCTGCGCGGGAAGCGATTTCTCCTAGCTACGTTTTTTCGTTACTTATGGCCAAGGCACGACTGCTGGAGCGCCGTGGCGATTTTGCGTCTGCGTCGTCGGCCGCGTCGGAAGCATCGAGGTTGGCGCAGGCGATGCGGGACGATGGCCGCCAGTTTGAATCTGATTTGACTTTGCTCCGCCTTTTGCGCAAGCTGGGACAATTAGGCGGACAGAGCTACGCCGATCTGCACGCCGAACTCGCTAAAGCTTTGAACTCAAATAGCGTACGATCGAAATCCCTCCGTCCCGCGACGCTTCGGGAAGCGGCAGCGGAACTAGGCGCGACGCAGCCATCATTGCTGGCCGACGCTCTGGAACGCGTTGGACTGGAACCCGGGGCGGCAGATACCGCGACGGTCCCCAGGCTCGTTGAATTGCTTGCCGGGCAGGCGCCAGCACTGGCGGCGTTGGTCAAGGAATCGGGCGCGCGAACCCTGGCGGCGAGGCAACTTAGTTTGCTGCTGCGCAACAACAGTGTGGACCCGGATGCCTTGCAAGCGATTGCGGATGTGTTCGTCCGGGCAGTCGATCACTTCATCGGACAGAAGCTCGTGTAATCGCGCGACGCGGTCGTTCCGCTATTAGATCGGACGGTCGGATGAACGGCGGAGGTGGCCATGGACGGTGAACGCGAAAGTATTGGACTGGATCCAAAATCTCTCGCGCGTCACTACAGGACTATACTGCGCCGTGGCGAACAAGATGTTTCAGTCCTGGAGAATGCTGGGGGGTCGGCATCGGCCGAACCGGACCTGTCGCTTCCAGCGGTTACCGATCGCATGAAGCGGCTCCGTTCCGAATTGACGCGCATCGTGAAAGAGGAACTTGGCGATGATCCGGATCTGTACACACTGATCGATCAGATCGTCGCGCAAGGGGAGACCGCGCTCCACTTGCTCGGTGCCGGCGACGATCAGGCGCTGGCGGACAGCAGTGGTTTCGGCGACGTAGAGGTCATAGTCCAGCTCGACGGCTCGCGCCCATCCTTCATGGTCAGGGGTGACAAAGCAGACCTGAAGAGCAGCCCGGTTGGCGGTTGGTCCGATAGGCTGGGAGCACAAGAGGAATCGTTGCGCGATGCTCTGTGCTGTGTCGGCCGAATCGACGATCCATCACAACCGCTGGGATGGGTCGGCACGGGTTTTCTGGTCCACAATAACCTCATCATGACCAACCGGCACGTCCTGCAGGCCCTTGGGAAAGAGGTAGAAGATCATTCCTGGTCGCTGCACACGAACCTCGCCATCGATTTCGGGCATGAGTTCCGCAGCGTCGAGACCGCCCGGCGGCGTGTGCTGCACAGCGTCGCTTTCTGCCCGCGCGATCCGATCGTGACCACGGCGATCGATCACAAGCGCTTGGACCTCGTTCTGATCGAGTTGACCCCGTCGGACGCATCGAACCGGCCGCCCGCGACGTTGGCGATCGATATTGGACCCGAATGGGCCAACCCTGGGGAAGTGGTGTTCGTGGCCGGCTATCCCGGAAAGCCACTCTTTGGTCAATACGAGCCGTCGCTACTTGACCAATTGTTTCGGTCTACTTTCGGGTACAAGCGGTTGGCACCAGGTCTGGTGACAGCTCCGGTCGATTTCGCCGCCGAGGCGACTTCCCTCACGACGGCGCACGACGCTACCACATTGGGGGGCAATTCGGGTTCCTGCGTGGTCCGATTCGATCGACCGAACGCGGCAGCAGGTCTGCACTATGGTGGCCGCCGCGTCGAACCGCGCGAGAATTGGGCGCACATCCTGGGCCGAACCCTGGCGGCCGAAGACTCGCAGACGGGAGCCTCGTTGCGAAACGTGCTAGATCGCTTTGGTGTGAATCTCATCGATCGAATCGGAGAACGTAATGACGGGTAAGAACTGCTGTCACCGACATCAGTGATAGCCGCGCTTGGGACCTTGACAAGGTCACTCGTCGTACCGAGTGCGATCCCAGGACCGGGAACCTTCGGTTAGTCGGATCGGACCTTCTACTGCCGGCGGTCTCCAGGTCCGGCTGGCGAGGTTGTTTGTGTGCCCCGAGAAATGACACGCGAGAATGAAGAGCGTTTTTCGCTCGGTGGCGCGGCTCGCAAGCCTTTCCCGGCGAACTCCGGTGCTGGAGTTCTCGTCCCCGATGCGGGCAGTCGGCAGATGACAGACTGGTTGCGGTCTCTGCTCCAACGCAAGCCGCGGATAGCCCGCATGGCCTGGGCGATGATGACGAGCGGCGAAGCGTATCGGCGCCCGTCGGTCGCCGCCAGGGCGGTTCCGGATGACCGCGGCTTCGTCACATAACGCAATCCGAGGAATGCGTCGCGGCAGTCGCGTCAATCGACGCTGCGCGTGCCGCCACTGATCTTACGCTTGGTGACATGGAGACGGATATCGCGCTCAGAGCCGTTGGTGTGGAGCGGTATCTCCGGGCGATCGAGCGTGACGAAGCCGGCGCGTCGACGGAAGATGTGGTCGAAGCGGGCACGCAGTTCGCTCTGGCGCCGCGCGGGGGGGTCGGCGCGGTACGCCTTGAGGTCATGGTAGAACCGCCAGATCAGCGTGCGCATGCGCTGCTGTGCGGTGCAGGTCGGTGAATGTGTCCAGCTTGTGCACCAGCCGTTCCGCATGCACCCAGCAGAGCGCGTGCCGACCGACGTCGAACTGGCCAGCATCATCGCTGACAATCACCATCTCGCGCAGCAGCCCATGCGCCTGGATGCTGCCCCACAGCGCCCCTTCGGTGGCGATACAGATTGGATCCGGCATGACCTGCAACGTACTGATGCCGAGGCGGTCGAGATGCGTCTGCCAGGCGGCCTGATCGGCGAACCGTGTCTGTCGATGGGCGGCCAACTGATGGATGACGGACCCTGCCAGGGCACGGCCGCGCATATAGTCCAGCGCCGCTTTATTGATGACGTAGTCGGTGTGTCCGGCGCGCAGCAGATCGAGGAAGTTCAACCAGCTCTTGCTCGTCCGGGTGCCGAACCAGGCAAAATCGTCGTTGCAGATCTGCGTGCAGAAGCCGTTCTTGCCAGCGTGGCGTGCGCCGGTGTCGTCCACCGAGACCCAGGCCGCCGTCTGCAGGCCCGCCCGCAGCACGTCACGGTTCGCGGCGAGGAAGCCGTCCTGTCCGGCGATCAGCAGGCGCATCATCTGCCGCCTAGAGATGGCCACGCCAATCCCCCGCAGTTGTGCCACCAGCCGCGGCACCGTGACCTGGCCTTGATGGTGTTGCGCCAGCACGAAACGACGCAACTCTGGCCCGAAATGTCCGACCACGCCGGCCGGCGAGGGAGCCACCACCATCGTTCCTTCCGGCGTGATCCATCGCTCCCGTCGGTAACGGATCGCCTCTGCGCGCAGCACGATGTCCTGCACCACGAACGTCTCATAGCCTTTGAAACGTGAGCCTGGCGGCACCTGCGCCTTGATTACCCGATCCTCGATGGCGACCCGTGGTAGTCCCGCGCCGCCGGCGTTTGCCCCGCTTGCCGGGCAGCTTCGGCTCGCTCGCGTCTTCCATGCCGCTTGGCTTGATCCGCGGTCGGCCGTTCAGACCCTTCAGTCGCGCGTTCTCCTCCCGCAACTCTGCGATCAACCGCTCCTGCTCAGCTGCCTTGCTCAGCAACTGCACCACAAGCGCGAACGACAAGCCATCAATGTCAGCCGGGGCGGTCACAGTCAGGTTGAATCGACCCGACCCGCGTCGGCGCAAGCAAAATCTCAACCCGTGCCCGCAGTTTTGCCCCTATTACCGGCGCCTACCGTAACCCGTTGAAGTGATTGGATTATCAGCTTTGGGTGCTTCGTTACCCGACATTCGAACGGGTGAATGAAGACGTGTCCGAGCGTGGGAGTTATTGCGTATGAGGAGACGCTTGCCCTAACCTGAACGCGGCTGGGAGCTGACCGGGAGCTTGAGATGGGAGCGCTTCGTTTTCGGGTCAAATCCAGGTTGGCGGTGTTCTGCATGTTGGGCGTTTTGGCGTGGGCGGGTGCGCTGCGCGCGGCATCGGCCTCCTGGGCGCCTTCGCACATCGTGATCGTCATCGAGGAAAATCATTCCTTCGGCCAGATAATCGGCAACGCGAATGCTCCCTTCATCAATCGATTAGCGAAAGAGGGCGCACTGTTTACCGATGCGCATGGCGTGCGCCATCCAAGTCAGCCGAACTATCTCGCTTTGTTTTCCGGCTCGACCCAGGGTGTCACGAACGACAACGCCGTGCCCGGGACACCGTTATCCACCCCGAACCTAGCGGCTGGGCTACTTGGGAAGGGCCTCGGTTTTGCCGGTTACTCGGAGGACCTGCCCTCCGTCGGTTCTACGGTTCCGTGGGCGAAGGGGGTCTATGCCCGAAAGCACAATCCATGGTCCAACTGGCAGTCAGCAACGCCCAAGAATAACCAGTTGCTTCCTACGACCAATCAGCCATTCACGAACTTCCCGACCGATTTCGAACAATTGTCGACCGTGGCGTTCGTCATACCCAATATCGACAACGATCAGCACGGGAGGGACCACACGCCCAGCGAGGCGCTGATCCGGAGATCGGACGACTGGCTGCAGAGAAACATCGAGCCGTATGTGAAATGGGCTGTAGCCAACGATAGCTTACTGATATTGACCTGGGACGAAGACAACGACACAAAGGCGAACAGAATTCCCTTGATCATGGTTGGCGCCAAGATCAAGGCGGGAGAGTATGGTCAGAGAGTCGACCACTACAACGTGCTCCGGATGATCGCCGAGTTTTACGGGCTGGGGATGATCGGGAGCTCGGGTTCCGCGCCTTCTGTGGGCGGGGTTTTCGCGGACTAAAGCGGGTTCACGTTGACTGGAATCGGGTCTTCCGAAACTGGCGCGATGTGTGATTCATGGGTCTCCGGTTGGTTTGACCGGGGGCAGCATGTTGTGGCGGCGAGGGGAAGTCGTATTTGCAGGACCTGCGAGAACGAGTATTTGCGGAGGCAGACGCCGGAGATGGTGGGCGAGATCGCCACGCTGCTGCGCGTCAGCGCGTCCTACGTGTCGAAGGTTCTGAGCCGACGGCGCCTCGCAGGGATTCTAATTTTGTGCGGGTCGCACCGGATCCGGTCGCAGAGCATTTGGTTGCGCGTTTGCGCACCGAGGAATTGAAGGGAACGGGAGGGCGTGGCGCTCTTTCCTGACGCGCATCCGAAGGAATGGCGCATGCAATGCTACTCGGCGCCGCAGTCGGGGTATGTGAACGTTCAATGTGGCGTCCTGGGTTCGGAGACTTGGGGACAGACACCACGCCAGATCGTGAGAAGAGTAGAAGGACACTTGATCTGCCGCTGTATCCGTCAGGTCATGGTCGAAACCCCAAAGGACTGACGATCATGCGCGCTTTGACGCTATTGCCCTCGCTTCTGCTGACCCTCTCGACAAGTGGTCAAGCCTTGGCCTGGGGGGCGGAGGGGCATGAATACACCGGCGCGATTGCCGACCAGCTGCTGAACAGTCACGCGCAGCGGGAGGTTCAGTCGATTTTGGGCTTCACTCTACAAATCGCGGCGACATGGCCCGATTGCGTTCGATCCGTTCGCCGGATGGGCCCCGACCGCTTCGTTTTCACCGAGGACCCCAAACACCCAGAATATACCGCCTCATGCACTACTTTTGAGACGCCCGAGGAAAGAGCACGAATGGAGGACTACGCCAAGCGCAACTGGGACAACTGCAGTTACTACCCCGGTCATGGTTGTCATGAGTCTTACCATTTCGCCGATGTAGCGGAGCAACACGGTCAGTATGATCGTCGGTATGTTGGCACCAGCGACCACGATGTCGTCAGTGCGATCAACGCTGCCGTCACCGTGCTGCAGGGCAATACGGCCCCCACCCCTTTCTCGATCAAAGACGCTAAGGAAGCGTTGCTTTTGCTCGCCCACTTCGTCGGTGATCTTCACCAGCCCTTGCATGTCGGAGCAGTTTACCTGACCCAGGATGGGTCAGAAATCGATCCCGATGTCGCGGGTGCGCCCGACGCTGCCATGACAGCCACACATGGTGGGAATTCGATCATCGACGGGCGCACGAATTTGCATTCGGAGTGGGATGCCATCCCTGAGAACCTGGGCCTTCCCCCGACTGAAAGTGCCCTTGAGGCAGCTCGACAGGTGCCAATGACTCAATCGACGCCGGGTAATATAGCCAAGATCTGGGCTTCCGACACCGTCGTAGAAGCACACGATGCATTTGTAGGTGTATCGTTCAAAGGCGTGGGTGACCATCCTCCGTACCACTGGGTCGTTGATTTCGATAACCGACCGGATTACTTCAAGCGTAAACAGGCCCTACAGGAACGTCAATTGATCAAAAGCGGCGCACATCTTGCCGAACTCCTAAATGCGATTTGGCGGTAGTATAGTTGCCGCTCGCAGCCCGCGTGGCTGGACGAGACGGCCACATGTGTTCGCAAGCATCGGAGTACCCATGAAGCTAGCCCTTTGCGCCTTCTTAGTTGTCTCGGTCACTGTCCAACTGGGCATTCGGACAAGCACGAGTTACGCCGGAAGACACGATAACGCCAAGCGTTGCTCGAGACGACATGACGGAGGAACAGATTCGGCAGAAGTCATGGGGAAAGGATCGCCGCGCGGTGACGACCGCGATCGCTTGCGAACGACTGGAGAATCGATTTCGACTCACTCCGGAGAGCGCTGTCGATTGTGCCGATGCATCTGAGAGTGCCTCTAGATTGTAGCTACGGTCGGGCCGACTATCGGAACCCAAATCAGCCGGATGATCAAGCTCAACAACAGGAGGGAATCATGTCGACACTCACAATTCTCATAATCAGACACGGAGAAAAGCCGGGAGAGGGATTGCCAGGTCCAGGCAATGCTGAGGACGGCAGTCCGGACGAGCATTCCCTTATCATTCGTGGATGGCAGCGCGCCGGTGCATGGGCAGCCCTATTCGCGTCAGGCGCGTTCGGCCCAGACTACCCCAAGCCTGACGTTGTCTATGCGACAGATCCGACGAAGGCAGCGCCGGAAGATGGCAAGAAGAGCAGCCGGCCCTGGGAGACCATTCTCCCCACATGCGCTCGCTTGCATGTGAATCCGACAACTAGGTATGGAGTCGGGGACGAAGATGCTCTGGTCGACGAAGTTTCAAAACTGACGGGAGTTGTCCTTGTCGCCTGGGAGCACAAAAATATTATCAGCGGGATTCTTCCCCGCTTGGCTGGCGCCCAAGTCATTCCCCACCTTCCTACGAAATGGAAAGGAAGCCGATTTGATGTGGTGCTGCGTTTCGACCGATCCCAGCAGGGCTCACAGTGGAGTTTCAGGCAGTTATTTCCAATGCTTCTCTCGTGTGACTCGGACGTGCCACTAAAGGATCAGGATTAATCCTACTGAGTCGCAAAAACGGCAACCCATGCGAAGTTTGCCCTTGCTGCGACGCGATGGCGGTTTGGTAGCAGTGGAGATTCAACCTCCCAGGGAGGATGGTGTGGATCTTCATGATAACACCGGGACGGAAGCACGGTTCCGCGCCTACGCGGCGGATCTGGCATCGGTTCTGGGCCATGCCGACCGGGTCAGACCGTTCGAGCACTACTGTGTCGGGCTGCTGTCGGCCGAGGGCCGCAAGAGCGTCGAGCCGCTGGCGGCGGTGACCGCGCCGGAGCGCACCGCGGCGCAGCACCAGTCGCTGCTGCATCTGGTGACGCAGGCACCATGGTCTGACGCGGTGGTGCTGACCCGCGTGCGCGAGCGTGTGTTGCCGTCGGTCACGCGTGATGAACCGGTGCAGGCCTGGATCATCGATGACACCGGGTTCCCGAAGAAGGGCGATCACTCGGTCGGCGTCGCGCGGCAGTATTGCGGCCAGTTGGGCAAGCTGGCCAACTGTCAGACGGCGGTGAGCCTGTCGGTGGCCACC